>ERZ651768.169-NODE-169-length-46781-cov-7.994262_pt1 | contig 46781 bp, 46 predicted proteins | sample MGYA00514754_ERZ651768 | MGnify/ENA metagenome assembly ERZ651768
GCAATACTCAGGTTGGCTTTGACAGTTTAAAGCTTCCGGATAGGCGCTGAATGTGACAACTGTATCGGAAATGATAGATGTATTTGCGATAGCGCCCCAGCTTATTGCATGGCACGTATCCGCAAACATAGCGTAAAACCAAATGTGACCACTATGTAGCGAAGTCAAACTTGAATCTGATTCTATTGTGACACCCGGGTACCAATTATGAGCTACATCAGTATTATTGCAAAAATCCATCTCAACAGAAATAGTATCGCCCGGATTCCATTCATTGTCAGTTCCCATTACTTCAATCACAGGTTCGCTAAGAGAAAAATCCCAGTCAACCTGAATACTACAGCCTACTCCAAAAGCACCCATATTGGCACCATTTTCACCAGTGCCTACACAGGGTGAATTTTCTGCCAATGTATAGTCACTGCTGTCTGGATTGCAGAATAGTGGGTTTGCATCGATGTTGCTTTCGCCTTCCCAGCCACCTTGCATGTTAGAATATGTAATTGTAGCTGCGCCTGTTATTCCCTCAGGGCCATCATTCTCCCAAAAAATTGAATTGGTTATTATACCGCTGGAACTGGTATCAAAATGAATAGCACCGCCATAAAATTCACCTGAATTACCATATAAGGTATTGTTATCTAATTCCAGAATAGAATTAATAGCTACAATTCCACCTGTGAGCGTATCGATATTATGTGGTGGACTTGACGAAATATTATTTGCTATCAATGAATTGTTGATGGATATAAAAGAGTTTTCAGCAAAAATTCCTGCACCACCATAGTTATGGCTTCCTTTGACGTTTTCTTTAATAATTAAATTTTCCAAATTAGAATTGGAGTTCACAAGGTAGATTGCACCGCCTCCACCATCATTGGTATAATTATTTCTAACAGTTAAGTATGATAATGTTGGGCTGGAATCAACACATTGAATTGGGCTATTGCCAAATGTTGATGTGATTGTAAATCCAGTCAATACAGCTGTAGAATCTTCCCCGTTAACAAATTTAACTCCACCAAAAAAGTCGCCACAATTCTCATTGTAATAATAATAGGGATTACCAATCCCTAGTCTAGTTGAATCAATAAAGGTTTCGTTATGGTCAATAATATAATGAGAACCAACAACTATATTTTTTCCAATGAAGTTGACAGTATCACAATATACCCCTTGAGCCACCAAGACCGTATCACCATCGCTGGCGGCATCTATACCTGCTTGGATAGTTGCAAAAGGATTAGCTTCAGAACCGTCACCAGTTGAATCTGAACCTGTAGTGGCTACGTGCCAGACAATGATTGATACCTGTTCACAATTGGTGTTGTCTTGTACTCCTACATAGTTTTCAATACACGATGGAAATGGGGGACAGAGTTCGTTTTCAGAAATATTGAAATTATCAGGATTGCTCCAATTCATATCCAAATTACAAATACTTGATGGAATTTCTCCTGATAATTGATTATGAACCAAATTCAACCAAATTAAGTTCGTTAAATTACCAATTTCAGATGGGATTTCTTCTGCCAACTGGTTGTATTCTAAATGCAGAAAAGTTAAACTCACCAGATTACCAATTTCAGGTGGGATTTCCCCTGTAATTTGATTTCCACCCAACTCCAACTCATTTAGATTAGTTAGGTTACCAATTTCAGGAGGAATGCTCTCCATAAGCTGGTTGCCAGCCAAATCCAAAATAGTCAGATTTGTCAGATAACTAATTTCTGGTTGGATTATCCCTGTGAGTTGGTTCCCACCGAAATCCAAATTCGTCAAATTCGTTAAATAACCAACCTCAGGAGGAATTCCTCCAGTTAGTTGGTTCTCCTTTAAACTCAAATAAATTAAATTAACGAGATTACCTATCTCAGGAGGGATTTCTCCCGTTAGTCCACTATATGATAGATCTAGTTCGGTTGTATTCTCAATTGAGTAACATTCACTCCATAATTCTACTCCTTCAGTACCATCAGCAGATGTACAACCACCTTGATTTAGTAAACTTAAGATTAAAGAATCCAAATTTTGAGGTAGTCCACTAGTTATGTTTTGTTGAAGAACGATATTTCCATCTATATCGAGCAAGAATAAGTCTCTTTGAGAAGCACTCCATTCAGTCCAAGTAGAAAATGGAGATGGATCTGCGCAAACAGGAGCATCATTTTCATTTGTCCAATTCTCCACATAGTCTATTTGTGTTTCCATACCGACACCAATTAATTCAACTGGATAATTTTCTGCTTTTAGATTATCGTATAAATCATTTAACTGCCCGAACCGAGCAGTGCACGTTCCTCAGGTAAAATGACCAAAATAATGTAGAGTTATGTTACCTTCAAAAAATGAAGTCCCAACATTATTTCCATAATATTCTGATGTAGGATTGATATCTTCCAGCGAATAATCATACTGTCCAAGTATGATGGATGTAATAAATAAAACTGTAATTTTTTTCATTCTTAAAAATACAATAGACATATAAATAATATATATCCAATTTGCATATTTTAAGTAGGGTGCTACTACCGATACACATCCATCCCACAAACAAAATACTTTCAAAAAATAGCATTACAATGTGCTTGTTCTATCTACTCATTATCCCCGAAACAAAATACTTTCAAAAAATTACCGTAGAATGCGTGTGGGCTTTGTTTTACTACCCCTACCCGCCTTGTTTTACCGCTAGGGGCGTTGATTTTAGTTGAAATTTTAATTGAGATTAAAGTGTGTCCATCAAAAGTGTGTCCATTATTTAGCTATATATGATAAGGTATGATAAAGATTGATAAACAAAAAGCCCCATCCGAGGACAGGGCTTTTATAGAGAGGCTATTGGTATTACTCTCGTGTACCCCGGACAGGACTTGAACCTGTGACATTCTGCTTAGAAGGCAGATGCTCTATCCAGCTGAGCTACCGGGGCATTTTTTCGAATGTAAAATTACGGAGAGTTTAGGATGGCATCTTCAAAAAACCCCAAAATCCCTTAAAAAACCCTCGTCGGGAGCCCGTCGAGAAAATTCTTGACATCTATCGATAGGTATTCGTACAATCCCCGTCGAGAGAGATAGAGGATTACTCTCTATCCACAACCAAAAAACCAAACATAACATAATTTGGAGGATATCTATGGCTGAAGTAGTTGCCAACACAGGCGTATCAAAGGAAAGCGGATATTTGTATTATCTTGGAAAAAATGGAAACGTCTGGCGTTCTCAAATGGCTCGTGCTGGAAAAGGCGGAGGTAACGCAGAAGAAGTTGCCAGTGCCGGTGTAACCCGTGAAGCAGGATACTTATACTATATCGATAAAAATGGTAATGTAGCCCGTTCACCTATGGCACGGGGCCGTAAATAATTCTTAATGAATTATTGAAAAAAAGGCCCTTTAAAAAGGGCCTTTTTTTTATTTGTATTTTTAGTAAGAGTCTTAAATTCCACCGGTTAATAACACCATAATGTCCGAGGTAGATTCATTGAATAATAAAGCCTAATGAAAAAAAGGATTATATATCTGATCGTTTTCCTGCTTATAGCCCCTTCCTATGGGGACGGAGGGCAGCTGTTTGGAGGACGCAAGTCGAAGTCAAAATCGCGTCCCAGCTCCAAGCCGGTGTCGAATACGAATGAGCAGGATGAACCTTTTCGTGAAGAATCCACTCCTGCGGTCACGTCCAGGAAAAATATTGAATCTGTGATCCCGGTGAAGAGAATTCCCCAGGGATGGATATTCAGGGGCGAGTTATTGTCTCCCTGGGAAGCAAACCTGCCGGCAGTATTGTCTGTTATCCCCGATACCACCCTGGAAGTGATCTATCAGGATGATTCCCGCACTACCAATGACGGTATTGTTATACCGATCAAAAGAGCATCAGTTGAATTTCAATATTCATCCCGATTGACGGTGGAGCAAATTGTCCTGGAATTCACCAATGTGGACTTTATTTACAGTACCACCAATAACAATGATTCCCATTATTTACTATCGGCGATCACCAAGAAGGTAGGCTTGAAGGATACGGGTTTTCCGCAACTGACCGCGGATGATATTATTAAACATAAAGTGCTGATGGAGTATGGTACACCCAGGGAATTTGACGGTGTCTGGCATATTTATGAAGAACCTTTATCCACCTTCAGGGCTCGCGAACTGGATGAAAGGAATTTAAAAGTTGAAATGACCAGCACAAGTGTGGAAAAAAAGATCAATAAGGCCGTGGAGGATATGTATTCCAAGCAAGGGATCGAATATAAAAAACGGTTAATGATCCAGGGGATTGATCTATAGAAACCGTGATTTCAATAATAACCAAAAAGAGGCCTTTTTCAGGCCTTTTTTTATTGCTTCTAATTTATTCTTTTGTTTCCGGGATGGATTATAAACCGATGATATCGTCTATTGAATTTCGAGGTAATGACAAAACAAAAGATTATATCATTGAGCGGGAGATTCAGCACCAGATAAATACTGTGCTGGACAGTTCCCTGGCGGAGGAAGACCGTAACCGCCTGGACAATCTGGGTTTGTTCAGCGAGGTGAAGTGGCAGGCTGTCCCTCTGGAGAATGGTACAGCTGTTCTTCAATACAGCATTATTGAATCGATACAAAAAACACCGCCAGCTGCATTCCCAACATATGATGAAAAAACTGGGTGGTCCTTAACAGGAGGTTGGATCATCCAGAATTTTCGCGGACGGAACCAATATTTATCAATCGGGGGCAGTATTGGCGCAATAGACAGTTATGGTCTCTATTTCAGTGACCCATGGATGTTCGGCAATCATGTTTCCCTTGACCTGGAACTGGGACGTACTTTTTTTGAACATTTATTTCTAGATCGATCTGTGGCATCAAGCGGATTTGAATTGGAGCTGGGACGTTGGTTCGGAGAGCATGTCAAAACGATGATTGGCACTGGACTGGAACAAAAGAAATTTTCAAACCCATTGGATACATTATCCTTCTCTTATATCGCACCGCAGTGGTCTATTGCTTATGATACTAGGGATATATTCTGGAATCCGGGCCAGGGTTTTCACTTTCTTCACTTTTTCTACTGGAAGCTGGATCGTACGAACGAGGAAAAATCAGCTTTAATCTGGAGGCAGTCCTACAGTACGTTTATCTCACTGGGTTCCAATCCGAAAAAGCTGGTTTTGGCTATGAATATTACTGCCCATAGAAGATGGGGTGGGAAGCATGATGTATGGCTTAAGTATTTTGGTGGTTCTTATTCGGTACGCGGGTGGCCGTTACCGGACCGCGGATCATATTCACCTTCCAGGCAATCATTTCGATTCGGGCATGAATATGTCCATGCCTCCCTGGAACTGCGCAAAGATATTATCCCCAAATTTGCCACAGCCTATAAAATCGAAACCGGATTATCTGTGGTGGGTTTTGTGGACGCAGGATTGATCGCTTCCGACTGGTCCCGGTTGCCTGATCAGCAAATCATGGCCGGAACGGGCTTTGGTATCCGGATACCGTTTCCATTGATTGATGCTATCAGGCTTGATTTGGGTTGGGGATTCAGGCAGGGAAAATGGTACAGCCCCGCTCTTCACTGGGGGATTGCCCAGAAATTCTAAGAGTTATTCCGGCTTGATAGGGAAAGATGGCTCCGGAACAACAACCCTGAATCAATCATCCGGCATAGGATTTACACCGGGAGCCAGCATTCCGCCAGAGATAATGGTCTTGAGGCCTTTTTCCACAGACATTCCTGTGGGCACCGTATCTTTTTGTGGTATCATCAGAAAATAACCGGAGGTGGGGTTTGGAGTCGTGGGCACAAATAAATGATAATAAGGTGTACCGCTCTCGTTTTTTGATTCACCGGAAATAAAGGCCATGGTCCACAGGCCCTGCCTGGGGTACTGAATATAAACTGCCCCTTCAAAGGCATCTGTAGAGTTTTTTGTAATGGTATCTGTTATTTGTTTCAAGGTGGTATAAATCGTATTCACCAGCGGAACACGATCAACGATCCACTCGCCAATGGATAGGATTTTTCTTCCCAGAAAATTGGTAACTGCCAAGCCAAGTAAATAGATGAACACCAGGGTGAAAAGAATGCCAACTCCTGGTATTTCCCACTCCAGGTATTCTTTCACCAATGGAGCCGAAATCTTATCCAGGGTTACATAGAGGAAGCGCACAAAATAGAAAGTCAGCATTACGGGGATCAGTGTTGCCAGTCCGGCAAATAATTTTGATCTCAGATTTTGTAAAACTGCACTCATGAAACAGGAAACTTAGAGCAGAAAATATGAAGCATAAAAGATATTAGGATTTAATGATCAAACCTTCGTACAGCAGCAGCCTCTTTTTTAAATCCAATCCACCGCCATAGCCGCCCAATGTACCATCACTGCTTAATACGCGGTGGCAGGGGATAAAAATTGGGACAGGATTTTTTGCATTTGCGGTACCTGCTGCCCGGACAGCTTTGGGGTTTCCAGCCAGGACGGCAACATCGCGGTAGGATACAGTAGTACCAAATGGGATTTTGGATACTTCCATTAGTATTTTCTGGTAAAAAGGAGGCAGGTGCAGGTCCAAGACAATGTCAAATGCTTGCCTTTTTCCTTTAAAATACTGCTCCAATTCTGTCATGGCCTGTTTTAAAAGGATCGATTGTTCGGCAAGTGGAGTTTCCCATTCACTATCCTGCGGATCATTAGGTAGATGAACCCGAAATACACCCACAGAACTGGTACGTATCCCAAAAGTACCCATGGACGTATCCAGGGTGGCAAATTCAGTCATCTATGTGCAGGGAGAAATTATAGATCAAAAGATCAGGATTCGGAAGTGCCCATTTTTGCCACGATGGGGCTGGCAATAAAGATACTGGAGTAGGTGCCCACAAGTACGCCAACGATCATGGCAAAAGCAAAGGTGTGGATAACCTCGCCTCCAGCCAGAAACAATACCAGCACAACAAAAAAGGTTGTCAGGGAGGTGATGATGGTACGGTTTAATGACTGATTGATACTTTTATTGATGATCTCATCCAGGGTAACCTTTTTCATTGTTTTTATATTTTCCCGTACACGATCAAAGATCACAATGGTATCATTTAACGAATAACCCACAATGGTTAGAAATGCAGCAATCACAGCCAGGGATACTTCATAATCAAGAATAGAAAAAATTCCCAGGGTAACCAGCACATCATGGGTCAGGGCAGCGATAGCACCCACAGCATATTTCCATTCAAACCGGACCGAGATATAAAGCAGGATCAGGGCCAGGGCACTGAAAATGGCCATGACGGCATCCCCGCTCAGTTCTGCGCCGATTTTTGGCCCGACTTTCTCCATGGACAGGATAAATTCTGTCCTGTTCTCCGGGACAGATTCAGGGAAGGCCTCCGCCATTTTATTCACAAAATTCCTGGAAAATTTTTCAGGTTCATTCTCCATGCTTGGCAAGCGCACGGCAATATTGGATTCATCACCAAAGTGTTTGATTTCTGCCTGGCTGAAATCAAAAGATTGCCCATCAATCACTACTGAAGATAAGGAGGATCGTACTACGTTGATATCCATGGCTTCGGTATAGTTTACTGCCACGAGGGTGCCGCCTTTAAAATCAATACTGAGCTTGGGACCGCCCTTGGTGATCATTGAACCTATGCCGGCCAATATCAGTACAGCGGAAACAAACACGGCCACTTTGGTATTACCCATAAAATTGATATTTGTATCCTTGATAATTCTCATCTTAAATACTCAGGGATGTTATCCCTTTACGGGATGTAATTGAATTAAAAATAGTGCGGGTTACGTATACTGCCGTGAACATACTGATCAAAATTCCCCAGAAAAGTACCGTGGCAAATCCCTTAATTGGACCTGTACCAAACTGGTAGAGGACCAGGGCTGCGATCACGGTTGTTACGTTGGCATCTATGATTGTGGTTAGGGCTCGGTCGTAACCGGCCTGAATGGCCGCTTTGGGGGTTTTCCCTTTGCGGAGTTCTTCCCGAATTCGTTCGAAAATGATCACGTTGGAATCGATGCTCATTCCGACAGTCAAAATCAATCCGGCAATGCCCGGTAGGGTCAGTGTTGCTTCCAATGACGCTAGGACTGCCAGCACCAGCAGTATATTCCAGATCAGAGCAAAATCTGCTATGAATCCACTGGCCTTGTAATAAACTAGCATAAAGATCAATACCAGGACGAGACCGATTATCACTGCATTGGTACCCTGAGCAATGGAATCAGCGCCAAGACTGGGGCCGACGATCCGCTCTTCAATAATATTCACAGGTGCCGGCAAAGCACCAGCGCGGAGGATGATGGCGATATCTTTAGCTTCATTGATGCTGTTAAATCCTTCGATTTGTGTCCGTCCACTGGGGATCTTCTCTCTAATGGAAGGCGCCATATGAACTTTTTTATCCAGCACAATTGATATGCGTTCACCTACATTTGCTCCTGTCACCCTGGACCAGGTTCGGGACCCATCACTGTTCATAGTCAGGGATACGACCGGCTGCCCAGCAGACCCGCTGCCCAGGGTGCCAAGATCAGCACGGGCTTCCTCCACCACGCCGCCAGTGAGTTCCGGAGTTTTTTCCAGATAATAAAATCTATAGTATTTTTCCTGAGTTGTACTGCCCTGGAGAAGGTCTGGTTCATGACTGAAAAGAAATTGTCCGTTTGCATTGTTCAATTTTGATTGCACCTCCGGCTTCTCTAAGAGCTTGCGAACGGCATATGCATTCTTTTCCTGGATGCCCATATCTCCGGAAAAAGCTGTCAGCAGTCCGGTCAAAGGGTTATCGGCAAAAATATCCGCAGCGGTTTTGGAGGTGTCCGCCGGGTCTGAATCTTTTTCTCCAAACAATTCACTCACTGTCTTACTACCCTCATCGTCATCATCATCTTTTTCTTCTGCAGTTTCCGAATCTTCCGGTTCCGGTATGTCTTTGGTTTTTTCACCCTGTGTTAATTCTATCAGTTCTTCTTCATCAGTGGTGCCCCGGAGTATCTCATCCAGCTGTGCCAGCATTTCATTGGTAGCACCAACATTTTTTACCAGGTAGAATTCGAGCAGTGCTGTACTTTGTAAAAGTGCTCGTGCCCGATCTGAGTCCTGAATTCCTGCCAGTTCCACCACAATGCGGTGTTTGCCCTGTTTCTGAATCGTTGGTTCGGCCACGCCGAACTGATCCACACGGTTTTGCAGAATCTCCAGAACCCTGTTTATGGCATCGTCAGCTTCTTCCATCACACCAGCCATGATTTCCTCCTGTGATGCACCATATTGATGATAGTAGCGGGCCAGTTTTAAGCCGTGGGTGTTTACTTCCTGCTCAAATACAGTGAAAAAGTCAACATCCGGAGCCGTTGATTTTTCCTGGGCCGTTTGTAAAACATTATCCAGCCGCTCATCACGCATGTCTGCCAGGTTGCCCATCAATGTGGGAATATCTGCTTCCAGCACAATGTACATACCTCCCTTAAGATCGAGCCCCTGGCGGATAATCCGGGATTCTATTTTTTCCAGGTCACCGGATGTGCGGAGAGATTCTTTCTCTTCTTCTGACATCTGTTGATATTCCCAAGTGGGAAGGAGAGCCCAAATCGCCCATATGAGAATGACCCCGACGATCAAATACCTGGGAGTAAGATTGCTTTGCATTTTTAATATTGTATTATCAGTTTAAAAAAAGCCGGTGAATATACCGTTTCGGTTCTTACGAGGGCAAGGAAACAGAGAAGGATTTACAATGGGGATGAGTGTAAAATTTGGCGAGTCTATTTTAAATACAATTAGTAATAGTAATTTTCAATCGTTGCTACATTTCAGAAAATCAGCAATCAAGGAGTTGCCATGAAGAAATCATTCATTTTTCCATTATATTTTCTTATATGTGGTTGGAAGCTGGCGGTTTTGTCAAGACGCAAAAGATTGTTTTGGTGAAATAGTGTGGAAAAGGTTATTATTTAAAATGAAAATAATTCTCTGGACTTTTATTTGGATAATTAGTGAAAATTTTCTAAAGGGACAAAACTTGGTTTGGGTGAACGGTATTGGAAGTATAGAATGGGAGGCTGGTTATTCAATGGCAATTGGTGATTCCGGTTATGTGTTTATAGCAGGAAGTTTTCAAGAAACTGTTCAGTTTGGAAATGATGTCTCTCTTACTTCGAATGGCTGGATAGATACCTTTATCGCTAAATATGATATTTCTGGTAACTGCATATGGGCTATTAATATGGGAGGAGAATATGATGATTATTGTTATTCAATCGCATTAGATGAGAATGGTAACATTTATGAGACAGGTTCTTTTGGCAGACTTGCGGATTTTGATCCAAGTGATGAAGTTGCAAATTTATCTTATCATGGTCCACTTCCATTATTTAGTGATGCATTTATTGCAAAATATGATTCAAACGGAAATTATTTATGGGCAAATAGTATAGGTGGGGAAATTACTGATAGAGGGTGGTTTGTTAAAGTGGATCAGGCAAATGATGTTTACGTAACCGGCCCTTTTGATTCTAACATTTTTTATCCGAATTCCTATGATACAACTATATCAACAAATGGTTTCTCTGATATTTTTATAGCAAAATATGACTCAAATGGGAATTTTTTATGGGTAACAAATATTGGGGGTCCTCTTCATGATGAACCTTATTTTATGGATATTGATGATTCGAATAATTTTGTGATAACTGGAAGTTTTACCGACTCCGCAAACTTTAATTCCACAGGCCAGGAAGTATATTTATACAGCGTTAATAATAGTCAGGATGTTTTTCTTGCGAAATATGAAACAAACGGAAACAATATTTGGGCAAAAAGTTTTGGCAGTTCAAGTTTTGATTTTGGACGTTCATTGGGTATTCATAATAATGATATTTATTTAGCAGGTACTTTTTCTGGAGACATCACTATTAATTCTTTAGGAGGGAATACGTCGTTAACATGTGGCGGACTTGGTGATATATTTTTAACAAAATTTAATTCTGATGGTGAAAATATTTGGGCACTTGGTATTGAAGGAATGGAAAATGACGCTTGGCATTCAGCTCTTTCAATGAGTGTTGATGAATCTGGAGCTATTTACATTACAGGTGATCATATTGGTGCAGCGGATTTTAATCCTACTAATGAAGAAAATATTTTGACTCCAAGCGGAATAAGTGATTTATATATAGCGAGTTACAATCCTGATGGAAATTACAATTGGGCTATGCAAACTGGCAGTGAACTGGATGAAGTTGGTTTTAGTTTAGATGTTGACGATTTTGGGATCATATATTTAACTGGGTATTTTTACGGGACCTGCGATTTTGATCCTACAGAAGAATTGATGAATGTTCAGAGTCACGGTAACGCAGATATTTTCTTTGCCAAATATTCCCAACCGACAAATTTCATTCATAATGAAAACAAATTAATACCCAATAAAATGGTATTACTCCCTGCCTACCCCAATCCCTTCAACCCCACCACCACGATCCGGTTTAATATTCCATTAGAGTCATCCGCCAGCCGGCTGATGTCACTGCAAATATTTGATATCACCGGTCGAGTGGTGAAAACCCTGGTAGATGATTTCGTTCAGCCGGGAGCGCATGAAACCCAATGGGATGCATCCGATCAAGCCAGCGGAGTTTATTTTGTGTGGTTGGAATCTGGGACTGTTGTCCAAACACAAAAAATTGTGTTGGTGAAATAGGAGTTCTTTATGAAACAAATATTGATTCAATTAATTCTCTTCACTTCTTTGAGACGTAGAAAATTGTTTTGGTGAAATAGAATGCATTGTATAATATGTATAATTATGTGTATAATTATACATGTCAAAACATTATCGTATGAATATTACGCTCCCCGGAGCGGTTTCTGAAGAATTGGAATCCATTTCCAAAGAGCTCGGAAGTAAAAAAAGCCACATCATCACTAAAGCTTTGGAATTGTACTTTGATGAATTAGATCTTGAAATTGCAGAGCGTCGGCTTAAAGAATTTGAAAATGGCGAAACTGATACGATCTCTGCTGATGAAGTTTGGAAGGATCTTGGCATCGATTAGTGTATGCTCTTTCATTTTTAAAGAAAGCCAGGGATGAACTTTCAAAAATAGAGCTGATCTGGCAAAAGCGGATTAAGGCTAAACTGGAAATACTGGCAAAAAATCCAGTTGCATTAATGAACAGTATTAAAGCTTTAAAGGGGAATAAGTATAAGGGGCTGGCTCGATTGCGAGTCGGGAATTACAGGATAATTTTCCAGAAGAAGGAAAAAGAATTGATCATTTTAATTGTACGCATTGCGCACCGTGGAGATGTTTATAGAAAATAGTCCTAATTCCTAAGCCTTACTCCTAATCTTTATCTAAATAACACCCAAAATTTCCCCCACTTTCGTAAAGGCATCCACCGCCTTATCGAGATGCTCTTTTTCCATGGCTGCGGATATCTGGACTCGAATCCGAGCTTGCCCTTTTGGTACGACAGGGAAATAGAAACCAATCACATAGATTCCTTCCTTCAGCATTTCGGCGGCCATATTCTGGGCCAGGACCGCATTATACAGCATTATTGGAACAATGGGATGTACACCTTCCAAAATTTCAAAACCGGTCTCGGACATTTTTGTTCGAAAGTAAGTCGTGTTCTCTTCCAATTTATCCCGAAGTTTTGTGGTGGCAGACAGCATGTCAAACACTTTGCTTCCCGCGGCCACAATAGCCGGTGCCACCGTATTTGAAAATAGGTAAGGTCGAGACCGCTGCCTCAGTAGGTCAATGATCTCCTGCCGTCCGGTGGTGAATCCTCCGGAGGCTCCACCCAGAGCTTTCCCTAATGTAGAAGTCCATACATCAATTTTATCCATGACGCCGCAATGTTCCGCGGAACCGCGTCCCGTATTACCGACAAATCCGGTGGCATGGCTGTCATCCACCATTACCATGGCATCGTATTTTTCAGCCAAGTCAGTAATTCTGTCCAATTTGGCAATATAACCATCCATGGAAAAAACACCGTCCGTGGCGATCATTCTTAATCGGGCATCTTGTGAATCCTTCAATATTTCTTCCAGATCAGCCATGTCGCTGTTGGCATAACGATACCGTTGCGCTTTACACAAACGTACCCCATCAATGATGGACGCGTGATTCAACGAATCGGAAATGATGGCGTCTTCTGGTCCTAAAATAGTTTCAAAAAGTCCGCCGTTGGCATCAAAGCAGGAGGTGTAAAGGATCGTGTCGTCAGTTCCAAAAAAGGCGGAAATCTTTGATTCCAATTCTTTGTGAAGGTCCTGTGTCCCGCAAATGAACCGAACCGAGGCCATTCCAAAGCCATGATCATCCATAGCGGTCTTGGCTGCTGCAATGATGTAGGGATGATTGGCAAGCCCAAGGTAATTGTTGGCGCAGAAATTGAGAACTTCTCCGCCTTCGACCGTGGAAATATCCACACCTTGCGGAGTGGTGATGGTTCGTTCTCTTTTATAAAGTCCTTCCGCTTCGATCTGGGAAAGAATATCTAAGTAATGTTTTTTGGTATTATCCATTTACCATTCAAGAACCACTTTTCCGCAGTTTCCCGATTCCATGATCTCAAACGCTTCCTGAAAATCATCCACCGGCAAGGTGTGGGTAAGAACCTTGGAAATATCCAATCCGCTTCGAAGCATCTGGGTCATCTTGTACCAAGTCTCATACATCTCCCGACCGTAGACCCCTTTCACATGGAGTCCTTTAAAAATGATGTCGTCCCAATTGATTTGCGTGGATTCGGGCAGTAAACCCAATAGTGCGATTTTTCCACCGTGATACATATTCGCCAACATATCTTGGAAAGCATCCGGATTTCCGGACATTTCCAATCCAACGTCGAAACCATTGGACATGTTCAATTCTTCGAAGGCATCCGGAATTTTTTCATGCTGCACATTGATGGTTTTGGATGCGCCCATTTTGTTCGCCAATTCAAGCCGATAGTCGTTAACATCCGTGATGACTACATGTCTTGCGCCGACGAAATTGCAAATCGCAACCGCCATGATTCCGATGGGACCCGCACCTGTAATGAGAACGTCCTCCGCAACCATTTCAAAAGACAAAGCCGTATGAACCGCATTTCCGTACGGATCAAAAAAAGCGGCGATTTCCGAGGGAATGTGATCATGAATGGGCCATACGTTGGATTCGGGAATCACCAGATATTCCGCGAATGCGCCATCCCGGTGAACACCAATTCCAATAGTTCGGTGGCATAAATGCCGTTTCCCGGCGCGGCAGTTTCGGCAGTACCCGCAAGTAATATGCCCCTCACCGGATACACGATCACCCGGCTTGTAGTGGGTGACGCCTGGACCAATATCTTCTACAATACCCACAAATTCATGACCTGTAACTATGGGTGTGTTGATAGTGCGTTGGGACCACTCGTCCCATTTATAAATATGAAGATCCGTTCCGCAAATAGCCGTATGGGTTATATTGATTTTGACGTCGTTTGTACTGCATTCGGGGATGGGGACGTTTTCCATCCAGATACCGGGTTTGGGGGCATTTTTTACCAATGCTTTCATGATAGAATAAAAAGATCCATACTTTAATAATTCAAGAAGATGAATTTAAGGGATGATCACCCAGCAAATCACCTGCTGGCATATATTCAATCTTTGTTCTAATATTTTTCAAATTCTCCGCTATAAATTCCCTGCCTCTTTTTTAGGTTATGTTCTTCATGGCAAAAGTTCTAGCATTCGCAAATCAGAAAGGCGGTGTGGGGAAAACCACATCTGCGGTAAATGTAGCCCTCAGTTTGGCTGTCAGTGAAGTGAAAACACTGCTGATCGACCTGGACCCGCAGGCCAATGCCACCACGGGTCTATCCGATCTTTTTGATGAAATAAAAGGTGATGTTTATGATGTCCTTATTAAAGAAACTGCCATCAAGTCTGCAATTACAAAAACAGAGTTTCCTGCTCTGGATATTCTGGCATCTACGAATGATCTGGTTGGGGCGGAAATTGAACTGGTAAGTATTATGGCCCGGGAATTCCAGTTGCAGTCGGAATTGAAGAAAATCAAAAGATCCTATGATATCATTATCATCGACTGTCCACCATCACTGGGTCTTTTAACCATCAATGCCTTTACTTCGGCAGATGCCCTGATCATCCCGATTCAATGCGAGTATTATGCTTTAGAAGGCCTGGGTCAGTTATTAAATACGATTCGGCTGGTCCAAAACCATTTGAATAAAAAACTTGAAATTGCCGGTGTGATCATGACCATGTATGACAGCCGCTTAAACCTGTCGAAACAGGTGGTAGAGGAAATTAAAGGATTCTTTAAGGATAAATTGTTTAAAACACTCATCCATCGTAACGTCCGCTTAAGTGAGGCACCCAGTTTTGGTAAGCCCGCATTGCTTTATGATGCAAATTCCACCGGTGCCCGCAATTATATGAATTTAACAGAGGAGATTCTGCAGCGTGTCAGCAGATAGATTAGGCCGTGGTTTAGAGGCTCTTATCCGTCCAAAAACCGAAAGAAAAAAATCTCAAATCGTCCGAAGTGCATCCCCGGAAAAACCTGGGGTCACCAAGATACCAATTAAAAGTATCAAGCCCAATCCAAATCAACCTCGCCGTGATTTCGATGAGAATGCCCTGGCTGAACTGTCGGCCTCGATCAAGGAAAAAGGGGTGGTGACCCCAATTACAGTTCGTGAGGCAGACAATGGATATGAGTTGGTTGCAGGAGAACGCCGCTGGCGGGCAGCTAAAAAGCTGAGGCTAAGAGCCATACCCGCTTATGTGGTCGCCATTAAAAATGATGCTGAAATGATGGAAATGGCTTTGATTGAAAATATCCAACGGGAGGATTTGAACCCTTTGGAGGAATCTGAGGCCTATGCAGTACTGAATAGCAAGTTTGGATTATCCCACAGTGCAATCGCTAAATCTGTGGGCAAAAAACGGGTGACCATCACCAATGCACTCAGGCTGTTAAAACTGCCGCCAGAGATTCGAAAAAGTATACGGGTGGGTGAAATATCAGGCGGTCACGGCCGTGCCATCCTACAAGCCAAAATAGTACCTGGAATGATCAGACTCTGGAAAAAAATAGTTACAAAAGAGTTAAGCGTACGTGCCGCGGAAGCCTTGGTGAAATCTGGATCAAAATCTGCAAAAAAGAAAAAAGTAATACAAATAAAGTCTACTCCTCAAATCCGAGCTGTTGAAAATCAACTGATTGAAAAACTGGGTACCAAGGTGAAACTGAGACCCGGAAAGAAGGGCGGATCGATTGAAATCAGTTATTTTTCGAATGAAGACCTGGATCGTATCCTTGACCTGTTTGAATCTTTACCCTGATTTAATTTGAAGCCGGAAAAATATACTATCATGTTTATACCGGACGATGAATCCGGTTCCAAAACATACCACCTATCCAGAAAAGCGATCCGCATCGGAATTTATGCAGGGATCACTGCCTTTCTGGCCTTAGGAGCATTCGTTTATATCTATGTTCCAAAAGTTGCAGATTATATTCGCATCAAAAGGCAATATGACCAATTTGCTGCTGAACGCCTGCGAGTTCTGGAGTTGACCAGGGATCTGGAACGCCTGAAACAAATGGATAACCTGGTACGCGGTTCACTTGGCACCAAGCTAGATATTGATGAAAAGCCTCTGGTTACGGATACATTAACAGGTGCAACTCTGGATGGAAACACTCAGCTTTCATACCTTGATAATATTCCATCGGTGGCCCCAATCCAGGGGTACATCACTCAACGGTCCCGTAAACAGTCCTTATTTATACAAAAACATCACTATGGAATCGACATTGTTTCCAGGGAAGGAGAACCCATCCTGGCCTCAGCTTCCGGCGTAGTTGTTTTCTCAGGGTGGACTTATGAATTTGGCAATTTGATCATCATATATCATGGAGATGACTATTTCACCCATTATGGTCATAACCAGCAAAATTTAAAAAATCCCCGCGAAATTGTAACCCGTGGAGAGATTATTGGCCTCGTGGGCAGTACGGGAGTTTCGTCGGGCCCTCATCTGCACTTCGAAGTCTGGAAAGAATTCGTTGCCGTAGATCCGTTGATCTATTTTCCAGAGTATCGCGAATCAGATTTAACTTCCAGTAATGGCTAAGATCAATTTTCAGAATGTACATACCATGGTGGGTTCCGATGCGCGGATAGATGGTCCGGTCCATCTTCGGGAGGGTATTATCGTTTATGGGGAAGTCAATGGTGATATTAAAACAGAAGGTCCGGTCCGGGTTGCTCAAAATGGATCTGTCATTGGGAATATTAGCGGCAGTGACATTCGAGTTGGTGGAAATGTTGTTGGCAACCTGGTAGCGGAAGGCCAGGTGGTTTTGGGCAGGAAATGTGTGTTGAAAGGTGATATTGTATATCGAAAACTGTTAATTGAAGACGGGGCTCAGTTTGAAGGGAAGTGCGATTTGGCCAGTACAGAGAAAGAATCAGAAAAAAATAATACATGAAAGACAACGACACAGAGTCTGAGTCCAGGTTTGGAAATTCCTTAAATTATTTTCAAAAGATCATTATCCAATCCGGGCCAGCTGCATCTGCATCCTACACCTTAGTTGCTGCAATCATTATCTGTACAGCTTTGGGCTGGCTGATTGATTCCAGAAAAGGATCCTCCCCTTATGGCGTTTTGCTTGGCCTGGGCCTAGGACTGGTATCTGGATTTTACCAGCTGGGAAAAACGATATGGCGAGGTGAGAAATGAAATTGTTTCTTTATGGTGTCATATCAAGCGTTGGTATTCTTGGAATCGCAGGGTGGATCTTCCCTATGTATTTATTAGAATTATTCCTGGGTTGGTCCGGCCCGATAGTGGCAGGTTTTATTTCTCAGTATTTTGTGACTCAGGCTGCAAAAAAAGACCCTTATTCAGTCACAAAAACACTGACCAAAGGATTTGCCTTGAAGATGGTTTTTTATGGGCTATATATAATTATTTTTTTCAAACTTTATTCTTTTAAACCGATTCCATTCTTATGTAGTTTTTCCGGATTCTTTTTAGGTCTTCACGCTCTCGAAGCAGTCATTATAAAAGGCTTTTCTAAATCAGGTGAATCCCAATACCAACTACAAAATAATTAGAATATGAGTGTAACTGAATCTGCTCAAGGTTCTGGAAGTGTGATGGAACAGGTGGGCCCCAATATCATCCACCATGTATCCAACTCCGATATTGCACATCCCATCATTCATTTACCCACTATCTTTGGTATCAACTTTTCCGTATCAAAGCACGTTTTCATGTTGTGGATGGTTGCTGTGTTGGTTGCTACTGCTGTAATTATTCCTGTCAGAAAATTTCTAGGAAGTGAGCGTTCAGTTCCAAGAGGCTGGATGAATGCGATTGAAGCAATGGTTCAATTCATTCGAGATGTGGTCGTTAAACCCAATGTCGGGCCAAAATGGGTGATGACGTGGACCCCACTCATTCTTACATTTTTCTTTTTCATTTTATTTGCAAATGGCATTGGCCTTATTCCTGTTTTTGATATCCTTGGTGCATTCAACCGTTTTATATTTCAAATACCAGCAAGCAATAATCACAATTTCATTAATATGCTGCTTCACGGTGGAACAACTGTTACAGGTAATTTCAATGTAACAGCCGGATTGGCGGTAATTACCTTTTTTTCGATTATAATTGCCGGGGCAAAAGCCCATGGATTCATAAAGCATTGGGCAAATTTGGTTCCCCATGGTTTAGCTTGGCCTGTTTACATCATTCTAATCCCTATAGAAATCATTGGGATGTTTGTAAAGCCTTTTGCTCTAACTATGCGACTGGCTGCGAATATGACCGGAGGGCATATTGCCATTTTAGCAATTCTGTCCTTTATGGCTATCTTTGCAGAAATGTTTCACAGTACATTTACCGGGATAGGGTTAGCATTGTTTTCAGTGCCAATGGCCACAGCTATTTCTGGTTTGGAAATCATTGTTGTGCTGGTACAGGCTTATGTGTTCACACTACTTTCGGCAGTATTCATAGGTATGGCAATAAACGTACATCATTAAAAAATGAAAAGGAGAAAAGTAATATGGAAAATCTTCATTTATTTGGGGTAGGCCTCGGCCTTGGCCTCATTGTGATTGGTGCAGGTCTAGGTATTGGACGGCTAGCCGCTTCAGCGGCCGAAGGTATCGCGCGCCAACCAGAGGCATCAGATAAAATCACTGCTGCGGTCAACCTGCCCCTATTTCTATTAGAAGGAGTGGCGATTTTGGGTGAAGTTTTTGCCCTGTTGATCGTGCTGATGAAATAAAGATTATTAATCCTTTAAAGCTAGCAAAAGGCTATTCAAATGGATAATCCTCTCGTACGGCTTGACCCAGGCTTGTTCATCTGGACCATTCTGACTTTTCTGGCCCTATTATTCCTGTTAGCTAAATTCGCATGGAAACCTTTGCTTACTGCATTGGAGGAAAGAGAGAACAAAATAAAAAATTCTCTTGAAGATGCTGAAAAAGCCAAAACAGAATTGGAACGTCTCAATGCTGAATCTGAAGAAATCATTGCGAAAGCTCGCTCTGAAGCTCAATCCATTCGTGTAGAAGCGAAAGCAGCTACAGAAAGGATCAAGGCTGATCTTATGGCAAAAGCTGAAGCAGACTCGAAGAAAATTCGAGAGGAAGCAGAAAAACAGATTCATGTTGAGAAAGACAAAGCAATCAATGAGATTCGCAAGGAAGTGGTTGATATCTCCCTAGCTGTAGCTGAAAAGGTCATCAAAAAGAATTTGTCCAAGGAAGATAATCAGAGCTTGATCGAAGAGTCTTTAAAGAATCTGCAATGATATGACACTGAAGCAAACCGCAAAACGATACGCCGCTGCACTGTATACTGTAGCGGAAAAGAGCGACACGTTGGATGAAGTTCAGCAGGCATTGATAACAATCAGTGAACTGATCAGAACCGAATCTCAGTTCCGTTCTTTCCTGCAATCCAGAAGGATTCCAGGCGAGCAGAAAACAGTTATTTTGAATACTGTTATGGGAGCGGGTGGACATCCGCTGGTATCAGAATTGGTATCGTACTTAAGTGGTTCACAGGCAACAAAGATCCTGCGGGTTGTGGCAGACATTTTTGATCATCGATATAAAGATGGGAAAAACATTGTATCTATAACCGGATTTGTCGCCAGTGAATTAGGTGATCATGAAATAACATCACTGAAATCATCTTTGGATGAAATCCTTGGTAAAAATACAGACCTTTCTTTGGATGTAGATGAATCTTTGCTTGGCGGGATCAGGCTTCGAATCGAAAATACTTTCCTGGACGCATCCGTCCAAAACCAATTGCAGACACTTCGCAGGGAGTTGGTGCAATCTTAGGAAATTAGAAAATCATGGATATACAAACTGATCAAATAACACAGCTACTGCGGGAACAGATTGAAAAATTTGATGCTTCCGTTGATGTGGCCGAGGTAGGTGAAGTTGTTGAAGTGGGTGACGGTGTTGCCCGTGTCTCCGGCCTTGAAAATGTGATGAGTTCTGAACTCGTGGCATTACCAAACGGCGTGTTTGGAATGGCTCTCAACCTCGAAGAAGACAATATTGGAATGGTGCTGTTTGGCGAAAGTTCCCTCGTAAAAGAAGGTGATTTAGCCAAACGAACAGAGCGGATTGTTGAAGTCCCTGTGGGTGAAGCGATGCTGGGGCGCATTGTCAATCCATTGGGACATCCAGTGGATGGTAAAGGTGAAATTCACATGGAACAATCGCTTCCTGTTGAACGAAAAGCCCTGGGTGTGCTGCAGCGTCAGCCTGTGAAAGAACCGCTGCAAACAGGTCTTAAATCGATTGACTCTATGACACCAATTGGACGCGGACAACGAGAATTGATCATTGGTGACCGCCAAAGTGGAAAAACAGCGATTGCTGTGGATACAATTATCAATCAGCAATATACACATAAAACGGATACACCCGTATTTTGTGTTTACGTGGCTATCGGCCAGAAAGCCTCAACTGTTACCCGTGTTGTGAATGAATTGGAAAAAACCGGCGCAATGGAATATACCACCGTTGTAGCAGCAAACGCTTCCGATGCTGCGGCCATGCAATATATTGCGCCATACGCCGGTGCCTCCATGGGTGAATATTTCCGTGATAATGGCAAACATGCACTGATTATTTATGACGATTTAACAAAACAGGCCCAGGCTTACCGCCAGATGTCCCTTTTGCTCCGTCGCCCCCCAGGCAGGGAAGCCTACCCCGGTGATGTGTTTTACCTTCATTCCCGCCTGCTGGAACGTGCCAGTAAACTATCCGATGATCTTGGCGGTGGTTCCCTCACAGCCCTGCCAATTATCGAAACCCAGGAAGGGGATGTCTCTGCCTATATTCCCACCAATGTCATTTCAATCACAGACGGCCAGATTTTTCTGGAGACGAATCTTTTTAATTCTGGTATTCGCCCGGCTGTTGATGTAGGCATTTCTGTTTCCCGTGTCGGTGGAAATGCACAAATAAAAGCAATGAAAAGTATCGCGGGCATGCTACGCCTTGATCTGGCACAGTTCCGAGAGTTGGAAGCCTTTTCAAAATTTGGTTCCGATCTGGATAAAGCAACTATGGCACAGCTGGCCCGGGGCCGCGCCATGGTGGAAGTGCTGAAACAGGATCAATATGTTCCCATGTCTGTAGAAAAGCAGATTGCTATTATTTATGCCGGATCTGAAGGCCTCCTGGATGATCTGCCACTTGAAAAAATTACTGAATTCGAAGCCGGTTTACTCCAATATTTGGAAACGAACTTATCAACAGCGCTGGCTGCGATTCGTGATACGGGTCAATTGAGTGATGAAACAGGGGAACAGTTGAAAAAAGCAATCGATGAATTCAAGATAGGGTTTATTGCGTAAATGGCAAACCTGAAGGACATTCGAGATCGCATTAAATCTGTTAAAGCCATCCAACAGGTCACAAGCGCAATGAAAATGGTTGCAGCGGCAAAATTACGCCGGGCCCAGGAACGCATGGAACAGGCACGCCCATATTCAAAAAGGCTGCAGGGTGTTATTGAAAACCTGCTTCCTGATGTGGACCGGGGAATGCTTGATTTGCTGGAAATGAGAGAAATAAAGCGTGTTGGGTATCTGGTTGTTACTTCCGACCGCGGTCTTGCGGGGTCATTTAACACCAGTGTTATCAAGAAAACCGAATTGGAAATTGCGGAAATAGGCAAAGAGAATGCGGATCTTTTCTGTATTGGCAAAAAAGGACGCGACCATTTTAAAAAACGAAATTATACGATCATTGAAGATCATGTTGAATTTTGGAATGAACTGGATTTCAATCATGCTGTAAAATTTGGCAACGGTATCATCAGCCATTTCCTTACAGGGAAAGTGGATGAAATCCGGGTGGTATACAACTGGTTTAAAAATGTCGGTGTTCAGGAAATTTCGTTGGAACAATTACTGCCGCTTTCGTTTTCCGATGAAATAAAATCGTATGGAAACCGCATTTTTGAGCCCAGCAAGAAAGAAATTGTACAGTCTCTCATCCCGCGTCATTTGAATATCCAGGTGTGGAAATATTTGCTGGAGTCATATGCATCAGAGCAGGGAGCGCGGATGGTCGCTATGGAAAATGCGACAGAAAACGCAGGTGATATGATTAAATCTTTGCAATTGGAGTTTAACAAGGCTCGCCAGTCAGCAATTACAACGGAAATGCTGGAAATTGTCGGCGGGGCAGAGGCATTGGTAACATAGTTTAGGAAAAGGAATTGTATGGCAGCAGAAGGAAAAATTTCACAAATCAAAAGTGTTGTCGTGGATGTTTTGTTTGAAGACGGAAATCTACCGGAAATCATGAACGCATTGGAACTCACACGGGATGACGGTACGAAACTTGTGCTGGAGGTAGCCCAGCATCTGGGGGATTCCGCCGTCCGGACTGTGTCTATGGATTCTACAGATGGACTCAAACGCGGACATAAAGTCATTGATAAAGGTGAACCAATTACGGTCCCGGTTGGGGAAAAAACACTTGGCAGAATGTTCGACGTGCTGGGCAATCCCATTGATGATCAACCGGCACCGGAAGTTGAAAAGCGTCTGCCGATCCATCGTGAGGCGCCAAAAATGGAAGATTTAACAACTTCCGCAGATGTTCTTGTAACGGGTATCAAGGTATTGGATTTGATGGAACCCTACACGAAAGGCGGAAAAACAGGGCTGTTTGGCGGTGCCGGCGTGGGCAAAACAGTGCTCATTCAAGAGTTGATCCATAACATTGCTACGGAGCATGGCGGTTATTCCGTATTTGCGGGTGTCGGCGAACGTACCCGTGAAGGAAATGATTTGTATCTTGAAATGACAGAATCAGGCGTCATCAAAAAAACAACCATGGTATTTGGACAGATGAATGAACCGCCGGGCGCACGTTTGCGCGTGGGGCTCTCGGGCCTGACCATGGCAGAATATTTTCGAGATGAGGAAGGGCGTGATGTGCTGTTGTTCATTGATAATATATTCCGTTTCACCCAGGCAGGAAGTGAGGTTTCCGCACTGCTAGGCAGAATGCCTTCCGCCGTAGGTTATCAGCCGACCCTGGGCACCGAGATGGGAGAGTTGCAGGAACGAATTACCTCAACGAAAAAAGGTTCCGTTACTTCGGTTCAGGCGATATATGTCCCGGCAGATGACCTGACCGACCCGGCACCGGCAACGGCATTTGCCCATCTGGATGCAACAACAGTACTGGAGAGGAAAATTGCTGAGTTGGGAATTTATCCAGCTGTGGATCCACTGGCTTCAACATCTCGGATTCTCGATCCGCGGGTGATTGGTGACCGGCATTACCGGGTAGCGCGGAATGTTCAGGAGGTACTCCAGAAATACAAGGACCTGCAGGATATTATAGCGATTCTTGGAATGGATGAACTTTCCGATGAGGACAAACTGGTAGTTCACCGTGCGCGACGAATCCAAAAATTTCTTTCACAGCCATTCTCTGTAGCCGAGCAGTTCACAGGTACTCCAGGTCGATATGTGAGCCTGGAAGATTCGGTCTCTGGATTTGAGGCAATCCTGAATGGAGACGTAGATGAGCTGTCTGAGAATGCATTCACTTACATAGGCACCATCGATGAAGCTGTGGAGAAACATAAAAAATCGGCCGCCTGATGAGTACCTTCCAATTTGAGATAGTAACTCCGACCCGTATTCTGGATAAAGGCCAGGTCAATTATGTACGCTGCCCTGGAATGGATGGCTCCTTTGGTGTAATGGCAAACCATCTTGAAGGTATCATCGCACTGTCTATCGGTGAGATCAAAGTTACCATAGATGGTAAGGAAGAATATCTTGCAACCAGCGGCGGATATACCGAGATCACAGATGAAAAGATGCAACTGCTGGTAGAATCTGTAGAAGGGACTGATGAGATCGATATGGATCGTGCCAAACGGTCTTTAGAACGTGCCCAAGTGCGGAAAGAAAAACATAGTCCTGAAATTGATGGAGCGAGAGTTGAAGTCTCATTGTACCGTGCATTAATCCGGCTTCGAGTAGCGCGGCGATAAACGTATAATTCAACATGAATTCAAAGAAACCGCTCGTAATTTTGGGCGGTTTTTTTATGCTTGAAGAGAAAAAAAATGTATAAACGCACTCATACTTGTGGTGAACTTCGAAAATCCCATGTGGGAGAAACTGTTAATCTTAATGGATGGGTGAATACGGTCCGTCTCCATGGACAAATCGTTTTTGTCGATTTAAGAGATCGCTACGGAAAAACCCAAATCGTTTTTAACACTGATTCTTTTTCCGGTGACTTTGAAGCCGTGAAAAAACTTTCCATGGAAGACGTCTTATCGGTTCAAGGCATCGTTCGAGATCGTGCGGAATCCGCAATTAACCCCAATATGGATACGGGTAAAATCGAAGTGTTGGTGACTGATTATTTGATACTGAACGAGGCTGCTCCACTTCCGTTTGTTTTATCAGACCGAGAGAATGCAGAAGAAAACATTCGCCTGAAATACCGCTATCTCGAACTTCGGATGGAAGAACTTCAGCGGAATATTTTAATCCGCCATGATGCCTACCAGGCCACACGTCATTATTTATCCGATAATGATTTTGTGGAAGTGGAAACACCTGTTTTAATGAAATCCACGCCGGAAGGTGCCCGGGACTACCTGGTTCCCAGCCGAATTCATCAGGGTAAATTCTATGCCCTGCCCCAGTCTCCCCAGATTTACAAACAGATTCTTATGATTTCAGGGTATGACCGCTATTTCCAAATCGTGAAATGCTTCCGGGATGAGGATCTGCGGGCAGACCGCCAGCCGGAATTCACCCAGATCGACCTGGAAATGTCTTTTGTAGATGAAGAGGATATTTTCACCACAATGTCGGGTCTGACCCGACATATTTTTAAAACAGTTCGCGATGTGGATCTTCCGGATCCTTTTCCCCGGCTGACCTATATGGAGGCTATGGATACCTATGGCTCGGATAAGCCGGATCTGCGCTATGAAATGACGCTGAAGGATGTGAAGGAATTCTCCGATGCATCTGAATTCAATGCTTTTAAGTCTGCCAAAACCGTAAAAGGACTAGTGGTGGAAGGGGGGACGAAATATTCCAGGAAGATCATTGATGAGTTCACGGATTTTGTGAAAAAATACGAGGCCAAAGGGTTGGCATGGATGAAAGGAGAGAACGGGGTTCTCACCGGCGGTATCTCCAAATTTTTCCCTGAAGATCTCCAAAAATCCATGTGTAAAAAACTGGGTATTAAAGATGGCGACGCTCTCTTAATGGTCGGAGATGAAAGAATGACGGTCCTGTCTGCCCTTGGCGCTCTGCGTGTTGAGATTGCCAGGAGGGAAAATCTTGCAGAGGAAGGTGTTTTTTTACCACTATGGGTTACGGAATTCCCAATGTTTGAATATAATCGGGAGACGGACCGGTATTTTGCAATGCATCATCCATTTACGGCACCGAGGAAAGAAGACGTTGAAAAACTGGACAGCGATCCCTCCATTGCTCTCAGCCGGGGTTATGACTTGACTATGAATGGCCATGAGATTGCCGGCGGTTCCATTCGTATCCATGTCCCTGAAGTTCAGAAAAAAGTTTTTTCCCTTTTAGGTCTTAGTTATGATGACGCAAAGGAAAAATTTGGTTTCCTGGTGGAAGCCCTGACCTACGGTGCACCGCCCCACGGTGGAATCGCATTTGGATTTGATCGTCTTGTTATGCTCTTGGCTGGGGCAGAAAATATCCGTGATGTGATCGCTTTCCCCAAAACCACATCAGCCACGTCTTTGATGGATGAGAGCCCCAGCAGCGTAAGCAGGGAGCAGTTGAAAGAGTTAGGAATTCAGCTCAGAAAAAAACCTGAAAATTAGATTTATCTACCCTCATCTTTATTGCACCTCAGAGCTGACCGTGAAGTTCCACCTGTAGCAGTCCATGCGCCTATGAGCCCGGCACAGTAAGCCCGCCGTCGACATTGACCGCAATAAAGATGAGGGTAAGTCTGTTCAAAGTAAATCCTTAATCCAATTTAAGGTCTAATAATTTTTTAATAATCTCACTCATTTTTTTCTGAAAATAAGATTTCCAAAAACTCAGTTTCATTGGGGCATTGAATAATTGAAAATTTCATTCCGGAGGGAATTGTGATGGAATCACCAGGTACGAGGTCGTATTTGTTATTTCCCTGGATTTGGAGATTAATATTTCCATGGAGCAAAAAGATAAAATGGAATTCTGTATCATGTTGTGCAGCAAACAATTCATTGGTTCCAGATGATTTTACAACCTGGACCTGTGCGAGACCATTAGTGACTTTCGCAATGCCAATGTCTCGCATGACAAACCCTGGATTTCTCCAATCTTCCCAGTTAGCATTTTCTGCTTTATGAATGATAAAAGTTTGCCCATTGAAAATCTGGGTCGGATCAATATTTGAATTGGGTAATTCAAGGTTCGGATCAGTGCAGGTCATATGACTCGCCGGTGACGTGATCTCGATGACTTCAAATTGATCAGAATTTTCAAGAACCCGGTGCCGTATCTCCGGTGGCTGCAAAACACAATCCCCTTCCGTAAAGATAAATGGATCTCCCTGATCTTCGTAAACCACTTTTGCCCAGCCTTTGTAACAATAGATCATTTGAAACCGAATTTTATGATAATGGACATAATCCGGTACAGGACCTGCTTTTTGGATTCGGATATGGGATGCGATAAATCGACCTCCATATCGATCTGAGATGAGGTTGCGATATTCCATGCCAGCACGTCCGATCTTCCATTTAGGCTCATTCAGTTTTGAGATCTGAAGGGATTGATTCCCTTTCGGGAGGAAATATGAGTCGCCAGAATGTTTAAATCGAATTTCAGTGCCGTTTGGTGCTGTCAGATTTCCAGTTGTTTTTCCTGTAATAGTAATAACTCCAGGAGAGATTGTATCATCATTTTTCAACCGGATTCGCAATCCAAAACCATAAATAACTGCATCAATTGGATTGTCTGCAGGATAAATCGATTCCAATTGAAATCCTAATTCATTTAAAAAAAAGGTAAGTGTTTCATCCATTTCTCCACATGGTAAAACAATTTCTGCAATTTGATCATTTAATTTTGACATTTGTTTCTAATTATTCCATCTCATCTTCTAGGTCCACACCGAGCCCATCTGCAATGCGGTTGATATAATTAAAATAACCCGCAACCTGTGCTGCATCACTGATAGCGGATTGAGAAAATCCCACGCCTTCGAGTTTTTCCACATCTTTTTTATTCATATTACTGGGTGTTAAAGTCAATTTTTCTACCCATGAACAAAGTACCTTATCTATATCCGACAATTGAGCTGCACGCCAATCTTTTTTCAACTGCTCTGCTAAATCCTGGTCCCCGACTTCATCCCGGAAATCATCCCCGTGGGATTCGATTCAATACTTACAATGGTTTACTTGGGAAACCACTGTAGCGATCATTTCGCGCTGTGCTCTTGATAATTCCGATGCACCATGCATGATGGTGAGATACATGCGCATGGCATCTTTTAAAGCAGCCGGGCTCTGGCTCATGATCTTTAAAATATTATAGACGCGTCCAGCCCGGTGGATACCTTTTTCGTATTCCTGTTTAACGATGCCCTCAGCATGATCTGGATCAATTGTATTTATGTAGGCCATAATGATATGGTTTATTAATCGGAGCTTGTATAATCTCGATTCATACGTGCGTTATAATCAAACCCTTCTTTTGCGCCTAATTTACGGCCCATCCAGTAAATACCGGTTCCAATGATTCCCCCAATTAAAACCCAAAGAAATACATCCGGGAGCGTGGTTAGGGTAAAATATCCCATGGCCAAAATGACGGTTCCTCCAATGACCCAAAGCACGGGGATGGATGGGCGGAATTGAGCAGATTCATACAGGGATGAATTCACGTAGGGTAAACAGACCAGCGAAATTCCCTGGATCAAATAAATTATGAAAATACCAATCAACCCCGTATTCAATAAAAAAACAGCGGATTTTGACCATATGAGACCAAGGCAAATCATTGCGCTAATGATCAAACTTACATGAGGTGTCCGCCAGACTGGATGAACCTTTGATAAAACCGGAGGAAGTAGCCGGTCTTCGCTGAAAACAAAGAACATTCTCGAAGGGACAAGGATCGAGCCGTTTATACTTGTCAGGAAAGCGCTCATAGCACCGATAGCTACGATACTCGATCCCCACCTAGGTAAATAAACGCCTGCTGCATCGGCCATAGCAGACTGGGATGTTGCCAAAGAATCAGCGGGGAGGACACCAAAGGCAACGAAGGACATGGAAAAAAAGATCACAACTGAAATCGACACTCCGCGGACAAAAATCATGGGTAGAGTTTTTGTTGGATCCTTTGTTTCGCCTGCAACCTGGGAGAGGGTTTCAAAGCCTGCATAACTGAAAAAAAGCATAGGCATGGCTTTCATGAGTCCATCAAATCCCATTGGGAGTAAAGGATCATAAAAAGTGAGATCCACCGCAAACAATCCCGGAATCACCAAAATTAAAATACTGAAAATCAGAATACCCAGCATGACCGTTTGGATCTGGCCATAATGTTTGATGCCAACCATATTGATCCCATAGAAAAAGATGAGTGCGATAGATCCCCAAACTTTCGGATCTGCATCTGGGTAGAAAAAAGTTAAATATTCACCAAAACTGGTGGACATGAAGGAGATGGCACCAATAAAAGCCAGGAGTTTCATCCACATGGCAATGAAGCCCAGGTAGTAATTCTTGAAGGTCCTGGAAATATGTATGTAAGCACCGCCGGGACGTGTGCCAAGTGGTGTGGACATAAAAATACTGTAGGTCAAGGCTGTACAAATAACAATTGGCGCAAAGAGTAGGTACGCTAGGGGGACGGAAGACCCTGCCACCGCTCCTGCTTCACCAGTTACTCTAAAAATGCCTGCACCAACAAGAATACCGATGATAGTGGCGTACCCGGAGAGAGGACCCAGGTCCCGACGAAGTTTAGTCTTTTCTTCAATCATATAGAAATCTAGTCTACCTGATTCAAGCTATTTTAAAGTTTTACCCGTCAATTCAGATAGTTGGGATTTGATCATGATCAAAAAAAGTGCTGAAGAAAGCCCCACCGCACTAAAGATCATACACATAACCATGATCTGGTACCGGGCAGCAATAAGCGGGGACACACCAGAAAGGATCTGGCCGGTCATCATCCCGGGCAGGGAGACCAACCCAACAGCAAAAAGAGAGTTTGTAATTGGAATAAGAGCTGCTCTCAAGGCGATGCTCCGTGCTTGTATATATTCTACATTTCTATCCATTTCGGCCTGCAGTCGCTCCGCAGCGAGGCTGACGCCATTCATGGAACTGGCGAAGATCATTCCGGCCAGGGGAATCATATAGCGGGGCATGAACCAGGGGTTCAATTTTAAAACGAATTGAGTCACCAGAAACAGCGTTAAACCACCGCCAGTCAAAATAGCCATCAGGGCAAACTGATAAAATTTCCTTCTTTTCTGCTGTATGGTTCGCAAGGCAATCCAGCCTGCGGCAAAGACCATCACTGATAAAACACCTACAGTGATGGCCGCATCATTGGATTCGAAGATATAAACCAGGAAATAACCGATCAGCAGCAGTTGCACCAGCATCCTGATAACAGCATAGATTGTATTTTTCCATTCCAGGGACCAGGTATGAAGCAGACCGATGACTACTGCTGCCGGAATGAAAACCAGCAGCAAATTGGAGTAGGGAATGGCGGTTATGGATTCATTCATGGCAGGTTATAGTGACATGATTTTATGGATCATGATAGTTCTCCGGTGGAGCGATGGTTAGGTGTTCACTTTATTACTTGATTCTATTTTAGTGAGCAATTACTGGAACAATTTCCTCACCTGCTTGATAGCATTCTGGACACAAATTTCAGTTGTTCTATGTAGTTCCAGTCCGCTGTACCAGTAGGAATTGGACCAGACTAGACTGCCGGAGTCAGTGTCCCGCATTTTGAGCATGATCCCCACACGGGTCCGGGTGTATTCTATCCTGCTGCCCTGTGTTATGCCGCCGCCGTGGGTTGTTGTTGTGGTGCTGGCAGAGGTTTCTGCTTTTTCATTTCCGGCATCGGCTTCAGAAGATTGATCCACTGTCGTTTTTGTATAGCCACGGTTCTCATGACGGTAAGGCACCACGATCACTTCTGAGTCTGTGAATTCCGTAATAATGCAAGATAGTTCCAATGTCTGGTCCCCGTTTCCAACATTCACAACAGGTCCGCCAAAGTCGGATTCAGTTACGCCAAAGCCGTGCTTAAGAAAATTATGGGTCAAGCTGATTTGCATCATTTCTCCCGACCCGGATAAATTGGAATGATCGTGAACTACATCTATATTTATTTTCCCTACCTTTCCAAAATCATAATTTGGGTTCACTGCGGGGCCATGCCAACATCCGCTAATTCCCATTGAGAAAAGAGCAAAGAAAACTCTTTTTATCATTCCCGGGTCAGGCTTTGGATATGGACTGTGGCTTCTTCGATTAATAATTCATCCCTGGAATGTTTCAGGCAGTTTTTCCATGCAGAGAGTGCCTCATCCGGTTCATCCAGCGCTTCATGGAGAAGTGCCTTTAGGCGAAAGACTTCGGGATTGGTTTGATCCATGTTTTGTGCTTCCACCACATGAGATAATGCATCTCTATACAGACCGGCTTTCATGGCGGAGGCTGCTTTCATAAGGGGATCATCTGGTGCAGAAAAAAGAATGTTGGCTGCCAGTAAAAAAGAAATGAATTTCATAATGATTACTGATTCTTGGTAAGATTATCAATAGCTTTCAAAATATCTCTACGTCTAATCTGCCCTACAAGTTTTCTATTGTCCAGTACGGGGAACCTCCGAAAACGCAGATCGAGGAATTTCTGAGCTACTTCAGATAGGCTGTCATACAAATTGATAGTAGTTAACTCAGTGGACATATAATCTTTCTAATTTTCATAGATAGTTCTCCTAACTATGTTGGACTGAATATAGGTTCTGAAATATCTATGAACCAATAAGTGATTCATCATTTAAGATAAAAAAATTATATAGATCGGTTACTTTTAGCGGACATTATTTTATTCGAATAAGGTAGCTTCAATGGCAAGTAAATATCTGGCTCGATCCTGGTAAAGGATATTTTCTGGAAGGATTTCTGGTTGATTGTAAAGATCTGTTGCAATCACTTCTGATAATTGCTGGTGGAAAAATTCACGGTTGCCCTTTTTCTGGTGATAATATTCCGCCATTTGCACCGCATTACCCAGGTATTCAGGGTGATGGGTAAGTGCCTGTTCAAAATATTTTTTTGATTGGGAAATATCCACGCCTGGAAGACGGGTATATAAAGTACCAAAAAAACGGTAGGGTCCACCAAAATGGTAACCCGGATTCAGGGAATTAATGCGGTGCATGATCACTTCCAGGAGTTCGCGATTATTTAATCGTTCTATCACTGGTTTGGTGTATAAATAATATGCCTGATTTGTAGCCCACCAATAAAGACCAGGTACAATATTCTGGGGGGCATCTGCTATGGCCGATAGGAGCCTAAATGTGCTGTCGCCTTGTGCGACTTGGTAAATTGACTGGAAATCTGGGTGAGTCAAGGTAGCTTTTTTTGAAATATCAGCACCAATTTGAAACAAGCTGTCTTTTATTCTGGCACTGGACGCAGAGAATAAAGCCTGCGTATATAGAACCTGACTGTAAAGAATAGCCAGGTTAAAATCTTCTGATCGTTTTTCGTAGGCCAGGCTGATGAAATGCTCAGCATAGAATAGCGATAACGAATCATTTCGATTTGCCCAGTGCAATTTTCCCTGCTCAATCAAGTAGTCAACATTTTTCTCGACTGCGTTAACCTGCTGTCCGGTGCCGGCACAGTGCAACCATAATTGTGCTGTCAACACTAGAAATAGTATTTTTGCTGTTTGACGATTAATCAATATCAGTAAATCAGTATTGCAATTGGTAAATTTTACTCCAAGAAATTACACTCCTCTGTAAATCATGGAAAAGATACTTGAATTAAAGACCATTGAACCCGCAAGTCTCCTGGGCGTGGGCGATGCGCATTTAAAATTAATTGAAGAAGCCCTACCGGCAACACTTGTGGTGCGAGGTGAGGTGATCAAGATAAGTGGTGATAAAACCATTGTGGAACAAGTTCATGAAATTCTGCACGAAATGATGACCACACTGGGCAGTAAAGGCAGTCTTTCGTCCCGGGATGTGCAGAAATTGATCACACTTGTGCAATCTGCGAATGGACATGCAGGAACGACCCCGGTTCCGCCTGACCGTGTGATTCACTATGGACGAAAAGGTGCCATTGTGCCCAAGACCACAGGCCAAGAGCGATACGCTGATCTTGTGATGAAAAACGATATCGTATTTTCTGTGGGGCCTGCCGGCACCGGAAAAACTTTTCTAGCCGTAGCCTTTGCGGTGGCAGCCCTGGAGAGTCATGAAGCAGACCGTATTGTCCTGTGCCGACCTGCAGTTGAAGCAGGGGAGAGCCTGGGTTTCCTGCCCGGTGATTTAAAGGAAAAGGTAGACCCCTATCTTGCTCCGCTTTATGATGCTTTAAGTTATATGCTGCCCCAGAATAAAATGAGAACGTTGCTGGAAAACAAAACGATCGAAGTGGTGCCACTGGCTTATATGCGAGGCCGGACATTGGACAATGCTTTTATGATCCTGGATGAGGCACAAAATGCCGCGATTATGCAAATGAAAATGTTTTTAACAAGACTGGGCAATGGTTCAAGGGCAATCGTGACCGGTGATGTGACGCAGATTGATCTAAAAAAACGGACAGATTCAGGTCTTGTGCAGGTGGTGCAAATTTTGCAAAATGTTGAAGGGATAGGATTTGTAACTCTTGATGATGCCGATGTGGTCAGACACCCGCTGGTTAGAAAAATCATACTGGCCTACGACGGTCATCAACCAAACAAGAAGAAATAATTATTGTATCGCATTGAAGAGCCACCTTGTACAGAGTTATCTAAACGCTTAAAAAAAGTTGAATTCTAATTAATTTCCCACCCCGTTCAAGTATAAAATATTGAACATGCGGCATGCAGTCTAATTCAGTTATAATTACAGCAAAAAGAACACCTATTGGCTCTTTTCAAGGTTCTTTATATCCTTTGTCCGCTCCGCAGCTTGGCGCAACGGTAATCAGGGCCATAGTCACGGAAACGGGTATTAAAAAAGCAGCGATAGACGAAGTCATTATGGGTAACGTTCTGTCGGCGGGAATTGGCCAGGCCCCAGCCCGCCAGGCAGCTCTTTTTGGAGGACTTCCAAATTCTGTAGAATGTATGACCATCAATAAAATGTGCGGTTCTGGTCTGAAAGCTGTTATGCTGGCCGATCAGGCCATTGGTATTGGTGATGCGGAACTGGTTATTGCAGGCGGCATGGAGAATATGTCCAATGCCCCTTATCTCCTTACTGGAGCCAGAATCGGCTACCGGCTTGGGCATGGAAAAATGATTGACAGCATGATTCATGACGGTCTTTGGGATGCCTTTAATGACATGCACATGGGTAACTGTGCCGAATTGTGTGCCAGGGACAGAGAATTCACTCGTGAGGCTCAGGATGAGTTTGCAATTGAATCTTACAAAAGAACCCAGACTGCCCAGAATGAAGGTATTTTTTCCCATGAGATTGTTCCAGTACAAATCGATCAACATAGGGGAGATCCCATTCAGGTCTATCAGGATGAAGAGCCTGGAAAAACCAGGTTCGAAAAAATCCCAACTCTGAACCCGGCCTTTGAAAAAGGTGGAACTATTACGGCTGCCAATGCCTCAAAACTGAACGACGGTGCTGCTGCAGTTTTGATTGCCAGTGAGGGTAGAGCAAAAGAATTAGGATTAATACCATTGGCAAGAGTGGTTGCCCAGGCATCCGCTGCTCATGAGCCAGAATGGTTCACTACTGCCCCGGGGAAGGCAATTGGCAAGGTATTGGAAAAGGCGGGTTTATCGGCTGAAGATATTGATTTGTGGGAGATCAATGAGGCTTTTTCTGCAGTGACTATGGCAGCCATGGAAGATTTTCACATCGATCATAAAAAGGTGAATATCTATGGCGGTGCTGTGGCACTGGGGCATCCGATTGGTGCCTCGGGAGCAAGAATATTAACTACGTTATTAAATGCTCTTGGTCGAACCAACTCTAAATATGGACTTGCGACACTTTGTATTGGAGGTGGCGAAGCCTCTGCTGTTATTCTAGAAAAATATGATTGATTTTACACTCACAGAGGACCAGGAACTGATCCAAAAAACCGCCCGGGAATTTGCTGTTGAACACCTTGCCCCTGGTGTGATGGATCGTGATGAAAATGCTGAATTTCCATACGAACAAATAAAATTGATGGGTGAATTGGGCTTTATGGGAATGATGGTGCCGGAGGAATATAGTGGTGCGGGAATGGACACATTGACCTATGTTATTGCGTTGGAGGAAATTGCAGCGGTAGAAGCGGCAGCGTCCACGATTATGTCCGTAAATAATTCTTTGGTCTGTCAGCTTTTAGCGGATTGGGGCACCAATGTCCAAAAAGATCAATATTTAAAAACGTTAGCCAGTGGTATAAAACTGGGTGCCTATAGTCTCAGTGAACCTCAATCTGGATCTGATGCCAGCAACTTAAGAACCCATGCCAGACGAAAAACTGGCCATTATATCATCAATGGCACGAAAAACTGGGTGACCAATGGCATCAATTCTGATGTAGTGGTCATGTTTTGTCTCACGGATAAAGACATTGGATCCAAAGGAATTTCCGCTTTCATTGTGGATAAAGGGATGGCAGGATTTTTCACTGGAAAAAAGGAAGACAAGCTGGGTATCCGGGCTTCGGACACCTGTGAATTGTATTTTGAGGATTGCGAAGTACCAGTGGAGAACAGAATAGGAGAGGAAGGGGCTGGATTTAAAATAGCAATGAATACTCTGGGGGGAGGGCGGATTGGTATTGCCGCCCAGGCGTTGGGAATTGCCCGTGCCGCCCTGGAAGCGGCAGTAGCCTATGCCGGTGCGCGCAAACAGTTTGGAAAAACTATAGGATCATTTGGAGCGATACAAAATAAACTGGCAAATACAGCCACAGAAATTGATGCTGCACGATTGTTGATCTGGCGTGCGGCAAAATTAAAAGATAGAGGGAAACCGTACGTGAAAGAGAGTTCAATGGCAAAATTGTATGCATCAACTGTGGCCATGAAAGCAGCCACAGACTGTGTCCAGATATACGGCGGTTATGGATACATGCGAGAATACGGGGTAGAACGCTTGATGCGCGATGCCAAGATCACTCAGATTTATGAAGGGACATCTGAAATTCAACAACTTATAATTGGTCGGGAATTGATGAAATGAAAGAAGATCAAAAAGTTAATATTAACTGGGATAGCCTTGGTTTTGATGTGGTGGCGACAAAAAGCATGTTTCATGCAATCTGCACCGAAGATGGTCAGTGGTCTAATGGTGAATTAATCCCCTACGGACCTATTCAATTGTCACCTGCAGCAGGTGTTTTGAATTATGGCCAGGGTGTTTTTGAGGGAATGAAAGCATCTAGAACAGCACGAGAGAATGTGGTATTATTCCGCCCGGATATGAATGCAAAACGAATGGCTAGGTCTTCCAGACGCTTATGTATTCCGGAAATGCAGAAATCTTTTTTTCTGCGGGCAGTGACGGCAACCGTAAAGGATAATTTAGATTATATACCCCCCTGTGGAAAGGGCAGCCTATACGTACGGCCAATCATATGGGGGACGGCACCTGTACTTGGTGTTCGACCTGTCTCTGAATACACTTTTATGGTCTTTGTTTCGCCGGTAGGGCCCTATTTTAAGGGAGGTGTAAAGCCTCTTAATCTAAAAGTAACCACAGCTTACCACCGCGCGGCGCCAAAAGGCATAGGTAACGCCAAAGCAATTGGAAATTATTCCGCCTCACTCTTTCCATTGATGGAAGCGAAAAGCCAGGGTTATGATGAAGTGATTTATCTGGATGCAAAACATGAGAACCGAATTGAAGAGGTTGGTTCTGCCAATGTTTTTATCGTCAAAGATAATGTTCTTAAAACTCCAAAGTTGGATGGTTCTATCCTACCCGGTGTGACACGTGACTCAACAATCACCATTGCAAAAAAAATTCATAACCACGATGTGCTGGAAACTGAAATCACCATTGATGAAATTTTACATGCTGATGAGGTATTTTGCACAGGGACAGCTGTTGTAGTGACGCCTGTTGGCACAATTACCCACCAAGGGGAGAAAATAGTGATCCGTGATGGAAATATGGGGCCCTGTACACAAAGACTCCGTGAAACGTTAGTGGGCATTCAACTTCAGGAAATAGATGACCCTTTTGGATGGGCCATAGCAGTAAATGGGTAAGCAGAATCAATTGATTGTACCGCATGACCCGTTCTAAACACCATCCAAGACGAGATGCGCGGGAAGGAGCCATGCAGGCCCTTTTTGCCAGTCAGTTTTCCGATGAATCGCCTCCAGAGGTACTGGCGAGATTTCTAGACTCATTCCCCAATCGCAGGAAAAGCAGGTCTTTTATCGAAGAACTTTACCAGTGTGTCATTGAACATTCTGACTGGGCTGACGGCCTAATAAAAAGTCATTTACAAAACTGGGAGTTTGATCGTGTTGCACAGGTCGATCAAGTTTTACTGAGAATGGGCGTATGTGAAATATTTTTTATGGAGGATATACCCCCAAAAGTCACCATCAGCGAAATGGTAGAAATAGCGAAAATATACAGCACAGAAGAGAGTTCCGGTTTTATTAATGGTATTCTGGATTCTGTTTTTAAAGATTACCAGCAGAAAGTGAATTGAATATGGTACTCGCAAAATTATTTGGCACAAAATCTGAAAGAGAAACAAAAAAACTTGTGCCTCTCATTAATGAAATAAACCAATTTTACGAAACTCTTTCTTCAAAGTCAGATGAAGACCTGGCCAATAGGACCCATGAACTGCGTGAAATTGTAATCAATACCCAGGAAACAAAAAAAGAATCTCTTCCTGATAATATCAGTCGCCAGGAGCAGCAAGATGCAATATTAAAAGTAGCACAGGACGCACTAGACAGTATCATGGTTGAATCCTTTGCCCTTGTAAAAGAAACCTGCCGCAGGATGTGCGGCTCATCCTGGCGTGTTTCAGGCCAAGATACCCTCTGGGAAATGATCCCATACGATGTCCAGATCATGGGCGCCGTTACCCTGCACCGCGGGAAAGTAACAGAAATGAAAACCGGGGAGGGGAAAACACTGGTGGCAACCATGCCAATTTTCCTTAATGCCTTGACCGGTCGCGGGGTTCATGTGATTACTGTGAATGATTATTTAGCCCAGCGGGATGCAGAATGGATGGGTGAGGTCTATAAGCGTCTGGGACTTACGGTAGGATTTATTTTGAATTCCATGGACAATGTCCAGCGGCGTGAAATGTACAACAGGGATATCACCTACGGTACAAACAATGAGTTTGGTTTTGATTATCTGCGGGACAATATGTCACTGCAAAAAGAAGATTTGGTGCAGCGCGATCATGCCTATGCCGTAGTAGACGAGGTAGATAGTGTATTGATTGATGAGGCCAGAACTCCTTTGATTATTTCAGGCACGATTGATGCACCTGTAGATGATACATTTCAAAAATTGAAGCCGGATGTTCAGCAGTTGGTCAAAAAACAATCGGCACTTGTATCAAATCTTGTCAGGGAAGCGCAAAAGTACCTGGATGAAGATGATGAGGATAATGCTGGATTAAAACTGCTGCAGGCAAGTCGGGGGATGCCAAAACATCGTCAGGTCATGAAAATCTTCCAGGAAACGGGCATGTTGAAACTGTCCCAGGATATTGAAGGAATGCATATCCGGGATAAAAAAATGCATGAAGTGGATGATGATCTTTATTTTTCAATTGATGAAAAAAGCCATGTTATGGACATCACGGAAAAAGGCAGAAACCTGTTATCGCCCGAAAATCCTGAAACATTTATCATTCCTGATCTGGGTGAAATGCTAAATGAGATTGATGAACAAAATGATTTGAATGATATTGAAAAAGAACAGGAAAAAGAAAAAGCCCACCAACTTCATGCAGAGCGCAGCGGCACCATCCATAATTTTAACCAGTTATTGCGTGCGTTCACCATGTATGAAAAAGATGTGGATTATGTTGTACAAGAAGGTAAAGTGATGATTGTGGATGAATTCACCGGTCGGGTCCTGCCGGGAAGGAGATATTCAGATGGTTTGCACCAGGCATTGGAGGCTAAGGAAAATGTGCGCATTGAACGTGAAACACAGACCCTGGCCACCATCACTATTCAAAATTATTTCAGGCTGTATGATAAACTGGCGGGTATGACTGGTACAGCGGAAACAGAAGCTGAGGAACTGGGATCTATTTATAGACTGGATGTAACTGTTATGCCGACTAATCGTCCCCTTGCCAGAGACGACCGGGATGACCTCGTTTATAAGACCAAACGGGAAAAATATAATGCGGCTATTGAGGAGATTTCTGAATGCCACCATAGAGGCCAGCCGGTGCTGGTTGGCACAATAACCGTGGAAGTGTCGGAACTTCTATCCCGTATGCTAAAACGAAAAAATATTCCTCATAATGTATTAAATGCCAAGCAGCATAAAAGTGAAGCAGAGATTGTAGCCCGTGCCGGTCAGCCCGGTGCGGTAACCATTGCCACCAATATGGCAGGACGGGGAACAGATATCAAACTGGGGAATGGAGTCAAGGAATTGGGAGGTTTGCATATCATCGGTACAGAACGTCATGAATCCCGGCGGATCGATTTACAACTGCGAGGCCGCAGCGGACGGCAGGGAGACCCTGGATCCTCCAGGTTTTATTTGTCGTTAGAAGATGATTTGATGCGTCTATTCGGGTCAGATAGAGTGGCTTCCATCATGGATCGCATGGGGATAGAAGAAGGTGAGGTCATTTCAGCTGGAATGGTTACCAAAGCCATAGGCAATGCCCAGAAAAAAGTGGAGGTACGTAACTTTGGCATTCGCAAGCATTTGCTGGAATACGATGATGTGATGAATCAGCAGCGCAAGGTCGTTTATGATATCCGCAGACAGGCACTGTCTGGTAAAAATATGTATGATACGGTTTTGCAAATCATTGATGATTTCATTATGGATGAGGTGGAAGCACAGGCTGAAATGGGTCCGCCTGATCTGTGGGACTGGGACCACCTGAAGCAGGTTTTTGCATCCCATCTTATGTTAGATGGTTCATACGAGAGGATAAAGAATACATTCAACAAGGATGATTTTACGGCCGATGAAGCAGGGGATTGGGTCTTAAGTGAGACCCAGGCGATTTATAAAGCAAGGGAATCCTTATTGCCGCCGGAGATGATACGCGGCTTTGAGCGTTTTGTTATTTTGAGAACAATTGATGAAAAATGGAAAGACCATCTATATGCCATGGACCAGCTCCGTGAAGGGATCAACTTAAGAGCTTATGGCCAGAAAGATCCACTTTTAGAGTACAAATCGGAGGGCTTTAAACTGTTTCAGGAAATGATGGCGGATATGAATGCCACCACTGTCCAACGGTTATTCAGAACGCAAATTCAAGGTGTCACTGAGCAACCACAGGCACAGGACCGTTCTGTACGCAATGTACAAATGCAGCATCAGGATACTACGGGCATGGGTTTTGCCGGCCAGCCCGAACCGCAGCAAAAAGCCAACCAGCCCCAGCAGGTAAGAACACCCATCACTGTAGGGAAGAAAATTGGCCGGAATGAAAAAGTAATGGTTAAAAGTCCGGATGGAAAACAGATTGAGATTAAGTATAAAAAACTTCAGCATTATTTAAATCAGGGCTTTACCCAGGTGTGATCACCATGACCCGGTAAGAAAAGTTTGAAAGCAAGATCTATGCCAAGTGGATTAAAAGGAGAAAAAGGTCTAAGAAAATATCTAATCACCCTATCTGTCGGCAGCGAATATTTATTTGATTTCATGGAAAATTTCCCCAGGTACTTTTGTATTAAATTATAAGTGTTTTCTCGGGATAAAAGCGTTATTTTATAGAAAACCAATTAACTGTTTTTCCCAGAAAGAGAAGTTTAATTTCTGTTTCAACCTGATAGTATTATTGAAGACCAGATACCAAAGTCGGAGGACTTAATGTCATCATTAAAAAAGTCAATTTACTTATTACTGTTCGCATTTGCGTTTCCTATTGCAGTATTTGGTCAGGATGTTACTGTAAGCCTTGGCCATGTTGAGGTTGATGGCTACACGAATGATATTGTTGTTCCTGTAACCTTAACCAATCCAGACTCCACGGTAGGCGGGATCCAATTTGATGTAATTGCCGTGCCGGCAATGGTGGAAATGTCGGGGACCACACCTGCAGGCGAGACCTCATCTTTTTCTTCTGATTATACTGTTTTCAGTGATGGGTCGGCCCGTGTTGTTTTCTACAATGGGAGTGGCCCTGACGGTATTCCGGCAGGTGGTGATGGTGTTGTATTAAATCTACATTTTGATGGAACAGATGTCCTTTCGGCTGTACTTGGTCTAAATATATATAATCTCATTGTGAGTAATGAAAATGGAAATATTCTTTCTTCATCCGGTGAAAATGGATCGATGACAATTGGGGATGTGATTTATTTAAGTGCTACATCAGATACAGGTGATGTGGAGGATACTGTCTCAATTAACATCGAACTGGAAAACAGCGATATTGTGGGTGGAATGCAATTTGACATTTATGATACCCCGAATTATTTAGATATTGTTGATTTGACTGCGATGGGCCGTGCAGAAGGATTTACAGCTGATTTTAGTGTACTGGAAAATGGCAATACACGGGTTGTGATGTTCGATCAGAATAATAGTAATATTTCAGCAGGGACCGGTGCTGTTCTTGAGGTGGATTTGGTGATACATACGAACGCTTATGCCGATCAGGTGGGTGTCAATTTTGAAAATGTGACTGTCACAGATGATATTGGCGGTTTTTACTGGATTTCCAGTACAGACTCTGGAACGGTCACAGTTTACCCAGGCTATATTGAGGAACCTCATAATTTAACTGCTGAAGATGGTATGGATGCTCAGGTCTTACTTACATGGGATCCGCCAATTGGCCCGATTTTCTCACGTCCTGTGACGATTATTATTGAAACAGATTCATGGGGATATGAAACAACATGGCAAATCACAGATAACGAAACAGGTGAAATTGTTGAAGCCTATACAGATGCTGCATTGGAAAATGAAACAGAATACACGTGGGATCTTGAGTTACTCTTTGGATCTTATACATTTACAATTTTTGATTCATATGGTGACGGTATCTATTCACCTGGTGGATATGCGATCTTTATTGAGGATGAAGAAGTATACTCAAACATTGGTATCGGATGGTCTGGTTCTGAAGAATCTGTAGTGTTTGATGTGACGGCAGGACGCTTTATAGTCACAAATCGTTCTTTTGAACAACCATTACCGGATAAATCAATGGTCAATGCGGAAACAATAAGCGCTATGAATATGATATTGGGAGAACCAACTTTTGTTACTTCTGGCTCCTTTACACCGTGGGAAATTGATGAAGTTGAGAATACTCGTCCAGTAGAGATTGATGAATATAAAATCTATCGATCCATGGATAACGTAAATTTTGAAAACATTGATATTGTGGATGGTCAAACAACATCCTATTTAGATGAAAATGTTGTAAACAGTACCACGTATTACTATTATGTAACTGCAGTTTATCCTTCAGGCTCAGAATCAGATCATACAAACACTGTTACTGCGACCCCGGTTGAGTGGGTTGAACTGTGGATGGATAATGGTGCATCTTTATCGGGTCAGATGGATACGCTTGATTTTTATGTAAATAATGAAACCCCCCTTGGCTTATTTTATTTTGAAATTATGGATTACCCAGATGTACTGAACAGCATTGCCGTTTTACCCACTGAACGCACGGAAGACTGGAGCCTGGAAGTTGTAGATATTGCCAATGGCAATATGGCCATCACCGGGATTGCATTTTCTACAGCCCTTGCATCGGGGAGCGGCGCTGTTTGTAGAGCAGTGGTCTATCCTGTAGCTGAGGAAGAAATAACAGTGAACCTATCCTATGCTGGTGCCAGCGTGCAGGATGAGAATTTTATAGAATTGAATTGGACGACAGAGAGTGCTATCTACGAGGTAGGCATCGAGACCCAGTATTTGGTTCTTACCGGCGGTTATGGAATTTCTGGCGAGGAATTCACCAGTTCAATTATTATGCAGAATACACAACCGGTGTATGGAATACAGGTTGATATTCTTGCTAATCCACCTTTTCTTACTGGTACAAATTATTATTTCAATCCCTTGTTGGATCTGACGGACTGGACTTTAACTGGGGATATGGTAGGTAATATATATCGCCTGATTGCCTATGATAATACGTTATCAAACCCGCTTAATCCTGGAACTGCCCATATTGCTGAAATTACCTATGATGTGGTCGCAGGGGCCCCTGATTCGTCCATTGTGGATATTTCTGTTGATGATGCAGTTGTTTCTGATATAAATGGATTGCCGATGCATGTAGAAGGAATTCCCAGTACAGTTTATATTGGTCAACCGCCTGTTGTTTATTCAATTGAAAATGTTTCTGATGGATTGACACCGGGTGGTATGGGGTCATTTGAAATTCATATGTTGAATACTGAAATTGTTAATATTGTAGAACTTTCAATGGTAGATATGCCTAATTATCTCACAGTCACTAACGTCACAGGTCTGGATCGCTTTTCATCGGGAATCATTGATGGCAGTTCAGGGGAAACTGAGGAAGGCCTTTTGTACGTTTTGGGCTTTGATTTCACCACCGGAATTATTCCTGGAGAAGGAGCCATCCTGCAAGTTGATGTTCAATTTGCTGAAAATATACAAAATCCATCCGTGATTATGATGCTGGCGTCAGTATCGGCAGGAGATGTGAACGCTGGTCCGATCTTGTCCGTTAATAGTGGTTTTGGTCAATTTATCCTCTCTGAACTTACAGCAGGGGATGAAATACCGATGCCAGCCGAATTTTCCTTGTATCCAAACTATCCTAATCCATTCAATCCATCTACCATGATTACATATGACTTGGCAGGTGAAGCAAATGTTCGGTTGCAGGTTTATGACCTTATGGGTAGAATGATCAAAAATATTATCAATGAAACGCAGCCTGCTGGCCGCCACTTAGCAGTATGGAATGCTACCGATAACTTTGGCAACCCGGTGAGCGCCGGTGTTTACATTTACAGACTTTGGGCAGACGATCACGTCTTTAACCGGAAAATGATATTGATAAAATAATTGGATTCAATATTCAACTAGGAAAAGCCCCGCAATCTTGCGGGGCTTTTTTATTACAAGAATTATGTAATTTTCTCTCCCGATTTTATGCCGCGGTGGTGGAAATGGTAGACACGCCAGATTTAGGATCTGGTGCCCAACCTAACATGACATTTTCCATTTCTCGTTGAGAAATAAGCCTCCAAGTTGTTTTATTTCCCCTATTTTTTATTAGTTCACCCATATCTTCACCCATATAGAGCATCTCATTAGGCCTGTGCTTTCATCATTTGTTCAGATATAGCCTTAGTGCTTTCAATAGTATCCAAGTGCGTATAACGCTCGGTTATTATAACTGAACTATGAGCCATGATGGACTTGGTCTTTTGATAATCACCCGTTGCTATTTGAACCTCAGTACAATATAAATGCCGTAGACAATGGAATGTTTTCCCCTGTGTCATAGCAGTTCTTTTTTGTCCTTCGGTTAGATCACCTTTATCAAGACCATGCTGTAAGCAATAACGATCTATGTACAACTTGGCTATTTGTCGGTTTATTTTATCCCTTCCAATTAATTGAATCTCATCAATGGAATATCCATCGGGGAGATAATCAGAGTTTTGAGATAAAACATATTTCCGGTAAGCAAGTTGGAAAGATTTGGAGATTCGGGCTGGTTTATAATTTGTTGCTTGAATCTTATGCAACAAATCAACCAGTTCATCTGAAAGATTTATTTCCCTTTTCTTCCCCCTCTTTCCTATTGCCTGATAGTATCCATTTTCACCAAGATGCACCTTAGGTATTTCTCTGAGTCGATACCCTGTGAATCTGGCAAAACGAATCCAAGATGTAACAATAGGATCATTTACGTATTTCATTAATCCCTCGAACTCCTTTGGATATAACTTATCTCTGGGTGGGGTAGTTGTAATCGTGATCTTCGGAATTTTCTTAATCTGATCTTGGTCATACAACCAATGCAAAAAAGCCTTAACAGACCTCAATCGGATGTTTACCGTACTCAGAGTTAAAGTATTATCCAGTTTTCGCTTGTATTCATACAACACCGTACCAACTTTGACGAGGGTGCCCAATCCATTGACATCCATCTTTGGATTAGGGCAACACTCGATTAAGTCATTCAAAGCAAGTTCGTAGCCTTCAATGGTACCCTTTGAAGTTTGACCATCACCCCTCTTATGTTTTATAAATGCCTGAACGGCATTGTGAAGATAGGTAGGATTGGATTCCTCCAATTTCTGCTTTGACCATTCGTTATAGTCGCCCAGAAATTTATCCAGGAAAACATCAGCCTTACGTTTTTGTGCTTGATGAGTGTTGATCTCATAATGTTTTTTGAGACCCTCATGCCAAACCTTAACGTAATAGGTTTTTCCAGCAGGGTACTTTTTTAATGATGCTCTTTTCATCTTTTTTATTTACTCCTTACAGGAGGCATTAGAAATTAATTATAAAATGCCTAATATGGGTGAAATAATTGGTGAATATTATAATTTCACGACAATCAGGGCACCAGACTTATAATCTGGTGCCCTTAGGCGATGATCTTATCACCCGGTTCAGGCTCGTCACCGATCTCCATGATCTTGATGGTATCAAACTCCCGAACGTTAGTTTCAATCGTTTGGCGTGGCGTGCCGTCCACCCGATCCATGATCATTTTGATGGCTTGTAGATCGCCTTTTAAAGCCGAATCCCAAAGTATAATGCACAATTGTTGCATCCTTGAAAACCCGGAATCGTCAATTTCATACATGAACTCACGCATGAGTTTTGTAAGTGATCCTTTTGGTCTTCCGCTCGGATTACCAGATGAACCGGGTTCAAATTGACCCTTTTCATTTCGATTTACCTTAGACATCACGGTTGCCTTTCAGCCTCTGGAGTGATCGGGATTTCCAACTTATTGAAAACCTCAGCAATCTCATTCCGGGCCTGTGCGTAGATTCGTTCAGCATTATTTATTTTTTGCTGATCATCCCTATCCAAAGGGGAGGGGAGGAGATTCGTTGCTACCTTCCAACCGTACCCGGTGATTTTATTCCCATGTTTATAATGGGCAACATTGTCTGGATAACCTTGCCCGAAAAGATCGAGGGGCATATCTTCGTACAGTTTCCAAACGATTGGCTCTGCACGCTTTAACAGCATGGCTTTGTTTTCTGGAGCCAGAGCGTTTCTGAATCGTTCATATTCGCCTAATTCCATCTGATAGAATGTTGATTGCCGGAATACAATCACCCCGGGGTTATCCTTCTTGAATTGTGAAAAAGTAACGGGGGAATCCTTAACGATTAAATCCTGTTTCTTAAACTCAAGAATTAAATCCTCGAAGTATCTTTTATTCGTGGCAGCCTCATAATCTGTAAATCCACGGGTGAGCATATCCATTACCTGGCCCTCACTCATTGGTTTCTTTTCCAACTCCTTCATCAATTCGCTTTCAGCATCATACTGCTTTTTACGATTGAGGAATGAAGTCATTATTGTTTGATCCATTGTTTGTCCTTTGGTTTGTGTTGTTAATTAAATTTTGTGAAATAAATAGGAGTTAATTATGAAATCATACATACAGGGCTTTATAACAGGTGGTGTATTTGTATTTGCCTTTATGATTTTGACTGGTACCCAAAAAAAGATTGATAATGATAACCATATAGGTAAGTATCAAATGATAATCGCCAATGGGGATAGACC
>ERZ651768.170-NODE-170-length-46719-cov-20.714270_pt1 | contig 46719 bp, 44 predicted proteins | sample MGYA00514754_ERZ651768 | MGnify/ENA metagenome assembly ERZ651768
TGGATCGGTCGGCCATCGCCGACCGCAAGGTGTCGATCCTGGGCTACGGCTCACAGGGCCATGCCCACGCGCTCAACTTGAAAGACTCCGGCGTACAGGTCTGTGTTGGCCTACGGGACGGATCATCCTCAGCGGCCAAGGCCTCGGAAGCTGGCCTAGACGTGCTGTCGCTGTCCAACGCTTCGGCATGGGGCGACGTGATCATGGTCCTGCTGCCTGACACCGAGCAGGCCGCCGTCTACGAGGAATACATCGCGCCGAATCTGTCGGCCGGTGATGCCCTGGCCTTCGCCCACGGCTTCAACATCCGCTTTGACCTAGTCAACCCGCCAGATGATGTGGACGTGATCATGGTCGCCCCTAAGGGGCCAGGCCACCTGGTCCGGCGCACCTACGAGGAGGGCGGCGGGGTGCCGTGCCTGATCGCTGTTGAGCAAGACGCCACCGGCGGGGCCAAGGATCTAGCTCTGGCCTACGCGGACGGCCTGGGGGGCGCTCGGGCTGGAGTAATCGAGACCACCTTCACCGAGGAGTGTGAGACCGACCTGTTCGGCGAGCAGGTGGTCCTTTGCGGTGGGGTTACAGAACTGGTCCGCAGCGCGTTCGACACTCTGGTCGACGCGGGCTACCAGCCTGAGATCTGCTATTTCGAATGTCTCCACGAACTCAAACTCATAGTGGACCTCATCTACGAGCAGGGCATCGGCGGGATGCGCTACTCAGTGTCGGACACCGCTGAGTACGGCGACCTGACCCGTGGGCCGCGGGTCATCGATGACGGGGTGAGGGCCACCATGGCTCAGATCCTCTCGGAGATCCAGAGCGGGGAGTTCGCCGAGGAATGGGTGGCCGAGGCTCGGTCCGGTCGCGAGAACTTTGCTCGTCTTGAGAAGGCCGGGCACCAGCACCGCATCGAAAAGGTGGGCTCCACGTTGCGGGCCATGATGCCGTGGATCAGCGCCGGGAAAATCTCCGTCCAGGAGGCTTCCGGCGGACAGGGGCTAACGAGCTGAAGAGCACCCCCGAAGCCGAGGCCGGAACGCCCCGGGCTCAACTGAGGCGCTGGACCACCATGGCCATGCCCTGACCACCACCGACGCACATCGACTCGAGACCGAACTCCCGGTCGGCGTCCTCGAGGCCGTTGAGGAGGGTGGTCATGATCCGGGCGCCGGTCATGCCGAACGGGTGGCCGAGGGCGATGGCGCCGCCGTTGACGTTCAACTTGTCGTGGTCGATACCCACCTCGTCGGCGCAGGGCAGCACCTGGGCGGCGAACGCCTCGTTGATCTCGACGAGGTCGATGTCCCCGATGGTCAAGCCCGCCCGGTCCAGGGTCTGACTGATCGCCTCGATGGGACCCAAACCCATGATCTCCGGATTCAGAGCAGACACCCCGGAGGCTACGACCCGGGCCAGCGGGGTCACGCCCAGTTCAGCGGCCCGGGTGTCGCTCATCACCACCACCGCGGCGGCCCCGTCGTTGAGCGGGCAGGCGTTACCAGCGGTGACCGTGCCGTCGGGGCGGAACACCGGGCCGAGTTGGCTCACCTTCTCGTAGGTGGTGCCAGCTCGGATGCCGTCGTCGGAGGCGATGGTCGTGCCGTCAGACAGCGGGTAGGGGGTGATCTCCCGTTCGAAGAATCCGCGTCCGGCCGCTTCCTCGGCCCGGTTCTGGGACCGGACCCCCCATTCGTCCTGGGCCTGGCGGGAGACCCCCTTGTGCTGGGCGACGTTTTCGGCCGTCTGGCCCATAGCGATGTAGACGTCGGGGAACCCAGTAGGCGGGCTCCAGTCGGCCGTGTCCTCGCCCGTACGGTCCGCGGTGCGGGCCTCGGCGGGAGCGAACGACTCGTTGTGGGGTCCGGTGTCGGAGGCGCCGTACTGGTAGCGGCTGACGCACTCGACGCCTCCGGCGACGAAGGCGTCGCCCTCGCCCGACTTGATGGCGTGGAAGGCCATTCGGATGGTCTGGAGCGACGACGAGCAGTAGCGGTTCACGGTCACCCCCGGGGCGTCCAAACCGGCCAGAAGGGACGCCACCCGGGCCACGTTGTAGCCCTGTTCGCCACCCGGCTGGCCGGTGCCCCAGAGGACGTCCTCGATCTCGTCTCTGGAGAGTTGGGGGACCTTTGACAACACCTGGTCGATGATGAACGCCGACATGTCGTCGGGCCGGGCCTCGACAAGGGTGCCTTTGGATGCCCGACCGATGGGTGTGCGGGCGGTGGCAACGATCACGGCTTCCGGCATGGAGGATCCTTTCGGTTCGGTACTTTCGGGCGGCGAGCCTAACCGGGGTACCCGGACGACGGTTATCCGTGAATCGGAGCTTCTTCGCGCCGGCCGATCAGAGTCACCCCGTCGCCCACCGAGAGCATGACCGCCTCCACTCTTCGGTCGGCGGCCACGTGGTCGTTGAAGGCCCGGATGGCCACCGTGTCGGCATCCTCAGCGTCGGGGTCCACCACCCGACCTGACCACAGCACGTTGTCCACTGCGATGAGCCCGTGGGGGCTGAGCCGGGGCACTAGGGCCTCGTAGTAGTCGAGGTAGCCGCCCTTGTCGGCGTCGATGAAGGCGAAGTCGACCCTTAATTCGGTGGGGAGGCCGGCCAGGGTGTCGGCGGCCGGTCCGATGACGAGGTCGATCCGGTCGGCGACCCCGGCGGCCTCCCAGTGGTGTCGGGCTACCGTCGTCCACTCCTCGGATACATCGCAGCAGAGTAGGCGGCCACCCTCGGGGAGGGCCCGGGCGATGGCCAGCGAGGAGTAGCCGGTGAACGTGCCTACCTCGACGGCGAAGAGGGGCCGGACGGCGCCGACGAGTAGCGAGAGGAACGTCCCCTGGTCGGGGGCCACCTGCATGAAGGCCAGCGGTCCAAGGGCTGCTGTGGTCGCGATGAGCGATGCCTGGACGTCGTCGGGTGCCGCGCTGTGGGAGACCACGTAGTGGTGGAGGACCTCGTCGAGGAAGAACGAGCGGTGCCGGACGGGTGGCGTGTCTCGGGGCTCGGTGGCTGGGTTCTCGGCCATCGCCGCTCCTGTCCCGGTGGCAACCGGTTGTTCGCCCCGATGGTAATCAGCTCCCTGCCGGGACCCCCCCGGGCCTCCGCTACCATCCGGCCCGACAGGCAGTCGAACGGGAGTCGTGATGCCGTCCATCGATCCGCAGGAGGAATGGAGGCTGCTGGTCGGAGGCGAGTGGGTGGCCGCCCGCTCGACCTATCCGATCGTCGACCCGTACACCACCGATACGGTGGGCCATGCCCCGGACGCTGGGGTGGCCGAAGCCTCCGCAGCCATCTCTGCGGCCCGGGGGGCACTGGACAGTTGGCGGTCAACTCCAATCGAGGAACGGTGTGCTCTCCTGGGTCGCCTGGCTGACCTGCTGGAGGAGCGAGCCCCCGGCTGGGCTGCCCTTGTCCAGGCCGAGACCGGTTCGACCGTCACCATCACCGAGACCCTCCAAGTGGCCGGTGGGCTCATCGACCGGTTCCGCTACTACTCGAGGCCCCGGAGCATCGACTCGGCAGAGTTGCCCTTAGCTCAGGGAGCCTCGGCGCTTGGTGCTGCAGGGCTTGTCGGGGCAGCCGTCCACCACGAGCCGGTCGGGGTGGTGTTGTGCATCACCCCCTACAACTTCCCACTCACCAACGTGGCCGGGAAGATCGCCCCCGCCCTGGCCATGGGCAACACCTGCATCATCAAGCCGGCACCCCAGGATCCGCTGGGCATCCTGCGGCTAGGGGAGGCCATCGTCGACGCCGGCTTCCCCCCCGGGGTGGTCAACATCGTGGTTTCCTCGGGGGCCGAGGTGCCGGCGGCCATGGTGGCCTCGGCGGACGTGAACATGGTCAGCTTCACCGGTTCAACCGAGGTGGGCCGGGCTATCTACGCCGACGGAGCAGCGACCATGACCCGGGTACTTATGGAACTAGGAGGCAAGGGCGCCCTGGTGATGACTGACGACGCTGACGTGGACGCCGCGGTGCGGGCCATCGCCACGGTGTGGGGGTTCCACAGCGGGCAGATCTGTACCGCCCCCACCCGGGTGATCTGCCATCGCAGCATTTACGACCGTACGGTGGAGACCCTCGGAGTGGTGGCCGGGATGCTGATTCCGGGGGATCCCACCGATAGGGGGACCCTGGTCGGTCCGCTCATCTCTGAGGCGCAGAGGGACCGGGTGGAGGCCTTTGTGGCCTCCGGGGTGGAGGCCGGGGCAACGCTGGTGTGTGGCGGTGAACGGCCCGATCTAGGCGGTTGGTTTGTGGCTCCGACCTTGCTGGCCGACTGCACGGCCGACATGGCCGTGGTACGCGAGGAGGCGTTCGGCCCGGTGGTGGTGGTCCTGCCCCACGACGACGACGACGAGGCAGTGGCACTGGCCAACGACTCCGATTACGGCCTGTTCAGCTACGTCTACGCCGGTGACCTGGCCCGGGCCTACGGGATCGGCCGTCGCCTTGAGACCGGCAACGTGGCCCTGAACAGCATCCAGCCCCACATGGAAGCGCCGTTCGGGGGGTTCAAGATGTCGGGCATCGGCCGGGATCGTGGTGTGTGGGGCCTGATGGCCTACAGCGAACTGCAATCCGTCTCCTGGCTGGCCTGATCGGCCCTGTCCCGGGCGCGACCGGGTACTAGGGTCGTCTCGGCCCCCCGGGGACCACCGACTGGCCACCTACGAAGGGGACAGCCCATGCTCGATGCAGGTAGTGCCGCCCCGGCGTTCGCTGCGCCCGACCAGGACGGTAAGACCGTCGACTCTGGGGACCTGGCCGGGAGTTGGGTGGTCCTTTGGTGGTACCCGAAGGCCTCAACCCCCGGTTGACAGATCGAAGGTCGGGGGCTCCGTGATCGAGCCCCAGAGTTTGCAACGGCTGGAGCGGTTGTCGTGGGTGCCAGTTTCGACACCGTTGAGGACCAGAAGGCCTTCGCCGAGGAGGAGTCGTTCTCCTTTACCCTCCTGTCAGACCCCGACCGGGTGATGGGCGAGGCCTATGAGGTCGTCCGGCCGCCGGAGGATCCGATCCCGGCCGGGTTCCCGCTGCGGATCACCTACCTGATCTCCCCGGAAGGCACGATCGCTGCGGCCTGGGACCTCAACGCGTCATCGAGTCTGGACGAACACGCCGACGAGGTCTTAGCCGAGATCGCCGCCCGGGGCGGGGGCTGAGCCGGGGGCTACGACCAGTGACCCGCCCTCTGGAAGGCCTCTCGGTCGTCGAGGGCTCGGCCTTCGTGGCCGCCCCGTCGGGTGGCATGACCCTGGCCCAGTTGGGCGCCGACGTGATCCGGTTCGACCGGATCGGCGGCGGGCTCGACCACCGGCGCTGGCCGCTCACCGCCGACGGGATCAGCCTTTACTGGAACGGCCTCAATCGGGGGAAGAGGTCGGTGGCCGCCGATCTGTCGGACCCCGAGGTGCGGGAGCTGCTGTCTGAACTGGTGGCCAGGACGGGCAACTTCCTGACCAACTTTCCGACTCGGGGATGGCTGGCCTACGACCGACTACGGGAACGTCGTGACGACCTGGTGATGGTGGCCGTGACCGGCAGCCCTGACGGGACCAGCGCGGTGGACTACACGATCAACTGCGCCGTGGGCTACCCGGCGATCACAGGACATACCGACGACCGCCGCCCCGTGAACCACTCCCTGCCCGCTTGGGACCTGATCTGCGGCCAGACCGCGGCGCTGGGGATTCTGGCCGCTGACCGGCATCGATCTCGGACCGGCGAGGGCCAGTTGGTGGGCCTGGCTCTGGCCGACGTGGCCATGGCCGCGGTGGCCTGGCGGGGCGAGTTGGCCGATGTGGAGGTCAACGGCTCCGAGCGGGAGTCGATGGGCAACGACCTATACGGCGCCTTCGGCAGGGACTTCGTCACGGCAGATGACCGACGGGTGATGGTGGTGGCCATCACGCCCCACCAGTGGGAAGGGCTCCAGACCGCCACGGGGACCGTTGGGGCTGTGGAAGAGTTGGCCGTGGAGTTGGGCCTGGACTTTGCCGACGAGGGTGCCCGGTTCGTGGCCCGGAACCGCCTCGGCGAGATTTTTTCACCGTGGTTCGCCGAGCGGACACTGGTCAGGGTGGCCGAGGAGCTCGACGCCCATGGTGCCTGTTGGGGCCCGTATCGGACGTTCCGTCAAATGTTGGATGAGGACCCCCGCTGCTCGACCGGCAACCCGATGTTTGCCGAGGTCGACCAACCCGGCGTGGGGGTTCACCTGGTGCCGGGGTCACCGCTGGCCTTCGGCGGCCCAGAGGCCACTGAACGCGGAGCGGTGGCGGCACCCCGGCTAGGGGAGCACACCGAGGCCGTGCTGTCGGTCGAACTGGGCCTCGGGCCAGCCGAGATCGGCGCTCTGGTCGACCGGGGAGCTGTGGCCTTGCCCAACTGAGTCATCGTCCGAGCCGGTCAGGCCCCCCACACGATGGTCCGCCAGTCCAAGACCGGGATCGGCTCGCCGCCTCGGTCGGCGTCGACCTCCACTCGCACGGCCCGGAGCCGTCCGTCACCCACCGGCCGTTCGTCGAGGAGGGTGTGGTGGAAGGCCAGGACATCCTCCTCGTAGACGGGGGCCAGGTGGTCGCAGGACTGCCAGCCGACGACGGTGGCAGTGCCGGGCATCATCCGGGCCAGCGAGGCTTGGGCCAGGCCGATTGTGTGGCCGCCGTAGACCAGGCGTTGGCCCGACAAGCCCTCCGCGGGGTCGCGGTGGGGCGGCGCCTGGTTCTGGGTGAGCCGTACAAGCAGGAGAGCGCCTGTCACGGTGTCACGCAGCCTGTCGGTTCGGCGGTTGCTGATCGCCCAGCCTTGGTCGGCCATCCCGGCGAGAGGGCTGGGGTCCCAGCCGGCGGGTATCCGGTCCTCCCAGGCGTCGAGATCGACAGCCGGGTCGACCTCGCCGAGGTCGTCGTCGTGACCCGTGAGGAGTGCCGGGTCCCGGACCAGGAGCATGGCACAGCGCTCGTAGTCGACAACCGTCTTGCCGTCGTCGACGCAGGTGGTCCGGATACCGAGTAGGGCCAGCCCACGGGCCGGCCGGTCGGATCGTCGACTCAGGTCCGTTAGGCCGCGGATCGTGACCTCGGTGTGCAAGGTCTCGCCCTCCCACACTGGCCGCCGGAGCGCGACTCCCCGGTAGAAGAGGTTGGCGATCACCCGTCGGGTGGCGACCGTGCTCTGGCCGATCGAGACGTGCATGACCAGGCCGGGGTTTACTAGGCGCCCCGAACAGCCGGTTACCGCTTCACCGAGCGGTCGGTCCAGGGAGGTGGCCATGGGGTCGCCGCACACGGCCCGGTAGACAGCGGCCTCTCCCGCTCCGATGGTGACCGCCGGGCCGGGTTGGAGGCGCTGGCCGACCTCGAGGTCGTCGAAGTAGGGCCCGGGGTCGTCGACGACGTCGACGGAGGTGGGCGTCACGCCGGGACTATGGCAGTCGCTTGGCCCCTGCGCCATATTGCTACCGGGTAGTCATCGTGGTTGAGGATCCGAAGGCACTCCTATCATCTATAAAAGAGATGGATGGTTCTGTAACTGCTATCGGGCACCCCTGTTCAGCGGTCCCCGATTTTCCTACCATCGCGCGCCCCGGTGCCGTCATGCACCAGGGGGGGAACGGAAGGGCAGGGGGGGTGACTGGCGTGTCCGATGCTGCGACCAATCTCTTCGTCGGGCCGGATGAGGCGGCCATGGCCTGGATGAGCGATGGGCTTTGCCGTGGCGAGAGTGATCTGTTCTTTGCCCCGTTTGCCGAACGTCCCGAAGCCCGGGTGCGCCGGGAGGCCCACGCCCGGGACCTATGCAGCCATTGCCTCTCCGTTGATCCCTGCCGGCAGTACGCCCGTGACAACCGAGAGCTGGGCTACTGGGGCGCCGAGTCGGAGGCCGAGCGGGCTACCGCCGGGTTCGCCCCGACCACACCAATCATCGGACGCCGACAGGTGGCGGCCGAGCGGGCCGCTGCTGCCCTGGCCGCCGCGGCCGGCGGTAGTTGATCCCCTGCGCGTCCGGACCCGCTACTAAACGGGTCGTCATCACCTAATCCGTGGCTAGGGGAATATGCCTCGCTGTTGGTACACAGTCTCGAGACGGCGTAGGGCAAGGGCGTAGGCAGCGTCACGGCGCGAGGTGATGGCTAGCTCTTCCCGCATGCTGACCACGGTGTCACATGCCCGGACCATGACGTCTCGTAACTGGACATCTACCTCCTCGAGGTTCCACCGTTGTGCTGAGCGGTTCTGCAGCCATTCGAAGTAGGAGACGACCACGCCGCCGGCATTCACGAGGATGTCGGGCAGGACGTCGATGCCCCGTTCGGCGAGGACCTCCTCCGCTTCTAGGGTCGTCGGCCCGTTGGCCGCCTCGACGACTACCCGTCCGGTGAGTTGCGCCGCCACCTCAGCCGTCACCTGGTTCTCGAGGGCTGCGGGCACGACCACGTCGGAATCCACCGCCCAGAAATCCTCCGGTTCAACCGGCTCGGCGTTTGGATAGCCGACCACCGTGCCGTGTTCCATAACCCACTCGGTGAGGGCGAAGGCGTCGATCCCACCGGGGTCGGCGACGGCCCCCCCGGCGTCCGCAACCGCCCTGATTGTCGTGCCGTGCACCTGGAGTAGCCGCCCCACGGCGCTGCCCACATTGCCCCATCCCTGGACAATGGCCGACGCCCCGGTCAGGTCGAAGCCCACCTCGTCGGCCCAGTGCTGGAGGCAGAACATCAGGCCCTGGCCGGTGGCCTTATCCCGTCCGGGACTGCCCCCCGTTTCGAGCGTCTTGCCGGTTACCACCCGCTTCACGTTCTGGCGCTCTGCGGCTCCGGTCGAGTTGGCGTAGGTGTCCATCATCCACACCATGGTCTGGGCGTTGCTACCCAGATCAGGGGCCGGGATGTCATGGTCGGGTCCGATGTTGGCCCCCAGGCTGTGGGTGAACCGGCGTACCACCCGCTCCAACTCGTCGTGGTCGAGTTGGAGCGGGTCGAAGGTGACACCACCCTTGGCGCCTCCGAACGGGATGTCGCAGAGCGCCGACTTCCAGGTCATCCAGGAGGCCAGCGCCTTTACCTCGTCCAGGTCGACCATGGGGTGGAATCGAATCCCACCCTTGTAGGGCCCGAGCAGGTTGTTGTGCTGGATCCGGTAACCACGGAACACCCTGAACCGGCCGTCGTTCATCCGCACCGGAAAGTTGACGATGATCTCGTTCTTAGGTTGGGAGAGGATTGACCGCAGGTCCTCGGGTAGGCCGATCAAATCGGCTCCTCGCTCGAACTGGGCCAGCGCCGTGGCGAAGAGGCTTTCGCGCGACTCGCTCATGAGTTGTCTCCCGGTTTGTAGCGGGCCGGTGTCGGGAATCTAGTGGTCGCCCCGGTGACCAGGCGGGGGAGCAATCCCACCAGAAGCCCGCCGCCGAGCACACAGGCCGCGGTGGCTACCCAGCCCGAGGCGGGCGGCATGTCCATCTCGAAGTACCGGCGACCGGCCTCGATGGCGACCACCGCCCCGTAGGACAGGCCCATCGCCGCTGCTAGGACCAACTTCCAGACCCGGACCGGTCGGCTGACCACGAGGAGGATCACCAGGCCGACGGCCAAGAGGGTCACAGTGGCCGCGGTACGGGCTTCGGCAAGGGTGGCCGACGATCGTCGTACCACCTCGTAGCAGGTGAGAGTGGCCGCTGCTGCGGCCCCCCCGGCGGGCAGTGAGTAGGAGAGCACCCGGCGGAGGAAGCCCGGCCTTACCAGTGAGTCGTCGGGGGCGAGGGCCAGGAAGAAGCCGGGTACCCCGATCGAGAAGGTACCGATGAGGGTTAACTGTTTGGGCCGGAATGGGAACGGCACTCCGAGCAAGCCGACCAGGGCGGTGAGCAGCACCGCGTAGCCCGCCTTGGCGATGAACAGGTTGGCTACCCGTTCGATGTTGTTGATGACCCTCCGGCCTTCGGCCAGCACCCGGGGCAGGGTGGCTAACCGGTTGTCGAGCAGCACCAACTGGGCCACGGCCCGGCTGGCCGAGGATCCACTGCCCATGGCGATCCCCATGTCAGCGTCTTTGAGGGCCAGCACGTCGTTGACCCCGTCCCCGGTCATGGCAACCGTGCGCCCCCGGGCCTGCAGGGCCGCCACCATGGCCCGCTTCTGGTGCGGGCTGACCCGGCCGAATACCGAGGCCCCGTCGACGGCGTCGGCCAAGGCCTCGCCCCCGTCGGGTAGTTCACGGGCGTCAATGCCGACCGCCGCGCCGGGCACCCCGGCCCGGCGGGCCACCGCGGCGACCGTCGCCGGGTGGTCTCCGGAGATGACCTTGAGCTCCACCCCCTGGCTCCCGAAGTAGTCGAGGATCTCGGGGGCGTCGGGTCGTACGGTGTCCTCTAGGAGGACCAGGCACACCGGGACCCGGCCATCGGGAAGGTCCTCCGGGTCGTGGGTCTGGCTATGGGCCCGGGTGAGCACCAGCACCCTCCGGCCCTCGGCGGCATGGGTCGCCACCCGCCGCCGGTTCTCCTCGTCGTCGGCTTCGAGCAAGATCTCAGGTGCCCCGAGGTGGTAGGTGCCCCGCTCGGCGAAATCGGTGGAGGCCCACTTCCGGGCCGAGGAGAACGGCCGTGTGCTGGTCACCTCCCAGCCGGGGTCGGGGTGGGTCTCGGCCAGGGCGGCCAGGGTGGCGTTGGGGGATGGATCGGCGGCGGCTACCGCGCCCAGGGCGTCGGTGGGATCGCCTTCGTCGAGGGTCTCGACGGAGGCCAGGGAGATCTCACCGGTGGTGATGGTCCCCGTCTTGTCCAGGCATAACACGTCGACCCGGGCCAGCAACTCCACCGAGGCCAGTTCTTTGCACAGCGCCCGGCGGCGGGCCAGGGCCACCACCCCGGTTATGAACGCCAGGCTGGTGAGAAGAACCAGGCCGTCGGGGACCATGGCCACCGCGGCGGCCACCGTGCCCCGCAGCGCCTCCGGCCACTGGTCCTCGGTTGCCAGCAGACGCAGTAGTAACAGTCCTGCAGCCGGGGGGATGATTACGACCAGCCAGCGCAGGATGGCGTTGACTCCGGCTCGGAGTTCGCTGTCGGCGAGCTTGAATCGGCGGGCCTCTTCGGACAGGGAAGCGGCGTACGAGTCGGCTCCCACTCGCGTGGCCCGGTAACTGCCCGAACCGGCGGCCACGAAGCTGCCTGAGAGCACTTGGTCGCCCGGGCCCCTGTCGACCGGATCAGCCTCCCCGGTGAGCAGCGACTCGTCGATCTCCAGGCCCGCGGCCTCGACCACCTCACCGTCCACCACAACCTGGTCACCGGGTCGTAACTCCAGGAGGTCGTCGGCCACAACCTCCGACACGCCGACTTCGGCAGCCCGGCCATCCCGAACCACCCGGGCCCGGGGGGCGGACAGCACGGCCAACTCCGAGAGGGTGCGTCGGGCCCGTAGCTCCTGGACCACGCCGATAAGGCTGTTCGAAAAGATCACCCCGGCGAACAGGGCGTCCCCGGGGAAGCCGGCGGCCAGGATCAGCACAAGCAGCGCGCCCATGATCCCGTTTACCGGCGTCAACACGTTGGCCCGCAGAATCTGGCCAGTGGTCCGGACCGGGGCCTCGGGTACGTCATTGACCCGACCATCGGCCACTCGTTCTGCCACCTCGGCCGCGCTGAGGCCCACCAGGGTCTCGGTTGGATCTACCGGGTCGCCCATCGGGCCGATGCTAGGAGAGGAGAGGGTTAGCTGGCGGTGTGCTCGAAGGAGTAACCGTCCTGGCCCATGGTCAGTCGGTGGCGGGCTCCGGGTACCTCGGGGTCGCTGTCGGCGTAGCCGGCGTCGCCGTCCCACATGGCCACCGGTCCATCGTTGGAGCGGCCAATGTGGGTCTCGTAGAACACGGGTTGCATCTCGGCGAGTCCGGCGAGTGCTTCGTCGACACATTCCCAGCCGGTCAGGAGTTTGAGGGTCATCCAGGTGGGCGGGGCTAGCTCGACCTCGCCGGCGTCGCGCCGTTCTAGGGCCTCGGCCGGTCGTAGCCACTGGTGCTCGGTGATCTCACCGTCGTCGATGGCCACCACCGCGTCGGCGGCCAGCCGGGAAGCGAAGAAGAATGTGGAAAACCGTTTCGGGGTTATAGGAGGGGGCACCCAGTGGGAGAACCACACCAGGCTGGCCGGGTCGACGACCACCGACGCCTCCTCGGTGGCCTCTCGGGCCGCGGCGACCGCCGCAGTAGCCAGCTCGTCCGGGTTGCCCTCGGCGTCGACGACGGCGTCCCCGTCGTCGATCCGACCTCCGGGGAAGACCCACATACCGCCGAAGGCCACCTTTGAGTTCTTCCGCAGCATGAGCAGCTCCAGGCCACTGGGGCCGTCGCGCATCACCACCACGGTGGCTGCCGGGATCAATTCAGAGGTCCCGGTGGTTCGGTGGCGGTGCTCCCAAGCGTCAAAGCGCCGCTGGTCGGACTGGTCGGCCACGGGGTCGTCAGGTCCGGTCTGAGTTCGGGTCGCCCATCGGTGAGCGGTCGAACCAGAGGGACTTCTCAACCAGGCGGTGGCTGCGCCAGCCGTCTTCGGTGCGTACCAGATCGTGGTGGTAGCGGCCGCCGGTGAACCAGACAGTCCCGCCGGGCAGTCGCATCGGGTTGTTGAACACTGCGGTCACTTCGGCTGTGTCGTCGCCGAGGCGAGCGTCGACGTTGGAGATCAGGTGCTGGGTCATCTCGAAGTGGTCCAGCGCAACCTCGAGGAAGGCCACCGTCTCTTCGAGGTCGCCGGCCGGTCCGCCCGAGGACGTGTAGTCGATCAGGGCGTCGGGGGTAAATACCGACCGGTAGAGGTCCCAGTCTCGGGTGTCGACGGCGTGGGCGTACCGGGTTAGCAGGTCCTCGATCTCGACACGGTCGGACAGGGCACGGAGATCCATTGTTGCAGCCTTGTCGGGGAGGGCGTGGGGTGAGCCGACCCTACCGCGCGCTGATTCCGGGACGAACAGCGGTCAGAGCGACAACCGTCAGCGGTGGCCGTCGGCCCGCTGGTCTACCAAGGCGGCCATGCCGTCCCGCCATCCCACGGTGCATGGTCCGGTGAGGGATAGCCGGCGGGCCGGATCGGCGGCGCTTCCGGGCTGGCTGCCCGGGACCTCGTCGTAAACAAGGGCGGGCTCGACTCCGAGGCACTCTCCGAACAGGGCACACCAGTCCTCGGCAGCCACGACCTCGTCGCCGCACCAGTTCACAATGGTCGCCGGAACCGAGGCCCCATCGAGGAGTGGCGCCACCTGGGCGGCCATGTCGTCGGTGTGGATGGGGCTGTAGGGCGACGGCGCGGGGGCCCGGAGCCGGATCGGCCGGCCGGCGGCCACCCAGTCGCAGTGGTAGGCCGGGAGGCCGCCGTTGGCCCCGTAGCTGGCGTTGATCCGGGCGATGGTCGTCGGCAGTCCCAGCACCCGCGCCATGGTGCGGGCCACTGCCTCCTGGCCGGTCTTGGAGATCCCGTAAGTCGGCGAGTGTGGGGCCACCGGGTCACCGAGCGGATCGCCCTCGGCATAGGTGTGCCACGGATCGGGGTGAGGTCGGTAAACGGAGTTGGTCGACGCCACCAGTACCGATTCGGCCCTTCGGCAGTGGGCCATGATTAGGCCGGTGGCTTCAGCGTTGTGCCTGATGGCCCGGTCGAAGTCGGCCTCGGGCCCCTGGAAGGCGGCGAAGTGGACGAGATGGGTGAAGTCATCGGGCAGGTCGCCGTACTCCCCGGTGGCCAGGTCGGCCAGGTGGGGCGTTACCCCGATGGCCTCGACGCCTCTCTGGCTGCCCTCGGCACTAAAACGGGCCAGTCCCCACACCTCGTTGTCGGCGGCCAGGAAGCGGGCCACTGGGAAACCGATCTGGCCGGTAAGCCCGGTAACCAGGATCTTCCGGTCGGATAGCACCCTCCGACGCTACGCCCATCAGGGACCCTCCGGTAGGGTGCGTCGGCGTCCCAGCGGCGGGTTGGGACGAGCGCCGAGCCCTCGGGAGGCATAGTGACTGGACACCTTTCGGGTCGAAACGTCGCAGTGACCGGAGCCGGAAACGGCATCGGACGGGCCGTGGCCATCCTGTGTGCTGCCGAGGGTGCCCGGGTGGTGGTGGCCGACTACGGCGTGAGCCTTGACGGCTCCGACCCGACCAGCGGGGTGGCCGACACCGTGGTGGCCGAGATAACCGATGCCGGTGGTACCGCAGTGGCGGTGGCCGGTGACGTGTCGGACACCGCGGTGGGCCAGCGCATCGTCGACACCGCCGTCGAGGCCTGGGGCAGCATCGACGGAGTGGCCTGCGCGGCGGGGATCCTGCGGGAGCGGATGCTGTTTAACATGAGCGACGAGGAGTTCGACGATGTGGTTCGGGTGCACCTTCGTGGCCACTTCAGCCTCTACCGGGCTGCATCGGCGGTGATGCGCAAGCAGGAGGGCGGCGGCCGCCTCCTCGGGTTCACCTCCGGAGCGTTTGTGGCCTCCACGGCTCAGGCAAACTATTCAGCGGCCAAGGGCGGCATCGTGTCACTGACCAAGAGCGCGGCCTTCGCCCTTCGTCGCTATGGCGTGACCGCCAACTGCATCGCCCCGGTGGCCATGACCCGCATGTCGGAGAAGGTCCCCTTCCAGATCGAGGCCGGAGCTCCCGAACACATCGCTCCGTTGGCCGTGTACCTGCTCTCCGAGGCGGCCCGGGAGGTCACCGCCCAGATCTACACGTGCACCGGCCGCCGGATCGCCGTATGGAACCAGCCGGCCGAGGTGCGGGAGATGGTGGCCGCCAACGGGGAGTCGTTCTCGGTGGACGAGATCGCCGGAAGGCTCCCCGACGACGTGGGCCTCGAGGAATTGCCGCTGTTTGCCGACCTGGAGCGCCGCATGGCCGAGATGGCCGAGAACCAGCCGGCCGCCGAGGGAGGGTCCGGGGCCACCTAGGCTCGTCGGCCATGGCACCCGAGATCCCGGCCTACCCAGACGGTCACGGCCTTTTGGAGGCCAAGGTGGTGGTAGTCACCGCGGCGGCGGGCACTGGGATCGGCTCGGCCACCGCACGACGCTGTGTCGAAGAGGGGGCCACCGTTGTTATCTCCGATACCCACGAGCGTCGGTTGGACGAGACGGCCGATTCCCTGGCCGGGGTGGCCGGGGACCGGCCCCTCGCCGTTCCCTGCGACGTGACCGTTGAGGAGCAGGTCCAGGCCCTTTTCGATGCCACGGTGTCCGAGCACGGGCAGGTCGACGTGCTGGTCAACAACGCCGGACTGGGTGCCGAGAGCCTTCTGGTCGATATGGCCGATGAGGAGTGGCACCGGGTGATCGACGTGACCCTGACCGGCACCATGCGTTGCGCCCGAGCGGCACTTCGCCACATGCTCCCCCGAGGGCGCGGGGTGATCGTCAACAACGCCTCGGTCTTGGGCTGGCGGGCCCAGGCCGGCCAGGCTCACTATGCGGCGGCCAAAGCCGGGGTTATGGCCCTGACCCGCTGCGTTGCACTTGAGGCGGCCGGGGCCGGGGTGCGGGTCAACTGCGTGGCACCCAGCCTGGCCGTCCACCCCCACCTAGCCGGAACGAGCAGCGAGGAACTAATCGAGGCCCTGACGGCCCGGGAAGCCTTTGGCCGCGCTGCTGAACCCTGGGAGGTGGCCAACGTGATCGTCTTCCTGGCCAGTGACTACTCGTCTTACATGACCGGCGAGGTGGTGTCGGTCTCCAGCCAGCAGGCCTGACTAGGGTCGATCAGGCTAGGCGCCACTCGGCTTCGGGGTCGGGTCGCGGGTCGGCGTCAGCCCGGCCGTTGCGGGCCAGGTCGAGGAGGTGGGCGTAGACCGAGCCGCCCGCCGCCCGGTGAAGTTCCTCGTCGACGTGGGCGTAGAGCTCGCTGACCAGCGAGGCGATGGTCCGGGGTCCGGCGGCCAGCGCCGCGATGATCTGGCGTTCCCGCTCCACCCGGTGGGCGAGCAGGTCGGCCACCCAGGGGTGGGGGTCAGTGATGGCCGGACCGTGGGTGGGCCGGTAAAGCTGCTCCGGTCGGTCCAGGAGGCGTCGCAGGTTGGCCAGGTAGTCGGAGAGGTTGCCATCCGGGGCGGGGATCACCGTGGTCGACCAGCCCATCACGTGGTCCCCTGTGAAGAGCGTCTGCTCCTCCTCAAGGGTGAAGCACAGGTGGTTGGAGATGTGGCCAGGGGTGTGGAGAGCCTCGAAGGTGAAGCCGTCTCCGGTGATGACGTCCCCGTCGCCCACCTGCACGGTCGGTGTGAAGGCCAGGTCTCCGCCGCCCTCGCCGTCTTCCGATTCGGGCTCCTCACCGGCGTCGAGGGCCCGCCGTACCCGCTCCCGGTGGGCGGCGACGGCCGCCTCAGGGTGGGGGCCGAAGCCGTAGGTGGGGGCACCGGTGGCGTCGGCTAGGGCGGCGGCGGCCGGCGAGTGGTCGGGGTGGGTGTGGGTGATGAGCAGGTGGGAGACGGTGCGGTCGCCGATGGCAGCCAGCAGCGCTTCTACGTGGACCCGGTCGTCGGGGCCAGGGTCGATTACCGCCAACTCCCCGCCACCGGGGCGACCGACAAGGTAGGTGCCGGTGCCGTGGTAGGTGAACCGGGAGGGGTTGTCGGCCACCAGCCTGCCCACCATGGGCGACACCTGCTCGACCGTGCCGTAGGGGGGTGTCGGCTCGGTCAGGAAGGCGGGAGGCATGGGTGGATACTGCCCCACGGAGGCCGGCGACCGGGTATTAGGTGGCGCACTCCGAGTCACCGACCGCGACCTCGTAGGGACCCGTCTCGTCGTAGTCGACGTAGAAATCGGGGCCGTCCTCGGGAGCCGGGAAGGTGTCGAGGTCGCGGAGTCCCTCGGCGACAGCCGGGGCACCGCCCACCCGATCCAGCCAGGAGGCGAAGGTCTCACCGGCCTGACGCTCGGCGGTGAACCGGGACACCACCCGTACGGTCGCTTCGGGAGCGTTCCGGGCCGGAAGTCGGAGCGCCTTGTGGCCGAACTGGATCTTCTCGGCACCTACGTGGCCGCCGAGCAGCATCTGGTAGCCAGGCGCTTTCCTGCCGTGGGCCCGCCGTTCGGCGCCGAAGAAGCCGATGTCGGAGGCGTGGTGTTGGCCGCAACTGTTAGTGCAGCCTGAGATGTTGACCCGCAGGCCACCTACCTCAGCCAGCCCCGCTTCCTCGAGGGCCTCGCCGATGGCCTTGGCCAGGCCGCGGCTCTGGGTCACGGCCAGGTTGCAGGTGTCCGAGCCGGGGCAGGCCACCACGTCCCGGGACAACTCAGCACCCGGTCGGGCCATGTCGGAGGCCTGAAGTTTTTCGAAGAGGGCGGGTAGCTGGCCCTCGGAGAGGTTGCGGAGCACCAGGTTCTGGCGGTTGGTCACCCGCACGTCGACACCGAAAGTCCGCACCATGTCGGCCACGGCCCGGAACTGGTCGGCGGTGAGGTCCCCCAGTTCGCACCATGCGTAAGCCGAGACGGTTCCGTTGCCTGCTCCCCGGACCACGTTGGCTTCGGCCCAGCGGTCGAAGGCTGTCCTCGCCCCGAGGGTCACCGGTGTTCCCTGGCCGATGGCGGTCGGCGTGACGCCGTCGGCCACACCGGCGGGTTCGTCGCCCCAGGCCAGGACCGCGGCCGGGATCCCCCCCGGCCAGCTCGAGGAGGCGGGCAACATTTTGCGGGTGGAGATCACCAGTCGGCGTACCTCATCGATTCCCAACTGTTCGACCACCCACTTCATGCGGGCCCGGAGCTTGTTGTCACGGTTGCCGGTCTGGTCGAAGACCCGGAGGACGGCCTCGATGGTGGGGAGGAGGTCCTCCCGGGAGGTGAACTCCTCAAGGGCCAGGGCCGGGAACGGAGTGGTACCGAGACCGCCGGCCACGTAGACCCGGAAGCCGGCCTCCACCCGGCCCGCCGCGGTGGTCCGCGTAGCAGCCACTACCCCGACGTCGTTGAACATGGCCTGGCCACAGTCGGTGGAGCATCCCGAGAAGTTGATCTTGAACTTCCGGGGGAGGCGCTGGCTTAGCGGGTTGCGGACGAAGTGGCGGTAGGTGGCCTCGGCCCAGGCGCTGATGTCGAGCACCTCGTAGGGGCAGGCCCCAGCGAGGTGGCATCCCTGTACGTTGCGGACCGTGTCGCCACACGCCTCCCGGGTGGTGAGTCCGACCGCGGCCAGCTTCCGCATCACCTCCGGTACCTCGGTCAACTCCACGAAGTGGAACTGCAGGTTCTGCCGGGTGGTGATATGGCCCCAGCCTCGGCTGTGTTCGGTGGAGATGGTGGCCAGGGTGTCGAACTGGTCGGCGGAGATGGCCCCGTAAGGGACCTTGATCCGCACCATTTGGCTGGTGCCGCCTTGGCGTTGACCGTAGATGCCGTTGTTGAGTCGAAAGACCCGGAAGACGTCCTCGGGGACCTGTCCGGCCAGGTAGCCGTCCAACATCTCGGTGAACTTTTCGATATCGGCAGCCACCTCGGGTTCGAGGATGGTCGGCGGTGCAGGGAGGGTTGTCTGGCTCACCGGCCACCTCCCGTCTCAGAGGCCATTTCACTGACGAGGGCGCCGAACTCGGCGTCGGCCACGTCTAGGCCGGCCACCTCTCCGACCACCAGCACCGCCGGGGCCTGGATGGTGCCTTCGGCCAGGTCGGCCAGTTCGTCGAGGCGGCTGCGCAGCACCCGCTGCTCGACGCTGGTTGCAGATTCCACTGCGGCCACCGGCGTGGCGGGGGCCATCCCGGCGGTCAGCAGTCGATCGGCGATCGCGGCTGCTCGGGAGGCGCCCATGAGCACGACCAGCGTCGTCCCCAGGCGGGCCAGAGCCTCCCAGTCGAGGGGGTCGGTTCCTGCGGGGTCCTGGTGGCCGGTGACCACCGTGAACCCGCTGGAGAGGCCCCGCATAGTGACCGGGATCCCCGCGGCGGCCGGCCCGGCGATGGCCGAGCTGACGCCGGGGACTACCTCCACTTCGACACCCGCGGACCTCAGGGCTACCGCCTCCTCGCCTCCCCGGCCGAACACGTAGGGGTCGCCGCCCTTGAGACGAACCACCACAGACGTCCGGCGGGCGGCATCGACCAGCACTGCGTTGATGTGAGCCTGGGCGTCAGATGGTCCCCCGGGGTACTTGCCAGCGTCGATGACCGTGGCCGTGGAGGGGGCCATCTCGAGGATCCGGGAGTCCACCAGGCGGTCGTGGACGACGATGTCGGCCGCAGCGAGCAGGCGGGCGGCCCGCACGGTCAACAGGTCCGGGCTTCCCGGCCCGGCTCCGACCAGGTACACGGTCATCGGACCGCCCCCTCATGGGTGGCGACCAGCCCGACGGCTCTCCGTAGCCGCTCCCGGGCGGCGTCTGTCTGGTCGCCCCGGACCATCTCCAGCAGTTGGTCGTCGAGGGCGTCCTCCCAGCCCGGTGACTCGGTGGTGCCGGTAGCCTCCCGCAGTTCGCTCCGAACCTCGGAGGCCAGGGTCAGCACCCGGGCGTGTTCGGGTCGAATCCACCGGTCGAGGAGGCGTCGGATCCAGGCGGCCACCGCGGGACTGCGGCCGTTGGTGGACACGGCCACCTGTAGGTCACCGTGCCGGCTCACCGCCGGAAGGGTGAACGTACAGTGGGCCGGGTCGTCGGCGCTGTTGAGCCATACCCCGGCCGCCTCGGCATCCCGGTGGACCCGCCCGTCGACCACCGGGTCGCCGGTGGCCGCCACAGCCAGGCGGTAGGAGGCCACCTCACCCCGGTGGTAGGGGCGCCGCTGCCAGTGGAAGCGGGGATCGTCAGTGAGCGGGGACACCGCCTCGGGGGCTACCACGGTGACCCGGGCTCCGGCGTCGGCCAGGCCAGTGGCCTTGGTCGCGGCAATCCGGCCGCCGCCCACCACCAGCACTGGCCGACCGTCGAGGTCGAGGTTCACGGGGTAGGGGCAGGCGGGCACTGGTGGTTCCTCCGAAATATGACTGATCAAGTCAAGAATACAACCTATCGACCGGGGTCGGGCGAATCAACACATTTCCGATCAACTTTGTCGTGATTTCCGTTGGGGCCTCCGACCGGCCAGACTCCGGGCATGCGCCGATCGATCGACGACCGTCCCTTCGACCCGGGCGACTACCCGCCCCATTACGAGGAGGAGGAACTCACGCCCGTCGGCTGGGCGGTCGCCATCAGCGACGACTACGGAGACGCCCGGCCGCGGGTCATCCTCACCGTCGAGGAACTGGGCCGGCCCGGACAGGGCCTGGTCGGCCACCTGACGCCAGAGGCGACCCGTCGCCTTCGGGTGGCCCTGCGCGACGGCCTGGCCGAGCTGGGCGAGGATCCGGGGTCCTGAAAACGTCGGCCGATCAGTCCCGGTCGGCGACGGTGGCCAACCAAGCCGGGCCCTCGCCACCACCGTGGACCTCCACGGTGGTCCCGGTCACCCAGCGGGCCAGTGGCGAGGCCAGAACCAGGCACATGTCGGCCACCTCGGCCGGATGGCCCAGCCGGCCCATGGCCAGATGCGCCCCAATGGCCGCTCGGCTCTCCTCGTCCCCGTAGAAGGCCGCCGCGTCGTCAGTCTCGATCATCCCGACGGCCAGGGTCAGCACCCGGACCCCCGGACCCCACTCGTGGGCCAGGGTGGCCGCCATGTTGGCCAGGCCGGCCTTGGCCGCGCCATAGGCCACGCCCAACGGGTTAGGCCGGCTGCCGCTCACCGACGAGACGTTGATCATCACTCCGGTCCCGTCCTGGTCGGCCATCACCCGGTAGGCGGCCTGGCAGCAGGTCATCGGGCCGATCAGGTTGAGGGCCACCACCTTCTCGTTGAATCGGGGTGAGACGGTGGCCGAGTCGGCCGTGGGGGCACCACCGGCGTTGTTGACGAGCACGTCAAGGCGACCCATCCGCTCCACGGCCGTGGCCACGAGCGTCGCCACCTGGTCGGGATCTCGCACGTCGGCCGGCACGAAAGCCGCCTGGCGGGTCCCGTCGGCCGAGGCCACCACCTCCTTCGGGGCATTTCGGGCACAGGTGACTACGTCGGCGCCCGCATCCAGGAAGGCCCCGGCAATGGCCCGGCCCAGGCCCCGGGTTCCCCCGGTGACGATGACGGCCCGTCCCGAGAAGTCGAGTGCGGTGGCCCGGTCCGGGGGATTCTCCACGGTGGGCAGGGTACCGGAGGTCGCCGGGCCGACGGACCTGCCGTAGCGTTGCCGAGTGCCCGACAAGCGGATGACCGAGGACGACGTCGTTGCCGAACTGTCCAGCGGCATGACCATCGGCATCGGCGGCTGGGCATCGCGCCGTAAACCCATGTCGCTGATCCGGGCCATCCTGCGCAGCGACCTGAAAGACCTCACCGTGGTCAGCTACGGCGGTCCGGACGTGGGTCTGCTGTGCGCCACCGGCCAGGCCCGGCGGATCGTCTACGGGTTCGTGTCCCTTGACACCATCCCGCTGGAACCGCACTTCCGACGGGCCCGCCAGGAGGGGACGGTGGAGGCCACCGAACTCGACGAGGGAGCGTTCTACCTGGGGCTTTTGGCCGCTGCCCACAGGGTGCCGTTCTACCCGACCCGGGCCGGGCTGGGTAGCGACATGCTGGCCATGAACCCGCAGTTGCGTACCGTGGTCTCCCCGTACCCGCCGGACGGCGGCGAGGGCGACGATCCCGGCGAGGAACTAGTGGCCATCCCCGCCCTGCGGCTCGATGCGGCCCTGATCCACATGAACCGCGCCGACGCCTCAGGCAACGGCCAGTTCCTCGGACCCGACCTCTACTTTGACGACCTGTTCGCCAAGGCCGCGGCCCGCACCTTCATGAGCTGCGAGCGGATCGTCGACACCGGTGCCCTCCTTGACGAGGGAAGCGTCCACACCCTCAAAGTGCCCCGGCTGTTCGTCGACGGGGTAGTGGAGGCCCCACGGGGTGCCCACTTCACCGAATGCCCGCCCGACTACGGACGCGACGAGGCCTTCCAGGCCGAGTACGCGGCCACTGCCGGAGACCCGGCGGCCTGGGAGGCCTTCCGGACCCACTACCTGGAGGCCGACGGACACGACGCCTATCTGGCCCGACTCGACCGGCGGACCGACGAGGGAGGCCCCCGGTGAGCGGGCCGGCGACCATCGACGAGATTTGCGCGGTGGCCATCGCCGAGGCCTTCCGGGGCGACGGCGAGATCCTCGCCAACCCGATCGGCACCGTGCCCATCATCGGGGGCCGGCTGGCCCGGGCCACCTTCGAACCCGACATGGTGATGACCGACACGGTGGCCGTCCTGGCCGCCAACACACTCCCGGTGGGCGACCCGGACGCCGAACGTCTGGTGGAGGCGTGGATGCCCTACCGGGACATGTTCGACGTGGTCTGGTCAGGCCGGCGCCACGTCGTCATGGGGGCCAGCCAGATCGACTCGGCTGGCAACCAGAATCTTGCGGCCATCGGCGACTGGCGCCGCCCCAAGGCCCAACTGCTGGGACTGCGAGGGGCGCCCGGCAACCTCGTCAACCACACCACCAGCTACTGGGTGCCCCGCCACTCGACGCGCACCTTCGTCGAATCGGTCGACGTGGTCTCCGGCCCCGGATATGACAGGGTGGCCGACCTTTCGGACACCATCAGGGCCAACCACGAGATCCGTCGCATCGTGTCGGACCTAGGGGTTTTCGACTTCGACAATCCCGAACGCCGCATGGCGTTGCGGTCCCGCCACCCCGGGGTGGCCGTAGAGGAGATCCTGGAGGCCACCGGGTTCGAACTCCGGGTCCCGGACGAGGTCCCTGAAACCCGGTTACCTACCGACGCCGAACTCCACCTCATCCGTGAGGTGATCGACCCAGGAGGCCTACGCAAGGCGGAGTTCACCCCCCGATGAGCGACCCGAGGCTCCACACCCGCTTCTGCGACCTGGTCGGTGTCCGCCACCCGGTGGTCCAGACCGGCATGGGTTGGGTGGCCGGCCCCCGGCTGACCGCCGCCACCTCGGCGGCCGGAGGATTGGGGGTCCTCGCCGCGGCGACCCTGGGCTTCGACGAAATGGTGGCTGCCGTCGACGAGGTGCGCTCGGCCACCGACGCCCCGTTCGGAGTGAACCTGAGGACCGACGCTGGTGACGTCGACCGGCGGGTCGACCACCTCATCACCGCCGAGGTGCCGGTTGCGTCGTTCGCCCAGGCCCCGGGCCGGGACACGGTGGATCGTCTCGTGGAAGCCGGGGTGGTGGTCATCCCCACGGTAGGAGCAGTTCGCCACGCCGAGAAGGTCGCCGAGTGGGGCGTCGACGCGGTGATCGCCCAGGGTGCCGAGGGGGGCGGCCACACCGGCGTGGTGCCCACGTCGCTGCTCATCCCACAGGTCGTTGATGCGGTGGACGTCCCAGTCGTGGCGGCAGGTGGCTTCACCGATGGCCGAGGCCTGGCCGCCGCCCTGGCCTGGGGGGCCGACGGCATCGCCATGGGCACCCGCTTCCTCCTCACCGCGGAGAGCGGGGTGCCCGACGCTGTAAAGGCGCTCTACCTGGCCACCCCGGTCACCGGGACGACGGTCACCCGGGCTATCGACGGGGCACCCCAGCGGGTCATCACCAACGCCATGGTGGAACGTCTGGAGCGGGCTCGGCTACTGGCCTTCCCGCGGGCGCTGGGCAATGCCCTGCGGTTCCGCCGCCTGACCGGCACCAGCCTGGGCGAACTGGTCGCCGAGGGCCTCCGCATGAAGCGGAACCAGGGCCTCACCTGGAGCCAGGTGGCTCTAGCCGCCAACGCCCCCATGCTCACCCGGGCCACCATGGTCGACGGTCACCTCGAGGTGGGGATCCTCCCCACCGGCCAGGGGGTGGGAGCCATCGGCGACCTGCCGACCTGTGCCGAGGTGGTCGACCGGACCATCGCCGGAGCCACCGCGGCCCTCGACCGGCTGGTCGGCGGCTGACCAGATCGACCATGGACCTCGATCCCACCGCCGCCCAAGCGGCCCTTCGCGAGGAGATCCGAGCCTGGCTGGCCGACCATCTCCCCGCCGATCTCCTCCCGCCGATGGACACCCCGGAGGGCTTCGAGGCCCACAGGGAGTGGGAAAGAATCCTCCACGCCGGCCGATGGTCAGTGGTGTCCTGGCCCGAGACCTACGGCGGACGCGACCTAGGGGTCTTTGAATGGCTGGCCTTCGAGGAGGAGTACTACCGCTCGGGGGCCCCCGGTCGGGTCAACACCAACGGCCTCAGCCTCCTAGGCCCGGCCCTGTTCGCCTTCGGTACCGACGCGCAAAAGGACCGGTTCCTTCGGCCGATGGCCTCCGGGGAAGAGATCTGGGCCCAGGCCTGGTCAGAACCCGATGCGGGCAGCGATCTGGCTGCTATCACCACCCGGGCCGAACGGGACGGCGAGTGGTTCGTCCTCCACGGGCAGAAGGCCTGGTGCTCGCGCGGCGCCTGGGCAGACTGGCTGTTCTGCTTGGTGCGTACCGACCAGCAGGCCGAGCGTCACCGGGGGCTGTCCTACCTGCTGGTACCGGCCGACAGCGACGGCCTGGAGCGCCGGACGGTGAGCCGTCTTGACGGCCAGCCGGCGTTCGCCGAGGTGTTCTTCGACGGTTGCCGGGTACACGAGTCGAACCTGCTGGGCGAGGAGGGTGACGGCTGGACGGTGGCCATGGCAACTACCTCGGACGAGCGAGGCCTCAACCTCCGAGCCCCCGGCCGGTTCACCGCCTCCGCGGACCGCCTCGTCGACCTGTGCCGTCGGGTGGCCGCCGATCGTCCCGTCGACCAGGAGGCCATCGACGGGGTGGTCCGGGCCTGGGCGGGTGCTCAGGCCTACCGGTGGCAGGCCCTGGCCGCGGCCACCCGGGTAACCGAGGGGGGCACCCTCGGTTCGGAACCGTCGATGATGAAGGTCTTCTGGTCGGAGTTGGACGTTGACCTGCACGCCACGGCCCTCCGGTTGCTGGGCGACCGGGCCGACCTAGTGGACTTGGCACCGGCCGCGGTGGACGGCGGATCCTGGCTGGCCGGCTACCTGTTCGCCCTGGCCGGCCCCATCTATGCCGGCACAAACGAGATCCAGCGCAACATCGTGGCCGAGCGGGTGCTCGGCCTGCCGCGAGCCTGACCAGGGTCGGATCGCCGTGCGCTTCGCCCTCACCGACGAGCAGGCTCGGTTGGCCGACGCCGTCCGGTCGATCCTGGAAGCCGAGTGCCCCCCGGCGGCCGTTCGCTCCGCCGGCCGGTCCGCCGACGCCTCGGTGGCCGGACTGTGGGACACGCTGCTCGCCACCGGGGTGCCAGGGATGGCCGCGCCAGCCGAATATGGCGGACTGGACATGGGGCCTTGCGAACTGATCCCGGTCCTCGAGGAGTTGGGCCGGGCCGCCTGCCCGGAGCCGGTGGCCGGGCACGCCGCGGTGGCCATACCGGTCCTGGCCCGCTGGGCCCCGGAGCCGCTGGCCGCCCGATGGCTGGGTAGCGCCGTCTCGGGCGAAGCCCTGTTGGCCGCTGGTTCGCCGGTCGACGACTTGGTGGTGGCCGCCCGACGGGCCGACCTGCTGGTGCTCTGCCGTGACGCGGAGGTCCACGCCGTGCCGGCCGACCAGGCCACCTGCTCGGACCAGCCGTCGGTCGACCCGGCCCGGCGGGCTGCCCTCGTCGACTGGGCACCGGGGAAGTCCACCCTGGTGGCCGACGACCCGGAGGCGGTGGCCGAGGTCCTCGACCGGGGCGCACTGGCCGCCGCCGCCGAGGCAGTGGGCGTCGCCAGGCGCCTGTTGGAGACCACCGTGGCCTACGTGTCTGAACGCCGGCAGTTCGGCCGAGCGGTGGGTGCCAACCAGGCGGTCAAGCACTCCTGTGCCGACGTGGCCATCGCCGTGGAGTTCGCCCGGCCAGTGGTGGCCATGGCCGCCTGGTCGATGGCCAAGGGTCGCAGCCCCACCGACGGAGGGACCGTATCGGGCGACGTGTCCATGGCAAAGGCTCTGGCCTCGGACGCGGTGGACCGGGCCTGCCGGTCGGCCCTCCAGTGCCACGGGGCGATCGGCTACACCGTCGAGCACGACCTGCAACTCTGGCTGAAGCGGGGCTGGGCCCTGTCCGCCACCTGGGGCGACGCGGCCCACCATCGGCGGCGACTAGCCCAGCTCCTCGGCCTGGTGTGACCGGGCGAATGGCCCCACCCGGTAGACAGGTGCGCCATGGATGAAGCCGCCCGGGAGGCCGGGATCCGCCTGGCCGACGAGGTACGGGCCCTCATGGTGGACCTCCACCGAGTCGAGGTCTCAGCCGACGACCTAGAGGCGGCCACCGAGCACCTACAGGCCGCCCGCCACGCCCTCGACGGGCCCCTTCGTTTGCGCTGGTACGAGATCCCGAGTGGCGGGATGGACGACGAGACACGGGCCAGGGTGGCCGGCCAGGCCCGTGACCACAGCCTGTTCCGAGGCGGTCGCAACCCGGCTGCTCCGCCGTTGCGGGTCACCACCGAGGCGGCCGACGACGGTTCGACGCTGGTGGTCGGGGAGGTCCGGGTGGACCGCTGCCACGAGGGTCCGCCCGGCCGGATCCACGGCGGCTACCTAGCCGGCCTGTTCGACGACGTGCTCAGCGGAACGGTCAGCCTGGCCGGCGGCCGCCCCGCGGTTACCGGCCGACTCAGAATCAGGTACCGACAGGCCACCCCCATAGAAACGGACCTGAGGTTCGAGGCATGGGTGGACCACGCCGGTGGGCGAAGGGTCCTGTCCCGGGCCCGATGCCTGGTCGACGGGACGGTGACCGCCGAGGCCGAGGCCCTCTTCGTGGTCGTGGCCCCGCCGGAGGCAACATGACCGCCGACGTCGACCCCCGTCCGGTGGTGTGCTTCCTGTGCACCGGCAACGCGGCCCGCTCGGTGATGGCCCGGACGATGCTGGCCGACCGGGCCCCCCGGTACCGGGCTATCGGTGCCGGGACACTCGTCCTCGAGGGCCATCCGATGAGCCAGCGCACCCGGCGGGCCCTGGAACGGCTAGGGCTGCATGACGGCACCCACCGCAGCCGACAGTTCGGACCCGACCACGCCACGGCCGACCTGGTGGTGGCCATGGAACCCGAGCACGTCCAATGGGTTCGCCGGAACTACCCCGAGGCGGCCTCTCGGACCGGAACCCTTCTCCGCCTGGTCCGCGACCTTCCCACCGAAGGCACCCTGGGCGAGCGGGTGGCCGGGCTCGGCTTGGCCGAGGTGGACGCCGAGGGATGGGAGGAGGTGGTCGACCCGGCATCGGGCGACCAGGCCGTCTTCGACTCCTGCGTCGACGTCCTCGACGGTCTCGTCGACCGACTCATCCTCCGTCTGCCGTGACCCTTCGGGCGCGCCCCCACCGTCGGGACGGCTTCGTCCTGGCCGCGGCGGTTGGCCTCATCGGCGTGACCTACGGCGTGTTGGCCGACACCGCCGGCCTGACCTTGGCCCAGGCGGTGGTCCTCTCACTGCTCACCTTTACCGGAGCATCACAGTTCGCGGTGGTCTCGGTGGTCGACGGTGGTGGGAATGCGGCCGCCGCGGTGGGCAGCGCGCTGCTGCTGGCTGCCCGCAACAGCCTGTACGGTCCGCTAGTCAGCCCGGTGCTCAAGGGCGGCTTTGCTCGCCGGGCGCTGGCCGCCCACTTCGTCATCGACGAGACCACAGCGATGGCCAGCGCCCAGGACACCCCCGCCGACTCCCGCGACGCGTTCTGGTTCACCGGGCTGTGGCTCTTCGGGTTCTGGAGTCTGGGGACCGTTGCCGGGGTGATCCTCGGCGGAGCCCTGGAGGATCCCGGGGCCTGGGGGCTCGACGCGGTGTTCCCGGCCGCCATGGTGGCTCTTCTGATGCCCCACGTACGGACCCGGCCCGGCCGAGTGACTGCACTGGTCGGCGGGATGATCGCCCTGGTCGCAGTGCCGACCACCCCGGTCGGACTTCCCCTGCTTCTGGCCGCCCTGGCCGTGGGTCCCGGGCTGGTCGTGGCGGCCCGTCGGGGAGCACGATGAGCTGGGCGGCCGTGCTCGGGTTGTCCCTCGGGGCCTATGCCTTCAAGTTGGCGGGCGTGGTGGCCGGCGAGCGGTTCGCCGCCCGGCTGGCCCCGGTCACCGTGCTGCTTCCGGCGGCCCTGTTCTCGGCACTGGTGGTGGTCATGGCCATGGCCGACGGTCGGTCCCTGGTGGTCGACGGTCGGATGGTCGGGGTTGCGTTTGGAGCGCTGGCCGTGGCGCGCCGGGCTCCTTTCATCGTTGTGGTCCTGGTCGCCATGGCCTCTACGGCCGGGGTGCGATTGCTGACCTAAGGGGGCCGTCTCCCCGGCGTCCGAACCCCCAGCGCCTAATTTCTAGATTGTGACCGACGGCCTGGTAGGGAGGACCCCCGGGGGACCGATCCCCGACGACGTTTCCCACTCGGTGCGGCGGGCCCTGACCGGCCAGTGGCCACGGTGGCGGGGTCGGCTGCACCGGGTGGCAATCCCGCTGAGCGCGGCAGCTGGGGTCCTGCTGGTTCTCTCCGCCCCGGCTGGTCGTGACCGGGTCGGGGCGGCGATCTTCACCGTTGGGGCGGTGACCATGTTCTCGGTCAGCGGACTGGTCCACCTGCGCCGCTGGAGGGTGCCGTTGTGGGAGGTCCTCTACCGGTGCGACCACGCGGCCATCTTCCTGCTCATCGCGACCAGCGCCACGCCGCTCGCCCTCAGCGCCCTGGACGGTGGTGCGGGGAGGCTGATGCTCTGGGCCGTGTGGATCGGCGCAGCGTTAGGCATCGCCATGCGCCTCCTGCCCTTCCATCCCCCGAAGGGCCTGATGAACACGCTGTTCATCGTCCTGGGATGGGTGCCGGTGGTGGTGGCGCCCAGCCTCATCAGCGCCCTAGAGCCCCCTGCTCTAGCTCTAGTAGGACTGGAAGGCCTGCTCTACGTGGCCGGAGCCCTAATGCTGGGCGCCCGGTGGCCGAGGTTGCGGCCAGGCGTGTTCGGCTACCACGAGGTGTGGCACACCTTTGTGGTCCTGGCCGTGGCCGCCCACTTCGTCGCCGTCTCTTTGATCATCCACAGCTGAGCGGGTGGCCGGCGGCCCACGGGTGGACTGTCGCCCCGCCCACCGGCGAGGATGGTCGCCCCGCCATCCGGCGGGCACCACCGAGGACACCGCGTGAGGGGACTCGCATGAGGGGCATCATCTTCGACGGCGACGAACTGCGCCTCGTCGATGGCCTGGAGGTGCGCGAGCCCGGCCCAGGTGAGGTGGTGGTGCGAATCGTCAACGCCGGTGTGTGCCACAGCGATGTGAGCGTCATCGACGGCACCATCCCCTTCCCGACCCCACTGGTCATGGGTCACGAGGGGGCCGGCATCGTCACCGAGGTCGGGTCTGCCGTCACCAGTGTGGACGTCGGCGACCACGTCGTACTGTCTACCCTCGGCCAGTGCGGCGCCTGCCCGTCCTGCGACGCCGGCCGCCCCACCATGTGCCGGTCCACCTTCGGTGCCCAGGACATGCCGTTCACCCTTGACGGTGAACCTCACTACAACTTCGCCAACGTCTCCTCGTTCTGCGAGCGGGTGGTCGTCAAGGCCAACCAGGCGGTGCCAGTGCCCGAGGAGGTTCCGATGAGCGCGGCGTCGCTTATCGGCTGTGGAGTGCTCACCGGCTCCGGAGCTGTGTTCAACCGGGCCCGGGTACAACCGGGGGAGAGCGTGGCAGTGCTGGGCGTAGGCGGTATCGGACTCAACGTCATCCAGGCCGCCGCCCTCTCGGGAGCCCATCCGGTGATTGCCGTGGACACCAACCCGGATAAGGCTGACCTTGCTGCCACCTTCGGGGCCACCGACTTCGTAGACGCCTCGGAGGTGGACGCCAACCTGGGCATCCGGGCTATCCGGCCAACCGGAGTCGACTACGTCTTCGAATGTGTGGGAGCCAAGGCACTCATCGAAGCGGCCGTCTCCTACCTGGACTGGGGTGGGACACTGGTCATCTTGGGCGTGCCGCCCCTGGGCAGCACTGTTGAGTTCGTCACGGCCGCCGCGTATCTGGACGTGACCATCATGGGATGCCGGTACGGCAGTTCCCGGCCGCAGGCCGACATCGCCCGCATCTGCGACCTCTACCTGGCCGGCCGCCTGAAGTTGGACGAACTCGTCACCCGGGTGTACCCGATGGACGGGATCCACACCCTGCTCGAGGACATGGAAAACGGACGTCTGGCCCGCGGCGTGCTTGACGTCTCACCGGCCTGATCCGAGACCGCCCCCGGTCAGTCGGGGGCTACCGTCGCTACCGATGCTCCGCCCGGTTGTCCTGTTGGCTGCCGCTTTGACCGTGGGGTCGGCCTGTGGCCCCGACCCGGTGGACGACCCGTCCCGGGCCACCACCTGCACCGAACTGGTCGAGGCGGGCCGGGCGGTAGCCGAGCGGGTACTAGCCGAACTGGGCGAACGCACCATCGCCGACCTGGAGGCCGTTGATAGCCAGGCGCCGTTCGCTCCCGTGGAAGAGATAATGCGGACCGACGAGTTTGAGGCCCGGGCCAGGGCGTTCGGCTGCCGGGCCCGCGACCTGGAACTCCAAGGCTGCCGGGTCTACCAGGACCTGCCCCGGGAGGCCCGTGGCGACCTGGCCCGCCAGTACCTAGCCCCCTACTTCGAGGCGTGCGGCTGAGGTTCGACCGGGCGGCCGGGAATCGGTTGCCGGTCGCCGCGGCACAGGTGGCAGGCTCTAGATTCGCCCCCGAATGGTCCCGACCGACGAAACTCCCTGGCTGCCATGACTGACCGTCGCCTCTCCGAGCGAATCAGCGCTATTGGCGAATCGGCGACCATGGCCGTCACCAACCGGGCCCGGGAACTACGGGAGTCCGGCGAACCGGTCATCGGCTTCGGGGCCGGGGAACCGGACTTTCCCACCCCCGACCACATCGTGGCCGCCGCCGTCCAAGCCTGCCGGGATCCAGCCAACCACCGCTACTCACCGGCGTCGGGCCTGCCCACCCTGCGGGAGGCCCTGGCCGACAAGACCGAACGCGACTCCTCCTGGCGCCCCGAACCATCCCAGGTGCTGGTGACCAACGGGGGCAAGCACGCTGTCTACAACTCGTGCGCCGCCCTACTGGACCCGGGCGACGAGATGCTCCTCCCGGCCCCCTACTGGACCACCTACCCGGAGGCCATCGCCCTGGCTGGGGGAACCCCGGTGGTGGTGCCCACCGACACCGCCTCGGGCTTCAGGGTCACCGTGGACCAACTCGAGGCGGCCCGCACCCCAGCCACCAGGGCGCTGATGTTCGTCTCCCCGTCCAACCCGACCGGGGCCGTCTACCCAGAGGCCGAGATCACCGCCATCGGGGAGTGGGCGGCCCACCACGGCATCTGGGTGGTGGCCGACGAGATCTACGAGCACCTCACCTACGGTGGCCACCAGCACCACTCCATCCGGGCCTTGGTGCCCGGCCTGGCCGACCGGTGCGTCGTTGTCAACGGGGTGGCCAAGACCTATGCCATGACCGGCTGGCGGGTGGGGTGGATGATCGGTCCCGAGGACCTAATCGTCGCCGCCTCCAACTTGCAGTCTCACGCCACCTCGAATGTGGCCAACGTGGCCCAGCAGGCCGCCCTGGCCGCGTTGACCGGCGGGCTCGAGGCCGTGGCGGCCATGCGGGAGGCCTTTGACCGCCGCCGGAGGACCATGTTCGCCATGCTGTCCGCCATCGACGGGGTGGAGGTCCTCGAACCCCAGGGCGCCTTCTACGCCTTCCCCGACCTGAGGGCCTTCCTTGGGCGGCCGGTCGGCGGGCAGACGTCGCGGACCACCCTGGAGTTAGCAGCCACCATCCTCGATGAGGCCAAAGTGGCCATCGTCCCCGGCGAGGCCTTCGGTGCCCCGGGATACGCCCGGCTGTCCTTCGCATTGGGCGACGAGGACCTGGTCGAGGGCCTCACCCGGCTAGGCGACCTGCTGGCCAGCTGAACTGATGCCGACCGCGCCGGCTTGCGGTTCTTGGGCATCGCCCATTACCGCCGAGTCGCTGGTAGTTGGTGCGGTGAGCCTGGGCGAGGTCGTCGTCGACGGCGAGACGGTCTGGTGGGCCGAGTCTCGGCCTGCCGAGGATGGCCGAACCGTGGTGGTGGCCGACGGGGCCGACCGGGTGGGCGAAGAGACCAACGTGCGGACCCTGGTCCACGAGTACGGGGGTGCGGCCTGGTGGGTGGCCGACGGGATGCTCGTCTACTCCGAATACGCCGACCAGCGGCTCTACCGGCTCGACCCCGGGGGAACCCCGGTCGCCCTGACCCCCGAGCCGGCCGTCAAAGGAGGCGACCGCTACGCCGACGGCCGACCCACCCCGGACAGCGCCTGGTACGTGTGTGTAAGGGAGAGCCACCCCGTCGGGGGTGGTGAGCCGACCAACGCGGTAGTGGCCGTGGCCCTTGACGGTTCCGAGCGGGTGGAGGTGCTCGTCTCCGGCCCCGACTTTGTTTCATCACCCCGCCCGTCACCGGATGGCCGACACCTGGCCTGGATCCAGTGGGACCACCCGGAGATGCCTTGGGACGACACTGAGTTGTGGGTGGCTCACCTAGGAGACGGGACGGTCGGCGGGGCCCGACAGGTGGCCGCCGAGGGCGAGTCGTTCTTCCAGCCCGAGTGGGACTCCGACGGGGTGCTCCACGTGGTCACCGACCGGGACGGATGGTGGCACCTTCACCGGCTGGATGACAACCGCCTCGTCCCGCTCACCGCTGGGTCCTTCGAGGTTGGGGTGCCTCAGTGGGTGTTCGGACGCTCCCGCTACGCCTTCGTCGGAGACGAGGTTTGGTTCACCCGTCGCGAGGGTGGGGTGGATCGCCTGGGGGTGCTAAGTGATGCGGGCAGGGTCACCGACCTGGAGGTCGAGGCGACCGAGATCGAAGCGGTGGCTGCACGGGGTGACGGAGTGGTGGTAGTGGCCGCGTCGTGGACCGCCGAGCCGGCTGTGCTGGCCATCACCCGTGGGGGATGGGAGGTCCTGAGCGGGGTGCGCGACCTGGGCTTCGACGCCGGCTGGTTCCCTGTTCCCGAACCGGTGGCCTACCCCACATCGGGCAGCGAGGTGGCCCACGCGGTGATTTACCCACCGACCAACCCCCACCACCCTGTGCCCGATGACGAGCGGCCACCGCTGCTCGTTCTGGCCCACGGCGGCCCCACCGGGGCCGCCCGCCGTCAGTTGCAACTCCCGGTGGCCTACTGGACCAGCCGGGGCTTCGCGGTGGCCGACGTCGACTACCGGGGCTCGACCGGTTACGGCCGTTCCTACCGCCATCGCCTTCGTGGTGGCTGGGGGGTGCTTGACGTGGACGACTGCCTATCCGTGGCCGGCTATCTGGTCGACGCCGGGCGGGCTGACCCGGACCGGCTGGCTATCAAGGGGGGCAGTGCCGGCGGCTTCACCGTGCTGGCTGCCCTCACCTTCCACGATGTCTTCACCGCGGGGGCCAGCCGGTACGGCGTCGCTGACCTGGCTGCCCTAGCCGCCGACACCCACAAGTTCGAGTCCCGTTACCTGGATCGGTTGGTCGGTCGGTGGCCGGAGGACGAGGACGTCTACCGGGAACGGTCGCCCATCCACCACGTTGAGCGCCTCAGCACCCCGATGCTGATACTCCAGGGCTCCCAGGATCCGATCGTGCCTCCTAACCAGGCCCACCTCATGGTCGCCGCGCTGGCCCGCGCCGGCGTTCCCCACGCCCTCGTCGAATTCCCCGACGAACGCCACGGCTTCCGCAAGGCGCCCAACGTTGTGCGGGCCATCCAAGCCGAATTGGCCTTCTTCGCCCGGATGTTCGGCTTCGAACCAGCCGACGACCTGCCCCCGTTAGCAATCGAGGGCACCCCCGACGGGCCTTGAATGGGAACCGGGTTGCCGGCCGCCCGCCCCGGGCGTCTACACTGACCGGCGATGCGCAATAGCCACGGACTCCTTCTCCTGATGTAGGGCGAGCGCCCACATATCGCGTTCGTCCGAACCTCCCGAGCCCACAGGCCGGGGGGTTCTTCGGTTTTCGGAGCCAAACCGACCGGATCCAACCACAACCCATACGGAGCCAGTTATGAGCAAGCCATCCACCACCGAACGGGTCGTTATTTTCGACACCACCCTCCGGGACGGCGAGCAGTCCCCGGGCATCTCACTCGACGTGGGGGAGAAACTGGAAATCGCCGCCCAACTGGCCCGTCTGGGGGTCGACTACATCGAAGCCGGCTTCCCGATCGCCAGCCAGGGTGACTTCGAGGCCGTCCACGCCATCGCCTCCTCGGTGCAGGGCCCGGTGATCTGCGGGCTGTCCCGGACCAGCCACTCCGATATCGACCGGTGTTGGGAAGCCATCGAGCCGGCCGAAAGGCGGCGCATCCACGTCTTCATCGCCACCAGCCCCACCCACATGGAACACAAACTGAAGATGAGCCCCGACCAGGTGCTGGCCGAGGCCGCCTCGGCGGTGGCCCGGGCCCGCGAATACACCGACGATGTGGAGTTCAGCCCCGAGGATGCCTCCCGGTCGGACTTTGATTTCATGTGCGACGTGCTTCGCGTCGCGGTCGACAATGGCGCCGGAACCCTCAACATCCCCGACACCGTCGGGTTCGCCACCCCGGTCGAGTGGGCCGAGCGGATCCGGGCCATCCGGGAGCAGGTGGACGGCGACTACGTGTTGAGCACCCACTGCCACAACGACCTCGGCCTGGCCGTGGCCAACTCACTGGCCGCGGTTAGCGCCGGGGCCCGTCAGGTGGAGTGCACCGTGAACGGGATCGGCGAGCGGGCCGGCAACGCGGCCATGGAGGAGATCGTTATGGCCATCCGCACCCGGCCCGAGATCTACCCCGACCTCGAGGTGGGGATCGAGACACAGGAGCTAGCCCGGTCCAGCCGCATGGTCAGCCGTCTCACTGGCTACCCGGTGCAATACAACAAGGCCGTGGTGGGTCGCAACGCCTTCGCACACGAAGCAGGCATCCATCAGCACGGGATGCTCAACGAACCCACCACCTACGAGATCATGGACCCCCTCGCGGTGGGCCAGGAGGGGACGAAGCTGGTACTGGGCAAGCACTCGGGGCGGGCCGCCTTCAAGGACGCCCTGGCCAAGATGGGCATCGATATCCACGGTGACGTGCTCAACGCGGCCTTCACCCGGTTCAAGGAACTGGCCGACCGCAAGATCCAACTCTCCGACGCTGACCTGGAGGCCCTGGTGGCCGAAGAGTTGGGCGGCACGGTGGACCACGCCTACGACCTGGTGGCCCTTGAGGTCCGGGGCGGCACCGTGAACACCCCGACCGCCGAGTTGACCATAGAGGTGGACGGGACCGAGGTTTCGGTGACCACCGAGGGCGACGGGATGGTCGACGCCGCATGCACGGCCATCAAGCAGGCCACTGGAGTAGACGGCCGGCTCACCGACTACACCGTCATGTCAGTCACCGGCGGGGTAGACGCCCTGGCCGACGTGGCGCTCTCGTTCCAGAGCGCCGACGGAGTCAAGGTGTCCGGACGGGGCCTGTCCACCGACGTGGTGGAGGCCTCGGCCCGGGCGTTCATCGCCGCACTCAACAAGGTGGCGCGGGTGCGGGCCACCGGCGAGGACCCGAACGCCATCGACCGGCCGGGCCACCTCGGCTGACGTCGGCCCACGAAGAGACTTGGCACGCAGATGACAGCCCGGACACTGAGCCAAAAGGTGTGGGACCGCCACTTAGTGCACCGCACCGACGGAGAACCGGACCTGCTGTTCATCGACCTGCACCTCGTCCACGAGGTCACCTCCCCCCAGGCCTTCGACGGGCTGCGCATGGCCGGGCGCCAGGTGCGTCGACCGGACTTGACGCTGGCCACCGAGGACCACAACGTCCCCACCACAGACGTTGGCCTGCAGATCGCCGACCCGCTCAGCCGCACCCAAGTGGAGACCCTGCGGTCTAATTGCGCCGAGTTCGGTGTGCGCCTTTTCCCGATGGGCGACCCGGGCCAGGGGATCGTGCACATAATCGGCCCGGAGATGGGACTCACCCTCCCCGGGATGACCATCGTGTGCGGCGACAGCCACACAAGCACCCACGGGGCGTTCGGCGCCCTGGCCTTCGGGATCGGAACCAGCGAAGTGGAACACGTGCTGGCTACCCAGACCCTGCCCCAGTCCGAACCGGGAACCTTGGCCGTTACCGTCGACGGCGCCCTCCCGGCCGGGTCGACGGCTAAGGACGTGATCCTGGCCGTCATCGGACGCCTAGGCACCGGCGGCGGGATTGGTCGGGTCATCGAATACCGGGGAGAGGTGATCCGGGACCTGTCGATGGAGGGCCGAATGACCGTGTGCAACATGTCGATCGAGGCCGGGGCCAAAGCCGGCCTGATCGCCCCCGACGACACAACCTTCGCCTACCTGGAGGGCCGGGCCCACGCCCCGGCCGGCGCCCACTGGGATGCTGCGCTGAGCGACTGGTCGACTCTGGCGACCGATCAGGACGCCGTGTTCGACGCTGAGGTGACTTTGGACGGGTCGGCCATCGGTCCGCACGTCTCCTGGGGCACCAACCCGGGACAGGTCGTCCCCATCGACGGGGCTGTCCCCGACCCGGACAGCTTCGACGGCCCGGCCCAGCGGGAGTCAGCGGCCCGAGCCCTCGACTACATGGGGCTCACCGTCGGAACGGCCATCCGGGACATAACCGTGGACACCGTGTTCATCGGATCGTGCACCAACAGTCGCATCGAGGACCTCCGGGCCGCCGCCGCGGTGGCCGACGGTCGGCGGGTGGCCGACGGGGTACGCACACTGGTGGTACCCGGGTCGGGGGCGGTGAAGGCCCAGGCCGAGGCGGAGGGCCTCCACGAGGTGTTCGTGGCCGCAGGGTTCGACTGGCGGGAACCGGGCTGCTCGATGTGCTTGGCCATGAACCCCGACAAGCTCTCCGCAGGCGAGCGGTGCGCCAGTACCAGCAACCGCAACTTCGAGGGCCGGCAGGGCCGGGGTGGGCGCACCCACCTGGTGTCGCCAGCCATCGCCGCGGCCACCGCCATCGCTGGAACATTCGCCACGCCAGCCGACCTGGGCTGAGAGACCAAGGAGCCAAAGAACATGAAACCCGTGGCCATCGTCTCCGGAACGGCGGTGCCCCTGCGCCGATCCGACGTGGACACCGACCAGATCATCCCAAGCGACTGGTTGAAGCGAGTGGAACGCACGGGCTTCGAACGGGGCCTGTTCAGCGAGTGGCGGGACGACCCCGGCTTCGTGCTCAACGACGAACGTCACGACGGGGCAGTGATCCTCGTCGCCGGACCCAACTTCGGCACCGGATCGTCGCGGGAGCACGCGGTGTGGGCCATCCAACAACACGGTTTCGGCGCCGTGGTCTCCCCCCAGTTCGCCGACATCTTCCGTAACAACTGCACCAAAAACGGACTCGTGCCCGTCCAGGTACCCCATGAGGTGGGCGTCGCCCTCCTCGACGCAGTGGAGGCCGACCCGGACCTGGTGGTCACGGTCGATGTTTCCCAGCGCACCATCGAGGCCCCGGACGCCGGGATCACCTGCGGGTTCCCCCTCGACGACGCCACCCGGGAGCGGTTCCTCGAGGGCCTCGATGACATCGGACTGACCCTGCGCCACGCCGAGGCCGTCGACCGATACGAAGTCGGACGACCCGCCTGGTTACCCACCACGAGCTAAGGACCATCCTGGCGGCGGGCGGTGCTCCGGCACACGGTCGGCCGTCCGCGAGACTGCCCGAGTGAGCCGCCGGATTCCCGCCACTGTTTCGCTTGTGACCACCCTGGCTCTAGTGGCCGGATCGTGCGGGGGCAACCCGAGCCGAGGCGGCACCTCGGGACGATCGGTGGGTGGACCGGTATCCGCTGCGGTCTCACCGACCACCACAAATCCGACTACCTCGGCGCCGTCGACCACAACCCCCTCGACTACCACGGTGGCCCCCCTGCCCACCGTCGACGTCGGAGCCGTGGAGTTGACCTCCGGCCTCATCCCGTTCAGCGCCTGTGATGAACTCCTCCGCTATCTCCAGGACGAGGCCAGCGCTCGGGTTGGTCCCTACGGCCTCGACGGAGGCTGGTACGGCCCGGTCATGCCGTTCGCGGCCCGGGCGGTCGGAGGACCGGTTCCCGAGATGGCTATGGCCTTCGACGACTCGATGGGGATCGCGCCAACCCCGGGGGTCGACTTCTCGGGGACCAACGTCCAAGAGGCCGGTATCGACGAACCGGACCTAGTCAAGACCGACGGCGTCCGGATCGTGGTCGTCGAAGGTGATGGGCTGCACATAATCGATCCGAGTGGCGACTCCCCGACTCCGGTCGGCCGGTTGGCACTCACCGGCCACTGGGGTGGCGAACTGCTCCTATCCGGTGACCGGGCCTGGGTGCTGGCCGACACCGACGCCTACTACGAGGAAGGCTCCGTGCCGATGGTGCCTGCGGTGGCTCGGATCCTGCCCCCCGGCCGCTGGCGACCCCTGACCAGCATCATCGAGGTTGATCTGTCGGATCCGACAAACCCGACGGTTGTCGGCACCCTCACCGTCGAAGGCCGCTACGTGAGCGCTCGGGTAGTCAACGGCGCCGCCCGGGTCGTGGTCTCATCAGCCCCCGACGACCTTCCCTTCGTGATGCCCCAGACCCCGGCCGCCGAGGATCGGGCCGAGAGGGTCAATCGGCAGGTGGTGGCCGAGACGACAGTCGAGGACTGGGTGCCGTCCTTCGTGTTCGAAGCGGGCGACGGCTCCCTGGTCAACGGCCGGCTGGTGGACTGCGACCGGGTGTCCCACCCGGTGGCCTTCGCCGGGTTCTCCACCCTGTCGGTGCTCACCGTCGACCTCAGTTCCCCGCTCCGCGCCCCCGACGCCACAGCAGTGTTGGCCGACGGCGAGACGGTGTACGCCGGCCACCAGAACCTCTACGTGGCCACCACCGAGTATCCGGAACCGGTGCCCTTCGACGACGAAGCGGCCTGGCTAAGGATGGACGACGACTACGCCACGTCGATCCACCAATTTCGGGTGACCGACCCGTCGACCACCGAGTACCTGGCCTCGGCCACCGTCCCCGGGCACCTGCTGAACCAGTTCTCCATGTCCGAGCTGGACTCGCACTTCCGGGTAGCGACCACCTCGGGCGCCCCGTGGGGGTTCGACGAGAAAGCCGAATCGGCCATCACCGTGCTGGCCCGGGACGGCGCCGAACTGGTCGAGGTGGGACGGGTCGGCAACATGGGCCGCGGCGAGCGGATCCACGCCGTGCGGTTCCTTGGCGACACAGCCTTCGTGGTGACCTTCCGCAGGACCGACCCGTTCTACGTAGTAGACCTTTCCGACCCGACGGTACCCACGGTCCGCGGCGAGTTGAAGATCACCGGGTACAGCGGGTACCTGCACCCGGTGGGTGACGACCTGATCCTGGGTATCGGCCAGGAGGCCACCGAGGAGGGCATGACCACCGGCGCCAAAGCCACCCTGTTCGACGTGTCGGACCCGGCCGACCCGACGGAGTTGGACACCTGGTCACCGGGCGGGGGCAGCAGCGCCGTCGAATGGGACCACCGAGCATTCCTGTGGTGGCCGCCGGAGGCCCTAGCCGTCATGCCGTTCACCGACTGGTCGGACGACCGGGCCGAGGCGGTGCTACTACGGGTGGCCGAAGGCGCGGTGTCGGAGGCTGGGCGGGTCAGCCACACCACAGACCCGGTGGACGACGGGCAAGGCCTCCTCTGCCCAGTTCCCTACCCGGACGAGGCCACCGACGCCGACTTCGAGGATTCCGGGATGGAAATAGCCGCGCTGGCCTGCTCGCCCGAGCCATGGGTTCCGCCCAGGCGTATCGAGCGGACGATGATCGTTGGCGACGATCTCTGGTCCTACTCGTGGGGCCGCCTGCAGGCCAACGACCTGGGCTCGTTGGCCACCCTGCGGGTGGTCGACCTGATTACCGAAGAGGGCTGACTGGGGCCGCTCAGGCCGCTCGGGCCCGGTCCACCAGGTCCCGGATGCCGTCCAGGTCGAGGTCGCCCATATGGCCGAGCACGTTCCCCTCTGCGGTGACCACCACGAGGGCCGGTTGGGCGTACACCCCGAACCGGGCCCACAGCTCACCCCGGTCGGCGATATTGGGGAACGAGCCGATCCCGAACTGGGTCACGCCGCGCTCGAGGGCGTCAGACTGTCCCCGCCCGCCCACGCCGACCACGCTGACCCCTTGGATCTTCGATGCCTCGACGACCGTCGGGGCTTCCCTCCTGCACACCGGTCAAAGGGGGGCCCAGAACCAGAACAGGGTGTCCCGTCCGGCCAGGTCGGCGCCCCGGATAGTGCCGCCGCCGACCAGCGGAGCTTCAAAGTCCAACAGCACCGGCACAACAGCCGCCGAACTAGTTGTGGTCGTGGGGGGTGCCGTGGCGGCAGGTGACGTAGTAGCGATCGTCAGACTTGTCGCTGTTGCGGAAGTGGGAAGAGTGGTCGCTTGGCCCCCGCCACAGCCCGCGGCGATCGCGATCACCGCGCCGACCAGGAGACCGGCCGGCGGGAGTCGTTGCATGCCGCCACGCTACGACCGGTACCGTCGGATCTGGTGAGTACCCGTCTGCTGATCCTTTCCGCTCTCGGATGCGGCCTGGCCGTCCTGTTGGCCTACGCCGTCCAGGTCTTGGTAGCGGGATGAACGTGCTACCACCCGGGACGCGACCGTTCCGGGCCCGATGGCTCGGCCGGGTGCGCTACCGGGACGCCCTGGCTCTCCAGCGAGCCATCCACGCCCACGGGGCCGACGACCACCTGCTGCTCCTCGAGCACCACCCGGTGTACACCCTGGGCGTCCGGGCCTCGATGGAGAACCTGCTCGCTCCACCAGAGGAGGTGGGAGCGGACCTGGAACAGGCCGACCGGGGCGGCGATATCACCTTCCACGGCCCGGGCCAGCTCGTCGGCTACCCGCTGCTGCATCTACCGGGCAAGCGGGGCGGGGGAATGGCCGACACGGTCGCCTACGTCCGTTCGGTGGAGGATCTGATCATCGAGGTGTGCATCGACCTGGGCTTGGATGACGTAGGCCGCCTCAACCGCCATCCCGGGGTGTGGGTGGAGCCGGGTGGCCCGAATCCCCGCAAGTTGGCAGCCATCGGCGTGCGACTCAGCCGGGCCCGCACCATGCACGGATTCGCCCTCAACATCGACCCGGACCTGTCCTTTTTCGACCGGATGGTCCCCTGCGGGATCACCGACTACGGCGTGACCTCCCTGGCTGTCGAAGGGGTGACCGCAACGATGGCCGAGGTGGTGGACCTGGTCGTCGAGCGAGCGTCCGCCCGGTGGGCCCAAGGGCCCGTCGAGCGGGCCGACGTGTCCCGGACCGGGAGGGCAGCCGACCTCACTCCGATCGGCCTCCGCCCGGTGGGTCGGAAACCGGAATGGATGCGGATCAGCCTGGACACCGGGCCTGAGTACCGGCGCCTCAAGTCCCTGATGCGGGAGAGCCGATTGGTGACGGTCTGCGAGGAGGCGGGCTGCCCGAACATATTCGAATGCTGGAACGACGGGACGGCCACCTTCATGATCAACGGAAAACGGTGCACCCGGGCCTGCGGATTCTGCATGGTAGACACCCGTCGACCCGACGGACTAGACGCTGACGAACCGAACCGGGTGGCCGCCGCGGTAGCCGAGATGGGGCTCTCCCACGCGGTGATAACCGCGGTGGCCCGCGACGACCTGCCCGACGGCGGGGCGTCGGCGTTCGCGGCGACGATCGCCGCGGTTCGAGTCGCCAACCCGGCCACCACAGTGGAAGTGCTCATCCCCGACTGCCAGGGTGACCCGGAGGCTCTTGGGGCGGTCTTCGATGCCCGACCTGACGTGTTGAACCACAACATCGAAACGGTGGCCCGTCTGCAGCGCCGGGTCCGACCCTCGGCCGGGTACGCCCGCAGCCTGTCGGTCCTGGCCCGGGCCGGTTCGGTCGGCCTGACCACCAAATCGTCGATCATGGTCGGCCTGGGCGAGACCGACGACGAGGTCGACGGGTGCCTCGCCGACCTGGCCTCGGTGGGCTGCGACATCGTCACCATCGGCCAGTACCTACGGCCCTCGGTGGCCCACCTGCCCGTGGAGCGCTGGGTGGAACCGGCCGTTTTTGAGCGCTGGCGGCGGGTCGGCCAGGCCCTAGGAATCGCCCACGTGGAAGCCAGCCCGCTGACCCGATCCAGCTACCACGCCCGCCAGGCCGCCGAGAAGGTGGGCCCGGCGACGACGGTGGCCGTGGGGTCACCTCCGAGCCGGGAGGCTCGGACCCCGGCCTAGCCTGACCGCCGTGTTCACCGAGCGTCTCGACCGGGCCCGAGCTGAGATGGCCGACCTCGGGGTGGACGTACTGCTGTTGTCGGTAGGCGCCGACCTGCCCTACTTCTGTGGTTACGAGGCGATGCCACTGGAGCGGCTGACCCTCCTGGTGGTCCCGGTCGACGGGGAGGCCCGACTGCTCGTCCCGGGCCTCGAGGCGCCCCGGGTGGTGGAGCGGCCGGGGGTGTTCGACCTGGTCCCGTGGGGGGACGGCGAGGATCCGATAGCCCGGGCGGTCTCGCTGATCGGCCCGTCGGAGGTGGCCGCGGTCGGCGACCAGATGTGGGCCGGGTTCCTAGTCGACCTCACCGGGGCACTGCCGTCCACCCGGTTCGTGCGGGCCTCGGAGGTCACCGCCCCGATCCGCTCGATCAAAGACGGCCCGGAGGTAGAGGCCCTGCGGGCCGCCGGGGCGGCCGTGGACCGGATCGCCGCCGATCTGCAGGCCGGCGCGGTACCGCTGATCGGTCGCACCGAGGCCGAGGTCGCCGCCCAGATCGGTGCGCGCATCCTGGATGAAGGCCACTATCGGATCAACTTCGTGATCGTGGCCTCCGGGGAAAACGCGGCCAGCCCCCACCACGAGCCGGGCCCACGGGTGATCCGACCCGACGAGGGAGTGCTGTTCGACTTCGGTGGCACGATGGCCGACGCCGACGGGGTCGGCTACTGCTCCGATATAACCCGCTGTGTGCACACCGGCGAGCCGCCAACCGAATTTGGGGAGCTCTACGACGTGTTATTTGCCTCCCAGGCAGCGGGCGTTACCGCTGCGACAGTAGGCACGCCGTGCGAGGACGTGGACGCCGCCGCCCGGTCGGTCATCGACGACGCCGGGTACGGCGAGTACTTCATTCACCGCACCGGACACGGGATCGGCGTGGAGGCCCACGAGCATCCCAACATTGTGGTTGGCAACGACCGGCCGCTGGCCGTGGGCCATGCCTTCTCCATCGAACCGGGCATCTACCTCCCCGGTCGCTGGGGGGCCCGCCTGGAGGACATCGTGGTGGCCGCCGAGGGCGGCCCGGATCCCATGAACCGGGCCGACCACCGTCTGGCCGTCGTCGACGGCTGACCCGAACAGTGATCCGGCTCGACGCGGCCACCGTGCTGTTGCAGTGGTCGGTGGGTGGACTGGGATTCCTGTGGGTCACCGGTCGGAGGCGTCAGGTCGGGGTGGGGTACGGCTGGCTGCTTCGTGGCGTTTACGGCCTGATGGCAACGGGCTCCCTGGCCGTGGGCCTGGCCACCGGGCCGGTACCGGTACGCGAGGTGGCAACAGGGATCGCGGCGGCGGCCACCTTCGCGGCCCTTGTCGTGGCGGTGGTCCAGCGCTCCGAGGGTGTCGACGGGTTCCCTCTGGGCATCGACCTGGTGGCGCCCGCGCTAGGCACGGTGGCTTTGGTGACCGCCGGGCTAGACGCAGGAGGGCCACCCGCCCTAGCGGTGGCCCGCACCCTGATCGGGGCTGCGTTTCTGGGGGCGGTGAGCGACGCCATGCTGCTGGGCCACTGGTACCTGGTCCAGCCGGGCCTGCCCCGGGGTCCGCTGTTGGAACTGGTGCGCTGGACGGGGCGGTTGTGGCCGTTCGAGCTAGCAGCGCTGCTGTGGCCCACCGGCATGGTTTCGGTGTTGACCGGCACGGTCGACGACGGCTATGGCGGCCTGCTCGGCTGGTTCTGGTTGGCGTGCACCGTGGCCTCGATCGCTCTGGTGGCCGCCACCCGGGCGGCCCTGCGGGAACGTCAGTACTCGGCGGTGATGTCGGCTACCGGTCTGCTGTACCTGGCGATTCTCACCGGGTTCGGCATGGACCTGGTAGCCAGGGCCTGCCTGGCCTGAGCCCGGCGGCCACGGGACCGGGAGCCGCCCGAGGTTAGGCTCAGCACTCCCATGAAGGTCTACACGCGCCGCGGGGACGACGGCTCCACGGATCTGTTCGGCGGTGGACGGGTCTCCAAGGATGATCCACGCCCGGAGGCCTACGGGCACGTCGACGAGGCCCAAGCAGCCATCGGCCTGGCCCGGGCGGCCGCCACCGACGACCTGGCAGAGCTGCTAGTCGGCCTAGAGGCCGACCTCTGGGTGATCATGGCCGAGTTGGCCACCAACCCGGAACGCCTCCATCTCCTAGAGGCCGGTACCGGCCGGCCGACGACGACGATGGTCGACCGACTCGAGGAGTTGATCGACGACGTCAGTGCCCGGTTCGACCCGCCGAGCGAGTTCGTGCTGCCCGGCGAGGACGAGGTGGCGGCCCGCCTGGACATGGCCCGTACCGTGTGCCGACGGGCCGAACGGGCCGCCGTCGGCGTGGCCGCCGCCGACTCAGCGGTCGTGCCCTACCTGAACCGACTATCCGACCTGCTGTGGACCCTGGCCCGCTGGCAGGAGGGGACATCCCGTAGCGCCCGCTCGATCGCCGACCCGGACTGAGATCCCACCCGACCCCGTACCTGCGAGGACCACCCATGGACATCACCTTCACCACCGCCCGTCGGGCCCCGGCGAATGCGGCCGTCGTCGCGCACGGGCTGACCACCGAGGGTCTCAAGTCGCCGCCTGACGGGTTGGACCCCAACGCGCTACGCCGGCTGGGGTTCACCGCTGAGTCCGGCCAGGTCCAGATGGTGCCGGCCGGCGAACGCCTGGTCGCCGCAGTAGGCCTAGGCGCGGCCGACGGAGTCGACGCCGGGACGCTCAGGAAAGCCGGCGCAGCGCTGGCCCGGGCGGTCCGTCGCCAACGGTCCGTCGCCACCGATCTGGCGACGGCGTCGGGCCTCGGTGCCCCGGAGGCCAGCCGGGCCGTAGTCGAGGGTATGGCCCTGGCCCTGTACCAGTTCGGCTACAAATCGGCGGCCACCCGGCCCAAGGGCGACGACGCCCTGTCCCGGGTGGTTCTGGTGGGCAGTACCGCAGCCGGGGTGCGCTCCTCCGTTGAGGAGGCGTCAGCGATCGTGGCCGGGGTCGTACTGGCCCGCGACCTGGTCAACGAGCCGGGCGGCACCCTGACGCCGCCGGTGTTCGCCAGGCGGGTGGCGCGCATGGCCCGCGACAAGGGGCTCACCGTGAAGGTCATGGACGAGGCGGCCATCAAGCGGGCCGGCCTCGGCGGTCTGCTAGGCGTGAACCGTGGCTCGACTCATCCTCCCCGGTTCGTGGAGTTGACATACCGGCCCTCCGGTCGGGCCACGGCCACCCTTGCCCTGGTGGGCAAGGGGGTCACCTTCGACGCCGGCGGCCTGTCGATCAAACCCTGGCAGGGGATGGCCGACATGAAGACCGACATGGGGGGAGCGGCGGCGGTGATCGGCGCCATGTCCACCCTGGCCGCCGTAGCGCCGAAGGTACGGGTGAGGGGCTACCTGCCGATGACCGACAACATGCTCGGTGGCGATGCCACCAGGCCAGGCGACGTGTTGACCATTCGCAACGGCAAAACCATCGAGGTTCTCAACACCGACGCCGAAGGGCGACTCATCCTCGCCGACGCCCTGTCGCTGGCCAGTGAGGCAAAGCCGGACGCCATCGTCGACCTGGCCACCCTCACCGGGGCCTGCATGGTGGCCCTGGGACCCGACATCGCCGGGCTCATGGGACGCAACGACGGGTTCCTGGCCCAGGTCGAGGCGGCTGCTCAACGGGCCGGTGAACGGGTGTGGCGACTGCCCCTGCCCGACGACTATCGGGAGTCGTTCCGCTCCACGGTGGCCGACATGAAAAACATCGGCGGCAACTACGGGGGGGCGCTCACCGCCGGCCTGATCCTGGGTGAGTTCGTGGCCGAGGGGATCCCGTGGGCGCACCTCGACATTGCCGGCCCGGCCCGGGCCGACAGCGACAGTGGAGAGCTCACCGAAGGTGGGACCGGTTTCGGGGTTCGGACCCTGGTCGAGTTGGCCCGGGCATTCGAGAAGCCGATTGCCGACTGACCGGCGGTTCAAGAGGTGAACGACTCTGAACTGGAAGCCGCCATCGGGAGGGCCACCGCTCTGGTAGACGGGGCGACCCGGATTGCGGTGCTTACCGGGGCAGGCATTTCGACCGACAGTGGCATTCCGGACTTCCGAGGACCGGAAGGGATCTGGACTAAGAACCCGGAGGCCGAGAAGGCGTCGAACATCCGCTTCTACGTTGCCGACCCCGAGGTCCGGAAGCGGAATTGGCATCTGCGGGCCTCCGGTGGGCTGTGGCCTGACGTGGCGCCCAACCTCGGCCACAAGGCGCTGGTGCACCTTGAGGCACGGTGCATCCTCCACACGCTGGTCACCCAGAACGTGGACGGCCTCCACGAGATGGCGGGCACTTCTCCTGAACGGATCGTCGAGATTCA
>ERZ651768.172-NODE-172-length-46635-cov-4.254586_pt1 | contig 46635 bp, 38 predicted proteins | sample MGYA00514754_ERZ651768 | MGnify/ENA metagenome assembly ERZ651768
TTGCTTGGAGTGTACCAGTGTATCCTGTATCCTCATCCGTGGCCACGGAATCAGCTGATGCTACCGGGGCATCATTCACAGCGCTCACTGTAATGTTTACCGTAGCAGTATCGCTATCATCCATGCCATCATTCGCAGTGAACGTGAAAGAATCAGTTCCGTTATAGTTCACATTCGGAGCATAGGTCACAAATGGCGGGTCACCATAAAGATCACCATGGGAAGGATAGGAAACTACACTGAAACTGAGACCCTCTGAAGAGACCAACGACTCGGAACCGGACGGCGGGGTCCAGTAAAGATGTGCCACTGCTCCCCCCCCATTCTCATAATATTCCATCTTCAAACTGTGAACACCTGATCCCAGTGTGATATTCCCAGTATAGGAAGTTGGAGACATATCATACCATGCATCAATGATCAGTGAATCATCTATGAATAATCTGACACCATCATCAGTGTGTGTCCTGAAACTATATTCCCCGGAAGATTCTGCAATGATGAAACCAGTCCACCTGACCTGAAAATTATCAGCAGGGATGGATTCATCAGGGCTGCCACCGTCCCAGTTAAAATCGATCAAAGCATCCTGTCTCACCAGTACCAGATCACCAAAGGTCGGGGACCCTCCTGATCCGCCACTGTAATATTCACCAGTAAAAGTATTGACACTGCCGCCATCTATATCACTGGCTGTAAGGGTGACCAAAAGATCCGTGTCCTCATCCGTTGTCACCGACTGTTCATCGACCATCGGTGCATCGTTCACCGCCGATACAGTAATAGACACTGCAGCATCATCCGATAACGAGCCGTCACTGGCATTAAAGGTGAATGCATCACTGCCATTGTAATTAGCTGTCGGACTATAAGTGAACATCGAAGATGCAGACAGGGTCGCATCGGAACTGCTGCTTAGATCAACAACTGACAGGTTATCCCCCATCTCACCAGCACCGTCACCCAGATTGTTAGAGTTTCCGGTCCCTAAATCACCCCAGGAACCCTGTCCCCAAAACTTTACCGTTGCATCATCCAGCCTCACACCAACATGATTACCGTAAAATCCCGGCGCCAGCTCGACCGCGGTGCGGCCTGTGCCCAGATCAACGGCCGGTAAATAATCCCCCATCTCATCAGCATTGTCACCCATGTTGTCTGTATTTCCCTGACCTAATTGACCATAATTATTATATCCCCAAACCTTTACGGTGCCATCATCCAGAATAACAGTAGTATGGTAATAACCACATGAGATCGCTTTGGCTGTCCTACCCGTACCCAACTCAACCACCGATAAATTATCGCCCAGCTCACCACTGTCGTCACCCATGTCGTTTGTATTCCCCCGGCCCAGTTGTCCATAGTTATTTCTCCCCCAGACCTTTACGGTCCCATTATCCAAAATAACTGCTACATGGTAAAAACCACAGGCAATAGCAGTGGCCGTCCTCCCCGCGCCCAGATCAACCGCCGATAAATTGTCGCCCATCTGATCGGATGAGTTACCAATCGTTGTTGTATGCCCCTGGCCCAATTGACCATAGTTATTTCTCCCCCAGACCTTCACGGAACCATCATCCAAAATAACAGCCGTAGTATATTCTCCACAGGCGATCGCCGTGGCCGTTCTTCCTGTGCCCAGATCAACCGCCGACAGATTATCTCCCATCTCATTCGCACCATCACCCAGGTTGCTTGTGTGCCCTTGGCCTAATTGTCCGTAATTATTCCAGCCCCAAACCTTTACAGTGCCATTATCTAAAACGGCTGCCGTATGCCTTGCACCTATTGAAAATGTGGTTGCGGTGCGGCCTGTGCCTAGATCAACCGCTTGCAGATTATCCCCCATCTCATTAGCACCGTCACCAATGTTTGCAGTATGCCCCTGGCCTGCCTGTCCCGAACCATTATATCCCCAGATCTTTATTGTATTATTATCCAGAATGGCACCGGCAAACCTGTAACCGCCTGCCACACCTTTTGCAGTGCGCCCCGTGCCCAGATCAATGGCCGGCAGATTATCCCCCATCTGATCTGCGACGTTGCCTATTCCAGTTGTGTGCCCCTGCCCGCAGGCACCATATCCATTATAACCCCAGATCTTTAAACTACCATCACCTAAGATAGCTCCTGTTAACTTCTCCCCCTTCATGATAACAGGGGTATTGGAGAGTGCGACCGAACCATGGGACGGACTGGTCACAACACTGTAGTCCAGTGCATCGCCATCGGTATCCGAAGCAGATAACATCCCGCTGTAGTCTGTATCCTCATCCGTTGTCACCGAAGAAGCTGACGCCACCGGAGCATCATTCACTGCTGTCGTCGTGACCGATACGGTCGCTGTGTTACTGGTGGCTAATCCATCACTGGCGGTAAACGTGAATGAATCCGTGCCATTATAGTTATCATTGGGCGAAAAGGTTACAAAGGGCGGAGCACCGCTCAGGGTCCCATTGGACGGCGAGCTCACTATACTATAGGATAGGAAATCACCATACATCTCGAACCTATCAATATAAGCGGAACCATGGTCATCATTCGTTGGCTGATAAAATAATGCTCCAACCTGTACGATCGTCGCACCATCGGGAACCGTGCAGTTCACGCTGCGATAGTGCCATACATCAGCAGCATCTCCCGCATCCAGCGTGTCAGATATATCCCAGCCTATCCAGGAATAGTCATCGCCAAAATATTTGGCAAAGAGTATGACATAATTATTCCCCATGCCAATGTAGTCGTCAGAGTGAGAGTACAGCATTGCACGAACCTCGAACTGCGATCCTACCGCCAAATCATTATCTCCAGTGAATGTCTGGAAAACATTATTGTCTAATTGATCACTATAGAGACCCCATAGCTTGAGTGAGGAGCTCCCTTCATATGCTGTGAATGTCTCGGTCGAGTTGTGCATTTCATCGCCTGTACTTTGTAGCCATGAACTACTGGATGTGGGCCAGAACTCCCAGTGTTCGACACCATCCTCGAAACCGTTATTGTCAAGCGCGTTCGCTTGTGTCCAACCATCCGTATCGGTCGCGGTAAGGGTGATGGATTGATCAGTATCCTCATTCCCAGTAGATGATCCTGATGCAGCGACCGGGACAGCGTTAAGTAGAATATCCATATTATCAATGCTGGGCCAGAAACCATTATTGTGAGGATCGTTCCCTGGTGCCACAAAGTGCAAGGTCTTGACGCCCGCTGTTTCAACAGTAACTGTTAGCCAGGAATTCCAGTTCGTAAAACCGGTCAGGTCTACGGTCGTCGACCAGAGGGTGGTACCACTCTCATCATAAGCGTAAATATCCTGATAGCCAATATCGCCTTCGGTATACCCTTCCCATGGCATGGCATTCATTTGAAAACTGGCAACATCTGTAGGCTCAGCAAAATAAATATAATCATCATCGTTCCAATAGTCTAAAAAGAGGTGTCCTCCTCCCGTACTATTCCAATAAACTCTGGTACTATAAGTGACACCAAGGTTGCTACTATCTTCGAAATCCAGTAGGTAATCATCCCTGCTCGAGCTTGATCCACTATTCGACCCAGTGTTCTCATGATCAGCAGGGGGATCAGGCAGGTAGGGTACCCCATCCGATATATTCTGCCCACTAATAGAGGCAGCGATAAAGAGTGTGCTAATAAGTAGTTTGTATGAATTCATTTCTATCTCCGTGTACTAATATGATTTCTGACGAAATATTATTGAACTGTTCATTTGAAAATATTCAGTTAGCGGGCCTGAAGAACTCAGGTAATTTGTTAAATAGAAGGGTGAATAATTGGTATGATATTCTATGAGCTGCATTCATTCATATTTCCCTTGGACAAACTATGAGATGGCGTGCTCAATCGACAGAGGGTATATACAAATATAAAGATCTTCAACAAAGGAAGAAAGTATGAGTTTGCCTACGTTTTCAGAACTCTAATTGTAGATCTTGTGTGGTTCGGGTATTTATTTTCTATTCTGGCTCAGGATATTCTTTTGGTATCTCGTCTGAACAATATCTATCAGTATCAGGATCGTTACGATAAAGTAGAAAGTGGCCTTGCTCATGGGTGTTATCTCATGTTCAAAAAGATATAATCCTGCTAAGTGAGCACCATCACTGACAAGCATGATACCCACTATGAACAAGATGAACAGACCCAAGACCTCATACATTCTATTCTTCTGTAAGAATGAGGCCACACTGTCCGCGAGGAATATCATTAGGATACCCCCAGTGATTATGGCAATTGCCATGACACCAAAGACATCACTCAGGGCCATGGCGCTCAATATGGAATCAAAGGAAAACACCAGGTTCATTACCACGATCCATCCTATCAGGCTTTTCACTGATGCTTTATCTGTCTGATCATGATCGAAATTCTGCATGATCAGCATGTGAGTGATCTCTTTTATCGCAGTATAGATGATAAAGATCCCGCCTGTTAGTACGATCAGGCTGTGTACATTGAACTCACCGCGTATGATCCCTCCAACATCAATATTCATAAATGGATCTCTAAAATACCCGATCGCTTTTATCAACACGAATAGCAACAGAATACGTAGGAATATTGCGATCCCGATACCCCATTGTCTCACCATTGCCTGTTTATCAGCGGGAGCTTTTTTAGACTCGAGCGAGATATAGAGAAGATTATCAAATCCTAATACAGCCTGTAGAAGAATAAGAAATATCAAGGTTATAAGATTATCCAGAGTGAAGGTATCAGCCATGGCTGTTCTCGCCTTTTATAAGGATCAGGGTCATCTCAATAAATGGTTCGGGATTCTCAAGCTTTTAAAAAAAGTGATAACAGAACTATCAACATGAAAATTTAACCACTGATCCGTTCTACAGGCAAAGCATACAGGGTAACAGATATGGTACCACCTGTAGATGGATCCAAGTATGCGTCTTTTGTAAACAATGGACACGGAAATATTCATAACTAACTGATGAAGAATACCGATCGGTCGCTGCGGCCTGGTTAGAATATGCCAATAAACAAAAAGATCCCAGTAGTTAGTAGGGCTTGATCTTCGAAAAGAATAGAATTATTTCAGCAGTACCATCTTCTTGGTCTGCCTGAGATCCCCTATCTGTATCATATAAAAGTATAGTCCACCAGTTACGATCTTTCCAGCATCACTGGTAGCATTCCATTCAACTGTTCTGAACCCGGCGTTCCGCTGATCATTTACAAGAGTTTTTACCTGTTTTCCCTTCACATCATAGATGGTGATATTGACCCTGGAATCTTCTGGTAGAAAGTATTTTAGTGTAGTGACCAGATTAAATGGGTTCGGATAATTCTGTCTCAAACTGACCTGGTCAGGAGATCTGTCCTCATTATCTATCCCCACAACAGGTCCACATCCAGATAAATTTATCGCACCCATACTGGCTCCCATGGCACCCGTATAAAGACAGGGAGAGTTCTCTGCCAAACTTAGATCACCATTGAAAATATCACAGAATAATGGATCATCACTTATGTTACCCTCACCCCAGTTCACCTCCCCATTGCCATTGGTGGCAATGCTGTTCATTCCCCCCTCAAGATCAGATGCGCTCACGCTTACACTATTAGGATTACTTGTGGATGAGAACTCTATCTGTGGCCCGCCATTACCCCAAATGATAGAACTATCAAAGGTCGGGTTACAGTTGGTCACACAATAGATGCCTGAACCATTGGAACCTTCACCATTGAAAGCGATAGTGGACCATTGAAAATTCGGATCACAATTTATATTAAGGTACGCACCATCACCACCATCACCAGCACTGTTGAAGGCGATCATGGTCCCACTCACACTTGGGTCTGCATTATTACAGTAAATGCCTCCACCCTTTCCCTCTGATAGGTTTCCAATGATAGAGCAACCATTGATCTTGGCATTGGAATCGTCCCTGAACCGCATGCCTCCTCCCTGTCCGGCAGTATTGTTATCGATTACCACAGAGTTGAACACAGGCTCTGCTTCATATCTTGCATAGACACCTCCGCCATATTCAGCATGGTTATTCTTTATCAGCAAGTGTTCAAGGGTCGGTTCAGATGATTCGATGAAGATTCCACCACCCATTTCTGCGTTTCCGTTCTGGACTGTGAACCCATACAGGACCGCACTTGAATCCTCCCCGGAATTAAGGGTAACAACACTTCCACTTCCACTCCCATCGATAACTGTCTGTACGATAAAGGTCTCTGAGCTCCCATACAAAAGCGCGTAGGAACCGATCACTATATTCTTTCCATTATAATTGATATTCTCTTCGTAAGTACCCGGTGCGACCAAAATAGTGTCCCGGTCCTCCGATGCATTGATCGCGGCCTGAATGGTTGCATGATCGGAAGGGACCAGAAGAACTTCCCCCGGATCTTCACCGGCAATGACCCTGATCACCCAGCCTGTCCAATTATTTTGAGGGTCCTTCCCATAACCAGCGATGATAGTTCCATCATCCGATATACATAAAGCTCTATGAAGGTCCCAGTCCACTATCTCATCCATTCCCATTTCCAGGAGGTAATCCCGCAGGTTCACAAACTCACCTGTCTCTGTAGTATAAATACACGCTTTATAGAAAACAGGGGTCTCATTCAGATATTCTCCAACCGCAACATTATTCTCCGACAGGTCAAAGACACGGCTAACATTTGTGGCTGCAGAGTTCGAAGGAACCCCCAAGCCTATTATGCCTCCTTCAGCTGTCCAGATATAACCTTCAACGTTGTTCCCAGCACTGCCTGTACAATAGCCACCCACCTGTGTCCCATCATTTGTAATTACCTGTACTTCACCATGATCATTGCCTTCCTGCAATGACCCTAAAAATGTGATATTACCATCCTGGTCCCAGAGGCATGATGACCGGTTGGATGTTTGTGCCCAGCCACCGATCAATTGTCCATCACCGGAAACAGCCTGTGCTTTTGTACTACCACCATTGTACTGCCCTAATTCAACGATACCGGATTCATCGGTCCAATAGAAAGCGGACGTACCACAATCGATCCAACCCATCCCTACACCTGTTGAACCATCTGAACTGATGCCCAGTCCATGGCTGTAGAATGCATCACAAGTATTACCACCTTCCACATTCCCAAGGAATGTGGTTTCACCATCCTCGATCAGTGCGGCCTCCCAGTTTCCATTATCATTGGCCAATTCAGCGAAGATCCTATCATTCTCTGATATGCCCCATAGTTCACCCACTCCCAGAACCTGTAAACCGGTTGAATCGGTCCAATAGAGAGCCTGTCCTGCATAGTTCGTACCAACTATGGCTGACCCATCTCCTTTCATTCTCAAGGGAGTATCCATCTCAGGAATGGGAATGATCTCAAACTCGTAGGTTGGTTGACCGATCAGGTAAGATAAGAGGAGGAAAGTGGATAAGAAAGTTCTACCCATTCATGCCACGGTCCTTGCTATTGCTATTCTGCTTCTTTCCTGTTCTCTTTTTGTTCATTTTTCGGTATCAGCAATAAATTCCTCTGGACTGGAAAAAATTTGTAAAATATAAAAATATCACTACTTAGCAAGTACCCTTTTTAATATTTTTTCTATCTGATCCTTGTTACCCCTGACCTTAAGTCTGATTCCCCGGTCATCATAAGTTCGCTCTAAAACCTCTATTCCATCCTGAACCAGAGCAATCATTTTACCATTTTCATACGGGATCTGAAGATCAACTGTTTCATGATCTTTCTCCATTACACTCAAGATTCGAGACCTTAATGATTTCAGACGTAAATGTTGCAGACCTGAAACAGCTACCGCATCAGGAAATTGCCGTTGAATCATTTTGACCAGGTTCTCATCAGTTACCAGGTCGATCTTATTTAATACCGAAATTTCAGCTATTTGATCCGCACCGAGTTCTTTCAGTACATCACGAATCGTCTCCACGTGCTCAGTCAAAATTGGCGAAGACGCATCAAGAACAATAAGAACCAGATCAGACTCCAATACTTCTTTTAGCGTACTCCGAAATGATGCCACCAGGTTGTGAGGAAGTTTTCGAATAAACCCGACCGTATCGCTCAATAAGGCAGGTTGATGACCACCAAGATCCAACTGACGTATGGTTGTATCCAGGGTAGCAAATAATTGATCCTGAATATATACATTTGCACCGGTCAGTGCGTTAAATAATGTTGATTTACCCGCGTTCGTATAGCCGACCATGGCAACCCTGAATTCGTTTTTCCGGCGCTGGCTTTGGGTATATCGCTCACGATCGATCCGTTTCAGATCCTTTTTCAGTTTGGAGATACGATCTCGTATAAGCCTCCGGTCGATCTCGATCTGTGTTTCTCCCATCCCGGCCCTGGTTCCAATACCACCCATTTGCCTCTCCAGATGCGTCCACTGGCGTGTTAATCTCGGTAGTAGATATTGACAAAAAGCCAGTTCCACCTGGGTCTTAGCTTCTCTGGTCTGAGCGTGTTTTTGAAATATATCCAGTATCAGACCGCTCCTGTCCATTATCTTAATATCATCAGCCATTCTATGATAATTCTTTATCTGTGCTGGGCTTAGCTCATCATCGAAAAGGATAAGATCGACATTCAGTATTTTTGCCTGGCCGATTATCTGTTCGGCCTTACCCTTACCAACAAAAAAGGATGGGTTTATTCGTGATAAACGCTGAGTGACACGTCCTACTACTTCCGCTCCGGCGGTATCTGCTAATAGATCCAGTTCATCCAAATGATTATTGACATCTGAGTCACTCACACCTGGCAGAATAACACCGACGGTCAAAGCTTTTTCTATTCCTTCGGACCAATCCTTATTCAATACCATCCTCTTTTTTTAATTGCTGCAGTATTGGTCTTCCCAATAGTGTTTCTGCCAAAAGAAAGATACACGCAAGTAACAAAAATGTTCTCCACAAGGATTTTCCCTGACGAAGCTCCATAAAATCTTGCTTAAAATCAGAATCCAGGTTCATCCATTGATGATCTTCATCTGTAAAATTCTTGTTCAGATCGTCTTCAGTTATCTTATTGTAGAGTGCTTCGTCGGGGTGCAACTGTGTTGAGAATGATGTATAAAGTTCATCATCCAGAAAAACATTATACGTTCCCAGCTCTGTTGTGCGATAAAACATGATCCCTTCCCGATTAAAATCAGGAACGATTAGTTCCTTTTTACCAGAAGGTGTCTCAACCTCCCACTGGTTCCTCAAAATATCCTGATCAAGCGAGATCCACTTCGGAGCTCCCACTATCACTGGTGATGTGTTCACTTCATCTGTTCCAGCCAGGATCAGGAGCTTATACATAAGCGGTACCAGTATCCCACGAACTGGCAGGTCACTCCAGTTAAGGTCCAATAGGGAGGTTAAATAAAAGACATACCCGCTACCTTTTGTAAACTCTATCAAGTATGGGTCACCGTTATTAAGCCGAAGATGGACATTATGCTTACTGGACGGAGTATGGCGAACATATTGGAAAAATTCCGGTATTTCTTTATCTATACTGCGTACATTTAGATTGGACAATATCTCTGGGATGACTTCTGGCAAAGAAACATTGAAAAATCCATCGCCGGCTCGCACGACCTCTTCGGGTTTTGGGAATCCTATACGATCGAAAAGATCAGGATGGACACGTTCCATATCCATCTCACCTGAGAACCAGATGATCCCACCACCATTCCTGAGATAGTTATTGATCGCTTCAACACCTGATTCAGTTACTTCAATGGGATTATGAATCACAACAACGTCTTGATCATCTAGGAATAATCGATTTAAACTGGGTTGGACCTGAGCCTCTATTTTAAGGAATTCTCCATCAGGATCGATCGCACTGAAAACCATTTTTAGTATGGTTATATCTTCCTGCGAGCTACCAAGCAAGAGACAACGAATATTTTCCAATATAGGTAAAGAGATGTACCAGATATTATCCTGTTCAAAATCATCATTCGGTAATTGCACCTTTCCCTTTAATATTCCTTGGATACCAGGGTAGGCCTGAAAAATAAATTCCCTTTTGGACCCAGGTTCAAATTCCGATATCACTTGACCAACCCTATGGTCATTGAAAAATAATTCCAGAGGCGTATTAGGACTATAGATCCTACCAGAATTCTTGACCCGCGATCTTAGTTTCAATAGTTGATTTGGTATTTTTATTCGATTTATGATCTCTACATTATCTATCGACAGATTATCTTGGACCTCCCCAGGATTGATAAAATAATAATGCCACTTAGATCTTGTGTTATTATTCTTGTTGAATGAAGTATCCGGTCTATGCTGAAAATCGCTAAAAATGATGCATTCCCTAATAGGCTCATATATCCTATCACGGGTAACAACAGAATCCACTACCGACCAGATATTATCATTATTAACAGACGGAAGGATCGATTCTAAAACAACTGGAATGATCGGATCATTGATCCTACCAGTGTATAAGATCTCAGGTGGACATGTTTGCACAATATCAACAGTGGTTTGTTCTCCAAAATATCCTATGATGGAGCTTGCGCCAGATATTGATCTCTCTAAGAACGTACCAGTATCAGTCTTAACATTCATACTAGCAGAATTATCGATGACCAGAACAAGCCTTGAGTCCAACTCTGCAGCTATCCAGCCAGGCATGAACCCTTCCGTGACAGGGCGGGCCATCATAAATACGAACGCAGCTATGACCCCTATGCGTAGTAGCATCAGAATTAATTGCCGGATCTTGGTCTTACGCATGGTACTTCTTTCAAGCGTTTTGATAAATCTAACCGTACTAAAATCAACTTTCTTGATACGTAAACGACTTAAAAAATGGATAATGACGGGGATGCTGATAGCAGTCAAGAACCAAAGGATGAATGGAGATAAGACCGTCACAGTGCTGAGCCAATTAATGCCATTGCCAAGCCAGCAGATAATGGTATGGTAACATTGTCATTAACTGGAGAAGGAATCAATTCTACGACCATGGCTACAAACGCTCCAAAAATAATTACAAGATCACCCACAGGTAACCCGATCGCTTTCCCTGCTAAGACACATACAACGAATCCGGATAATGTCCCAGACAAGGTTTTTCTTCCAATCCGAACAAGAGGATAACCAATACCGATGAGTGCGGCCACCGTATCACCAACGGATAAAAAGATCAAGCCTAATACCGCATATGGATTAGGAACCAACAGTACAGTTAGAAAAGCACCAACAAAAACCCAGGTTGCACCAGTGATATTTCCGGAAGTTTCATTTTCACGCATCATGAAATTCAGCCAGCGTTCAAAAAATGATGACACCTGGCTACTTCGTACTCTGAACATTTCAATAAAAATAGAAAGAATCGTAAAAAAAAGCAGTATCCCAACCATGGTTATCTGATTCTGAAAGATCCATAAATAGCTCAATGGGATAACTAAGTTTGTAATATGGATCAATTTTCTGGCTAGTTCGCCACGTGGGATTGGATTCACTTATCGATGATCTGGTTAAAAATATCTTGCATGTCCAATACACTGATCGTTAGATCGACCGTAGAAGGTTCTTCGAGCACTGTCCCTGGTAGAACTGACTGGTCCAGAACGGTAAAAGGTATCAAATCCTCATTCTGTCGATAATAGATCTTCCCAAGTTTGAGTTTAGACTTTTCGAGCTCATCGATGGCTTTTTTCTTGCTCAACCCAAAGACATTAGGAACCTGGAAGAAATTTGGTGGTACACCCAGACTTGTAGTTATATGCACACCCATTCCCCGATTAAGCTGGTCACCCCCCTTCGGGTACTGCCAGGTTACATTACCGAATGGAACATCAGAATTATACTCCCTATAGACAGTATCGATTTCTAAGCCAACCTGAGATAATCCTAGCTCAGCACTGCGCTGTGACCTGCCAACAAGATCAGGGACAGTAACCATTTTCTCGCCCAGCGCTATTTTCAAACGTACGGTTCGTCCTTTTTTAACTCGCATATTCGGTGCCGGATATTGATCAACTACGGTTCCTGGTATGTATGCGGAAGAATGTATTGTATCCGATACCAAACCTTTGTATCCTTCGGATCTTAGAACCTTTTTAGCGTACTCTGCGGATTTATTGATCACATTGACCATATAGCGTCCCTCCCTATGACGCACATATGCTGGCATAACGATATTATCAATGATGATGATGATGATAACAGATAGAGCACCAAGAATACCTATATACTTTGCAATTTTTCCCATCATATTTTTAATAACTTTGCCGCAAACATACCATCAGTGCCATGGTGAACTGGAGAGGTCATCAGAAATCCATTCTCACTTACCCATTTCTTCGGAATATTCGAATATGGCGGAACTAATTTAAACCCTCTATTTGAGTTTAAGAACCGATCTACAACTTCCCAATTCTCTTCAGGCTCTAATGAGCAGGTAGAATAAACCATGATACCGCCTGATAGAAGATAACGGGATATATGATTTAATATTGAAAACTGTAGCTCAGCCATTGCAACAACATCACCAGGCCGGCGACGCCATCTGATATCAGGCCTCCGTCCGATCACACCGGTCCCGGTACATGGAGCATCGATAAGGATCTTCTTTGAAATTGGGAAATGATCCTTCATGGCATCCAGAACTGACCAATGTATATTCTTTAATTTATGTCTTTTTATATCCAATTTTCCCATCTCAACTCTTCTATAATCCTTATCGGATGATAGAACGGTACCATCAGACCCTACCATTTCGGCTATCATAAGTGATTTTGTACCAGGTGCAGCACATACATCTAGAACTGTTTCTCCGATCTTCGGTTCCAACAAATAAATAATTGCCGCAGAAGCAGGATCCTGGATAGAAATGACCCCTGATGTGAATAATGGTGTCATTAAAACATGCTTTCCCCATTTGAGCACCCTTAAAAAACTTGGTATAGATTTGAACTGTTCAACCACTATTGAATCTTCTGCCAAACTCTTTACAACATTATCCATGCTCATCCTTGCTTGGTTCACCCTAAGAAACATGGGCACTGGATGGTTAAAAGTATTACAAAGTTTAATGGCATCTGCTTTACCATATCTTTTTTCCCATTTTTTTATAAGCCATGCAGGAAATGAAAGCCATTGATGTTGGTTCGATAGTTTATTCAGCCAATGAGGATTATTCTCATGTTGGCGCAGTATTTTACGTAATACCGCATTAATTAGACCGGCGGCCTTCTTATTAATTGATACTTTAGTCAAATCAACAGATGAATGTATCGCTGCATAATCAGGTATATGGTCATCAAAAAGTAATTCGTAACAACCGATCCTCAATATAGATCGTAGGTCTGGTTGGAAATGATTCATTTTTTTACCTGACACATGCTCCAAAATATGATCCAATCTGCCTTTCAAGCGAATCACATCATTGGTCAGAACCATGGTCCGATTCCATGAGTCAGGTTTGGGTCTTAATTTTTTGTAAGCTTCATGCTGAACTTTCTTCAGCTGTCGGCGTGTAACATCAAACTGGGTTATAATATCTGCTGCTGCTTGTCGAGACGGGTATTTCATTAAATAAACTTATCTCCTACGGAAACAGTACATCCCCTTAAGAACTCGGCAATCAGTAATCGTTTCTTACCGTCTTGCTGTATTTCTGTCAAGGACAAACAGCCTTTCCCTGTAGATATGATCAACTCATTCTTAGATCGTTTCTGAACGATTCCGGGTAGGTCATTCTCCGAACTCTCAATAACGGATGTTTTAAACACCCGCATACGTTTCCCATTCCAGCTGGTCGACATACCAGGAATGGGAGACAGACCTCGAATCCAATTATGTATCTTCAATGCTTGCCAATTCCAGTTTATCCTGGTCATTTCTTTGGATATCTTTGGAGCCTGGGTTGCAAGATCTTTTTCCTGTTTTATAGGTTCTGTCTTTCCTTTTTCCAGCTGGTCCAGAGTATTAACAATCAGATCAGCACCTATATGGCTAGACCTCTCAGACAGAGTACCATAATCATCACTATCATGGATTTCTATTTTCTTCTGTAAAAGAATATCCCCGGTATCCACTCTTGGATCAATAATAAAGGTGGTGACACCTGTAGTTTTATCTCCATTCATTAATGCCCACTGTATTGGTGCGGCACCTCGATATTTAGGCAATAGTGACGCGTGCAGATTTATTGAACCAATTTTTGGTATGGTAAGGATGGACCTTGGAAGAACCCGATAAGCAACGACTACAAATACATCAGCGTTGAACGAATCGAGTTGTGAGATTATCGTATTCTTCTGAAAGGACCCTATCTCGATAAGTAACATCTGATGCTGATTAGCATATTCACCAACAGCTGTATACTTTAAAATTTTTCGGCGGCCCATAGGTTTAGGATGGTTTGAAACGATACACATGATATCATGGCGGCTTTGGGTTATTTTTTCAAGGGTGGGAATCGCAAAACCAGGGTTTCCCATGAAGACCACTCTCATACCAGAAACATCGGTATAAGACTAATTATCTGGTATAAATTAAAGAACGAACCTCTTTTCAAGGGACCGCTTACTCATCTTTTTTTCCGCATTTATCTTTATTTCTTTTAATTCTTTATTTATCTTCATTTTTTCAAGTGAGCTTACCCGATCTATGATTAAAATACCATTCAGGTGATCCATTTCATGCTGAATTGCCCTTCCCAAGAGACCATTGAACTCTTCTTCCTTCCATTCTTCATCCAAACCCTGATATCTGAAAATAATGGTCTCAGGGCGGGCTATATCCAGTGATACTTGCGGTATGGAAAGGCACCCTTCTGGAAAGTCACATTCACCCTTCGAAACAATGATCTCACCATTAATGAATACCCTTGGGGTATCATCTTCATCAGTGTCTGTTATATGTATGACGAACAGGTTCATATCCAGACCGACCTGGTTTGCTGCTAAACCAATACCTTCTGCCTCATACATTGAATCGAACAGGTCATCTACCAAAGAGCTCAAATTGGAAAAATCACTAACAGGAGAACACTTTTTTCTCAATATAGGATCGCCGTAATGCACTATATCCATCGCAGGCATCAGGATTTCCCCTCAAAATCGGTATCACTCACTTTTCCCGCCAAACCAGCAATAGCTGTTTTGTTCAGGGTCAGGTTTGTGTTCTTATCTACTTTTAATATAATGGACCGACCACTATTCTTAAATCCTGAAACTGTTCCAAAGATACCACCGCTGGAAATGACTTTGTCCCCCTTTTTAAGTTCTGAAAGCATTTTTTCTTTTTCCTTCTGCTTTTTGGTCTGTGGCCGGATCATAAAAAAATAAAGAATTGCCATGATCAAGATAAAGGGAAGGAACGCTAAAAATCCTCCACCATCCTGACCTGGCTGCGCAGCAGCAAATAAAATATCCACAAGATCTCCTTTTATATTAGTGCAAAATTTACACGTGAAACAGGTTAAGCCAATCCACCAAAAACAGCTTGAAGCATCATTGTGATGGTATGGTCAACTCAAATATTGTCCCAGTGACAGAACTGGATTCAACTATAAAGAGTTTTCCATCGTGTATCTCTTCAATGATACGCTGGGCTAATGAGAGCCCTAAGCCCCAGCCTGCCCTTTTTGTGCTAAAACCAGGTCTAAAAACATTTTTCCAATCTTTTTTTGGCACGCCTCTACCATTATCTTTTATTCTGATCCGTGCGTACCCATTTCCTTGTCTAAGAGAAACAAATATCTCACCATTGTTACGATCTATGGCATCAATACCATTACGGATCACATTCTCAATTGACCATGAAAGAAGAGAACCATTAGCATGAACATTGACACCAGATTCAATATCATTGACAAGTTTGACCTTTTTCCCAAGTGTAGGCATTCTCCGATTAAGATAGGATATAACCTTTTCGGTTCGCTCTGATAGATCAAAGATTTCCATATCAGGATCAGAACCCATTTTACTGAATCGTCGCCCGATCTGTTCCAACCTTTGAAGATCTGCTTTAATATCTGGAATGATCTCAGTTGTCTTATCCGGATGTGCTTTTAACCAATCTACCCAGCCCATTAAGGCTGAGACAGGGGTTCCCAACTGGTGAGCAGTCTCTCTGGCCATACCGACCCAGATATGGCGTTTTTCGTTATTGCGAATGAAACTGAATCCAAAAAATCCGAGTAAGATAAATATTCCAATGGAGCCCAGCTCAATATATGTCCACCATTGCAGTTTCTGGATCAAATAAGAATCCCCATAATGGAGAAAACCAAAGATGATGCCGTTATAAACCAGAGAAATGGGTTCATTTAATCTATCCATTGCGATCAACAGGTCTTTTCTGTCTTTGGCCGTGTCTATACCTGGTGGCATATTTTTCCATAACTGAGGGATATGCTCCGTGTCAGATTGTATAATAGGAAACTTTACTTTTCTGATGATATGGTCAAATACAAAGTCCAGATTCTTATCAGACTCATCCTTCACAGTTTCAGCAATGATCTCTGCATAAAGCTGAACTATCTCCCGGTTATCCTTCCGAAGTTCATCTGCTAAATATCTCGTGTAATACAAAAGACCAATTATTAGAAGAATACCAAGTAAAAATAGACCTGCTTTTATGTTTCCAGCATGACGATATGATGACATTTATATCTCGGCTCTCTTGTTATCTTTCCAAGATAGAAAAAAAAGGGCACACACCAAGAATAAAAATGAACTACGGGAAGCTATTCTCGCAATCTTCCACGAACCATGATCATAATAGAATTTGACCTCGTGCTGTCCCTTTGGAACGTAAATGGATCGCAGAACATGATCTGTTTGAAATATCTTTGTGGGCTCTCCATTTATATCGCACTTCCATCCCGGTGCATAATAAACTTCTGATAGAACAAGCAAGGCTGAGCTATCTGTCTGAACATCAATAATTATCTCATTTTCTATGAGTGATCTTATCTCAACTGTACCCTGTACGGTTCCAGGTAGGTCTGGCCCTGTATAATTGACTACAACTGCCGTTCTTTGCGGCCTGAATGATTTAGAAATTATTTTAGATAAAGATGCTTTTTGGTCTGTAACACTCTCAACGTTTCCTACTAACCAGGCCCTGGGCATGACATCCTTATTCTCATAGATACCTTTAACATTTGGCGCAGGTATAAATGATGTATTGCGTACTTTTTTCCCCGTGATCAGATACTTCACATTTAACATACTTAATATAGCAGGTCTTCCGAAACCTCCAGCATCCATCAGGTCCTGATAGTGTCGAAGTTTGACAGCACGATATCCACCGATGCTCTCAATACCCCAGTAGCCATATCTGTTCGAACTCAATTCATCAGCAGGAAATATTCTGTAATGACCTTTGTCTTCAAGAAGATATGAGATCACTGGATCCATTCTGAACTGGGCGCCCATATTCTTGGCAGGTTTCAACTTTAAAAATTCCTGATCAACTATCCATAGGTCAACTAAAGATAACATGATAATCATAACAGAGAAGACCCATGCGTTCAGGTGTCCTTTGGTATAAGCCCATACCAGACCAAATCCTGCTCCAACTATGGTCAGCGCTAATAATAAACCTTTATGAAAAAGATCTACCCTGATATCTTGCACTTTGGAGATCAAAGCAGGGTTGAAACGACTATCTCCTATCGATGAAAAAGATAAAAGAGACTCACCAAATAAAAATAATAATAGGGTTAACCCAATAAAGCTCCCAAAGAACCATTGACACTTAATAAGGGTTTCTTTTTGTTTTCCCTTTTCTATAAGTAAATCCAAACCATTTGCAGCAAGACACGGTATTGTGACCGCAAGCAGAATATAGATCATGGAAGGAATCCTGAATTTTGAAAAGAATGGCGCTATTGCGAACAATGGTTTATAAAGCACTGGAAAATGGCTCCCAAAACCGATCAGAAGAACTAAAAGGCTGAATAACCAAAAAAATAATTCATAGCGATCAGGTTTTCTGAGCAAGGCACCTAAAACTGCTAAAAGTATCACCATCAATCCCAAATAATGGGTGGATTGGGTGAAGGGCATATATCCCCAATATGCTGCGGCGCTCATATCCTTTGCGGGAAAATTCTGTAGTCCATAATGATACGGGTATAGAAATGAGATGGTCTCTTTAGGATGGAAGGACCATTGGGTCGCATAATCCCACTTTGTGCCAGTTCTTGTGTCATCTGTTTTATCTGTCACAGAAGGCGCACCACGATTAGAATACTTTTGAAAAGTATAGACATCTATATAGGGATCAGAAACCATTAAAAAAGCTAAGAACAGACCAGAACAAATAAGACCTAAGCTCGATCCGGTCCTATATAAAGAAAAAGTCTTATCCTTTAGATCAAAACATATACTCCATAGCCACCACACACCTACCATCATCCAGGTATAATATACTATTTGAGGGTGATTAGCCCATAATTGCAGTGCCGTGAGAATGCTGAGAAAAAGTATTGATCTTAGAGATCTGGTTCTCATTGTATACATGATAGCAAATAGGATCCATGGTATAAAGGCCATTGCCATGATCTTATTGTTGTGACCAGCATTGATCAGACCAAACCCATAAGGTGTCAGGGCATAGGAAATTCCGCCAAATAGGGCAGGGAAAATACTTTTTCCCAGAAAACGTAGAAAATAGAAAAGACCCAGTCCCCCAAGTGTAAAATAGAACCATATTTTTACACCTTTGTTGAAAAGAATGATATCCAAAATTGGTTTTATGGGATCACCTGGCGTATAGATATAACCTCCATAAGATGGAAGCCCTGAGAATAGATTTGGAAACCAATGTGGGAATTCTGATGTAGTAGCGATCCACTTTTTAATAGGTTCATGAGCAACCATGTCATTTGCCAAAGGGATATATCCATAGACAATCATTTTCCAGAGAAAAAGGGCAGTTATAAACAAAATCAAAAAGGGGATATACTTTTTATCTTTCAAGGATCCATCCTTAATATTCTTTGAACTATCCATTTTATACTATTGAGCTCTTTTAACCCAATGATACGAAAAACAACCAAGCCAATAAAAAAAATTATCAAGAGTAACAATTTTTCGAATAATAGCACATCACGATCAAGGGAAAGTATGAAATAGAAAAATACGTATACTATAATACCAACCAACAAAAAAAGGTTTACCAGTTTTTTCCATTCCCATTCGATATTTAAAGACCGACCGGAAACTATATACACTATGATATCCAATAATAGATAGGATATTAGTGTGGCAATAGCAGCTCCTATTACACCATGCTGAAGAATTAGCAGATAATTTATGATTCCACTAACACAAATAGTTATCATTGGTATAAGTATCAGATCCCATGTTTTTCCTGTCAAGGCAGCTCCAGCCTGGAAAAATATTCGGTAACCATGGAAAAAATAGGCCAGTGCAATTATCGGTATGATACTTGCGGCGGAATCATATGAAACAGTAGCTATCGCTCCTAATATTTCCCTGCTAAATAATAACAGCCCTACAAATAGGCTCATTCCAATTATTGAATAATAAAGCAGAAAATCCCGGTGATACTGCAGGTTATCTTCTTTAAGCCCCAATTTAAACATCATTGGGCTCCACACACGCTGCATGGGAATCACGAGAATCATATTAATGATCATACCAAATTTATAGCCGACGCTGTAGATACCGATCTGATCCAAAGGTAGCTCTATCATCCGCATTACAAATCTATCCAATATTGTTAATATGGGATGAGTCAATCCTAAGACCATTAATGGGAATCCAAACCGCAACATGGATATATATCGATAAAAGTCAATGGTCTTAGGATATTTGAATAGCGTATATAAAAGGCAACCTACAAATACAACCAGGTAAGAGAAAAATTTTCCAATTATAAATCCTTCCAGACCTTTTCCCTGGTATACAACAAACAGGATAGATAAAAGAAGGGTCCCTGCAAATTGTATAAATGATACTGCTATAAATTGAATTGCTTTTCCCTCATATTGAATAAACCAAAGAAAAACGCGGATCTGAACATTGAATAGAATATTCAAAAGAATCAATTTATAGACCCAATCTATATCCTCAGGTATCCCTAAAAAGTATATGAACGATCCACTGCTAAGGTATAATAGTAAAATGGCTAAGAATGTGGTTATTAGTGACGAGTAAAAAGCAGAAGAAAAGGATTGGAATTTTTTCTCGGGCTCTTTTTTTAATTTCTCCCACATACCATAGGCAACTCCATAGGGTAGAAAATTGACAAGAAGATTCTCGAACAATTCAATTAAGATCAAGATACCCACGACTGATGTTGGGAGAAATACCGTATAAACAGGAATTAGCAGAAAAGATGCAAGTTTATTGAGTATGTTTCCTAATCCATAAATAAAACCCTGTTTCCCCGCTGTAATTACTGGTTTTCGTATTGCCATAGAAAAATGCTACGTTTGCATTACAGTGGTGATTTGCTTCCACATTTCATTCAATCTCTTTTCCCGTCTTTCGTTTTCCAGAGAAATCCTTTTAGTTATGGTATCTGACATAATTGTATCAAAGAGATCGGTCATCATGTGACTTATTGATCGAGGATCATAATCAGAGATCATATAATCTCCAAGATCATATTCATTCATCAATGCTTCATATTTATGACTCCAGCCTGTTGCAATAACAGGTACAGATTGGTAGAGCGCATTTATGAGGCCATGATAGCGTGAACTGATAACCAATTTCGAACTACCAATAATACCCTTAAGTACAAGCGGGTCACTTTCACTTATGATATCTAAAGACATATCGATTTTTCCTTTGAGGCTCTCCAGGAGAGAATTATCCTTATTATATTCATGTAGTAGCAGAAAAGGACGAGCCTTTTTCTTACTGCAAAATAAAATGATAGAATTGATTAGTCCGATATACTTATTTTTGTCGATAGTGTGTGATCTGAATAACTTTTCATTGGGTATAATGCACACTCTATCCTTCAAATCATTGTACTTTTCATTCTCCTTACCCATTAACGAAAGTGTAAAATCAGGAGCGTAGATTATTTTCTCTAAATGACCTGCCAATTCGGTTACATGGCCAAATGATATATCGTCCCTAATAAAGATAAGCTCAGCAGCATCTATGATCTTAAGAACGGATTCTCTGACATCAGGTTTTTCAAATGGACCCATTGCCTGAGGCATAATAATGATCCTTGCACCGGCTTTTCGTAATTGTCGATAATAGTCTGCCATTCTACTGGACGGCTTTGACCCAAAATCATCGGAGTAGATAAAACCTGAGATATCCAATACCCATTTGACCTCATTCTTCAACCATATATTATACTTTTTTCTAAGTTTACGGGGAAAATAAGAAAAGAAGGTATCTGTTAAAGTTGCTGCAGGAAGATAATTCCATGTGTGTAGCCATGCTAAATGTCCCAATCGGTAGGAATTTCTATCGGAGAAAGATCCGGACATCATATGCATCACAAAAATAGAATCATCACTAAATAATTCTCTTTTTGTAATCAAAGCTTTTAGCATAAGCTGAGCGCCCTTGTTGACAAAAGCAGCTCCTTTTATCTCAATGACCATCAATTATATTTACGGATAAGGTCCAATGGTTTTTTTTCAGAGTAAGCTACTTTACCTTCCGGGTCTGCCCATCCTACAGCCAGGAGCATGATAACACGATTTTTTCGCTCAAGGTTTAGTGCTTTTTTTATGCTCTTCTCCCGCTTGGGAATATCCGGCCAGTTCAAACAGCAGGTTGATAATCCCATAGTTTCGAAGGATAATACCATCGCCATTGATGCTAAACTGGCATCGATATAAATAAGGTGTCGGTCCCTCTCGTTGAAAAATGCATCAAGATGACCAACAACAGCGATAATCACCGGTATATTATCGGCAAATCCCTTTGTACCCATGGGTATGGTCGACACTTCTTTAACCATTTTCTCATCATCAATAACTCGGAATTCATATGGCAGACGATTACAAGAGCTTGGCGATTGAACGGCAGCTAAAATAGCTTGGTCGATCATTTTCCTTGGAACGGGTTTTGGGAGAAACCAGCGTACTGAACGTCTATTCTTTGTCAATTTGAAAAATTCGTCATATTGAACTGGTGAACCTTTAGTAATCAGGTTAAAAGGAACCTTTTTCTCATCAGACTCATATGCTATATCAATCTTCTCGAATTGGTCTCTACACTTAGAAATTATCGTATGTTCTCCCACAACAGAGAAATATTTTTCCAACACATCATGGGCCCAGATTAATTGATTCTTTATTGACAAATCATTTTCTATATCCTTACTGACTAATCCTTCATATACATTTATCAGTTCTTCAATATATTTTAATCCAAAAACAGATCTACGGGGCCGCATGAGCAAACCCTTTTCTAAACGATGGACATTTCGCCTCAATAAGAACATATTTTCCGATTTTTCATGTAAACGCTTTAAATACAAATACCGTCCGATCAAAACACTATTGAATTCCCTCCAAAATGCACTGGAAAAAATACTGTAAAAGAATGCGCTCAAAAAAAATGTGCTGCTGAATAACCTTAGAAAAGGTAACCTGACCATTAGTAGAATTGATTTGATGAATTGTTTGAACTCGACCATTTATGCGTTAACACAATTCGAAAATATTTCTGATAAAATCTCTGTCTGATATCGCCTTGAGTATTGATCTAATTTAGATTTTTCTCTCGGGGTTTTGATAGAAGTGATCTTTGCTATATCAAGATACGGTCGATTTTGGTTAATGCAAAATCCACCGACACTCCTAACAATATCGGCTGCATCACAATTATCGTTCCCAATTAGAATTATTTGTGATCCGCTACGTAAGTATTCATACAATTTTCCAGGGATGATTCCATTATTTCCTGGAAGTTCAGGTATCACAATTAATAGAGCATCAGATTCCATCATGTGCTTGATAGCATCTGCATGAGGTAAATATTCTATGAATTCTACCAGGTGGTCCAATTTGAACTTATTGATCGTGTCCTTTATTTCCGGATGGACAGATCCTATAAGTCTCAACCTGATACCATTTTTAGAAAATTCTCCACAGTACGAAAGAATAGCCTTGAATAATAAGATCGGATTTTGTGATCTTGAAAGTGAGCCTATATGTGAGATCACGATATTCTCATTACCCTTTTTAGAAAATGGCATTTCTTTGAAATCTTCTTCATCAAATCCATTAAAAAGAATCTTCGATTTATCTTTTATTGGAGCATGGCTATCTAACTGATTGAAAAATCCCGGACTAACTACAGTTATTTGATCCGCTTTACTCAGTACTTTTTTTTCAAGTATTTTATCGAACCATCGTATTAATCTATTGCGTGGCGATTCAACATAATAGAAACGATCGGTCCACGGATCCCGAAAATCTGCCGTCCATTTCAATCCGGAATTTTTAGATAATTTTCTTGCGATCAAATGGGATGTATGGGGTGGTCCAGAAGAGAAAATTAGGTCAATATCTTCACTTTCAAGAATATTCAAACCTAATCTTACCGCACCGGGATACCAACCTATGCGTCCATCAGGAACCACCATATTATACCGAACCCAACGAGCGAACCTATTGAAGATCGGTTCATTTGTTTGAGCGCTTAATTGATGGGTTTGGATTCGTTTCGATTTAGAGAAGACCTTGAATAATTCATAAGGGGATATTGCCCCTGCATAATGAACTCTTATCGATTTCGCTTCAATTATGAGGGATTCATCCAGTGATGGAAATTCTCCATTTTTTACCGTTAGTACGATCGGTTCCCAACCAAACTCTGGTAAATATTTACAAAATTTCAATACGCGCTGTACCCCTGGACCTCCGCTAGGGGGCCAGTAATAGGATATCACTAAAACTTTCTTCACTATTGGTAATATCTTTTTGTGAAACCTGGGAACTCGCCTCTATTAAGAATAAATCTGCTAAAAAATGCAATTAAGAACCCCAATCCATATCCAATAACCTGTAAAGGGATTACAATGATCAAAATTAAAGTGACAAGTATGCTTTTGTTTTTTATTCCGCCAACCACACAGGCTAATAGCAACAATCCGATCCCAATAGATATAACCGTAAAATATATCTGACCATTAAAAAATGTACCTGCAATTATCATAATTGAGATGAGAGTCGCGATAGATGGAATAAAATGGATAGGTTCAAGCATTACACTATCGATCTTCCCCAAATTAATTCTCGCCACTCCCCAATTGAATACCTGGCGAAAGAATTTTTTTAGTGTTGTCCGCCTGCGATGGTAAACAATGGCATGTTTTATGAATTTCACTCGTGCTCCACTTTTATGAATCCGGTAGCTTAGTTCAATATCCTGACCATGGCGGAGTGAACCAAAACCACCAATCTTTTCATACACAGATCTTTTCAAGGCCATATTATGCGAGCGGGGATAGAACTTGGCAATCATTTTATCACTATGTCCCCGCATACCGCCAGTTGTTAGAAAGGATGTCAGTGAAAAATCAATTGCTTTCTGAAGCAGTGTAAAATCACTTTTAGCATTATCTGGTCCCCCGCAGGCATCAAACTCACCACGTTGATAAGCATTTAAGATCGTTTCTGCCCATGATCTATGAGCCTCACAATCAGAATCAATAAACAATATCAACTCTCCTCTACTCTTAGATAAGCCATGATTCCTTGCCGCACCAGGACCTTGGTTACCCTGTGTTAAATAGCGCAGTTCAAAGTCGATCTTTTTCCGCCAAGAATCTATAACAGATGCCGTGTCATCTGTTGACCCATCATCTGAGATGATCAGTTCAAAAAGGGAGTGATCCAGTGTTTGATTTTGTAGTGAATGAATCAGCGGACCTAGTTCATCCGCTCGGTTATAAGTGGGCGTTATAACACTTATGATCGGTGTAGATGTTATCATATATCACGATGATTAACTGGATGATATTATTTCCTTGATCCTGTTTTCCTGCCCTTGACCAGTCCGGGCCATCATTTCACCTAAAAGACCAATAGAAAAAAACTGAATACCGATCACCATAAGCATCACACCAAAAATGAGCAAGGCAATATGTTTAGAGAATGGGTCTCCTATGCGAAACTTGTAATATAGTACAACAAATTCAGATACCAGGCCAAAGATAAATGCGATTAACCCAAAAATACCGAAAAGGTGTAATGGTTGTTGAGTGTAACGATTAAGGAATAATATGGTCATTAGGTCAAAAAACCCATGAAAAAGGCGTAACCCTCCATACTTTGTTTTACCGTATTTCCGTGGTCGATGATTAATTACGATCTCACCAACCCTAAAATTTTTCTGGCCAGCTAATGCAGGGATATAGCGATGACGTCCGCCAAAGATCTCTAAAGATTTTACTACTGCTTGTCGATAACATTTTAGCCCACAGTTAAAATCATGGATCTTAACACCCGTTAATAATCGGGTAACAATATTAAATATTTTGGAAGGGAATGTTTTGGTCCAAGGGTCATGCCGCGTCTTTTTCCATCCTGAGACCAGATCATAACCGTCTTCTAATTTCTTGATCAGGTGTGGAATTTCTTCTGGATCATCCTGCAGATCTCCATCCATTGTAATGATTATATCGCCTTGAGCATGGTTAAACCCTTCCGACAAAGCAGCTGATTTACCAAAATTGCGGTAAAATTGAACAAGTTTGGCTACAGAGTTATTTTTACATAGATCAACTAGGTATTCTGTTGTACCATCAGAAGAACCATCATCAATGAATATTATTTCCCATTCTGATGCATCGGATAATACATGATTGATTTCTTTCCATAAATGCGGAAGAGATTTACGTTCATTAAATACAGGTATAACAATAGATAACATAATATCTAACTATGCATTAATTCCCAAGCTTTAGTTAGATCGATCGGTGTTTCATTATGCTTCCTAGAGCTTAAACGAATGATGATCTTTTGATTATTGGCTGAATCTATAAAGGTTGCCGTGGTAACTCCTTTTAGTGTGTTATCCCCAGCGGGACTTTCAAATATAATAGATATAGTACCCAAATTTTCTTTTAGCACTGTGAAGTCTTGTTCTAAGTATTCCGGCTCGGTTCCCCACAAGAACTTTGTGATATCATCAGGTTTTACCACTTGCAAAAAGGGGAAATAATCTCTTATCGCATCATACTCATAGTATTTATTCTCAAATATATTCCATGCAATAATCGCTTCTGGAGTGATCCACATTAATAACATTTTCCTACCCAATGGATCTTTGAATTGGAAAAAAGAACTATCATTTTGTGATAAAAAACTAAAAGATAATTTTCCGCTGAAATTTTCTCCAATCGTAGAGATATTCCCATACCCGCCACAAGAAATATAGGTTCTTTTCAATACTAAATATGAAGAAACGTCATCAGAATCAGGAACCGGTTTATATGGTGGATGAGCACATGCTACAAACAAAAATAGGAACAATATTTTATTCACTATCAATCAGAACGAAGTTTTTTCTGGATTGATAGACTATCACCGCCTATCTCTATGGCTTGCTGGTATATCAAATTTGCCTTTTGAATTTGATTCGTTGCTTTTAATACATCTGCCAAATGCTCAAGAATTACGGGATTGTTATTATCTATTTCCGATGATTCCTTAATATACTCCAAAGCTTTTTCGAGTTGCTGCAACTTAAAGTAGATCCAACCTAGGGTATCCAAATATGGAGCAGATTTAGGTTGTAAGCGATTAGATATCAAAGCCATTTCCAGAGCTAGTTCCAGGTTGTCATTTCGCTCAACAAGGCTAAAAGAAAAATTGTTATAAGCTTGAGCATCAGTACTATCTGTTGAAATCAAGCTCATATACAAGCTATCTGATCGTATCCAATCTCCATTATTATCAAAGATCAGTGCAAGTGTATGTTTTGTATTTCGAGATTCAGGAAATATTTTCAAGGCCTTTATCAGGTGAATTTCTGCATTGAAATAATCTTTCAATTGATAAAATGCTGTCCCCAATAAAAATTGCGCTGAATAATCATTTTGGAATTTTTCAATATGCGATGATAGAGCTAAAACTGCTTCTTCAGGGCTGTTTCTATTGAGTGATAAGATTGCTTTATTTACAAATCCACGAGAATCATTTGGAAAATGACGAATAAATTTTTCATTATATATTAAGGCTTCATTAAAATTTTCGTTTTCGATATAAATCGAGATCAGACGCTGAAGTATATCTGAATTCACACTGTCCTTTTCAAAAGCAACATGTAAAAATAATAATGCATCACTTACATTATTAAACTCCTGTTGAATCGCACTTTTCTGCAAAAGGGATTTAATTGAAACACCTTTTAAAGATTCCAACATTTCAATAGCCTTCAGGGATTTTTCATAGTGTTTATTAAAAAGGGTTAAATCCCTATATGTCTCCCAATATTTTTCATTACGAGGATTATCTTCCAACAAAATGTTACAAATTTCCTCCGCTCGATAAAATAATTCAGCATTCAATGAAATCTGAAGGGCTTGCTCAACAGGCTCAATAACATTTGGGTTTATATCAAAAGCAGACAAATAATGGTCAATAGCATCATTCCACTTGTATTGCAGTTTAGCTAAGTCACCGAGAATAACTAAATATTCACTATTATATGGGTCAAGTCGGTTAAGTTCAAGAAATTTCATTTCTGCTTCCTGGTACCGCTTATTAGAAATATAGAGTTGCCCTAGCATCTGCCGTGCATCTTTTTCATCAGGATCGAGTTCTATGGCAATATGTAAGTGATCTTCTGCACGCTTGAATTTTCCAAGACGTCGATAAGCGTCTGCAATGGATACATGAATTGTTGATGCATTGGGATCAGCTTCTAAAGCATCCTGAAATTCTATCACAGCTAAAGCGAAATTCCCTTGATTTAATAAAAATTCACCCTGCATGAAATGGTGTAATGCTATTTCATTGCGGTTATTACGATCTTTCTCGGCTTTGATAGTAGAAATATTCAAAGCAAAGAAAACTATTAGAAAAAAATACTTGTTCATGATGGTCTTTTAAATCAACTATTCTGTTACGTCCCTAATGTTCCTTTCTCATCTTGATAAATGGTCACACCATTGCCACCTCTTTTTTTCGTTGAATATAAACTATGATCAGCAAATGAGATAAGATCAGATAGCTCTTCTGAATCCTTCGGATATTCACATAGACCTGAACTAATGGTCATATTTATATCAGTACCATTCATAGAGAATTCATGGTTTGCTATATTATCGACTATACGTTGTGCCACTACCATGGCCATCTCTTGGGTTGTGTTAACCAAAACAATCGCAAACTCTTCACCGCCATAACGCGCCACAACATCAATGGTGCGAACATTATCTTTCATAATTTGCGCGGTGGTCTCAATAACATAATCCCCATAAGGATGTCCGAGCGTATCATTTACTCGTTTGAACTTATCTAAATCATACATTAGAAAGACAAGATCGTGTTGAAATCGACGTGCACGCTGAATTTCGTCTGAGGCACGTTCCATAAATGTCTTATGATTTAAAAGACCTGTCAAACCATCACGAATAGCATTCTGGTAAATTTTCTGATATTCATTGACCCAGAAGATGGCTGCTCCCAAGATACGCGCGATTAGGATAAGAAGTGTTTCATCATCCTTTGAGAAACGGACAGATCGTGAACGTTCAATTATGATGCAACCCCAGATATCCTTTTCGATTAATATTGGTACTCCAAGAACGGAATCGGATCTATACTCGTCCGTATCACCAGCCTTGAAACGAGATAGATTTGAATATTTTTTACTCCAATTCATTACATTAATAGTTTTCTTCTCGTTATAAGGGAGTCCATGAATAGTACCATGAATATTGAATGAGTTTTCTGAAGGGAGATGTGCTTGTATTCCATCAGCCAGTTTAATATTTGCCTGCATGTGATTTTCATTTAGGGATGATATTGTCAAGCAATCATAATCAATAAAAGATCGAATCAAATTCCGAAAAGTATTTAGCACGGCAGGCTCATCTTGTTTAAAGTTTAATTCAGAGATCAAATCAAGTAATCGTGATTTATTTTGATTATTCTCAATGGATTCCTCTAAACTATTCAGTTCTTCCATGAATAGCGAAACAATATCCCCCAAATATTCGAAAAGCATTAAATCGTTTGGATCAATATCACTGAAATGCTCTGATCTGACCAAGATAAAACCGACTGATTTATCTTTGAATCTTATTGCTTGACCCACAACACATTCACTGCCACGCCAGGTTTGACCTGCGAATATTTCCTGCCATGGTGTAGTGTGATCCTTTTGGTAAAATGTTGCAGTAGTTTTTTGATTAATACATTTAATAGCAATAGTATTATTTATATCTATCTGTTCTAAAAATTCTGAAGAAGTACTTTTTTGCAATTCAAAATTCTGGATTTTAGGGTTTATTATATATATCCCTGATTCAAACGCATTATTCATGGATTTGACCATTGAAAATATTATGTCCTGAAGAGCGGTATAATGGGTCTGGGTAAAAATTTCATCTGATAAAATACCTATTTTATTACTATCATCTTGTTCGCTATAATGAACGTGTCCACTTGCCAGACCTAAATAATGATAGTAAAAATAAACCGCATATACTAACCCCATAATTGCGGAACCTCTTATTATGAGACTAACGGTATATCCTGCATCAGGTAAGAATATGAGAAGTAATACGGCAAGACAAAAGCCTATAAAAATAAACGTTGACCTGTATTGATTATCCATACATATTCGGGAAAAGAAAAAATCCCCGTCGATAAACTTAACAAGTTTCAATGGGGATTTAAACAGGTTTAGCCGAAAATTAATCTTTTACAAATCTAATTTTTCCAGAGTAATCCTTATTTGTTTTATCCATCTTATCTTTGTAAAGAGAATCATTTTCTGCAGCAGTTAAATCTGAATCTGGTTCTTGTGCTGGTATGATCTGATCTAAGAAAGCAGGTGGTTTTTCTTGGGCCATTGTACTTGATTCCGATGTTGATAATGGTAAATCGGGAGAAAAAAGCTGGAAACCCACAAAAACAAGTGCTAACACTAAGCTGGTCATTACAGATGCGTACAATGGTGTAAAACCAAAAATTGTACTCTGATCTGCGATATATTGCCTAGTATCATTCTTAGACACTTGAACTTTATTCATAAGTCTATCCATGAAATCAACGGATGTTGTTACTCTCTCTACCGATTTCATTTGCATAATTGTGTTTTTCATCTGGTCAACTATTTCAGCAGAATCAGGATTTTCAAATAGGTACAACTCAAAATCCTTACGCTTTTTAAGTGAAAGTGAATTCTCCAAATAATCTGATATCAAATCCTCAAATTCATAACGTTCCATCAATAAATTCCCTCCTTTTGTTTCAAATCCTGTAATTCTGCCTGTAGCTGGAGCCGTGCCCGATTTATTCTTGACTTAACGGTTCCAAGTGGCACATCAAGAATAGAACTTATCTCTTCATAAGAAAGTTCTTCAATATCACGTAGAATAATAATTGTTTTGAAACGATCGGGTAAGCCTTGGATTGCAGCCTGAATCAGTTTCAGAGCAAATTCATTCTGTATTTCCTGTCCAGTTTCAGGTTGATCCGAAGGTATTTCATAATCTTTTTCATTGCTGTTCATTTGGCTTAGTACTGTGATTTTACGGCTTTTTTTTCGACGCAATTCAGTAAATGCTAAGTTCTTTGCAATAGTGTAGATCCAAGTCGAAAACTTAGCGATTTGCTTATAATAATGCTTTTTTTGATACAATTTTAGCATAGTATCTTGAACGATATCTTCAGCTAATTCCATATCACCCAAATACTGGAATACAAAATTCATCAGCCTGTCACGATAACGATTCACCAATTCAGCATAAGCCTTTTCATCACCCTTTTGAAAAAGTGCAATGAGTTGTTCATCAGTGTATACGTATGGGGAAATTGAATTACCCAAGGACATTGTAGATAAATTTGATAAGTTCTGATTCGTCATCACAAAATATTGTTTTTTGTCGTTTTTCAATCCTCTCCAGTTGTTTTAGAGCGAATTCTAGTTTTTTTCGACTAAATTTCTTAGCAAACTCAGGAATACGCTGCCTTATTGACCGTGATATGGGTATATAACCTTTATAATGAGGAAAAGTTCCAGAATTCATTTTAGCATAAAGCATCTCCTGATATAAAGCAGTTAACGGATATATAAGTGATATCATAGTTTCATTCTCGGTAATAATTGTTTTCCCAATTGACACGGATTTGTCCAGATTACCATTCGCCAAAGCCGAAATGAATTCCCAACGTTGGCTGTTCCGGCGCCAACCAGAAAATTGATCCAGATCATCATCATTGATGGTACTCCTTTCACCCGACCAAATACACAACTTTTCAATTTCATTCTGCATATGGTGTAGTGAGTCACCCGTCATTTCAATAATCATATCAACAACCCTTGGGTGGACAGATTTTTTTCGTTCATTAAAGAAATAAAATGCCCAACTTTTCAAGTTCCGTTCGAAAGGTGTTTGCACACTAATTGGCTCGATTAGCTTTTCAATGGACTTTGAGAACACGGAAGAATCAAGGAGATCATTGTTAACTATTATTAGAATATGATTTTGATTTGGCGTTCGGCAGTACGCCAAAAGATCCTCCCCATATTTACCCCTTACTTGTTGTGGATCCCGAAGAATAAACAACTTCCTGCTGCTGAATAGATCCGTGGATAATAATCGATCAACTATTTCTTTACCGGACATTTCAATAGGCAGCAAAAAGGTTTTATCTACAGGACCATTAACAAAAAGGGTCGAGCTGACCTTTTCAATAAATAATGACTGAAGATATTGGTCATTTCCTTTTAAATAATAAATTGGGGCTATTTGTCCACCATCAACAGAGCGTATGGCCTTTTTTATTTCAATTGCCATTTTTCTGAAACGTGAACATACTAACGATCATGACTGCAGCAAACGCAATAACAAAACTAGCTAATCTTTCAGTAACAATATTTTGGAGCGATGATACATTGACCCATATAACCGTACTAAAAAACCCGGATAATAAACCAGCTATTACACCCTGACGTGTTGTTTTTTTCCACCATAACGTTAATACAAGAACCGGACCGAAGGCTGAGCCAAGTCCACTCCATGCATAACTTACCACTCCAAATATGTTTTTTCCCTGGACCTGGGACATAATAGCAATCCCAAAAGCAAAAAGTCCAAGAATAATAATCGTGATTCGACTGAGTCTTAATAGTGATTCATTTGAAAGTTCTTTCCCCAGAAACTGATGAATAAAATCTTCTGTAATAGCCGATGTGGATACAAGTAATTGTGAATCTGCTGTTGACATCATAGCTGCAACGGCACCTGAAATAAAGAGACCGGCAAGGAAAGGGTGTAGAAGTGTGGTAGCTAGCAAAGGCATAGCTTGTTCTACGTCTACGGTTTTAAAGTAATCAGACCCAAAATAATTGAGTGCTACTAAACCGATAAGGAAAGCACCGGTAATTCCAGGTATTGCCCATAATATGGCAATAGTCCTTGCTCGTTTTACATCATTTGGATCTCTTATGGCCATATAACGAATTACCAAATGAGGCTGCCCAAGATACCCAAATCCCCAGCTCAACCCACTTAGGACAACTGTTAAAGCAGCAATTCCTTCTCTCCCCATTGTAAAGGATGCATTTGTCGGCCCGGCCTGTAAAAGGTTCTCCCATAAACTCTGCTGCGTTGTTTGAAGCTCAATAAAACCCACCAATGGGAGAATTATTAAGGTACCAAACATTAGCACGCCCTGTAGAAGATCAGTCCAAGCAACAGCCAAAAATCCACCCATCAATGTATAAATAACGATCACGGCAGCACCTAAGGTAATTCCATAGAGATGAGGTATATTGAATAGAGTATGCAATACCTTACCTGAAGCATGAAACTGAGCAGACACATAAAAAGTGGAAAAAAATGCAATTATCAGTGTAGAAAAAAGTCTAATAATATTAGAGTGGTCCTGAAACCGGCGATGCAAATATTCAGGAATGGTCAAGGTATTGTATTTTTTTGTTTCTATCCGAAGTCGTTCTGCAATCAAAAACCAAGAAAATATTATTCCCAAAATAATACCAAGAACGGCCCAGGATTCTCCCAGACCAACTGAGATAGCTGCCCCTGGGAGAGCCAGCAATAGCCAGGCAGATTCTCCTGATGCACGCTCTGAAAAGGCAGTAACCCAAGGTCCGAGCCGGCGACCCGCTAAAAGGTAATCTTCCTGAGTTTTGTTAAGGCGGAATGCCCAAACACCTACTCCCAAAAGGAAAAAGATGTAAATAACGAAAATAATCCCTATCGAATTCATGACCTAAAATATCAATGTTAGAGTACCAAGTATAAAACAGTAAAATCCAAACCAATGTAGTTTACCCTTTTCAAGCCACCCAAGGAACCATTTAAGAGATAATAGCCCGATAACAAAAGAACTCAGAAATCCGCCTATAACCACATCTATCGATAAGCTTGAATTTGTTTGAATATCAAAAGCTGTCAGTAATCCAGCACCACTAATGGTCGGTATTGCCAATAAAAACGAAACCCGGGCTGCTTCACTTGGACTCAAGCCCAAAAATAAAGCCGTACAGATTGTCATACCGGAACGAGAGATACCTGGAATAATAGAGATAGCCTGTGCACAACCTATAACAAATCCCTGTAGATAGGTTCGATCATCTATGTTTTTTTTGGAAAAAACAGAAATCATCAAAATAATTCCGGTAAATAATAATGCCCCACTAACAGCTTTTGGATTTTCAAAAAGGTTTTCCATGAAATCCTTGAACCCAAATCCTATTAAAACTGCGGGGAGAGTTCCGATAAATAAAAATAGTAGAAAGTGATGCGTTCTCTTATCTGAAATATTCAGAATAATGGATTTAATATCGCCGAAAAAAATAATTAAAACACTAAAAAGGGTACCTAAATGAACCAAAACTTCAAACTCATTACCGGGCTGTTTAATTCCCAAGAAGAATTGTCCAAGGACCAAGTGCCCAGAACTGCTAACTGGTAAAAACTCTGTAAATCCCTGTATTGCCCCTAATATGATGGCGTCTAAAACATTCATTGTTAAAAATAATAATGGCAAAATATAGATGTGATGTAAGCATAGGAAAACCTTTTATCGCCAACCGATAATAGCAATCATTCGTCCTGCTTTGGGGCCGTTTCGACGATAAGAATGGTATTCATTCTGGTTGCAAAAAGTGCATTTGTCAATAAGGAAGATCCGGCTCCGAATAATTCCCGAATCTACCAGTTGTTGAACAGCCCATTTCTGAAGGTCCACCGAAAACCTATTTTTAGAATTTTTCATGTAAAAAGTTGGATCGAACTGGTCAATAATGTCATTCCGAACCTCAAAACAACAAGCTTGTATCGATGGACCTATCACAATAGTAAAGTCACTAAGACTCTCACCTATTTGTAAAATTGAATTTATAGTATTAGGTAAAATTTTTAAAACCAATCCACGCCATCCCGCGTGAACCAGTCCCACAGTCCTCGATTTAGGGTTCGTGAGAAAGACCGGTAGACAGTCCGCAACTTGAACAGAACAATTGAAAGAACCACCAGGACTAATAACGCCATCTGTATTAGGAAAAATCCCTGGATGGTATACTATTTCCACATGCCCAGAATGAATTTGCTTAGGAAAGGCTAATTTATCTGGGTCCAAACCCACAGCACTTACAAATGATATGTGCCCTGATTTGCCTGCTACAGAAAAATTGCGGTTCGAAAAAGCTACTGTCAAATCATCATGGTTAAATATTGACGAGTAATCGTCCCATTTATTCTGAGTCATTACTGTAGACCAGTTTTATAATTCACAAGGGTATTACCATCAAAAATTCCAATCGCTTTCATCTGCTTTCCATGATATTCCAATATTTGGAGAAGCTGATTTTCATTTCGCTCTTTCCCTGATAATTGAATCACGGTTGACTTACCGATAAATCGCATACCCCTCCTTAGATAATCTTTAAACATTCTGCGCTTTCCGGAACTTTGACTGGTAATCATATTCACGAATTTTCCTTGATCATAGCCCATTGAATAGAATGTATTCAGATTGGCATTCTTGCTAATACCAACACTTGGGCTCATAGAACTGAGAATGGACAATCCCTGAACGTGTGGACCAATAACATCCTGATTCAGTACATCAAAATCATACCAATTCTCATTGCCTACCAACAGAGTGTTCAGGTTATACATGGGTAATTGTGTGCCAACATAAGCAAGTTCGTTATTTTTAATAGGTAGATAGAGTGCATGTATTGTTTCCAGAACGATTTTTGAAGAGTCTCTTTGATTCATGGTCTCCACGTCAGACTCTTTTGGCAATTCAAAAAAGTCCGTTACGTCAACATCGAACAGAGCATCCAAACTATCAATCTCCAAATCCAGTGCATCCTGATTTGGATTTATTTCAGGTATTAATTTCCAAGCTGTTTTACGCAAGACTCTAAACTGCCTGGAAATATTTTCCGGTTTACCATGATACCATTCTATCGCAACTGGATCTATACCAAGTTGGTATAGTTCATCAAGGAAATAATCTGCCTGTGCCCTATCTTCATCACCTCCTGGTGCGATCACTGCAATATTTTTTAGTAGCAGATTATTTACTAAATAACGGGCCGTAAAACGAGCCTGTATCTCAAGGCTCGGGGATAAAAGAAATAAATCTTCTGAAGTTTGCGGTAAATCTGGAAGATCCGTTCTTGAAATCAGGATAGGTAATGAACCCAATATTCCTGCAGCGGCTATGGCAGATCTGTTAGATAATGGACCCATTGCCGCAATGATTGATCTGTCTAAATTTACCATTTTCAATAATTGCAGTGATTTAACGTCATTACTCCTATTATTATAAATTTGGAAATTAACTGTCATATCGTGCTGGTGGTCGTTTACCATATCCGCCAACCCCATTAGAAAAGTTTGCCCTATGGTTTTATGCCGACCCGTCAATGGCAAAATTAAAGCTACAGTTGCCTGGAATGATCCCTTGTCCTTTTTATATAAGTTTAAAGCGTTAAACATATCTTGATATTGAATTGGAAGTATACTCCGTTCAATGACATCTATGGACAATCTTGCTTCATAATTATCTCCATCCAGTATTGATCTGTATCCTCGAGCTAAATTGAGGATTGCCCGATTTATATCATTGGTTTCATTAAACAATATCTGTTCGATTTGATCAGATCTCACACCAATAGAAATACAAGATACTATACGGTTATCGATCTCAAGCAGAAACAGAGAATCTGTTATTGATGGTCGGATAGATAGAAACCGATCCATGGCACTTGAATAATCTCTTTTCAGAATCGATATATCCCCTAAAAGGGCTTGAGCGTGAAGTTCATAAGGACTATTAGGAAATGTGTTTAGAAAAGATCGACAAGTGCGATCTGCATCAGATAATCTCCCTTGGCGAAATTGGGATTTGGCCAGCATCAATTGAGCTGCTGGATCGTAAAATTCCTTTTCATTTGTCAGAATATGCTGGAAATGACTCTGAGCCAATCGGTACCTGCCTCTTTCAAAAAAAGATATGGCAACATCGAACCTATCATAATAGGTAATAATCGTATCAGGCTCAACAAGCTGGGCTTGAACAATCCCAAAAACCCCAACAGATGCTAACACGATTAACATATGTAAAATCATAATTTATTGAAAGAAGATCGATTCTTGTTAATAACTGAATACATACCTGATCTATTTATTGGTACAATAGTAATATAAATTTGTTCACTATATGTTTTTACACTGATATTTAAATGAGAAAATTATTCCAATGGTAATGTCTATTAACCTATATATTGGTATTAATCAATCTTGAATAAAGGATAGTCCACCATACTCAAAATACAAATAGGTTTTTCCTCCAAGACTATCACCATATATCCATTGCTGCCCAATTCCATGTCTACTAGAAGTATTATTAATAATATCAGGATTGCCCTGAGAGATTCTGACCTGTTTCTTACTCATGTTTATTTCCAACCCACCATTTCTCACTAATGCAATAGTATCACGACCCCAATTTTTTGGTAGTGGATCTTCAATAAAATAATAATTCTGTCTCCCCAATGTTTTTTTGGCACCATTATATCGAACATTTCCACGTTGACCGTCTTTTGATTCAATAATCAGCCACAATGGCCAATCTTTATCATCATTCTGATAAGTATGTACATCTACAACTTTCACTTTTTCAAATCTTTTGAACAGTTTTTCAGAATATGAGAAGAAACTACTAATATCAACTACATTGTTTAACCAAATATCGATTCCCATCATTGCTTTTGCATTATTATAATCACTTAGCAAATAGAGGTGATTCGGTAGTGTATTGTATTTTTCCTCCAAAGGTGATTTTTTACGTTTATATTTTTTTTTATGTTTTAGTTCAATAACCAAATATTTAGAATCATCAAATAAGTAATCACCAACTACAGTAGCCTTACTTTTTTGAAATTTATAATAGGATCTAGTTCGTTTTCTGTTCAAAGGTGACCAACTGCGATTGATATTAGTTTTTTTTAATATTTGATCACTTACGTCAGCAAACATTACTTCCTTCCCACTCCAGTCATTAGCAATAATATCGATAGAAGAAGGTTGAAACTTTAAGAGACTACATGATAAGAATAGGACAAAATAAACTGTTAAGACTAGTATTTGACCAATCATAAAAAATTTGTTGTTCACTAACAAGCTCGGGAAAAATTCAAGTTAATTACGTAAAGGTTTTGTCCAATATTCTAGACTGCCATTTTTATCAAATCTTAAAATTGCATTTGAAAATCCCCAGAGTTCACCACCATAGGTAAATTTTCCTATCCTGTCTGGAAATCCAAACGTAGACTGGACATCTTTTTTTTTCATGTTTTTCTTTAGCTTATGCCATCTTGATTCTATCAATGTATCAATAGATTTTTGTTCCAAATCAAAAACTTTTTCCTCTAATTGTTTGACTCGATTTTCAAGATCCTTGAAAGTATTGTTTTGGCCTTTAAGACAAGGAATAATTATTAAAATTAAAATGATTATGTGGATAGATTTTGCACGCATTGTAAGCTCCTTTTCATGAAAACGTGGAACGAAAAGTAAGTTAGTGAATAATGGTCTAACAGTTTTGATTAAAAAATTTAAAACTAATTAAAACTTGGTACACTAATATTGAATTCGTGCAAACGAGCACTAATATTGTTTCCATATAATTTATATTCCTTGTACAACTTGCTCCACTTTTCTATATCTTTTGAATATTCATTCAAGGAATAATTGCTCGCATTAGAATAATAATATAGTCTCATACAGATATATCTTAATTGAACTATGGTATTACCTAATAATCTTACATAGGTATCTAAAGTGTCAATAAATCTCAATTCAATTTCTGAAATATCATTTATTGGTTTTAACTTTTTAAGCAATGTTTTCTTACTTAGTAATAATGTATCATATAAAACACTAAGACTGTCTGCAAACATTTTATAATTCATATCATAAATACCTTGAAAAGGAGAAAAAACTAAAAATTGTATAGATATGTAATCTTCACGCACATTTTGTATAGATAACAGGAACTCCTGAGTCTGGGCAGTAAGCACAATGTGCTGAGAAATTTTTCCAGCATTTACAGATGAAATAATCAGATATAACAATAGGAAGAAGTTTCTCATGAGAATATCATTAATAATAACACAAAATCCCAAAAAAATAGAATATGAAAAAATTACAAATGTTCAACAGCAGGAATATTTGGAGTTATAAAATATAAACCTTCAAATTCCCCTGACGGTAGATATTTACCTTCCTGAAATGGGTATCCATCTTCGTACCACCATGTCCAATTCCCGACACTTTTTCCATCTTTATATTGTCCATTTAATTCCTGTTTTCCATTCTCGTACCAGTTGACATGGGATCCATGTTTTTTCCCATTTTTAAAATTTATTTCACACCATTTTTGACCATTCTTATGCCATCCTGTCCATTTTCCGGTTCTACCATTCATAGGAATTCCAAAATTTTTGTGGAGATTTTTCCCATCACCATACTGAAAAGATCCTTCAGCTTTTAAAACACCATTATCCCACCAATAGATCCATTTCCCATCCATTAATCCATTTTTGTAGAGTCCTTCCTGCTTTTTCTTTCCATTTTTATACCACACGATGTTTAATCCTTCCACCTTTCCATCGGAAATTGTTATTTCTTCTTTCTTCTTATTGTTCTTCTCATCCCACCAAGTGATCGATTTTCCATTCCATATTTTTCCATCCTTATATTGGGCGATCATTTTACCAGAAGCAGACCATTTTGTAACTATTTTTTCTTTTTTTCGATTATCTCCTTGACCTACATATATATATTGAATAGTCGACTCAATCTGACCCTGATCATAATAATTATAATTCTTTGCCTTTTCCAAATTTCCTGCACTATAATCTTGTTTTAAATACTTTTTACCATCCTCATTCCACTTGGTATATTCTCCATCTAATGTATTATCTTTATAATTTTCTACTAATTTTTTCTGTCCGTTTTGGTACCAATGGATTACAGAACCGGTTATTTTACCTTTCACATAAGTAATCTCTGACTCTTTTTGACCATTATCGTACCATTCGGTTTTTTTCCCATCCTGAGGTTGACCATCTTTATAAATCAGATTTGAGCTATCCTTTCCATTAGGTGCATAATATATCCAAGGTCCATCTTTATCGCTTTTATTGTAAACCCCTTCAAAATACTTATTCCCATTCTGAAACCATTGTATCCACTTGCCGGTTAACATATCATCATGGTAAGACCCTTTTAAAAATTTTTGTCCATTTTCGTACCATTGTGTCCACGAACCTTCATACCTGCCGTCGCTGTAATTTCCCGCAATCATTTTCTGCCCATTTTCGTACCATTGTGTATGTGATCCATCCTGCACCCCAGCTTTGTAGCTTCCTTCTTCCTGCTTTGATCCATCAGGATACCAAATGATTAAATTCCCATTGAATGCCCCATCTCTATATGTTTCATGTTTAATAATGTTTCCATTTTCATCCTGTGATATAGTCTCTCCATGTTGTTTTCCATCTTTATAGTTGGCAATTATCGATTTAATTCCATTATTGTGCCAAGATGTGTATAAACCATTCCGTGCTCCATTTTTATAGGTACATTCTTCCTGTTTTTTCCCATTTTGATACCATTGAATGTATTTCCCATTTTTTTTACCATTCTTATACACCACTTGATTGTTCTTTTTACCATTAATATGCCACTCGATCCATACTCCGTGTTTTAAGTTATCCCTATAAATTCCTTTTGCTATTAGCTGCTCATTCTCATCCCATGACTTCCACAGTCCACTTTTGTGTCCATCACGGTATAATCCCTCTTCCTTTGTCTGCCAATTTTCCCATTCGTCAAAAACCTTACCTGTATATGGTTCATTTTCATCAGGCTTATACATTTTACCATCATATTCAATAAGAACATTTATATTGACTCTGGATTGGGGAAATCCAATGGAAATAAAAAATGAAAAAATGAAAAGTATAGTTCTCTTCATTACATTATAATTTACTAAATATTATTCTATAAAATACAAAACCCAAGGAGTGTGAAAATCCTATTATCGATTTAGTTCCCAAATAGAAATACTTTCTTTATTAATAGTGTAAGTACCCTGCCCATCCATCTTATCATTTTTCCATTGTCCTATATACCTGTCACCATTTGAATAAGTGTATGTACCCATACCATCCAACTTACCATCCAAAAACGTACCTTCATAAATGTTACCATTTCTGAAAGTATATATCCCTTTACCACTTCTCTTATCATTTTTCCATTCACCCTCGTATTTATTTCCATTAACAAAATGGTAAATACCTCGCCCAGTTCTTTTATCATTCTTCCATCTTCCTATATATATATCACCGTTCGAATAGGTGTAAATACCATGGCCATTTGACTTTCCATCCAAAAACATACCTTCGTATATACTACCATTTGCGAAGGTGTAAATACCCTTTCCATTCATCTTATTTTTTTTACATTCACCTATATACTTATCACCATTCGGATAAATTAAAGTACCCTGACCAGTTATACTATTATCTAACCATTCTCCTTTATAAATGTTACCATCTGAGGTGGTGAAAGTACCTATTCCTTCCATATTACCATTTTTAAATTCACCTTCATACTTTTCACCAACTTTAATATATAGAGTGCCATATCCATGAAAATTATTGTTCTTAAACTCACCTTTGTAAAAACATCTTTTATCTTCAAAAGTAAAAGTGCCCTGGACACTCGAATTTCCATTTAAAAACATTCCCTCGAACTTATTTCCATTTTTAAAGGTGAAAACACCCTGACCATTCCTTTTATTGTTTTTCCAATCACCTTGATACTTATTACCACTATTGGAGACATATACACCCTGACCATCCATATTACCATCTTTATAATCGCCTGTATAGTGATCACCGTTTGAATAATGTAATGTACCTTTACCATCAAATTTCCCATTTATGAACGTACCTTCGTACTTATTACCATTCGCAAAGGCATAAATGCCTAAACCATTTATCTTTCCGTCTTTCCAAGTACCTACATATATATTACCAATATTGAAGGTGTAAACACCTGCACCATTTCTGTTATCGTTTTTCCATTTACCTACGTACTTGTCTCTATTTACATAATTGAAAGTACCTTGACCTTCTTTCATGTTATTCACCCACTCACCTATATACTCGTCACCGTTTGAATAATGGAAAATACCTTGACCTTCCCTTTTTCCATCTGCGAACATACCTTCGTATTTGTCACCATTAGTAAAATTGTAGACACCTCGACCAGTCCTTTTATCGTTTTTCCACTCACCCATATAATTATCATTATTTGAAAAAGTGTAAGTACCATGACCTTCCCTTTTTCCATCTGCGAACATACCTTCGTATTTGTCACCATTGGAAAAAATGTAAACACCCTGACCAGTCCTTTTATCGTTTTTCCATTCACCTACATACTTGTCACTATTTTTAAAAATAAAAACACCTCGTCCACTTCTCATACCATTTTGCCATTCACCATCATATTTATCACCATTTGAATAAATAAAAACCCCCTGCCCATGTCTTATACCATCTCTATACTCACCTGTATAATTATTGCCATATTGGATAAAATTTAGGATATTTAATTCATCCTGTGTGATTACCATTGAATGTACTAATAGGAATATGATTAAATAGTCTTTCATACCAGATAGCATCAAATAACAAAAACTTATTAGATAAAAAACAAAATCCCATGTATAAAAGATGGGATATATTAATAATTAGGGGTTTGTTTTATATCAAGGTTTTTTATTATCATTAAATGGGCTTTCCAATAATTTTTCCATACCACTAACAATTTTATTTGGGAAATCTTTTACATTATCTAACGGTTTCAAAAAATAAGAAAAAGGATTTTCATTAATTGTATCAAGTATATCCTGAAATTTATTTCCATTCTTATTTTTCTTCTTTTCTTTCATTTCATGGGCAATTACTGATGTCTTGGTTTCCCACATAATCTTCGACACAGGATGGATATGGGGGACAGAGTTGGTTCTCTTTAATATTGAAAAACTCATATCCCCAATCATTCATCCCACCAAAAACTATATCCAAATCACATATGCTTTCGGGTATTTGTCCTGAAAGTTGGTTAGTATTTAACCACAATTCATTCAGATTAGTAAGATTCCCTATCTCTGATGGAATCTCCCCATTGAATTGATTATTATTTAAATAAAACCATTTAAGATTTGTGAGGTTACCCATCTCTATGGGGATTGAACCTGTAAGCTGATTATTATCTAAATACAAATGAGTTAGATTATTCATATTCCCAATCTCTGGAGGAATATCCCCTATGAGGTTATTATTATATAAAAACAAACCAGTCAGATTGGTCAAATTACCTATCTCTGATGGGATTGAGCCTGAAAGTTGATTATCCCGTAAATTCAAATAAGTCAGATTGGTCAAACTGCCTATCTCTGGCGGGATTGAACCTGTGAGGTGATTATCATACAAGATCAAACGATTCAAATTGGTCAAATTACCTATCTCTGGTGGGATGTCTCTTGTGAGCTGATTACTCCGCAAATACAAACCGGTTAAATTTGTCATACCCCCTATTTCTGGTGGAATCTCCCCTGTGAGTTGATTATCGTTTAATCCCAAATAAGTCAGATTGGTCAGATTACCTATCTCTGGTGGGATTGGACCAGTGAGCTGATTATAAGATAAAAACAATAAATTCAGATTGGTCAAATTACCTATCTCTGGTGGGATTGAACCAGTGAGCTGATTGCCACCTAAATTCAAATAAATCAGATTGGTCAGATTACCTATCTCTGATGGGATTACTGTGAGTTGATTACCACCTAAATTCAAATCGGTTAGATTCGATAGTTTACCTATCTGTGGTGGAATCGAACCTGTGAATTGATTACCACCTAAATTTAAATAAATCAGATTGGTTAGATTACCTATTTCTGGTGGAATTGGACCAGTGAGTCCGTTCATATTCAAATATAAAGTATCCGTTGTTTCTATTAAATAAACTCGTTCCCATAAGGTTACTGTAGTTGAAATAATATCTTGTTCATCGGTTGGAGTTATATTTTGTTCTTCACAATTCCAACAAACTAAAAATAAAATGATCAGTAATGGATACAGTTTCCCCATCTCAGACTCAATTTACAAAAGATTACTCTTTAAAAAACAAAACCCCACAGATGAGGAGTGGGGATTTCAAGGTTAGGATGATTGGATAGTGAGGGATTATTAATCGTCACATTCACCTTTATCACAATCCTTGACCTCTTTTACTGAACCATCTTCGTTGTAGTAAGTCCACTTACCAACTTTATTCCCATACTTCATAGTCCCTTCCCCCCACTTCTGTCCATTCTCATACCAACCAGTAAATAATCCATCTAATTTCCCCATCTTGTATGTTCCTTTTCTTTTCTTCTGTCCACTCTCATACCACTGAGTAAAGAATCCGTTTTCTTCCCCATTCTTATAGTTTTGTTCTCCCCACTTCTGTCCATTCTCATACCAACCAGTAAATAATCCATTAATTTCCCCATCTTCGTAAGTTATTTCTTCTTTCTTCTGTCCATTTTTATCCAGGAAAGTCCACAACCCGTTCATATTCCCATTCTTATAAGTTCCTGATGAATCTACATTTTCATATTTATTCCAATAAGTCCATAATCCATCTTGCTTACCATTCTTCCAATTACCCTCTATTTTCTTCTTTCCACTTTCATACCATTCAGAATGTTTCCCGTGAGGTATTCCCTTAAGATATCTACTTTTTAATATCTTATTCCCTGTTTCCTTCGATATATCAAACACAATACCGGTAAATGGTTTATCATCATTCTCCTTAAACCATTTATCCCCATATTGAACAAGGTTTTTTATGTTTACTTTATTTTGTGAGAATCCGAAAGAAAAAAGGATTAGTGGTATAATTAGATATTTTCTCATCTCAATCCCAATTTACAAAAATTTTCTCTAAAAAAACCAAAGCCTCATGGATGAGGTGGGAATCCAAGGTTGGGATGAAGAATTGATTTTATCAAGTAAACCCTGAAATTTATTTTCGTTCTTATTTTCTTCTTTCCTTTCATCTCAAGGACAATTAGTGGTGTCTTGTTCTCCTACATAATCTTCAATACAGGAAGGATACGGGGGACAAAGTTGGTTATTGTAAATATTAAAATAAATCATACTACTCCAATTAATATTTAAATCGCATATATTCTCAGATATCTCTCTTGTCAGTTGATTATTATTTAACCACAATTGCTCCAGATGAATCAGGTTCCCCAATTCCGATGGAATCTCTCCTGTGAGAAAATTAAAATTTAAATACAATCTTTCCAGATTGTTCAGATTCCCTATCCCTGATGGGATTGAACCAGTGAGTTGATTATCATTCAACCATAAATAATTTAAATTTATCAGACTCCCTATCCCTGATGGGATTGAACCAGTGAGTTGATTACCCTCTAACCATAGTTCTTTCAAATTTAATAGATTCTCTATCCCTACAGGAATGGAACCTGTGAGTTGATTATCGTATAAATATAAATATGTTAGATTAATAAGATTCTCTATTTCTGATGGGATTGAATCTGCGAGTTGATTATCATTTAAATATAATCTTTTCAGATTGGTAAGATTCCCTATCTCTGATGGGATTGAACCTGAAAGGTGATTTTTAAATAAAAACAAACCAAGAAGATTAGTCAGATTCCCTATCTCTGATGGAATCGTACCTGTGAGTTGATTATCATTCAACCACAAATATTTCAAATTTACCAGGTTCCCTATCTCTGGTGGAATCGTACCTGTGAGTCCACGACTGCTTAAATCCAAAAATTCTGTATTTTCTATCAAGTAATCCTGGCCCCATAAATAAACAGGATTATTGACTATTAATATAATTGGTTCACTATCTGCAGTATCACCATCTGTATAATAAGAACGAACAAAAATTGTATACTCACCATTTTCATAAGTCCTAATATTCCATTCCAAAGAATATGGTTCAGTAGTATCAGTTATACCTATAGATATACCATCAACCAATAATTCTAATGAGTCTACCCCTACACTATCAGATAAGATACAATTGACAGAGACCACTTCCGATACAGTGGAACCACTTTGTGGTGAAATAATTGTAACTGTTGGCGGAGTGATATCTTCTACCGCCTCTTCTTCACAAGTAACAGCAAAAAACACCAAAAACGGAAATAAGAGATACAGTTTTCTCATCTCACACCCAATTTACAAAAAATAACTCTATAAAAAACAAAACCCCACGGAATGTGGGGTTGGGATGGGTTAGGGAATTGATGGGTTAAAGAGTTTTTCTTTATTTTTATCAAATTCAAGTAATCGTTGATAAAAAATATTGAATTCTTTAATTATCCATCTAATCTTACGTCTGTCTCGTACATACAATATTTTATCCGTTCCACTACCACCAGGATGGTCGGTATCCCATTCAATTCTTTCTATCCATATTTCATTTGTCATTAATACAATTATATCTTCCATTGAGTCATCTCTCCAATCCCCATCTAATGAAATATATTGACCAATCTTTAATCCTTCAAGTAAGGGGTTTATCTCACCAAAGTATTCAAATTCATAATAGTAATTGATAATTGAACAGACATCACCTATACAAGTAAGTCCATTATCCCATTCTACATAATCATCATTTACAGAAACAAAATGTCTACATTTATTCCAATTAGTTTTGCTAAACGCAAATATTTAGTTCTTCGTAAATTAATGTATTCATAATTTAGTTGTTCTTCAGGTTTTCTTATTTTAGTTATTTCAGGAGTTATATCAAGTAGAATTGTAATCATAGGTTTTGGAAGTATAAATTGAAATATTTTATATAAATA
>ERZ651768.173-NODE-173-length-46592-cov-13.842459_pt1 | contig 46592 bp, 39 predicted proteins | sample MGYA00514754_ERZ651768 | MGnify/ENA metagenome assembly ERZ651768
TTTACGCGCTGCAGCAGAACATCCCTGTTTTATGGGTTGGCCTGTTTTTCACGACTCAGGAATTAATGCACCTTGTGGCACGGCCTTTTGGTGGTCGTTTGAGTGACCGTACAGGTTACCTGCCTGTAACAGCTGCAGGCATGATGCTGGCTGCATTGTCATTAGGGTTAATGCCATTTGCTACATCATCTCAGCCTTTGCTGTTGCTGGCTCTGGGTATCGGTCTTGCTCAGGCACTTATATTCCCATCAATTCTCGCTCTATATGCTCAAAAAATTGATTCACGTGACACTGGGGCAGGTGCTGGAATAATTGGATCATTTAAAAATGCAGGTAAAATTGCGGGCCCGATAATTGGTGGCTTGATCATACATTGGCATGATTTCTCATGGATGCTTTGGAGTATGGCTTCCCTGCTTGCAGTTTGGAGTCTTGGTTTACTGTTGAACTCCTTCAGCAGAAAATCATTTGTATTTCAGTGGCAGTCAAGATGAGTTATGTATTGTAAGTGATAAATTTTTCTATCTCTTTAATCCGATCCTTCTCCTCTTAATTTCTGTTTTTCCGGACATTTTGCATCATTGTGGCAGAGCAGTGTCGCCTTTTTTACTGGAAATATAACAACTCTCTACCAGGGACATTGTATGAAAGGCATCCTCTACTGATGTGTAAATGATTTTATCCTCCCCTGATGAGAATCGTTGAAGATTGCTCATTGTGCCGATAAAGGCGTCAGGAAACCAGCCTCCTTCAAAATCTATTTTATTCCATTCAGATCCCCCTTTGGGATATATCCAAACTTCATCCGGTTCTCCTTTGGGGTAGTCAAGCAAAAGCCCCAGCTTAATCAACGCAGCACCCTCAATGCCGTCTATACGTATCTGGGCAGACTGAAAATTTGGACCTTTGCGATAATTGTGGTTAATAGAAAGACTGCAACGAATATCAGGTCCGTAGTTGAGAATAGCAGTAGTTCTGGTCTGCGCAAACTCTTTAGAGGAGGGGTGTCCTAAGGTTTGGGCCCATACTCCACTTGGATTGCCGAGGAATGAGCGGATAAGATCAAGGTAGTGAATGGAGTGAACAGCAATTTCAACGCGGGACATTTTCTTAAGAAAAGGAAAAAGTTCCCATGGAGTCAACAAATTGAGGTGAACTTCAAAGTCGGTAATGTCTCCAATAACATTCTGTTCAATACAATCTTGAACGATCATCATCATTGGACTGAAGCGGAGCTGAAAATTTATTGCAGCTGTAAGTTTTCTGTGTCTACAGATAGAACGAATACCCTTTGCGTCCTTGAAGTCTTCTCCCATTGGTTTTTGTATCAGGACAGTGCTTCCAACAGGGATTTTTTTCAGAATTCCCTGTATTGCTGATGGTGGAGTAGCCAAGTCAAAGACAGCTTGGTTTTCTTCAGCATCGGATATCAATCCATTCAGAGATGTATATGATTTAAGACCCCACTTCTTAGCAGTATGAAGGACTTTTTTTCGATCAATGTCATAGAGACCAAGTACATCAAAGTTAGCCTTACGATAGGCGGGCATATGTGCATCATTTATGATACCTCCAGCCCCAATAATGACTATGGGTTTTGGGAATGAAGGCAGCGGCCAACTGTTTTTCAGCTGCATTTTTTACCTCATTCAGTGTTTGTTTAATATTTCAGCATTTTATAGGGATTGAGAATTTTTATTCATAATCAGTTATACATAAGGCTGATGGCCGATTACTTTGCTTTGCTGCACTGCGCCATCAAGTAGAATGTTGTTCAGTCGTTTTAGGGAATCCTGCTGAATAGCCCATTCTTCTTCCCCCATTTCAACAACGGGTGGTGTCGGAGTTTCGAAGTTCCTGAAACGGTCTTCACCTCTTACCAGTTCAGCAAAGGTACGTCCTCCTTCCTGGCGAGTATAGGCAGGGATATACCGTATGGCAAAACCGATTCTGACTGCATTTGAATCGTTCCTGTTCGACCCGTGAAAGATTCGTACATTATGAAGGCTCATTTCTCCTGGTTCCAGGACTAGATCGACTACCTTTTCGTCACTGATATCCACTTCGATTTCCTGTCCTCTGCTAAGCAAATTATCATCAGCAAAAGTATCTTTATGTGTTGACTGCCCCCTTCGGTGGCTTCCGGGGATTACCCGCATACATCCGTTTGAGGGGTTACTTGGGGTGAATGCCAGCCAGGCAGTAACAATTTCCAGTGGCTGAAGCCCCCAGTATGTACTGTCCTGGTGCCAGGAAACGTATGATTTACTTCCGGAGTCCTTGATGAAGAAACTGGCGGACCACAGCATGATGTCCGGACCAATTACTTGTTCAACTTCATCGAGTATTTCAGATGTGTGAGCCAGCTCATGGAGCCATGGAAACAGCAGATGGCAATTGGTCCCTAATGCTCTTTCAGCAAGATGTGGATCAGTTTTCCTCAATTTTTGTACTCTTTCAGCTAGTTCAGCTGATCGGGATTCCGTTATAACCCTGATCGGAGATGCGAAACCGTTGGAGCTATATTGATCAATAGAATACATAGTTTCTTATAATTTTTTTTAAAAAATTAAAATCATCTGCCACAATCAGAATATTAATATAGCAATGCATAAATTTTTTATTGCAATTCAGTAAAAATTGAAGTTATTGAAGTAAGCAATTAAATGGTAAAATTTTGACAATTATTTACTTTACATTTTCATTATAACGCCACAGAATCTAAGAAACAGTTCAAAATATTCAATTTCTTTCTGAAATTGCAAGACAGGCCGTGATTTATATAATTCTCTCTGGAGACTTAAGATGAATAGAAAAATAATGAAATTAATATCACTGCTGGCGATTACACTTCTTACAGCATCAAGCATTTTGGCTGGGACCCCTAGGCGCGGAGGCACCCTTGTATGGAGTATTGGCAGTACGCCCAGACACTTAAATCCTGCAGTACAGTCCGGTATTGCCACCGGTGAACCCGGGGCACAGTTGTTTGCCACACCGCTGCGTTTTGACGAAAACTGGAATCCTCAACCATATCTGGCAAAGTCATGGGAGATTTCAACTGATGGACTCACTGTGACTCTTAATCTTGTAGAGGGTGCCACATTCCATGACGGTGTGCCGATCACCTCCGAGGACGTCAAGTTTTCCATCAACATAATCAAGGCTAACCACCCATTTAAAACGATGTTTGCTGCAGTACAAGATATCGAGACCCCGGACAAACACACGGCCGTAATCAAGCTTTCCAAGCCGCACCCGGCTTTGCTGTTGGCATTGTCTTCCCAGTTAGGTTCAATAATTCCTGAACACATATATGGTGACGGACAAGATGCAAAGAAGCATCCGCGCAACTCCGATAAAGTGGTTGGTTCCGGTCCTTTCAAGCTAGTGGAGTTCGTGAGGGACCAGTATATTATTCTGGAGCGTTACGATGGTTACTTCATCAAGAACCGTCCATACTTGGATAAGATTGTAATGAGAATCATCAAGGATCCAGCAGCTCGTGCTCTTGGGCGGAAAAATGGAGAAATACTGCTTTCAACTTTTGAATCAACTCCTCAGGACATAAATCATTCCAAACAGATTTCGTATCTTACCGCAACGGATCAGGGATATGCGGCAATTGGCCCTATCACGTGGCTGGCCTTCAACACCAAGAGCAAGCCCACCAGCGACAAGCGTGTCAGACAAGCTATTGCTTTTGCCGTAGATCGAAATTTCTTGGTGAATGCCGTGATGATGGGGACTTCACAGCCGGCGTACACAGGCTTTCACCCGGGCAGCGTATTTAATGATCCAAACGTGGAACGCTACGATCTTGATGTTGACAAGGCCAATGCTATTCTCGATGAGGCTGGTTATGCCAGGGGAAGTGATGGCATGCGCTTCAAACTTAACATTGACTTTGGCTGGCCAGCCGCCAGGTCAATGGCGGAGTATGTCAAGCCGCAGCTCAAAAAAATCGGAATCGATGTGACTGTCAGGCAGTCACCTGATTTCCCATCCTGGGCAAAACGTATCTCTACATGGGAATTTGACATGACCGTGGATGTAGTTTTCAACTGGGGTGATCCAGTGATTGGCGTGCACCGTACATACCTTTGTAACAATGCCAAGAAAGGTGTAATTTGGTCTAACACCCAGCAGTACTGCAACCCTAAAGTTGACGCTATTCTGGAAAAAGCCGGGATGGAGAATAATCAACAGAAGCGAATTGCTCTTTATTCCCAAGCTCAGAATATAATTGCTGAAGATGTGCCGATCTACTTCACACACACAGTTCCCTACCACACTATTTACAATCATACAAAGGTGGGGAATCCTCCGAGCACTATTTGGGGCACTTCATCACCTCTGGATGAAATCTATCTGAAGTAGGTTTCTTCCGAAGATCGCTATTGTGTCCGCTGTGATTCAGCAGCGGACACTCTTTCAAAGTATTTACATCACCCTGCCTATTTCGTTTTGTGATGGCATTCTATTAAAGTTTTTTTCCCAATATTCACAGTGCAGTTTCTATCGATAACACTGAAGCGTATCGGATTTGGAGTGGTTCTATTGTTCATAGTCCTGATTCTCAACTTTTTTCTGATGCATCTTGCTCCGGGAGATATTGCCGACACTATTGCCATCGATGCAGGTGGAGCTGATGAGGAAATGATGGATGCTATCCGGAAAGATTATGGACTGGATCTGCCAATCTGGCAGCAACTCCTGAAGTACCTGGCCAAAGTTGTAGTACTGGACCTGGGTTACTCCTTTTATTACAACATATCGGTAACTGACTTGATCCTGGAGCGGTTGCCTGCAACGCTCCTGCTTGTTATCAGCGCACAGCTGCTGGCGATTACGATTGGCGTAGTACTGGGTGTAATTGCTGCCCGCAATCCTCAAGGAATTACCAGCCATTTTGTAACTGTACTTGCTTTGGTGGGCTATTCTGCACCTGTTTTCTGGACAGGGATCATGCTGATAATAGTATTCTCTTCTACTCTGCCTATTTTCCCCATAGGGGGCCTGATGGATGTATCTGTAGAGCGGGAAGGTTTGGCAAAAATGCTGGACGTATTACACCATCTGGTGCTACCTTCCATAACTCTGGCTTCCATTTTTGTGGCTCTCTACAGCCGCCTTGCACGTGCCAGTATGCTGGATGTTCTGGGTTCTGATTATGTTCGTACTGCAAAGGCAAAGGGGTTGTCTGAATTTCTGGTGGTTTACAAGCACGCACTTCGCAATGCCCTGCTTCCGGTGGTAACGATGGCAGGGCTGGTGTTTTCCGGAGTTATTTCAGGAGCAGTGCTGGTGGAGACCGTCTTCAGCTGGCCAGGACTTGGTACATTAGCGGTGCAGGCAATTGTGGCACGTGATACTCCTACCATACTCGGCATACTGTTCTTCTCTTCGCTTGTTGTAGTTGTGGCAAATCTGCTGACTGACCTGGTTTACCGCATTATTGACCCTCGCATAAAAACCTCCGATGACTAAGCAGTCAGCTACATCTACCCTTGAGCTGGAAGATTTCCGTGAGGAACATCCGTTGGTGGAAACTGCCCGCATGTATCTAAGGAATTACTCCGCAGTAATGGGTCTAATAGTACTATCGCTGATAGTTGTGATCTCACTGATAGGTCCGCTTGTTTATTCAACTGACCCTTTTGAAATGGTCTGGGCACCATTCACTAAACCTGGAGAGCAGGGCTTCATTCTGGGAACTGATTATCTTGGAAGGGATCTGCTGGCACAGATCATACATGGGGGTAAGGTCACACTTGCTGTAGGCTGTGCTGCTGCATTGCTGAGCGTATTCATTGGCATTACCATCGGATCACTCTCTGGATTCTATCGCGGCTGGGTAGAAGAAGTACTTATGCGTATTACAGAATTTTTCCAGGTGCTTCCCACACTGCTCTTCTCTATGGTGATTGTGGCTCTTTTTGGGGCTTCGCTTCCGGTTATCACTTTTGCCATCGGTATTGTCAGCTGGACAGCTGTTGCCAGGATCACGAGGGCAGAGTTTTTGAGAATCCGGGAACTGGAATATGTGACAGCTTCACGTTCAGTTGGAGCCAGGAATATTTACTTGATCATGCAGGTGATTCTACCGAATGCACTCCCGCCAATTGTTGTACAGGCCACACTGATGGTCGGATCAGCCATCCTCTTTGAAGCAGGTCTCAGCTTTCTTGGACTTAGTGATCCAAATGTTATGAGTTGGGGTGCAATCATGGGAAATAATCGACAGTATATTCTGCTGGAGGGCTACATACTTATGTATCCAGGTTTGGCCATTTTCATCACAGTTTTAGCAATCAGTCTGGTAGGAGATGGACTGAACGATGCACTCAATCCCAAATTAAGGAAACGTTGACCACCATGCCTGATCCGCTCCTTTCAGTAAAAAACCTTACAGTTGTCTTTAAGACACGTTTTGGGGAGGTTCCTGTAATTGATGATGTTTCATTCAGTATTGCTCCCGGGGAGATTCTGGGTATTGTAGGAGAATCAGGATGTGGAAAAACCATGACTTCGCTGGCAATAATGCGGCTTATGCCGGAACAGGGAATAGTCACTTCCGGTTCAATCAGGCTCTCTGGAGAAGATCTGGTGTTTGCTTCTGAAGCACGAATGCGTGGTTTACGTGGAAACGAAATATCCATGGTCTTTCAGGAACCGATGACATCATTGAATCCTGTTTTCAGTGTAGGAGAGCAGATAGCAGAGGTATTGACAGCTCATCAGGGATTGAGCAAGAGTGAAGCAAGGGAGCAGGCAGTGGAACTGCTCGAATCGGTCAAAATCCCACTGCCTTCCCGAAGGGTCAATGATTACCCTCACCAGCTTTCAGGAGGAATGCGCCAGCGGGTAATGATTGCCATTGCGCTGGCCTGTAAGCCTAAAGTGCTTATTGCTGATGAACCGACCACGGCGTTGGATGTCACAGTTCAGGCACATATATTTGAACTTCTGCATGATCTCAGGGACCAGACAGGAACATCTATCGTTCTGATCACACACGATATGGCATCCGTAGCTGAAATGGCAGAGCGAGTGATGGTTATGTACGCCGGACGCAAGGTTGAGGAAGGACCTGTTGAAGAAATTTTGACAAACCCCCTGCATCCATATACCCAGGGGCTTATCAAATGCGTGCCTCACCTGATGGAAACAATTTCCCTCGAAAGGCAAGACTTGCAGGAGATTCCTGGAATAGTACCTCCCATAAGACATTTTGGACGAAACGAATGCCTGTTCGCTCCGCGCTGCAGTTTTGTCGAGAATCGCTGCCTTAACCAGCGACCACTTGATTCTGAACGGTCTGCAGACCACCTTACAGCCTGCTGGGTGGAAAACACAAATAATGAGAAAGTTTTCGCATGACCGCTTCAGTTCCTGTTCTTGAGGTCAATGACTTGAAAGTGCATTTCCGTATGAAACGCAAGCTCCTCTTTGAGGCACACAGCCATATCCATGCAGTGGATGGTGTTTCTTTAAAGGTGGAATTTGGAAAGACTCTGGGTCTTGTGGGAGAATCCGGTTCAGGAAAAACTACTACAGGTCTTGCTATAGCACGACTTGTCCCAGCCAGCGGCGGTTCAATTAAGATCATGGGCACGGAAGTGCTCGGATTGGAAGGAGAAGCACTCCGCGTCCAGAGAAAGCATATCCAGTTTGTTTTTCAGGACCCTTACTCATCTCTGAATCCCAGGCTGCGTGCAGGTCGGCTGGTCAGGGAAGCTTTGGACCGACTGAAGGTTGGGAATCCGACAGAACGGAACAGAAAGGTAAATGAGCTGTTTGGACAGGTTGGTTTAAGCCGAGAGCAGGAGCGCCTTTTTCCCCATCAGTTCTCCGGAGGACAGAGACAGCGTCTTGGAATCGCACGTGCTCTTGCTTCCCATCCGGATTTGCTTATTTGCGATGAGCCTGTTTCCGCTTTAGATGTGGCTGTGCAGGCGCAGATCCTTAATTTGTTGAGGAGGCTGCAAAAGGAAATGGGACTGACCTACCTTTTTATCTCGCACGACCTGGGTGTGGTCCAGCACATGTGTGATGAGATTGCGGTGATTTATGTTGGTCAGATTGTGGAACAGGCCGACAGGATATCTCTATTCCAAAATCCGCTGCATCCATATACCAAAGGACTTCTTGCTACTGTTCCTTCCGCCGATCCTAAACGCCGTAAAAAACCACAAATAGAAATTTTTGGGGAACCACCAAGTCCTGTTGATCCCCCTCCAGGCTGTCGTTTCGCTTCACGCTGTCCGCTTGTGGAAGAACGCTGCCGTGTTGAAACCCCATTACTGAGACAAATTAAAAGCAATCAAAAAGTTGCATGTCACCTTGTGTGAATATTATTCAATGTTCTTCCAATCCTTCCGGCAAATCGAGTTCCAGGGAGACAGGCATTTCCACCGTACCTATCAGTAACACCTTGGTAATTTCTGTTTCAACAAGCGATTTCTTGAAGGAAGAACGTTTCCCAACCTTCTGCCAGATCCAGAAGTGTTCCGGATCGTCCCGGAAGCGGAGGAAACCCTTACCGCGAATCACTGAGTGAGGCAATGCATCGCACCAGAGTTCAAAAGTCTTGCGATTCAATTGTTTACTGCTATTAAGAGCGAGACTTTTAAACTGGTGATTATGATGCGGGTAATTGCTGTCTTCAGTCCTGTTGGTTTCACCATCAGCTTTATCACTAAATCCATTACTCTTTATTTTCTCACCAAAAATCATCTGCACAGGAACAACTCCTCCTGATGTATTCAACCGAACTGCATTGGGAGATACATCTTTAAGCCATGCTTCCAGTTCAGCTAATTTTTCCCTGCTTACCAAATCAGTCTTGTTGACGATTAATAATTCCGCAGTTTGCAGTTGTTTTAGGACTATATTGTTTATATAGCGATCAGTTGAACGGTTCTGTACCTCCGCAGCGTCCACCAGCACCACTATCCCACCCGGGCTCAGCTCTGGGTCGAGCCTTGCGATGTCCATGATGCGGTCCGGTTCAGAAACTCCACTGGCCTCCACCACTACCTGATCGAATTCCTCAATACGTTTTACTAGGTTGATCACGGTTTGGTTGAAGTCGTTGGAGATGCTGCAGCACACGCAGCCGTTTGCCAGTGAAATAGTCTGTCCGTCATGTGATGAAATCAGTGATTCATCAATGTTGAGATCACCAAAATCGTTAACAAGAACTGCACAGCGTATCCCCGAAGACTGTGCAAGAAGGTGATTTAGCAGGGAGGTTTTACCCGCTCCAAGAAAACCTCCGATCACTGTGAAGGGAACAGGTGATGTGACGGAATAAGCCATTAGATTTTCTGTAATGGGTCAAACAGCCGGAAAGGGAATTCCGCTGACTACCGTACCCCAGACTCCGACATCCTTAAGGTATTCCGGAGGAGTTTCATACGGATTATCCTCAAGCACGGCAAAGTCGGCAAACTTTCCGGATTCGATGCTGCCCACAAGGTGGTCAAGCTTGATGGTGTAGGCAGCTCCAATAGTTATGGCACGAAAGGCGTCTTCAACAGATATTTTCTCATGTTCACCAAGTATCCTGCCGGACACTGTTTGGCGATTAACTGCACACCATGCGGTGAATAGTGGTGCCAGAGGTGTAACAGGTGCATCAGAGTGAATCGAAAAATTGACTCCCTGCCGTTTAGCTGTAGCGGCGGCATCCATACGGGCAGCACGATCAGGACCCATTGTCAATTCAAGGTGCTGATCTCCCCAGTAGTAAAGGTGGTTGGAAAAGAGGTTCGCGCAGATGCCCAGCCTGGCCATACGCCTGAAGTGAGCTTCTTCAGCCATCTGGCAGTGTTGGAGGGTATGGCGATGGTCGGAACGAGGATTATTTGCCAATGCTGATTCGAGGGCACCGATGGTTACCTCTGTGGCTTCATCTCCGTTGGTGTGGATGTGCAGGTGCATACCTTCTGCGTGGTAGGCGTCAATCATTTTTTCGAGGGATTCCGGAGGAATGTACCATGCGCCTTCCGGACTGCCGTTGTAATATCCGGGCCATTTAAGGCGTGCAGTGAAACCCTGAATCGATCCGTCCGCAATGATTTTGCAAAGTCCAAAATGCAATTTGTCAGAATTGCTTTGGACCAATTCTCTTATCTTTGCTATGCCTTCCTGAATCGGCATTTCCTGAATTCGCATTGCCGGGACTATACGCAGAGGGAAGTCCTGTTGAGAAGTTACTTCTTGATACGCAGCAAGGGTTTCATTATCAAACCGTGCGGCAAGGTCGGTAGCAGTTGTTACACCCACTCTTCTTGCCATTGCTGAAAAACGCCAAAATCCGCGGGAGTCCATCGAGTTGAAAAAAGGCATCCCGGCAACTTTCTGAATGATGTAATGAGTAGCCATTGAGATCAATTCACCCGTAGGGTTGCCTTCCTCATCCTTGAATACTCCATGAACTTCTGTGGAGGAATCAATTCCTGCCCTTTGCAGTACGAGACTGTTGACGTTTAGCAGGTGTCCACTGGTATGCATGATGATGATGCAGCGGTTTGTGGAAACAGAGTCCAGGTGTTTAACTGTCATGCGTTCAGAATTATAGTAGATTGGGTCAAAGCCCCAGGCAAACAGCGGTTCTTCCTGGTCATTCATATTTTCATCCACGTGCCGAAGTCGCTCCAGCACCTCTTCCATGTTCCGGAGTTTTGGGTGCAAGTTGCCCTCAGGGTCATGGCGTTCGAAATATCCCAGGTAAGTATAGTCCCATATTTGTCCTTCAGGAGCATGGCAGTGACCCTCCACAAACCCAGGCATCAGCACCTTTTCAGCAAAACGAGTGTCGAGCGTGTGTTCTCCCCATCCGGAAAGCTGGTCTAGATTCCCGACTCCAAGAATTTTGCCTTCCCGCACCGCGACATGGGTTGCTTTAGGAAGGTAACTGTTCATTGTGATTATGGTTTTTGCCTGATAAATTGTAGTTTTTTTAGTCAAAAAATCTCCTTAATCCGTTTCGTGTTATTATTTGAAAATATAGAAAAAATTAAGTTAATCCGGAATAAAGGCAGTTTATAGCTTGGAGAGTTTTAATCTCAAGTTTATTGGTCATCCGAATGGCATAATCAATTATCCGCTGGTGCAAACTATAAAGCCGGAAACACAACTGTCTTGCCAAGTTTACTAAGGGGAGATTAGTATATACAGTTCTTTCTTGATGGAACAATTTATTAAAAAAACCAAATTTAATGACAACACTTTATTCAGGAGGACTGGTTTTCGATGGAATCGGAAATTTGCTGGAGAACCATGGCGTTCTGGTGGATGGCCAGAAAATTTCCAGGATTGCTCCGCTTGGAGAGTTTGAGGGTTTCAGCGGTGAAAAGGTAGATACTTCAGATGGAACACTGCTGCCTGGATTAATCGATTGTCACGTACACATGGTCTATGGCGGGGAGGCTGACCCAAAGTCACATTTATTGAAACTGGGGCCCGGTCAAATAGTAATTAACGCGCTTGAAAATGCTCAAAAAACCTTACGTAACGGCATAACTTCAATCAGAGATCTAGGCGGCAGGGATTTTTTAGAGTTTGCTGTGCGCGATGCCTGCAACTCAGGGAGACAAACGGGTCCAACAATAAAAGCGGCAGGTCGGATGATCTGCATGACAGGCGGCCATGGCAATGTATTTGGCCGGGTTGCAGACGGACCGGATGAAGTTCTTAAAGCAGTGAGGGAGCAAATTCATGCCGGTTCAGATGTGATCAAATTGATGGCCACCGGAGGAGTGATGACACCTGGTGTAAATCCAGAAGACGCGCATTATTCTGAGGAGGAATTGAGGGTTGGTGTAAATGAAGGGCATCGGTTCAATCGGAAATGCGCCAGTCACGCACAGGGATCTGCAGGAATTTTAAATGCTGTAAATGCAGGGATGGATTCGATTGAGCACGGAATATTTTTGACTCAGGAGTGCATAGAATCCATGCTCAAACAGCAGACATATTTAGTACCGACACTTTCTGCAGTTAACAATATTTATCTCAACCGGGACAATGGGATTCCGGATTTTATCGTGGAAAAAACATTACGTATCCGGGAACATCACCATCAGTCAATAAAAATGTTTTATAAGGCTGGAGGGAAAATGGCGATGGGTACAGATGCGGGGACCCCATTCAATTTACATGGTGACAACACCAAAGAACTTCAATACATGGTTGATCTTGGTGTGTCCAATCTTGATGCATTGAATATCTCCACTGCAAATGCCGCAGATTTGATGGACTTGGAGGATCGAGGTATTATTCAAGAGGGTTTTTATGCGGATTTTCTGATTGTTACCGGGGATCCTGTTAAGGACATTTCAAAAGTAGCCGATCGCACCAATCATCAGATTGTAGTCAAAAATGGTGCTCAGATAAAAAAATAATTAAAAATTCCAGGGAGTAAAATGACAGTCATCAAAGATATCGAAAAATTTCATGATGAAATGACCATCTGGCGTAGGGACATTCACCAGCACCCAGAATTAGCGTTTGAGGAAAAGCGCACCTCGGATTTTGTAGCAGAAAAATTGAAAGAATTTGGAATAGAGATTCATCGGGGACTGGCAACTACCGGAGTTGTTGGAACAATCAGAAATGGTGAGGGACCTTCGATTGGTCTGCGTGCTGACTTGGATGCTTTGCCCCTCGAGGAAAAAAACACCTTTGAACATGCTTCTGTAAATCCTGGGAAAATGCATGCTTGTGGACACGACGGGCATACCACAATGCTGCTTGGAGCAGCTAAGTATTTGGCAGGAAGCAAAAATTTCCGGGGCACAGTTCATTTCATTTTCCAGCCTGCAGAAGAAGGCGGCGGTGGCGGTGAGATTATGGTTAAGGAGGGTTTGTTTGAAAAATTTCCTGTTGATTCGGTTTTTGGAATGCACAACTGGACTGGACTGGAAGCGGGGCATTTTGGAGTAGGAGCAGGACCAATTATGGCTGCTGCGGACACTTTTGATTTGATAATACATGGTAAAGGCGGTCATGCTGCCATGCCGCATCAGTGTATTGATCCGATCATTGTCGCTTCGCAGGTGTTGAATGCCCTGCAAAGCATTTCAAGCCGGAGCACTCATCCTGTGGATTCCTTGGTTATCAGTGTCACTCAAATTCATGCAGGAGACGCATACAATATCATTCCTGATACCGTTCGGATGCATGGGACAGTACGCACTTTTCTTCCCGAAACACGAAATGAAATACCTTCAAAAATGCTAACAGTATCAGAAGGAGTTTGTACCGCCATGGGAGCGTCTTGTGAACTTAACTATGTCAATGGTTATCCGGCAACAATTAATTCTGTTACGGAGACTGATATTTCTGCAAAAGCAGCAATTGATTTAGTAGGTGAAGACGAAGTTGTGCGCAATCCGACTCCGAGTATGGGTTCTGAGGATTTTTCGTATATGCTTCAGGCTCGTCCGGGATGCTATGTATGGCTGGGTATCGGCCCCGGAGAGGGTGATCATGCTTGTACACTTCACAGTTCGAACTATGATTTTAACGACGATGTTCTTCCAATTGGGGCAGCTTATTGGGCAACGCTAGTGGAAAACGAACTACCGAATGCATAGGAACCTAAAGTAATTAGAAACAATTATGGAAATCAAAGGTATAATAAAAAAAATCTCAGAAACTGTTCAAATTTCAGATCGATTCCGCAAGCGCGAATTTGTGGTAGAATACGCAAATAATCCGGACTATCCTCAGCCCCTTCAGTTTGAGCTGGTGCAGGACCGCTGCGAATTGCTGGACTCATTCCAGGAAGGTCAGGAAGTTGAAGTACACTTTGAATTAAGGGGGAGAGAATGGACAAGTCCTCAGGGACAAGTGAAATATTTTAATTCCCTGCAGGCTTGGAAGCTTGTTGCAGAACAGGAAGTCGCAAAACCTCCATCTCAAGATATTCAAAACAGTGGAATGTCTGTAGATGTTCCGGAAGAAAAACCAGGCTGGCTCGATAGTGATGCTGCAGATGATTTGCCTTTTTAGCTGGCTTTAAAGCTTCTTTCTAAGTTAATCCACAAACATCAATCCATAAATGCTGGTAATTTTACATCCGAACACAGACGAATCTGCAGAAGAATTTAAACGTACCTGGAAGCATCTCCAGGGGCTTCCTGAAATTCGTTTGCAGAAACATCATGTTCAGGGAAAGGGGCAGCGTCTGACTGAGATATATTTAATCGGCAATACAACAAAAGTCGACAGTGAAGAAATTGAGTCACTTCCTTCGGTGGAGAGTGTGATACGGATTTCTCATGACTTCAGGATACTTGGACGACACTCAAAGGAGACCAGCCCCATCGATTTTGAATACAACGGTGTTCATTTTAATCAGGGAAACTTCAATATCTTTGCCGGATTGTGTGCAGTGGACAACAAAAAAAATGTAGAGCAAATGATGCGGGCTTTGAAGGAAAATGGACAAGTATGCACACGTATGGGAGCTTATAAGCCTCGTACAAATCCGTATTCGTTCCAGGGACACGGCATGGAATGTCTTCCATACGTTTTTGAATTGGCAGGAAAATATGGAATAAAAGTTGTTGCCATGGAAATAACCCATGAAATGCATATTGAGGAAATCAATGATTGTCTTGATAAACTCGGCAACCCAACCGGAGTGATGCTGCAAATCGGCACGCGAAACACGCAAAATTTTGAACTGCTCAAAGCAGTTGGCAGGCAGCACACATATCCAGTATTACTTAAACGAGGTTTCGGCATTTCATTGAACGAATCACTGAATGCCGCAGAGTATCTGGCCAGTGAAGGGAACAACCAGGTTATTTTTTGTCTGCGTGGTGTAAAAACATCATTCAACGCTCCTCATCGAAATATGGTGGATTTTGCTCATTTACCTATCGTTAAGCGTTTAACACGCATGCCGGTATGTATTGACCCGTCACACTCGGTAGGTACAAGAGAGAAATCTCCCGATGGAATAATGGATATTATTCATTCCACATCCCAGGGAATAATTGCAGGAGCCAATATGGTACTGGTAGATTTTCATCCAGTTCCAACAGAGGCCTTGGTGGATGGTCCGCAGGCGCTCACTTTGAACGAGCTTCCAGAATTCATACAAGATACTATTATTTCACGTGAAGCCTATGAAAAACGAGTTGCTCTTTGGAAGGAAAACTGACCGTTACTGCGGCATCTTTTTTGTTCACTTTAAAATTCCGTACAATATCTGTCAATTCAGGGGAAGCTTCTTTTTTGCTTCCAAAAAAGGCTGAACTGGCATGTGAAAGTAAATTATTTTGACAGGTATTCACGTGCCATACGAGATCCTTCCTCGATATTAACTTTCAGCAGGAAAAATCCTCCTAAAATGAATAGCAGCAGGATCGAAAGAATACCGTAGCGGATGTTTCCGGTGAGCAAAGTAATTGTACCCATCATTGCAGGTCCTATAACTGCAGCAAATTTTCCTAACATATTATAAAAACCGAAAAACTCTGCGGACTTTTCTTTTGGAATTATACGTGTATACAGGCTGCGGCTGAGGGCCTGGATGCCGCCCTGAAACAATCCCACCAAAGCAGCGAGCGTGTATAAATGCCACATCTGGGACATAAAGTAAGCCAGGAAAGTAATAATTCCGTAACCGATAATACCAGTCATTACAGATTGTTTTACACCTATTTTTTTGGACAGCAGATTAAACAAGAGCGCACATGGGAAGGCAATGAACTGTACCATCAGAAGTGCAGTAATCAGCGCGCTGTCGGGAAACTTTAAAGTAACTCCATAATCGACTGCCATTTTTACAATAGTGTCCACACCGTCAATATAAAACCAGTAAGCAAGAAGAAAGGTGCCGACCACTTTCAAATGTCGTATTTCTTTAAATGTGTGCCTTAATTGCTTCCAGCCTAAACTGACTGCTGAAACAATCCCAACACTTTCATGAATCTCTGGTTCCTTCACCCATATTGCTACTGGTATGGAAAATACCGCCCACCATACCGCCACAGTTACAAATGAAAGGCGAATTGCTGTTGCTCCATCGGGGATTCCAAAAAAATCAGGTTTGAGATACATAATAACATTGAGCAGGAAAAGTATACCTCCGCCTATATAACCCATTGCGAATCCCAGAGATGAGACATAATCAACTTTTTTTTCTGATGTCACATCAGGGAGGAGGGAATCATAAAAAATATTACTGCCGGAAAATCCTAAAGCTGCCAAAACGTAAAATAATACAGCCATCTGCCAGTAACCCTTGTCAACAATCCAGAGTCCTCCTGTCATAACAATTCCAAGATAAGCAAAAGTAAAAAGGAACTTTTTCTTTGCAGTACCTTGATCTGCTATTGCTCCGAGAAAAGGGGCAAACAAGGCCACAATTATGGATGCAATTGAGTTTGCCATACCAAGATAAAAAGTACTCTCTGAGGGATAATCAGGATCAGCCCAATATGCTTTGAAGAAAAGAGGAAAAAATCCTGCCATAACAGTGGTCGCAAACGCAGAGTTTGCCCAGTCGTACATTGTCCAGCTCCATACTGCTTTGTTTTCCTGCGTCATTTTTCTAATTTAGGGGATGAATTAATCAATTGACTTCAGAAGGCTTGGGCGCATCCAGGTTTTCTTTAACTCTCTGCTGAATCAAATTTGAAATTTCCAGAGCTTCATCGTTTGTCATTTCAATGGCTGTGACCTGATGCATCCTGCCCTCAACTGACTTCAGAGCCAGCAAAATTCCAGTGGGGCACGTCCCAACCTCCAACTCCATTTTAGCCATATTATTACTCCTTTATTTTCTTGAATTTTATAGAAAAATGCTTTGGAGATTTTGATCAGATTTTAATTCATGTACAAGCTGAAATGGAAGCTAATCTCAATTCTTTGAGTAATTTGATTGATTCTGATAAGATTGTTTGCATATTTCTCCTCACCTTTTCAGCAGTATATGCAATTTCATGGAAAACGTTTTTTACCTGATTTCTGCCCATTCCTATTGCATTGAAGGAATACGACTGTCCAAAAAAAGTCGAAATCGTCTCATTACAGGAGAATCAATAGGTTTTGCTGCTTCAGACACTACTGATTTTGAAGAAAAATCTGCGGCAGAGCCCGGTCAATGGTCTGCAATGATAGCGGAGTTTCTGGATCAGCAGCAATGGAAGGATCATTCGATTTCTTTTCTACTGCCAGCCGAAGATGTATCATTTCGCAAAATTACTTTCCCCTTTCAGGAACGAAAAAAAGTTGAACAAGCTCTTCCGTATGAACTGGAAGAAGAGCTTATGAGTGATTTGTCTGAATGTACTTACAGCGTGCAGGTCTTCACCATGCCAGAGCAAAATTCGGAAGCACTGGTTTTGTTAATAGGAAAGGAGAGACTAAAGCAGTTGCAGCAACTTTGTCTGGAACGCAATTTATTAATTCGGAATGTAGATTGTTCTGCTCACGCCCTTTACAGGTCCATGATGAGCCGGGATAAAAATATATCTAGGACAGGTGATGTGTTTCAAATTTACCTGGGTGGTGATGAAGCATTCGTGAACACAATACGTGATGGTCGTTTGGACCAAATAAAAATTTTTCCCAACAGGATTCCGGTAATTCTTCAGAAACACCTTTCATTAGCTGGAAATTCGCTTTCCGCATTTCTGAATAGTTTCGTCAAATATGCAGAAAATGCTGATTTTGCAGGCGAAGATAGTGAACGAATTAAGTCTTACACTAAGCTCAAACAGGAATTAAACTGGTTATGTTCACAGCTGACTCTCCATTTGCGGATTAAAAATTACGTTTCAGAAAGTCAAATCGAAATTCACGGTATTTTTGGGCCAATGATCAAATGGGACGGTGTAGTTTTTAAAGTACGATCTTTCCCTCTGCCTGAATCTGAAGCATTTGCTGAAAGATCAGGTGAAGATAATCTTACTGAAGACTCATCACTCTCAATTAATGTATATCCGAAAACTGATGGTAAGACTCCGGACACCCTTGAGGAATTGATGGAAGAAGCAAAGCATCGTGAAAAATCAGATGAAAATACATCAATTATGGAAAGACTCCTGACACCCTTAATGTATATCCGAAAACTGGAGGAATTGATGGAAGAAGCAAAGCATCGTGAAAAATCAGATGGAAATACATCAATTGATGAACATGAAACAGAAATCAAATCATCCGAAAAACCACAGAAAGATCAGCATTCATCAAGTCAACTGACTTCGGTTAATCCGCAATCTTCGCTGCTATCACTGCTTGAGAGAAAGCATTGGGGTGTGCTGGGAGAGTTAAGAAATCAAGCGGAACTATATGTTGAATCACATCAGTTGAGCCTTTATCATGAAAGCACTCCGTGGAAGCGTTTTTTACGAAGGAATCGAGGTGCAGTGGCAGTTGCAGCGGGACTGATGGTCATTATTTCTGTAGGTTTCTTCTGGCAAACCAGTACAAAGCTGGACCTGCATCAACAGCAAATTGTAGAGGGCGACCGATTGATACAAACAGAACTCCGACGTGTATTACCAAAAACTTCTGCTGCAGGATTGAAGTCGATGCTTTTGGAATTGAAAGAAAAAATTGAACAGCGTAAAGCTTATATTGAAAACAGCAAAAAATTTGAAAGTCGCGAATATCATCATTTGAGCTTTCTTAAAAACGTATCTTCCCTGCTTAGCGAAGACGCACCATTTCAAGTGGACAGTCTGGAATATGGGCCGGAGAGATTTTCTCTAAGTGGGACAATTGACAGCTACGATCGACTGCAAATACTGAAAACAAATTTGAAATCAATTGAAGAATTTAAAAGCGGAAATATTGTTGAAAGCAACCGAAAAAGTCCGGATGGAATTGTTTACAGAATTTCAATTGATTTAAATTAAGCTACACTATTTCTCTAAATTTCATTTTTGATAAGCTCTCCTTAGAATTGTTCTCTATAATGCTTTGCTGAAATTCTCTTACATTAGTGGCATTAATCCCTCTTCCAGATAAACACTGAAATCCCCTTTGGTTTAAAATATTATTCTTCAAAATTTGAAGAAGCCCCCGATTTTGAAGAGATTGTTTTTCAACAGATACACTTCTAAGTAACATAACCACAGGTATTAAACCTCAGATTTGGCTTGTGGAAATAAACTATTTTTGAGATGATGAGCAGGCACGAATAAATGCAAAGACAAATCTTTAAAAGCCTACCATGAAGTTATCTATACAACCACTAATTGATCTTGCCAACACAGACCGTGAATTACAAGCGTTCATCTATTCCAAGTCTCAATTAGAAAAACAGATTGATACAGCAAGTTCTGTTGTTAACCAGCATAAAAAAACTATTGATGAAAAAAATGATGAGCTTAACGCCTTAATAAATGAAGCTAAAGAACTGAAAAAAAATATTAAGATTCAGGAACAGCTTATTTCACAGTTGAATGAACAGGTTCCAAAGATACGCAACGAAAAAGAATTTGCTGCCAGTAAAAGCCAGCTTGAGGAAGCACGTAAAAACCTGGGGGTTTTAGAAGAAAATCTTCTTGAACTGGATATTAATAAAGAAGACCTCGATAAAGAGTTGGAACAAATTAACGTCAAACTTGATGAGTCCAGTACAGAATTTAAGCAGGAAACATCAGGTCTATTGAAAAAGCAGGAAAAGGCAGAAAAACAAATTGCCATACTTGCCCCCCGCAGAACACGTTTACTGCAAAAAATTCCAAAAAATATTCAGCGCTTTTATGAGCGCTGCCAGGATAGCGGGATTTCCACTCCGATCTGCGCCATAATTGATAAGAGCTGCAGTGGCTGCCATATGGTTTTGTTGCCGCAATTAATTAATGAATTGATGTCAAACCCCAATTCACACAAAAATTGCCCTAATTGCACACGCATTCTGTACTTTCCGGAATCAGAGGAAGAAACAGTTTCTTAGGTCTGATCTACTGCGGTGCCGATTTAGTGTTTACAGTTGATCATTTTCTGTTTCGAAAAAATGTAAACATTATCAAATGTGTTTTACTGCAAATTTTTGCATTAACATTCTGGTTTGGATGCAGTTCCTCCGAAGATACACGTTTTCTATATCCCTCTGAAAAAGAAATGCAGGTGCGTTACCTCTGCCGCTTGCCATATCTTGATGCAACAGCTCCACATCAGCCATGGACAGAATCTACCCCCGACTTACTGATTGTTGGTCAGGACAAAGCCATCGTCTATTTTAATAACGACCGTTCCTTTGTCCTGAGTAAGGATTCAAAGGTTAATCTTCCTCCCGGGAAATACCTCTGCAGTCTCTGAAATCTTTTTTTCTGTTATCAATCATTATGCAGTAAAAGCTTCTCCATTCAGCACAGCTGCATAAACTTCGCGGTCGATGTTTCCTCCTGAAGCAATTACAGCGACTTTGCAGCCCTTGACTCTTGACGATTCCTGCATTACCGCGGCGTACGCAGCAGCTCCTGAGCCTTCGCATACATTATGAGTACACTCATGCAATATCCGCATTGCTTCTGCAATTTCTTCATCTGAAACCTGCACGATCCGCTCGACACCTTCCCAAATTAATTCAAGTGCAGACTGTTCAGGAACCCGGCAGGCCATACCGTCAGCAATTTTTGTGCTGACTGGGGATTCAACAGGACGTCTGCTTATATATGATTCCGCATAAGAGCTGGCATGCGCTGATACAACTCCGACGACCTTAGTTTTCAATTTTAATGCGTCGCGCACAGCAAGCATTCCGCAAATTCCGGAACCCAAACCAATGGGAACGTAAACAACATCAAGATCTTTGACTGCTTTGAGCAATTCCAGACTGTATGTTGCAACTCCGGTAACTAACAGCGGATCGAACGAAGGGATCATTTTCAGTGAATTTTCATGGGCCATCTTTATTGCGTATTCTCGAGCAGATTGAAAATCATCACCATGTTCAAGAAGTTTCACACCCAGAGAACGCATGGCATTATTTTTTTCAATACTGTTGCCGTATGGAACTACGATTGTCACGGGAATTCCGTATCGACGTGCTGCAAAACCTACAGATTGGCCATGATTCCCTTTGGTTGCGCTGACAACACTTTTTGGCTTTTCTGAAGATTCTGCGAGATGAGAGAAATACACCAGTCCTCCACGAAGCTTGAAAGACCCAATCGGTGTCTGATTTTCATGCTTAACCCAGACTTCTGTGCCTAAGCTTTCACAAAGCAGCGGCCAGCAATATTGGGGGGTTGGTTGCATTTCAGCATAGACGATTCTCGTTGCAGATTCTATTTGATCAAGTGTAATATCCTGTACCACTATTCCCCTTCTTTATGTCCTGATACACCTGCAAGTTCGGTCATAACTTTGTTTATTAAACGAAGTCCGGATTTGTCTTTGAGAGTCAGAATTGATTCCGGATGGAACTGTACTGCAGCAACCCGCAGCGTTTTATGCTGAATACCCATTATGACACCATCTTCTGTTTTAGCGGTGATGTCGAAGCATTCCGGAAGAGTGTCTCGATCAATATAAAGGCTGTGATAGCGACCTGCACTGAAAGGGTTGGGCAGCCCTTTAAAGAAAGATTTTTCATTGTGAAATATATTTGATGACTTCCCATGAACCGGATGCTCAAGTGTATGCAACTTCCCACCAAAATGTTGTGCAATTCCCTGGTGCCCCAGACAAACACCAAAAATCGGAATCTTCCTCTTGAGTGCTTCGCCTACAAGCTGTGGGACATTTTGTTCTTCTGGATATCCTGGACCAGGGGAAATAAAGAGTAAATCAGGAGCAATTTCATCAAGCATCCTGTAGGGAAATCCGGAACGGAGTGTGACTACTTTTGCACCAGTTTCCCGCACATAACTTGCCAGGATGTGTACAAAGCTGTCATGATTATCAACAAACAAAACTGTTTTTTCTTCACCTGATTGCGGTAAATCAATATCCTGGGAATCAGACGGCTTGCTGCCCAGTGTCGCAGCCAGGAAAGCTGATGCCTTGATTTGTGTTTCCTTTTCTTCTGTTGAAGGTTCTGAATCATAGAGTAGTGTTGCTCCTGCACGTACTGAGGCCCTTCCGTTTTTAAGATGAACTGTGCGTAATGTCATTCCGGTGCTTACAAAACCGTTAAACCACAAAAAACCAATACATCCGCTGTACCATCCACGCGGTGAATTCTCCATATTTTCAATTGTCTGCATGGCTGCAGGTTTTGGTGAACCTGTTACTGTGCAAGCCCACATGTGAGTCAGAATAGCGTCCACAGCGTCCCTGTCATTATTTAATATACCCTCCAGGTGATCTACTGTATGAATAAGTCTAGAATATCTTTCAAGTAAACGACGTCCAATCAAGCGAACACTACCGGGAACGCAAATTCTGGCCATATCATTCCTGTCCACATCCGTACACATGGTGAGTTCTGATTCCTCTTTTTCAGAAGAAATCAGGGTTTTGATGCGTTCCGCAGTTTCCATTGGATCGTTGCCTACTGGAACGGTACCTGATATTGGACTGGTTTCAAAGCGATCTTCTTTTATTCTTACATACATCTCTGGAGATGCCCCAACCAGTTGTTCCTGACCCATGTTGATAAGAAAACTGTAAGGACTGGGATTCTGTTCACAGATTCTGCTGAACAATTTTGAGGGCTGATCATTAAAACCTGTGGAAAAAGTTTGAGAAAGTACAACTTCGAAAAAATCACCGCGTCTGCATCCGTCCCGAATTTTTGAAACTTTTTTCTCAAATTCACCAATTTCGTGATCACATTGAATCTCCCCATCTGCATTTCCTGCAGCAACTGAATATTCACTGCCTGTATTCCACCAGCTTTCCGTCATGCCTGCAGGTGTCTGGATATGATATTCAATTTTATTGGCCTCCTCCTTCTGCCGATCAACAACCACCATTTCTACCGGCAGGAACAGGTGCAAGTCTGACTGATCAGCATCCCTTCCGTGTTTGGCTTGAATAGTTTCAAATTGAAATACCAGATCGTAGCCAAATGCTCCATATAATCCCAGATAAGGATCATCACTGCGAAACAGTTTAAAGATTGTTCTGATCACCGAAAATACGCTTGGCTGGCGGCTCCTTTCTTCTTCCGGAAAGAATTCAGTCATTTGCTTAACAGTTCCGGAAATCATTTCCACAACATTATCCTGTTCTGATGATGAATTTAATGCTTCAAGATGGGGATGATTCTGTATTGCAGGTTCAATCAGTTTGAGAATACGTGTTCCGTTTGGGTTGAGCGCGTTGATTTGAAACTCTCGTTTATTTGCAATCAGCTCCAATGCCGGATTCACGAATCCCAGATCCCAGCGGGAATATCGATCCGGCACCTCATAATTACTGACAAAAAGAGCACCCTTATGTGTGTCAATATATTGATATATTTTGTTTAGCGCTGAATCTGCCTCTAGGGGAGTAATGGCCTTTTCAATTTTTATCCCGCCCTGTGTTGTGAAAGTTGAATTGTTCATTGCTTAAACCAGGTTATTGATATAGGAAAAATCATCATTTAATTATTTTATTAATAAATTTTTCAACTAACCGCATGTCTTTTATTCCCGGTCTGCTTTCTACTCCGCTGCAAACATCCACTCCCCATGGTTTTACCTTCTCTACTGCCTCTGCAACATTTTCTGGTGTCAGTCCACCTGCCAGAATCATCTTACCCAGGCCTGAAGCCTTACTGGCAAGGTCAATATCGATCATTTGTCCTGAACCACCAAAATGATGCTTACTGTATGCGTCTACCAGAAATGTTTCCTGTTTGTAATGCTTGATCAGAGACACTTTGAACTTAGGAGATACACGAAATGCTTTAAACCATGGAAATGCCAGTTTTTCGCAAGTTTCTACTGCTTCATCACCATGCAATTGTACCCAATCCATACCTGTTTGTTTCATCACATTATTTATTGAATCTGGAGACTCATTCACAAATACTCCCACAGTCTTAGCTGATTGCGGAAGTTCTGCAACGATTTCACTGATAATTTCCGGAATGATATAGCGCGATGACCCATTCCAGCAATTGAGGCCAATTAAATCTGCACCCATTTCAACACAGGAAAGAGCCTGCTCAGGTTTTGTAAGACCACAGATTTTAATTTGTGTTTGCCTTGCGCTGCCTGTTTTCATCTGCTTCTGGATTGGTTTTTTTGGGTTGAAACGCTATAATGAACAGCTATTCTAAGATACGAAGACTAACGAAATAAGCAACGAAAAAAATCCAGGATATCAGATGAATGATCAAAATACTGTATTTTACTGGAACGAATATTTGCTCGTACTTTATTTTTTACCTGCAGCCTTAAGCCGCTTAAACTGAATGTGCTGGCTGGGAACAAGGCGGGATAAGTGTTCGTGCTGCCCCAATTCCTGCATAAAACAATGCAAACAGGTAAAATGAGTAATTTCTATCTATATGTTTGAAAACAGCAAAAGCAAAGCCAAGTGCAGTATGCGGAAAAGCATGGAGCAGAAAAACTGTGGGAATCCTTAATCCTGTTACAGAAAGATTTTAAACAGTTATACAACTTCTCTGAGACCATGAATGATTATTTTGGAGTGCCTGCGACTTTATGTTCTATTTATATAATTTTCATTAATACTGTTCAGAATTAATAAAGGGAATTAACGCTTAAATGTCTATATCAGAATTCAAATTCAGAAACATCAATGTTCTTCTGTTGAGTATTATTTTATGTTTTTGGACAGCTTCTGCAGCGGCACAGTGCTGGACAAGCGATCTTAGTGAAGAAGAGCAGCTGGCTGTGACTCGAGAGACATTTGAAACTGAATTGTTTGCAGAATCAATAGAAGCGGCAAAATGTTATCTTGATGAATTTCCTGTAGGGAATTCAAGGGAAGAAATGTTGTATCTGAAAGCAGAATCGTTTCGCAAAAGTGGAAAACTTAAGGACGCAGTCAAAGGTTATGATGAACTGATGATCAGTTATCCAGCAAGCAATGAATATCTTGAAACAGTAATGTTTCAGAAAGGAGTGTTACAGGTACGTATTAAGAAATATCCTGACTCAATGAATTCATTAAAAATTTTCCTGCTTAAATTTCCAGACTCCAGTTACAGTGATGAGGCCTATTACTGGCTGGGTTATGCTACTTCCTATCATGCTGAGTTGCTGCGTAAAAAAAGCAAAGAGATGGCCTTACCCGAATTCCAGGCTGCTACAATGCATTTTGTTAAATCAAATCCGAAATCATTAAGCCAGACCCAGCAATTGGAACGTTTACATTTATTGGGACGGGCATGGTGGTTCCTTGAAGATATTACACAAGCAGCTGAGGCATGGGACAAATACTTTGACTACTCAAATTCCATCAGTCAGGAAGAGGCATTAAGTCTGAAATTTCAGCTGGCCACAGGATTCCAGAGAGATAAAAACTATGCACAGGCCGAAAAATGGTATACACGAATTACAAAAGACCATCCGGACTCTGAACTGGCAACTTCTTCGTTTTTTTGGCGAGCGGAAATGGCTTATGCAAAAGCAGTCCAGCAGGAAAAAACTACGGTATTGGATTCTAATTCTGTCAAAGGACTGGTCAAACATTACCAACAATATATAAATAAGAATGATAATGAACATCTTGCTCTTGCTTATTATCGAATTGGTGTTTTACAGCGATCTCACCAGTCAAATCAATCTATCTCAGCATTTAATAATTATATTGCAACAAAGGATACTACATATCTGAATGAAGTGCTTTATCAGTTAGGATATTTGTATCTTGAAACTAAACAGCACAAAAATTCAATAAACAGCTTTGAAGAATATTTGTCTAAAGGCTACAAAACTCATGCTGATGAAGTGCAATATCAATTAGGATATTTGTATCTTGAAACAAAACAGCCAAAAAAAGCTATAGCAGTCTATGAACAATATCTGTCTGGAGAAGTTAAAGAGCATACAGCTGTGACCCAGCTCAGCCTGGGCTCACTTTATCTCGAAACAAAACAGCCCTTTCTTGCGTTAGCTGCATTTGAAAATGCCCGTCAATACCCACAATACCAACAAAATATTGAACTTTTACAAACATTAACGGTTCTGTACCGGAAAACTGCTTCAGAGGCTAAATATATACAATTTCTCAAAGAGGTAGCTGCTGATTCAAAATTGACGGAAAAAGAACGCCACGAATTTCAAACACAATTGTTGCTGAAATACTACGATCAGAGGAACTGTGAAAAGTTTATTTCAGAGTTGGAAAAAAATCCGGGTTATTTGAAATACTCTAAAAAGTCAAATCTTGATGAGTGGCATCATTTCATTTTTTTAAGAGGCAGCTGTCATTTTGAGAATCAAAGCTGGAATGAAGCTCGTGCTGATTTTCGCAAAGTTAGGAACAATGACAAATATAGAGAGCAATCAATAAGTATGCTGCTTGAGGCACACAAACAGCTTGAAGACTGGAAGTCAATAACCTGGGAGCTGCAGGATGTTTATGAAAGAAAATCCCCAGCAATGACAATCGATCATTATAAGCTTTGGATTTTTTCCGCACAGAGGCGCAATGATTCTCAAAGACTTGAGCGGATAAAAATAATTTTTGAGCGCTGGAAGGATTCATTTCCGGAAGACCAAGAAAATTTAGAAGGGCTGCAAAGATACATAACGGAAAGCCGACTTCAAGAGCTGACCAGACAGGAAAATTGGACAGGATTATCTTCCTTCATTCGCTCAGAGGTTCAGGCAGGCCGGATAACCCTTGATGAACAGCATTTTACTCAATTGCTGTTTGCAGAAAAAAAACTGGGAAACTGGTCAGGAATCCTGAGTGCATATAAATTATTGAAAATGCATAACACTGAACTTTCTGGAACAGTGGGAGCATTGATTGACCAGGCCAAAGCTGCAGAAAACATGGGTGAAACAGAGCTTTCGCTGAAATATTATCAGCTTGCTCTTGAAACTAAGCCGCTGAATGAAGAAGAGAAGGTTAAGCAGAATGAAATTAAACAATTTATGGCATATAGATCCTTCCAAAAATGGATTGAACAGGAAGAATGGTCAAAAGTTACGAAGGCTATCCACAAAGAGGTTAAAGAAAATAAACGCAAACTGGATGATGAAAATTTTAAGCTGCTGCTATTTGCAGAAAATCAAAAAACCGGAAGAGCCAAATATAATGGAATCCTTGATGCCTATGCTCTACTTGAAAATTATGATAAACAAAAGACTCTTACTTTAGAATCACAGATAGACCAGGGGTACGCAGCTGAAAAACTGGGTGGGTATAAGCGTGCCAAAATTTATTACAGAAGGGCTCTTAAGAAGGCCCCCGATGAAAATGTTGATCTGATTCTACAGTTAGTTGGTGAATTGAAACGGCTGTATGATCGTACAAAAGATCATAAGTCGCTTGTACACATTTACAAGAGGGCATACGGGGCTCTCAAGAAATCTTCAAGGCCGAAGAAAGAGCTTCGTACTTATGCATATTTAATTGGATACCATCAATTTTTCCATCTTAAACAAAATAAAAATGCCAGAGTCTGGCTGATGCGTTCCGATGGAGGAGGGTCTTCAACCCAGGAATTACAGTCGGCATATTGGGTGGCTAAACTGGATCAACAGGCAAAAAAACCGGAATTGGCACTGAAGAGATTAAAAGAATTGTCAGGACGAAAAATTTCTAAAAAATCTGCGCTGTATGTGCAGATACACTTTGAACTTGGAACGTTGTTTCATCTCAAGGAAAACTGGGATTCGGCCCTTATGCATTATCGTTTTGCTGCTAAAGCGAGCGCTCCGGAAGAATTTAAAAAAATTCAAACAGTGGCTGAAGAAAAGGCCAAGGAGATTGCCAATTATCTTAAATCCATCAAGGCTGCTCAAGGATGAGAGTGGTTCTAAGTTTGATAACGGCTTTAGACAAAATTTCTGTTTTTTCCTTCCTTTGTGTTCAGAGAAAAAAACACAGCAAACTGCTTGTATGCCTTATCTGTTTGTTGGCCTGTTTTGCTTCAGCATCGCCTGATCTGGTTTATTCCGAAAACCTGCCACAAGCTGAAATGACTGTGAAAGGACAGATTAGATTACCGTCAGGTGAACTGATCCCAGAAGAAGGATTGAATGTGGTTTTGCTGAAATTAGTTTTGAATGCTGAAGGTCAGGTTACTCCAGTAGGTCCACAGGGCAGGGTGAAAACAGACAGCAAGGGGAATTTTGAGTTTTTGAAAGTCAATCCTGATTATCGTGCAGGATATCAACTTGGAACACGTGTGGATGGTAAATTATACAGTACAAAAGTTTTCTTTTTCAAAGCCGGAGAGAAGCAAGTTGAAAAAGACATTGTTATCCCAGGTATAACTACAGATATAAACAAACTTGAAATAAGTCAGGTGTCGCTTGTGATCGAATCCGGATTAAGCTCAGTCACTGTTACGGAAGTATTATCATTTTATAATTCATCTCCTGACAGAATTGATACAAGACACGGCTCACTTGTGCACGCACTCCCCAAAGGTATGGAAAATTTCACTATGATTCAAAGCAGCTCCGGTCCTGAAATTGAACATCAGATTGATGACAGAATATTAATTATTAACCATGTTTTTCCACCTGGTAACACACAAATTATTTTTCATTACAATATAGGGGCCTGGTTTGGGAGCTTGAACATGCAAAGGGAATTTAACTACTCATTGGATAAAGTGTCTGTCTTTACTCCTTCAGGACAATTGCAAATCAAATCTGCCCAGCTGATTTTTTCCGGAAAGCAAAAAATGCACGAAACAGATTTTCTGGCATGGAAGGGTAAGGCATCAGACTCTAATCAACTGAAATTCAAAATCAGCAATGTTCCTGTTGATTCCCTTGAATATATCGGTATTTCAGGAATAATTCTGCTCTTATTATTTCTGTCGGTAATCATGTTTTATCGGAAGCGATTAATGATGAGAGATCGAATTTAAGAACTATTACAAAGCACAGAGCCATGATTTCAGGCAAAACTTCAGCAATTTCCCGGAGAGGTTACCTAAATATTTGGACAAGCAAATACATTATGACCGGACTTTCAGCAGTCCTTTTATCACTGCTTTATTTCAACTTTTTGTTAACTCCCGAATTGAGAAGGCAAACGCAATTGCTTGCTCAAATTGAGCAAATAAAAAGCGGTCTGCATGAGGTTAAAGCAGCAAACATCAAAGCAAAGCATATAGATAAAAATCTCGTCAATCTAAAGGAAATTGACGGAGAAACAATTATAATCCTTAAACTGAAACACTGATCCTAAGCAAAAGCATTCTATGGACAACTATCACCCGGTTGTTGAAATTTTAGTGGAACGCTACGGTACGTCTCCAGACACACTGGAGCCCCTGCATGAACAGATGCTCGCTTACCGAGAAAACACAGATGGATTGAAAGAAGTATTTCTCAAACATAAAGTTACCAGCGAAGCAGTATTTCAACAGGCATTGGCTTCATATTATGAACTGGAGTACAGGGAAAATTTTAACGATTCCCCGGTGGTGAGGGAATTCACTCAATTCATTCCGATTCGTTATGCCAAAAAAAATATATTCTTCCCGCTGAAAAAAGAGAGAAACACACTGGAAGTTGCCATTGAAAATCCTGCCCTTTCACAGCCTCTGGATGATCTGGCCAGGCATTTCAAGTGTCATATTCAACCAATACTTTCACACAAGCAGGCAGTGCTGGATTTGATTAATCGGGCGTATGATGAATCTTCTGCAACCACTGAAGAAGCAGTTGATCAGCTGGATTCAGAGGAAACGTTTGAAAATATACTGGCAGTTGAGGAACCTGAGGATTTGCTGGACGCAACCGATGAAGAACCGATTAAACGCCTGGTAAACAGTCTTCTTTGGCAGGCAGCAAAAGAAGAGGCTAGTGATGTCCACATAGATCCAACGCCCCGGGATTCAGTAGTTCGTTACCGTATTGACGGTGTTTTGCAGCAAGCAACTGTTTTTCCCCGGCTGGTACATGTGACTGTTGTAAACCGCGTTAAAGTCATGTCACGCCTTGATATTGCACAAAAAGGGTTGCCCCAGGACGGACGCTCAATGGTGCTGATTGCAGGAAGAAAAATTGATATAAGAGTCTCAACAGCACCGACTGTTCATGGTGAAAAAATAGTGATGCGATTGCTTTATCAGGATGAAAAATTAATGCACCTGCGCCAGCTGGGTTTGGCAGAATATATTCTGAACCCTTATGACAACATGGTTCACAGCAGCGGGGGCATAATTCTGGTAACCGGCCCTACAGGCAGTGGAAAAACCACGACACTCTATGCATCCCTCGCTGAAATTGATAATGAGGCTCATAATGTAATTACCATTGAAGATCCTGTTGAATACAAACTTCCAGGCTACAGTCAGATCGAAATTAAGCCAAAGGTGGGATTGAACTTTGCAAACGCATTACGATCAGTTTTGAGGCAGGATCCTGATGTTATTATGGTTGGAGAGATGCGTGACTCTGAAACTGCACAAATAGCCATACAGTCTGCTTTGACCGGTCATCTTGTTTTCAGCACTGTTCACACAAACAGTGCTCCTGCAACCATTACCCGCCTGATTGACATGGGAATTGAACCATTCCTTGTTACCTCAACAATAATAGGCGTACTTGCACAGCGGCTTGTACGCAGGATTTGTCCGGAATGCAAAATAAGTTATGAACCACATCCGGAACAGCTCCGGGAACTGAGGATTAACGCCCAAAGCTTCCGCAAGATGGGTAAGAAATTTTGTAGAGGGGAAGGATGTGTTAAATGCCGCAATACAGGATATCGAGGACGGATCGGCATTCATGAATTGTTGGTAATGAGCGAGGAAATTAAAAAAACAATTTTGGATTACAGTGACGATGCTTCGATCAAAAAACAGTGTTTGAAAGAAAACATGATTACTTTGCGCCGAGATGGCGTTAACAAAATTCTTTATGGTTTAACAACTGTTGAGGAAATTTTGTCTATAACTTCCGCTTAAAGTATTACTGCAATTTTAGTTTAATACAGCCCTAATTGCTGCAAGTATAAAACAGTCATGCATGATTAAGAAAATTTAAGAATAATCAGTATTTTAAACATACAAAGATAGTCTAAATGCTCTGCAATAATGATTAAATTTTAATGGATACTGTTCTTTCATGCATTTAAAAAACTTTTCGGGATTATTATTCCTTATAACTTATTCATATTTATGCTTGCCAAGTATATAAATCAATGTTAGCTTCGATTGACAAAAAGCTGTAATTGAGCTTCCTCAAAAGAGGTTTTATTGAGTTCGAACTTTTTGTTGAACTCTTTTTGGGTACCTTTAGGTACATTAGCGGAATCACTTTCGTAGTTAATAAATATTCAAAAGAAGTTGATTCTAATTCTGCAAAATTCCTTCAAAAGGAGAAATATGGGTAAAATAAAAATTATTATTCCCAGAATTTTAATTACGATCCTGGTTATTTTTGCATCAATCCAGGCTTATGCTGCTAGTTGTCCAATTAAAATTGGTGGGTTGGCTCCACTTTCCGCACCAGGTTCGGTGACTGGAGGAGAAGCCATGCGTGAGGCCATGCTTCTTGCTGAGCGTGATATAAATGCAAAAGGAGGCGTTCTGGGCTGTGATATCGAAGTTATCATCACAGATACAGAAGGTCTGCCCGAAAAAGCAGCAGCAATGATGCAGAAGCTGATCACTCAAGATGGTGTTGTTGCCGTTGGCGGTGGTTATCATAGTTCTGTGGGGGTTGCTTCAAAAGATGTGGCAAATTCTAGAGGAATTCCGGTTGTGTTTGCTGAAACCTGGAATGATACGATCACTGGCGACAAGCAGAAGTACATTTTCAGGATTGCACCATTAAGTTCATGGGCTTCAGGAGTAATATGGAAGTTTGCGGCTCAGGCTCCAGGAGTAAAATATGTTGCAATTGTTACAGAAAACACTGACTACGGAATCCCCGCAGCAAAAGAGTGTGTCGATGGACTGGGATCAAAAGGGATCTCATCGATTACATTCGGTGTTGATATTGGAACACAGGATTTTGCTGGCATCGTGGAAAGGGTCAAGGCGGAAAGACCGGACTACACTATTGTTTTGCTGACAGGAGAAGCAGGTTTTAACTATGCTCAGCAGGCTGCAGATGCCGGTTTTGGCCCGCAGGATACAATGTTTCATGCGAATCAAGCTGGGCTTGAAAGCAAGGCCTGGTGGGAAAACGTTCCTGATGGTAATTTGGCTTTCATGGCCCGAATAGGAGTTCCCGAGACCATGTACAGTGACAGTGCCTTGAAACTCGCTAATGATTACAAAGCCAACACCGGCAAGGATGGAATTGAAAGTTATGCCCTAGAAGCCTATGACTCTATTGGAGTTATTGCGCAAGCCATCAACGAAGCTGGTTCCACTGATGGAGATGCCATTGTCACTGCTCTGGAAAACATATCTCATGATGGAGTTTTGGGGCGGATTTACTTCCCATATGGTTCAAAAAAATCTCCAAGTGAAGACGGTAAGGGTTCAGAATGGTGGCATCAATGGCCAGACCCCGCAATCACCATGGTACAATACCAAAAAGAAGGTGAGCCTTCCAATACAATGACCATTGTGTATCCTGACGTTTATAAAACAGGAGATCCAATTTATGTGGATTAATCCTCTTTATTTCAATTGATAAATCGTAAAAAACATTCCCGCGCAATGCGTGGGAATGTTTGAGGAACACATTTAGTGCTCAAAGCTTCAGCCTGATTGGTTAGAGCTTGTAGTATAGGAATCGATTTATCACATGTATTAAAATCATCATTCTGAAATCTAAATTACTGCATGGAATATTCTGCCATATTTTGGTGGACTACCCTCTGGCTGCTTTTCTGGGGAGTTGTCGGTAGTATCTTTACACGTCGTGTTTATTTACGTAAAGATCTTGACACATCCAACTCAATCTTGGTCGGATCAATGGTTGGGGCGGCATTTGGACCAGTAGGTCTGGTGCCTTTGTGGCTGAAAACTCCTGAAATAAGCAGAAAATTGATCCTCATTCCCGCGTTTGTTTCTGTAGGCATTATGATGATTGCTTTCGCATTGGCTGATCCTCAGAATAACTGCGTTTCAAATGGTTCTTTTGTTGCCTCGCAGATTACAAATGGCCTGATTATAGGGATTATATACGGCCTGATGGCCCTTGGACTGACACTGATTTTTTCAATTTTGGGCATTGTCAGCTTTTCTCATGGCGAGTTTTATATGATTGGGGGCATGTTAGTCTATTACTCAACAGTTGTATGGTTCCCGGGACTACATCCTGTAATTGGAGTGTTGATTGCCTGCCTGCTTACATTCATGCTAGGGGCAGTTTTTGAAAGGTTATTCCTGACTCCCCTCTATGATGGTAGGATTGACCGCCCAGTGGAATACGGTATTCTTATTACGTTTGGACTTGCCTTTACTCTGCAATATTTTGTTCAGGCTGTTGGAGGAGCTAATCCTGTTAAAGCTAAACGATTCTTCGATTTCCCTAGAATTAGACTGCCTGACAAAGCAGATCCTTGGCTGATCAAAACAAGTCGTGGAAATATGGAGTTGTTCGATACCATTTCTATATCCAATCCACGTTTTGTTGCATCAGTGATTTCAATCATGGTCTTATTAGGCCTTTTGTATTTCCTCTATAGAACATGGACAGGTAAAGCCTTGCGTGCAGTGAGTCAGGATAGAGATGCAGCGACCATAGCAGGCATCAACCCTCATCACATGAACATGTTGGCCTTTGCAATGGGTGGAATGATTGCAGCTCTATCCGGAGCAACTTTGGTTCAAGCTTTTTCATGGCTTCCCCAGGTAGGCATGATTCCAGCGATGCGTTCATTCGTAATAGTTGTTTTAGGCGGGCTGGGATCTCTTCCGGGAGCGTTCATTGGAGGAATAATCATTGGACTGGTAGAGGCGGCAGGAACCGGCTGTGTTCCGGATCCTCAAAAAGCTTCTTCCTACATACCGGCTTACGGTATGATTGTGCTCACGCTCACGCTTTTGCTGAGACCCACTGGTTTGCTGGGGCGTAGGTTCGCAAGTGGAACACACGGGAAATTATGAATCGACAGCAGACTCTTTGGCTTATCAGTATTCTGATCATTGTTTTTTTCATGACATTCCCCTTCTTATACGGAAGGCGGGATTATGATTACATCATGCATGTTTTAATCACAGGATTCTTTTATGCCATTTTGGCTTCCAGCTGGTCCATGCTGTCTGGTTATGCAGGGCAGTTTTCTTTTGGCCACATGGCTTTTATGGGACTTGGATCATATGGCACAGCCCTGTTCAGCCACTATTTCTATCTTTCTCCTGTACCTACAAATTTATGTACTGAGTTTGAAATTGGCGATCAGTATTTTATCATCAAGGATGCAATCGGTGTAACTTCAAGTACCCTTGCTCAGGATTGCTTGACAAAAGCGCTGGCAATTTGGGATGGGAGTGTCCAGATCACGCCAATGCCTATTTGGATTGGAATTCTTCTGGGATCAATGCTTGGAGGTATCTTTGGTTTGTTGATCGGAATGCTTGTTTTAAGGTTAAGGGCGGCATATTTAGCGCTTTTTACACTAGGGTTTTCAGAGATTTTACGGGCCACCATCAGTGCAGAAATTAAAATTACCCGGGGACAAGCCGGTATTGAATTGCCTTACCTCTTTGAAAACGGAATAACAGTATTCGGCCATGAATTCAGTAAGACAGATAAAATTCCTCCTTATTATGTAATGTTTTTTTTGCTGCTGGCCTGTATGGCTGTTTTGGCCTGGTTAGCTAAGTCTAGGTTTGGTCTTTTTGTTCGTGCACTTCGTGAGGACGAAGATGCAGCAGCAGCACTGGGGGTAAACACTGTTCGATTCAAAATAATGGTCTTTGTGATTACTTCTACGATGGCAGCCTTGGCTGGTGCGGTACAGGCACATTATGTTGGAATAATCACTCCAAATAACCTGATGATTCTGCAAATGAGTCTGGTTGTGGCTATGGCCGTGATTGGAGGATTAGAAAATTTTGCTGCAGCCGCTATTGGGGCAATTATCATTCAATTCCTGCTTGAATTGTTGAGGGAGAGTTTTGTAATCGGTGGTGTAGAAGTGGATATGACTCTCTGGAGACTAGTATTTTTCGGAGCTCTTCTAATGATTACATTGCGTTTTTTTAGAAACGGATTGATCACACCAATAATTGAGTTTTTCACTCGTGCGCACGTTGCCTCAGAAACTGTGGAGAAAAGAATGGATCCAAATACAGAAGATGTAGAAGAAGCAGGAATAACAGGATGATAGAACTTGAGGTCAAAAATCTGAACAAACGATTTGGAGGATTGCATGTACTCAAAGATGTTTCCTTCGGCATAAAAGGAGCCGAATTGATAGGTCTGATAGGACCAAATGGTGCAGGGAAAACCACTTTAACTAACATCCTTGATGGGGCAATCAAACCCAACAGTGGGACCGTTTATTTAAACGGTCAACGAATAGATCAATTGCCTCCCTTCGAGGTTGCTAAAGTCGGTTTGGGGAGAACTTTTCAGGTTACTCGTTCTTTCAGGAGGATGACGGTTTTGGAAAACCTGTATGTTCCAGCCCTTGCAAAACATGTGGCTGCAGACAAAACAGAGGTGACGAACAAAGCTTTGGAAGTTCTTGATTTTCTAACTATGAGGCACTTGCGTAATGAATATGCCCAGGCATTATCCGGGGGGCAGCAAAAGCTGTTGGAATTGGGGAGACTCTTGATGCTTGATCCGGACATCATCATATTAGATGAACCATTTGCCGGAGTTCACCCGACACTGATGGAAATCATTTACGAATACATACGTAAAGTGAATGAAGAAGGCAAAGCAATTGTTCTCATCAGTCACCAGATGGACTCCATTTTTTCACTGTGTAAAAGACTTCTGGTTTTGAACTATGGAGATTTGATTGCTGATGGTGCGCCGGAAGATGTAAAGAATGATCCGGTTGTAGTTGATGCATATTTAGGAAAAGATGATGATGAAAATTCTGACACCACTAATAATGACAAACAAAATTCAGCATAATTATGTCGGAGAATACTGAGGCACGTCCTGTTTTGGAAATTAAGAATCTTTATGCAGGATATTACAAGGATTTGAATATCATCCAGGATATCAATATCAAGGTGCGTTACAATCAAATCACTACTATCCTGGGTGCAAACGGCGTGGGTAAATCAACAGCCCTGAAAGCTATTTTTGGTTTTCTAAAACCTAATGCAGGAGATATATTGCTTGAGGGTTCAAGTGTGCTGCATGTTCCGGCACATAAACTTATACTGAAAGGTATGGCTTACATTCCGCAGCAACCCGGAGTGTTTAAGGATATGACAGTTGAAGAAAATCTTGAGCTGGGTGGGTGGACATTTCGTAATGACAAGAAGCAGGTTAAAGAGAAGATTGAAGCAAATTATGAAAGATTTCCCGTACTAAAAGAAAAACGAAAGCAAATTACAGGTGAGCTTTCAGGAGGACAACAACGTATGGTTGAGATCAGCAGAACCTTGATGGTGGAACCAAAAGTTTTGCTGATTGATGAACCAACAGCCGGTCTTTCTAAAATGTTAGCTGAAGAAGTCTACGAAATGCTTACGATGCTAACGACTCAAGAAAATCTAAGTATTTTAATAGTCGATCAGGAAATTCGGCAGGCTCTCAAAATAGCAGATTACGTTTATGTTCTGGAACTTGGTCGCAACAAATTTGAAGGTCCATCTTCAGAGTTTACAGATCTGAAGCAGGCATTCTGGGTAAGCAACTGATATTAAAATACAATTTAATTGGGAAAAAATTAAAGAAGTTTGTTGCTCAGTTTATTAAAGGGTCTTAAAAAAATAGTTTAGAGTCTAAGATTTATATGGAAATAAAATCAAATGGAGAGCGACTTTGGAATACACTGATGGAAATGGCAAAGATTGGCCCGGGAGAACGCGGCGGGAACCGCAGACTGGCACTCACTGATGAAGATATTGAGGGGCGTACGCTCTTTCAGAAATGGGCAGCTGAGGCAGGCTGTACTATCCGTCAGGATACCATGGGCAACATATTCGCCCGCAGGGATGGAAAGAGTCCGGATAAGGATCCTGTTTTGTCCGGAAGTCATCTTGATACTCAGCCTGCAGGGGGAAGATTTGACGGTATACTTGGGGTACTTGGCGCGTTGGAAGTTGTACGGTCTTTAAACGATCATGGAATTGAAACAGTATCTCCGGTTGAAATCGTGGTATGGACAAACGAAGAAGGCGCACGTTTTCCCCCTGCCATGATGGGTTCCGGAGTGTTTGCGGGAATTTTTGAACAGGATGAAATTTATAAAAATCATGATCCTGAAGGAATAACAGTTGAGGACGAATTACGACGAACAGGTCAGCTTGGGGATGTTCCCTGCAAATTCTTTCCGATCAAGGCCTATTACGAATTGCATATTGAACAGGGACCGGTGCTGGAAAATGAAAACACAAGCATTGGTGTTGTAACAGGCGGCCAGGGTGCAATCTGGACCCACATCACCCTGTACGGACAAGGCTCCCACGCCGGTACAACTCCCATGGACTATCGCAAGGATCCAATGATGGGCGCATCAAGAATAATAACCGAACTGCGTGAAACCATTCGAAGCCATTCTGCATCGGTAGGCACAGTTGGACGGCTAGAAACCTATCCTGCTTCCATCAATACCATTCCTAGCAGTGTTTTCTTCACTGTTGATACAAGGCATCCTAATGAAAAAGTTCTCATGCAAATCAATCAGGATTTAAAAAAGATAGTAAATTCTGTTTGCTCCTCAGAAGGACTTGAGAATGATTTTAAAAATATCGTAATTAATCCCACCGTTGAATTTCATCAGGACTGTGTTGCAAATGTACGACAGTCTGCAGATTCTCTTGGCTACAGTCATCGTGATATTGTATCCGGAGCGGGACATGACGCCTGTCATGTAAATCACGTGGTGCCAACGGGGATGATATTTATACCCTGTGAAGGCGGACTCAGTCACGATGAGGCAGAAAACACCACGCCCGAACACGTTTCTGCTGGTGCAGATGTTCTGCTCAACTCCGTTGTGGCCAGTGCCGGGATCTAAAAATTTAAGCCTATCCGCAACCAGGAAAAGATTGACCTATCTTGAAGCCAGTTAAATATATATTGGTTCTATTCACTATTTTAGCAAGATAGTTCTCATTCAAATAAGATTCATCCGGTTAAAAAAATAATTTTTTTGATACCTTGATGGTTATTGTCTATTTTCGCATAACCTAATAATTTGCTTTACTTTTTTCCATATTTAGATAATAACTGTACGCGAATTGTACAAACCCTTTCCATTTCTTCCGGAATCCGGGTAAAAGCATAAATTGAGTTCCGGACTGAGCAACTTAAGAATTGCACCATCAGAGAATAAATTGGATAATCTCAACGCGACACTTGTTGTGGATGATCTGCATAAGTACTTTGGCAGTGATGAAGTTCTTAAAGGCATTTCGCTGCAAGCACATGAAGGTGATGTTATCGCAATGATGGGTGCCAGCGGCTCAGGTAAAAGTACCTTTCTGCGCTGCATCAACATGCTTGAAACTCTCACCAGTGGCAAAATATATGTACGTGGTGAGTTGATTCGCATGAAGCAGGAACGCAACGGAGCTAATGTACCAGAAGACCTTAAACAGGTGGAGCGTATCAGGACTCGGCTTGGAATGGTTTTTCAGCAGTTCAATCTTTGGTCCCACATGACGGTATTGGAAAATGTGATCGAGGCACCCATACATGTTCTCAAAATACCAAAAAATGAGGCTGTTGAACGGGCAGAATCCCTTTTGCATAAGGTTGGGATTCACGACAGGAAGCATTACCATCCGGCTCACCTTTCAGGAGGCCAGCAGCAGCGGGTAGCAATTGCAAGAGCACTGGCAATGGAACCGGATATGCTGCTTTTTGATGAGCCGACCTCAGCACTTGATCCGGAACTGGTGGGAGAAGTTTTGCAGGTGATGCGTAATCTTGCCGAAGAAGGGCGAACCATGATCGTGGTCACGCATGAGATCGGTTTTGCTCAGGATGTTTCTTCAAGAGTTGTTTTTCTGCATGAAGGCAGCATAGAGGAAGAGGGGGCGCCTTCTGTAGTCTTCAAAAACCCCTCTTCAGAACGGTTTCGACAGTTTGTTTCCAAACAAGTCGAAAATTAGAACAAGTCATAAAGGCTTAAAACTGCGGTATTTTTTTCATACCTCAGTCATTATTAATTTCAAATGGAGAAATACTATGAAAAAGTTAATTACTCTGTTCATGCTGGTTCTTTTTTCACTTGCGTCAAGTGTGTCAGCAAATGAATGGGATAAAATTCGTATTGGTGTTGAGGGGGCTTATCCTCCTTTTAGCTCGGTCGAAAAAGACGGGACACTTATAGGATTTGACATTGATATCGCCAGGGCACTATGTGAGGAAATTGGTGCTGAATGTGTACTGGTCCCACAGGACTGGGACGGCATTATCCCTGCTCTGCTGGCCCGCAAATATGATGCGATCATCGCGTCTATGTCAATCACAGAAGAGCGTAAAAAGAAAGTCGCTTTCTCAGATAAATACTACAACACTCCAGCTAAGTTCGCCCGTAAAAAAGGCTCTGGAATCACAATTTCCAAGGCAGGTTTGAAAGGAAAAACTGTTGGAGTTCAACGTGCGACTACTCACGATAGCTTCATTACTGCGGAGTATGGTGACAGTGTAAATATAAAGAGATACGGGACTCAGGATGAAGCCTATCTCGATGCGATTGCAGGTCGCGTTGACTTGCTGCTTGCAGATTCAATTGCAATGGAAGATGGTTTCCTGAAAACCGATAAAGGCAAAGGTTGGGAATTTGTAGGACCAGGTTTTTCCGATCCTAAATATTTTGGTGTTGGTGCCGGAATCGCGGTGCGCAAGAATGATCGTGAATTAGCCAAACTTTTCAGTTTAGCTATTAAAGTTATTCGTGCTAATGGTGTTTATCACAGGATTAATGGAAAATATTTTGCCTTTGACGTTTACTAAGATTTATCTTGGTTGAGGTTTACCATCATACTTCAAAGAAGCCTCTAAAAAGTCAGAATTATTCTCTTAGTTAGCCACGGAATCCCAGGATTCCGTGGCCTTCCCTTCTTCCCCTCACGAATTTAATGCATGTTTGATTTGCAAGGCTATTTCCCGATGGTTCTGGAAGGAATGGTACTAACCATAGAAGTAGCCTTACTTTCCCTTTTAATTGCTGTAATGCTAGGTTTAGTTGGTGCTCTGGCCAAGCTCTCCAAATCCCGGATTGCCCGTAGCAGCGCAAATGTTTACACCACCCTGATCAGAGGGATTCCTGATTTGGTGCTTATGACAATAATTTTCTATGGTGGTCAAATCCAGGTCAACAATATTGGGGATTTCCTGGGCTGGGACTACATAGACATCAGCCCTTTTGTTGCAGGAACACTGACTATAGGTTTTATTTTTGGAGCATATATGACTGAGACATTTCGGGGAGGCATCCTTGCAGTTTCAAAAGGTGAAATAGAAGCAGCACATGCCTTCGGAATGAAGCGCTGGCAGGTGTTTATGCGAATTACTCTGCCTCTGATGGTGCGCCACTCCCTGCCAGGCTTTGGCAACAACTGGATGGTGCTGGCAAAATCCACCGCGCTTGTTTCCGTGATTGGACTGCATGACATGGTCTACAATGCAGGAGTTGCCGCAGGGGCTACACGCCAGCCCTTTACATTCTACCTCGTGGTTGCCATGCTGTTTCTGGTAATCACAGGTTTTTCCGATTTTGGACTTCGGTGGGCTAACCGCCGCTTCAGTGTGGGTGTACGGAGAGCGTGATGGACTACGAAGTTATTTTCAGCAACATCCCCCTGTACTTTGAGGGACTGTGGGTCACAATTCAACTGGTATTCCTGGCGCTCGTGCTTGGCTTTGTGCTCGCACTGCCGATTGCTTTGCTGGGGACTTCCAGGTACCCGTGGATTCGGCTTTTCCCCAAAGCCTATATCTATTTTTTCCGGGGCACACCTCTCCTGGTGCAGATGTTCATGATCTACCATGGAATGGGACAGTTTGAGTTAGTTCGGGAGAGTGTCATCTGGATTGTATTCAAGGAAGCTTACTGGTGCGCACTAATTGCCTTTGCCCTCAATACCGCCGGTTATACGGCAGAAATCCTGCGTGGAACCATAGAGCAGACTCCATATGGAGAGATTGAGGCAGCACGTGCATGCGGGATGTCAAAATCAACTCTTTATCGGCGAATTATTCTCCCCGGAACTTTTCGCAGGGCACTTCCTGCTTATGGAAACGAAGTTATTTTCATGCTTCATGGCAGTGCACTTGCCGGAGTGGTTACCATCGTTGATCTGTTTGGTGCGGCAAAAATCGTCAATTCACGCCACTTTGTACCATTCGAATCCTTTATCACCGCAGGTTTCTTCTACCTTTGTTTAACCTTCATAATCGTCTCGCTTTTCAAGAAACTTGAATTCCGCTGGTACGCACACCTGCGTCCCCGTGAGGTTTGAGAAGTTTCAACAAATTTAATTGAATATAAATAACAAAAAAATTCTTCAATAATTACAATTAGTTCATAATATTCAGTCAGAATATTAGTGCCATTATAATAAATAAATGATTTGCTGATGAATAAAAAATTAAGATTGGTACTATTTTGACGTGAAGTTTTTCTTATGTAATGATAGACTTTCACGGTTTAACAATCTTATTCACCTTTACAGGAGTTAATTGAATGTTTCCTTTTATTTCAGTCGCATATGCCCAATCTGCTGACGCAGCGTCCGGTAGTCCTTTTTTCCAATTTATACCGCTTATTTTAATCCTTGGAGTATTCTGGTTTTTGATAATCCGTCCTCAGCAAAAAAAACAGAAAGAACACCAGAGAATGGTGGACAGTCTGCGCAAGGGCGACAAAGTTGTCACAAACGGGGGAATATTTGGAACTATCGTCAAAGTGGGAGATGACAGGCTAACTTTGGAGATTGCCAGCAAGATACAAATTCAGTTAGAGCGAAACCAGGTTTCGCGAATGGATAAAAAAACTGGAGTGAACAAAGATGATGATGACGAGGAAAAAGAAGAGATAGAAGAAAAAAATGAAAAGAAATTGAAAAAAGAAAAATAACATAAGAATGAAAAAAAACCATAATATTTTTTAAATAAGTTTTTTCGCTTTATTGGATTAAATTTTAATCTCAATCCCTCTAATTTATTTTGTACTTCCTGTCCAATCTGGAACTAAGCAATTTTTAAATAATAATCATGGACATTAAACTGAAAGGAGCCATCATTCTGATCGTGCTGCTTGGAGCCCTTTATTATGCATTCCCAACATACAGGGCATATCAAACAGGAGTAGATCCGCAGACTGTTGAAAATAAGGTTAATCTTGGGCTTGATTTACAGGGAGGAATGTACCTCGACATTGAAATAAAAGCTGACGATGCAGTCAAAGAAATTCTTCGGAGGACTGCGGAAGAGCTGGAGGACCTCATGATTGATGAGCAGGTTGATTTTGTTGAAGTTCGCCAAACTTCAGATTCACTGATTGTTGAGATGGAATCAGGCAGGAAAGTTGAATTGGACCAGGCACCATACGATCGTTTTCTTGTGCAGTTTGACCAGAGTGAACAGGGAGATCTTACTTTTCTGAAACTGGGGTCAGAAGAGGCGGAGCTTATTAGGGAAAACGCCGTTAGTCAGGCTCTGGAAGTATTGCGGAATCGTATTGACAGCCTTGGTATCAATGAGCCCTCACTGCAGCAGCAGGGCGTCAACAATATAGTGATTCAGCTTCCAGGTTTAAAAGACAGAGATCGTGCCATAGAATTGATTGGTCCGCAGGCAGTATTAAAGTTTCAACTTGTTAACAATAATGCCACTCCAGACAGCTATAACAGACTTACTGAAGTTGTCAAATATGAAGAAATCTGGGATAAAGCAACTAACAAACTTATTTCCAAACGGCCTTATGTTCTGGAGAAGAAGATCCTGATGACAGGAGAGTTTATCAGGGACGCTCGAGTCAGGATCGATCCACAGGATAACAGGCCCTATGTTTCGCTTTCATTCGATTCAATTGGCGCAGATAAGTTTGCCAAAATTACTCGACGCAACGTAGGTAGAAACATGGCAATTGTGCTGGATGAGAAAATTCAGTCGGCTCCGGTGATTCGTGAAGCCATCACCGGGGGAGAAGCATCAATATCCGGACAGTTTACTGTTGATGAAGCAGATACTTTAAAAATTGTTCTGCGTTCCGGATCATTGCCGGCTCCCATAGAAATCAGGGAGGAACGTACTGTTGGCGCCAGTCTGGGAGAAGATTCAGTAGATCAGGGACTTAATTCATTGATGATCGGCAGCGTGCTTGTGTTAGTGTTCATGCTCATCTATTACCGCCTTGCAGGAGTTTTTGCTGCAGTTGCACTGATTTTCAATGTGATTCTAATAATTTCGGTTCTTGGAGCTTTTGGGGCCACATTAACCTTGCCGGGCATGGCAGGGATTGTGTTGACCATCGGTATGGCTGTTGACGCGAATGTATTAATTTTCCAGCGCATCAGGGAAGAAATCAAACGTACTGAAAACCCAAGAGCTGCAATACAGGAAGGCTTCGGAAAAGCTTTCCGTACTATTCTGGATGCAAATGTTACTACACTTTTTGCTGCTCTTGCTCTGCTGCAATTTGGCACAGGTCCCATCAAAGGTTTTGCTGTAACGCTTTCCATTGGGATAATTGCAAGCATGTTTACAGCAATAATTGTGACTCGCTTCTTTTTTGATTATGTTTATTTGAGAAGGACAAAATTACGTTCTCTAAGCATTTGATTGATGCTAAGACTTTTCTTCAGTTTACAGTAAGACTATGCAGTTTCTTAATTTTCAAGAAGGACAATTTATAAATTTCCTCGCATTTCGCCGTATTGCAGCAATTATCTCAGGTATTCTCATACTGGCAGGAATCGTTTCGGTAACGGTACATAAAGGATTAAAATACGGGATCGATTTCAGAGGAGGAACTAATGTACAGATTCAGTTTACAACTCATCCCAACCTGGACCAGCTTCGGGAACTCTTTGCTGAGCACGGCATGAATAATGTTGTCCTTCAGACATTTGGTGACATTGCTGATCAGGAAATATTACTTGGTCTTCCAATTGACAGTCCACTGGGAACAGGCGAGCATTTAACTACAGAATTAGGTAAAATCCTTCTGACTCAACATCCAAAATTTGAAATACGACGTATTGAATCAATTGGGCCTAAAGTGGGTGATGAACTGAAAATCAGCGCGGTGCAGGCGATACTGATAGCCCTGGGACTGGTTCTGCTTTACATCACCATTCGTTTTCAGTGGCGGCAGGGAGTCAGTGCGATAATAGCCTTAGTTCATGACGTGTTAATTATAGTAGGAATATTTTCCATATTAGAGAAAGAATTTACATTAACAGTAGTTGCTGCATTGCTGACCGTGGTGGGATATTCTCTGAATGATACCATTGTTGTCTTCGACCGCATTCGGGAAAATCTGGGGAAATATCGCAAGAAATCCTTTGAAGAAACAATTAATTTAAGCATTACGGAAACATTGAGCAGGACCTTAATTACTTCTGGAACCACCCTGCTGGTTGTTCTGGCCCTGTTTATACTGGGGGGTGAAATAATTCATGATTTCGCTTTTGCCTTACTGGTAGGTGTGCTGATCGGTACATATTCTTCAATTTATGTGGCAAGTCCTGTGGCATTGTTTTTAACGAAATTAGTTCCAGCCGGCGGAACATCAACTGCGACAAGCTGAGTTTTATAGATGTCTGCTTCCGGAGTCCCACCGTTTGAAGCAATAGCAATTGTGGGCCTAGGCCTGATTGGAGGCTCAGTCGCCAAAGATGTGCGGCGTTTGGGAATGGCCCGGCAAATTCTGGGATATGACAATAACGAGGAATATCACAAGGAAATCAAATCAAGAAAATTAGTTGATTACCTTTCAGACGCTCCTGACAAAAAACTGGCTGAGGCAGAGTTAGTATTGCTGGCTGTCCCGGTAAAAGCCTTTAAAGAAGTCCTTCCTGCAATTCTTCCAAATATTTCTTCAACGGCAATTTTAACAGACACAGGCAGCGTAAAATCGCCTCTTTTGAACATGATGTGTGCTCCTGAGTATGAGGAGATCCGTTTTGTAGGAGGACATCCTATAGCCGGCTCAGAACATTTTGGTCCTGGTGCTGCACAGCAAAATTTGTTTTCCGGGAAGCGCTGCATACTTACACCGGGAGAAAAAACTGACAAGGACTGGATTCGAGTAGTTCGAAGACTTTGGGAATCACTCGGTGCGAAAGTATCTGAAATGGATGCAGAATCTCATGATCAGATGTTTGCTTCAGTCAGTCATTTACCCCACCTTCTTGCCTACGCTTGCATACAGGCAATTGCAAATACAGAGACTCAGGAAGCTTTGGGACATTCGGGAGCTGGACTTAAGGATTTTTCCAGGATTGCATCTTCAAGTCCGCAAATGTGGGCAGATATTTTCCTTGAAAACCAGGAAAACCTGCTTCCGCGAGTCGCTGCCTTTAATGAAGTTTTATCAGCGCTTGAGGAAACAATTAAAAAGAATGACAAAAAAAAATTAGTTGAACTGCTTGCTCTTTCAAAAAGCGCGCGTGATCGCTGGATGGCGTGACACTTGGAAAATTGATGATCAGTGTTTGATCTTTTGCCAGTACTTTTCAAATTCGAATAATGGAGAGTGACTGCCCTGATGACATTCAACACACACTGATGCGGGGTTGTGTTCAGCTGGCTTTATTTTGCTGTTTGCCAGATGATCTCTGGCAGGGCCATGACAGTTTTCACACTGAACATCTGTTAAATGGGGAGTTAAGTCCAAACTTAGAAATCCCCTCTTGCCTTCAAATTTTCTTACTGATTCTGAAGAATTTTCGGTTGCGACCCACGGATTAAGACCTGCCACATGACATTCCAGGCATTCAGGATCAAAATGCTTCCCTAAGTTTTCCAGAGTGGCGAAAGCGCTTGCGTGCCGACTTTTTTTCCAAACAGCAGTACTTTCCAGGTGGCAAGCGGCGCAAACTTGATTTCCAACAAATGGAGAGTCTTTCAAATGCTCCTTTTTTAGTTCCAATTTGCTGAAAAACAATTCTTTGACAGCGGCATCATAACTCCTGAATGATTCCAGCAGTTCAGGGTCGTCCTCTATATTTCTGCGCAGCCAAGATACAGACAAACCTTCCGGAACTGTTTCCTGATTATCCGGTATTATCTTTCCATTTTCATCCAATTTTCCTGTTAAGATTCCCTGCCCTTTGGTTGGAATCATCGGGTAATATCTTGTGCCCCCCTGCATTTTCAAAACTTGATTTAACTCATCGTCATTGTTGCTCCCTGAGATAATAAGATCAAACATTCCGGACTTGTCAAATAACTCCAGTTCATCCGCATTTCCTCTAAATAAAAGGATCCGGAACTGGGCACTATTTTTTT
>ERZ651768.174-NODE-174-length-46491-cov-5.407980_pt1 | contig 46491 bp, 41 predicted proteins | sample MGYA00514754_ERZ651768 | MGnify/ENA metagenome assembly ERZ651768
TACTCATCCTCATACCGCGAGTCGAAGATTCGGGTCACGTCATCGAGCTCCGTGAGCTCGCCGATCCGAACGAGATCGACGCCCTCGACAGCGTTCTCATTCGTCGGATACGGGAGGACCGGAATGAAGTAGTAACGCCCGGTATTGGGAAGCAATTCGTAGCGACAACCCGTAGGTGTGGACTCGATGGTGTCTTCCTCGGTATCGGCATCGGTCTCGACGAACTCGCGGATCCCGTAGGTGGCTCGGTAGAGGAACGAATAGCGGCCGTAACATTCGAAGTTTCCCTTGTCGGATTCCACCGGGCCTGGGTCGATGGCGATTTCGACCTGCGAAAGCACCTCTTGCTTCGTAGGTATCAGGCCCTGGTCGGTCACCGCCTCGATGAACGGGATGATGTATCGCTCGAGGCCGAGCGTGTTGTTCCCTGCCATGTCCCAGAAGGAGGTGTATTGCCTACCTGAAGGTTCGCCCGCGTCGTTCGAGACCAGTTGGCCATCGTCTTCGACTATCGCGTCCTTACTCCGGTCGTAGATGCCGCGGTTTTCCGTGACGCCGGATTCGCCGCCTCCTACCAGTTCGACGACTTGGAGGAAATGGCAAGCGACCTCCCACGAATAATGAACGAAAAAGGCCCCGTGTTTGTGGCTCTAAAGGTCAACCACCCAGACGAGATACCAGAGTTATACATGGGCAACACCGCAGAAGCAATGAAACGCCTCGCCTCCAACCTGTCGTCCGGCGCCTAGCCAGGAGATCACAATTTGTACGACTTCCACACCCACACATTTCTCAGCGACGGGGTACTTTCGCCAATCGAGCTGATACGCCGGGCGTTGGTGCTTGGCTACAAGGCCATGGCCGTGACCGACCATGTGGGTTTGGGTAACTTGGAATACGTGGTTAAGACGCTGGTGATCGACTGCGAACAGGCCACCAGGCGCTGGGACATCCTGGCGTTGCCTGGAGTTGAGATCACCCACGTTCCAAAAGACGACATCGACCTTGTGGCGCGGACCGCCAAGGAGATGGGCGCCAAGCTGGTTGCAGTGCATGGGGAAACGCCAGTGGAGCCCGTGGAACCTGGTACCAACGAGGCGGCGCTGCGTTCAGACTTCGTGGATGTACTGGCACATCCTGGGCTCATTACGTATGAGGAAGCCCGGCTGGCCGCGGAGCATGGCATCTACCTAGAGGTGTCAGCCCGGAAAGGCCACAGTCTGGCCAATGGACATGTTGCGAAGATCGCTAAGGAAGCCGGAGCGGCTACCGTTTTGGACTCAGACGCTCATGAACCCGACGATCTGCTCACGCCTGACCTCAGGCAGAAGGTAGCCAAAGGCGCTGGTCTCAACGATGACGAGATTCACACGTTATTGGAGACGAACCCACTGAAACTGTCGAGCACCCGAATCCGTAGTAACGTGTGTCGATCGAACGATTCGACATCGGGATGGAGAGACGACGAGATTCGCAAGAAAGAGAACCGAAGAATGTATAGAACACTATCGACCAAAGACTTCTTGGGAGCGATGGTCCTACTGGCAGCCGGGCTTCTGTACCTCCTCTAACAGGGCCACCTGTAGCAAGGCTACTTGTAATAAGGTTACCTCTTCAAAGGCCCCTTAGAGGATCTCCCGCAGTGCCGCTATCAGGTAGTGGACATTACGCTCGTTACAGCTGTACCCCATCAGCCCGATCCGCCACGCTTTGCCCTTGAGCGGGCCGAACCCTCCTACGATCTCAATACCGTAATCCCGTAGAAGGCGACCTCGGACCGCCGCATCATCGACGCCGTCCGGGATCATCACGCAAGTAAGCATGGGCAATCGGTTCTCCGGATCGCCGAACAGTTCGAGACCGAGTTGGGTGAGCCCGGCCTTCAAGAGGTCGCCACACTTCTGATGGCGGGCGAACCGCTCTTGGAGACCCTCCTCCTGGACTAGGCGAAGGGCCTCGTGGAGGGCGTAGATGAGCGATCCCGGCGCCGTGTGATGGTAACCCCGATCGGAAAGCCAGTACTTCCGGATCAGCGTGAGGTCGAGATACCACGTGTCGACCGGGCGGCTACGGGAGTCGATCACAGCCATCGCGCGATCGTTGAGTGTGATACACGAGATTCCTGCCGGACCCCCGATGCACTTCTGCCCGCCGCTGTAGCAGATATCGATCAGATGTTCGTCCACCGGGATGTGGGCGCCGCCGAGCGAGCATACCGTGTCGACGAGAAAGAGCTTTTCATGCTCGCGTACGAACTTGCCGATGTCCTTCAGTGGTTGCCTAATCCCTGCCGAGGTCTCGCCGTGTACGACCGCCACCATCTTGGCATCAGGATGGGCATCGAGGGCGACCTCGATCTGATCTGCACGGATCACTTGGCCGAAGTCGACTTCGACTCGCACGGCCGTGCCACCGTGCCGTTCGACGATCTCGGCCAGCCGCTGCCCGAAAAAACCGTGGATCCCCACGACCACCTCGTCACCAGGCTCGACCACGTTGCAGACGGCTGCCTCCATTGCCGACATTCCGGTGCCCGGAAGTGTGATGGACAACTCGTTTTCGGTCTGAAAGAGATGACGCAAGAGAGCCATCGTGTTGTCCATGACCGCCAGGAACTCCGGGTCGAGGTAACCCAGAATCGGACTTGCCATGGCACGGAATACGCGCGGATGTAGGTTGCTCGGGCCAGGCCCGAGGAGGACACGGGCATCGTGTCTCAACTCTCCGGTCGACCCATCGTTTGTGGTTGACATGTCCGGCAGTGATCTCACCAATAAAGTGGTGATCTTGGAAGCGTGTCCGGCCTCCCGTAAATTGCGGTAGCGGTTCCGAACCCGAACAAACAAGGTGACACGTGAGTCAATGGATGCGAAGGCCGTCCGTCGCTGTGAACGTCGGCGGGGTCGAGATCGGCGGAGAGAATCCGATCGTCGTCCAGTCCATGACCAACACGGATACGTCGGATGTGGCCGCCACGGTTGCCCAGGCCAAGGCGTTGGCCGAGGCCGGAAGCGAACTGGTGCGCGTGACGGTCAACGACGAGGCCGCCGCTCAGGCCGTCCCCGAGGTCGTGGCGCGCCTTTTGGATGAGGGCACATCAGTGCCCATCATCGGCGACTTTCACTATAACGGTCATCTTCTTCTCACAAAGTTCCCCGAGTGCGCCGAGGCCCTGGCGAAGTACCGCATCAACCCCGGCAACGTTGGGACCAAGCACAGGGACTCCAATTTCCAGAAAATAGTCAAGGTGGCCATCGAGTATGCGACGCCCGTGAGGATCGGGGTGAATTGGGGTTCCCTCGACCAGCGTCTCCTCACTGAATTGATGGACGCGAACGCCGCTCGCTCCGATCCCAAAGATGCGCGAGTGGTCCTGTTGGACGCGATGGTGGAAAGTGCGACGCGGTCGGCGCACCTGGCCGAGGAAACTGGGCTGGGGCACGACATGATTGTGCTCAGCGCCAAGATCTCCGAGGTGCCGGATCTGGTCGAGGTATACCGGATGCTTTCCAGCGAGGTTGATTACGCGCTTCACCTGGGTCTGACCGAGGCGGGTATGGGCGTCAAGGGAATTGTCGCAACCACCGCGGGAATCACGCCTCTCCTCATCGACGGGATCGGGGACACGATTCGCGTCTCGCTCACGCCGGAGCCGGGCGGGGACCGCACAGAAGAAGTACGGGTAGCGCGACAGATCCTCCAGTCTTTGAAGATCCGGACGTTCGAGCCGCAAGTCACCGCTTGCCCGGGCTGCGGCCGTACGACCAGCAGCCTCTTTCAAGAAATGGCTCAGGATATCGAGACCCACATCCGCGAAAAAATGCCGCTCTGGAGTGAGCAATTTCCTGGCGTCGAGAACCTGACGGTAGCGGTGATGGGATGTATCGTGAACGGGCCAGGCGAGTCGAAGCATGCCGATTTGGGAATCTCGTTACCCGGTACCGCCGAAGATCCCAGGGCCCCTGTGTACGTGGATGGGGTGCACCATTCGACGCTCCAGGGGGAGGGGATGGTGGATGAGTTCAAGGGGATTCTCGAGGACTACATCCAGGCACGTTACGGATGATCGTCCCACGCTTCCCCGACCCTAGACCCGACCATATAAATAAGTTCAGTCCAATTCTTATAAGCCACTGTAATATATGACAATACGCGTTCGATTCGCTCCCTCGCCCACGGGATATCTTCACGTTGGGGGTGCCCGCACGGCTCTCTTCAACTGGCTGTACGCGAGGCACCACGGAGGTGTGTTTGTCCTCCGTATCGAGGATACCGACCGAGCCCGATCCAGCCCCGAGCATACTGAGGTTATTCTGAGCGCTCTTCGCTGGTTGGGTCTCGACTGGGACGAAGGCCCCTTTTTCCAGAGTGATGGCGTGGACCGGCATCGGGGCGCCGCACTGCGTTTGCTGGAGGCGGGGCAGGCATACCGGGACTTCACCACAGCGGAGGAACTGGCGCAAGCTAGGGAGGCAGCGAAAGGCGTTGGAACCGATGTCCGCCTTCCGAGGCGCCGAGCGGAGGCGATGCCTGCCGGGGAGGCGGAAGAGCGTGCCGCGAGCGGGGAGGCACACGCCATTCGGTTTCTGGTCCCGGACGGGGAGACCGTATGGGACGACATGGTCCACGAAGAGATGCGATTTCAGAATGCCACGATCGACGATCTCGTGATCCTGCGGAGCGACGGTAGCCCCATCTACAATCTTGCCGTTGCGTCTGATGATGCGAAGCAGAGCATCACACACGTGATCCGCGGAGACGACCACCTCTCGAACACACCCAAGCAGATACTTCTGTCCGAGGCTCTCGGACACCCGATCCCCACGTTCGGGCACGTACCGATGATCCTCGGGTCGGACGGGAAACGGCTTTCGAAACGGCACGGGGCCACAGCCGTGGGGGAGTATGAGGGCCAGGGCATACTTCCCGAGGCGATGGCCAACTTCCTCGCCTTGCTTGGATGGAGCCCAGGGGGCGATCTGGAGGTGATGGCCGCCGAGGATCTCGTTCAGCGATTCGGCATGGACCGTGTTCTCAAGAAGAGCTCGGTGTTCGACCTCAAGAAGTTGGATTGGTTGTCTGGCCAGTATTTCAACTCCAGCACGGCCGAGGCGTTGGAGCCTGCTGTGACGGACGGAATCGAGTCTGCCGGCCTTGCGACCCGAGCAGAGTTGGAGGAGCGGCGCGAGTGGTATCTGAGCCTCGTCGATCTGTTGAAGACCAGGGCCCGCACGATGCCCGGTCTGGTCGACTTGGCCCGCCCCTTCCTGGTGGACGAACTGGAATTCGATCCTGAGGCGGTTGCAAAGTATTGGTTGAAGGCTCCGGATCTGGTCCTCGAGCAGCTCACCGTGCTCAGGGCGAGACTCGAAGGCTCCGCATGGGAACCGGAAGTGCTGGAGGAGGTGATTCGAGGGTATGCCGAGGAGCTTTCAGTCGGAGCGGGTAAGATAATTCACCCCTTGCGAGTAGCGGTGACGGGCCGCGAGGTGAGTCCGGGAATTTTCGACGTGTTGGCCTTCCTTGGGAGGGGCACCGTGCTGTCTCGACTCGACGACGCCATTGCCCGCTTGGAAGACAGCTGACGAATGTTCCGAAGGCCAACACCTCCATGCATTGCTTGACGCGGTGGATTGCCGCCCATTAGGATAGCCCCCCGATAAAATCAACGCTCTGTTAAATTCGGGAACAAGTGTTTATCCTGTAACTAGGTAAGTGCTTGGAAAGCCTTGAGCAGAGCTAACCGTCGGAGTTCCGGATGGAGCAGAGCATCACAGAAATTGAGAGGAAGATTCTCGACTTCATGGTGCATTACCTTCGGAGCAACACGTTCCAGCCCTCCATTCGTGAAATCGGCGAGCGGTTCGGCATCAAGAGCACAAAGACCGTCTCCGAGCACCTGCAAGCGTTAGCCGACAAGGGCTTCGTTGAGCGCGATTCCTCCCGGTCGAGGGGGGTAAGGATCCTCGGCGTCGATCTTCGTGCACAGACGGTATCCGTACCTTGCTACCACGAGCTTCCTCAGGGTCGTGGCGGTCTGAGAACCGAGCAAGCCGAGATGCACCTGACCGTCGACCGCCGACTCGCTGGATCGAAGGGATCATTCTTCGTCCGTGCCGGTGGGGAGGAGCTAGCCTCTCACGGCATCAGCGAGGGTGATTACCTGCTGGTCGAACCGGTGTCGGTCGGGGAGTTGGTCGAAAGGTCCGTCGTTGTGGCTCGCGTCAAGGATGGCCCGTCCTTCTATGAGTTCTCGAAGAACGGGAAAGCTATCTACTTGACCCCTACCGAAGGCGACGAGCCCGCCACAGCCATCGAGGATCCTGATAGACTACATCTCATCGGGCGAGTGGTCGCGCTACACCGCCGTTTCGACGGCGCTTCGATTCTGGTCAGTACGACGGCCCACTGAGTCGGCCCACCGCTCTGATGGAGAGCGAAACGACGAGGGATGTCCAGTGGATGACCCGCGCTCTGGAGATGGCCGAATTGGCCAGTTCGAGAGGAGAGGTCCCCGTCGGTGCTGTACTCACCAAGGACGACGTGATCGTGGCGGAGGGGCACAACCTCACGGTCACCGACAATGATCCGACCGCTCACGCGGAAGTAGTGGTCATCCGAGAAGCTGCTCAGACGCTGGGTAACTGGCGACTCACTGACTGCACGCTATACGTGACATTGGAACCTTGTGCGATGTGCGCGGGTGCTTTGGTATTATCTCGACTGAAGCGGCTCGTTTTTGGTGCCTCTGATCCCAAAGCGGGCATGGCGGGAAGTCTGGAGAATCTGGTGCAAGACGAACGCCTGAACCACAGGATCGAAGTGACAGGTGGAACGCTTGCTGATGAGGCGGGCGATCTTCTTCAAGGCTTTTTCCGGGCGCGCCGTGGACCGTGAACCGAATCGAGCACTAGGCCACTTCAGTGTCACAGTGGCGGGGTGTCTTCTCCTTACGGCTTGCCGGACCGTGGGTCTCCCCGCTCCCCCCATCACGATAACCACGGCTGCGGTTCCGGTCGTTGAAGCTCCTGAGGTTGTCGAGGCTCCTGCCGTTGAGGCTCCTGACCCTGTCGAGGCTCTCGGCGCCGGTAGGGCGGTGGCTGGTTCGATACCCGCCCCGGTCTCAGAGACCCGAGGGCTCTGGGTCGTCCGGTCCACGTTGGTCCATCCCGACTCCGTGCGGGCCATGGTGGCCAGGGCGGCGGACGCGGGCTTCAATACGCTGCTCGTTCAGGTGCGGGGCAGGGGGGACGCCTACTACTCGGGTGGGATCGAACCCCGAGCCGATGGGATCCAGGGTGGCCCGACTTTCGATCCGCTGGCCTTGACCGTCCGAGAGGCACACGCGCGGGGCATCGAGGTCCACGCCTGGATGAACGTACACCTGATTTCCAGCGCCTCGGTGATCTCCTCCGAGCCCACACATCTGGTCAATGAACGTCCGGAACTCCTTGCGGTCCCTCGAGAACTCGCCGGGGAATTGTATGACATGAATCCAGCCTCTCCCAGATATGTGGAGCGCCTGGTGGAGCACGCCTTGGCCAACCAGGATCAGATCGAGGGGCTGTACTCGAGCCCGTCCGCTCCGGAGATCAAAGAGCGAGTGTTCTCGGTCGCTACGGACCTCGTCGAACGATACGAGATCGACGGCATCCATCTGGACTACGTCCGGTATCCGCGCGGAGACTTCGACTACTCACGAGGTGCGACGGACCGGTTCCGTACGTGGATCGAGGAACGAATTACGGATGATCAGCGTGCCGAATTCACGGTCGCCCGCGAACGAGGTCCGTTCGCGTTGGTTGAGGCGTTCCCTGACGCCTGGGCCGATTTTCGCAGGAATCAGATCACGGATCTGGTCGAACGAATCTATGTCGGCGTAAAACGTAAGCGCCCAGAGACGCTCGTTTCAGCTGCTGTTTTTCCTGACGCCCGCGAGTCCTTCGTTCATTTATCTCAGGATTGGGAGGGATGGCTCCGGAAGGGGATCGTGGATGTTGTGGCGCCGATGGCCTACAACCCGAGCGACGACTTGTTCGATGAAGCGATCTCCAAAGCCGCGGAGTTTGTGGGACCCAAACGAGTCTGGGCTGGCGTGGGCGTATATCTGACGAGCTACGAGGGGACGCTGAGCAAGATCGAGATCGCCAAACGCCTGGGAGTGCGGGGCTTCATGCTCTTCTCATACGACTGGTCAGTGGCGTACGGAGCGGCGGACGGAGGCCAGCCGTTTCTCGAGCGGGTGGGCCGTGGATCTGAGGCGTTGAGGGACTGAGCTAGGAGCCGGGCTAGCAACCAAACTGGGGACTAGGCTTCCGACCCCTCCGAGATGGAAGTACCGAACAACTTCAAGCCTCCCGCGAGAATCGCGATCGAGGCGAAGAGAGCGATCCAGACCGGCAGGCCCAAGGCGGTGCCGATGTCGCCCACCACCATCGCGACGAGCGCTACCCCAAAGGCATAAGGCAGTTGTGTCTTCACGTGGTCGACGTGATCACACGCCGCCGCCGTCGAGCTGAGCACGGTGGTGTCCGAGATGGGCGAACAATGGTCTCCGAAGATGGCTCCCGCGAGGGCCGAGCTGATGGCTCCCATCAGGACCGAGTATCCTCCGCCGATACCGAAACCCTCTGCTCCGCCCAGGGTCACCGTCAGCGGGATGATGAGCGGAATCATGATGGCCATGGTCGCCCAGGACGTGCCTGTAGCGAACGCCATAGCGGCTGAAGTCAAGAACACGAGTACGGGGATGACCGAAAGCGGCAACGCGTCGTTCATGATTTGTGCGACGTACTGAGCAGTGCTCAGATCCTCCGTCACCTGGCCGAGAGACCACGCCAGCGTGAGGATGATCATCGCCAGGAACGTGGCTTTCATGCCGGTTACCCATGCGTTGAGCGATTCCTGGACCGTCAGAATGCGCTGCACCACCGAAAGTGCGATTCCCACGATGCATCCTGCGGCGGATCCCCAAAGAAGCGTCACAAAGGGGTCGGCCGCGCCGAAGATGTCCATCAGGGAGGCGTCCGCACCCGCAGAGGTACGCCCGGTCGTATAGAGCCCTCCGAGGACGACCAGCACGACAGTGATGATCGGAATCGCCGCGTTGTACCATCGGGGCGTCACCCCCTCCGGGGGTGCCATCTGTGGATCGGATGTGTCCACCGCGAGCTGAGCGCCGGGCCGATTGAGGCCCTGGCCGGAAGCCGCACGCCGCTCCGCGACGGCCATCGGTCCGAAGTCCCGGTTCATTACCGATGTGAGCAACACGAACGCCAGGGCCAGAAGGGCATAGAAGCGGTAGGGGATCGTGCTGATGAATACCGCGAACGGACTGATCGACGTCAGCGTCGCAGCCAGTGCGGGATCGACGCCGGGCTGCTGGGCCGCAACGCTCAGGCCGTCCCCGATCAGCGAAATTTCGTATCCTACCCAGGTCGAGATCGGGACCAGAGCGGCGACGGGAGCAGCAGTCGAGTCGACGATGTAGGCGAGTTTTTCACGTGAGATCTTGAGGCGGTCCGTGATCGGCCGCATAGTGTTTCCGACGATCAGTGTATTTGCGTAGTCGTCGAAGAATATGGCCAGGCCGGCGATCCACGTGGCGACCTTGCCACGCCGGCTCGTGCTTGCGAAGGGGCTTACGGCATCGACGATGCCTTGTGTGCCGCCGTTCCTGGAAATGATCCCAACGAGGCCGCCGAGCAGGAGTGAGAACACCATGATTTGGGTATGTCCGCCTTCCACGTCCCCGAGCGTGGGTACAGCGTACATGTCGATGGTGCGCCAGAGCGCGGAGAGCGGATTGTATCCGGCCACCGCCAATGCGCCCAGCCAGACGCCGGCCAGAAGCGCGGTAATCACCTCCTTGAAGATCAACGCCAGCAGGATCGCCAGAATAGGAGGCGCGAGGGAGAACCAGCCCGGCGCGTACGGACGCGACAGCTCTTCACTCAGCTGACCGATTCGGACCGTGAGCGGGAGCCCGCTCCGGCCTGATACCACAAGGTCGCTCACTGTGGTGGTTCCGCCGGCCGTGAGGGAGCCGGACCCCAGGACCGTACCCTGCGCGTCCCGTACGTCGTAGTTGAGGGTGGGGCCGTCAACGCCCTGGAGGTCGAGTGTGAAAGGCACCCCCCCCATGATCACCTTGGGAGCATCGATGACTTGGGGAGCGCCAGGGCCGTCCTGGGCCAACAAGGCGAGGGGACGAAGGCCCCAGATCGCGATCATCAAACCCAAAGCGACCATCAGTGCACATTTCGGGCGGGTTGGAGGCGCGGTGCGAGCTTGCAGCCCGTCTTGCGCCCCGTGATGACGAGCGTTTTGGGGGCTCAGGAGCATGAAGGACCTTTCCAGTGAAGAAGCGCCGTTGAAGCACCGACACGTCCGGCTCTGCGGCGTTCATGATGTCGGGGCGGGATGTCCTTGTAAAGCGTCCGCGCCTTGTCTACACTTCTGGCGCCTTTGTTGAGTGGGTTGCACCGCCCCTTGGTTCCGTTGGGATCGGTGGCGGGGCGGCGCACGACGGACTTGAGCCTTCGACAGGAGTTCCTCTCTGCACGTCTCGATCATGGACGAACAGGCGGTGCGTCGCGCCGTCGCGCGCATGGCTCGTGAACTAGTGGAACAAAACGAAGGACCCGGCAATTTGGCCCTCATGGGTATTCAACGCCGCGGTGTCCAGATTGCCGACCTCATCCAATCCGAGATCGAACGGACCGAAGATGTCATCGTCCCGAGCGGATCTCTCGATATCACGCTGTATCGCGACGATCTCATGGCCATAGGGCCACTCCCCGTGGTCGGTGCGACGGTCCTTCCCGAGGGAGGTGTCGACGAGAAGGTCGTAGTGATCGTGGACGACGTGCTCTTCACAGGTCGTACCGTCCGGGCAGCCCTCAACGAACTCATGGATTTCGGTCGCCCCGCGCGTGTTTCGCTCTGCGTGCTGGTGGATCGGGGGGAGCGGGAGTTTCCGATCCAGCCGAACGTGGTGGGGAAGACCGTCACGGTGCCGCCGGGTCAGTCGGTGGAGGTGTCGGTGCCGGATCTCGATGACGGATGGGGAGTGGACATCGTATCGCTCGCATCGGAGGCAGGGGGTTGAACCAGCGGCGTTCGTCCCTCGGGAAGGATCTGGTGGGACTCGAACTGCTGACCGCTGAACAGATTCTCACCATTCTGAACACGGCGGAGCCTTTCAAAGAAATTTCGGAGCGTCGAATCAAGAAGGTACCGGTCCTCCGCGGAAAGACGATCGTCAACCTCTTCTTCGAGGCCTCCACGCGGACCCGGGTGTCATTCGAGTTCGCCGAGAAGCGGCTGAGTGCCGACACGGTGAATATTTCATCGAGCGGATCTTCGGTGGTCAAAGGGGAGACGTTGGTCGATACGGCCCGAAACCTCGAGGCGATGCGTATCGACATGGTCGTCATGAGGCATAGCTCCTCCGGAGCCGCGAAATTTCTGGCGGAGCGGATTCCGTCGAGCGTGATCAACGCGGGGGACGGCAACCATGAGCACCCGACCCAGGCGCTCCTCGACATGCTCACCATCCGGGACCACTTCGCGAAACTGGGAGGGCTGAAGGTCTGCTTGGTGGGGGACATCCTCCACTCGCGAGTGGCGCGCTCGAACATTTACGGGCTCCTCAGACTCGGCGCCGAAGTCGCGGTATGTGCACCGAAGACGCTGCTCCCTCTGGGGATCGCCGAGCTCGGAGTCACGGTCTTCTCCCGGATCGAGGAGGCCATCCAGTGGGCTGACGTCCTCAACGTTCTTCGTCTTCAATTGGAGCGGATGGAGCGGGGCTTTCTACCGAGTCTGAGGGAGTACAATCAAGTCTGGGGTGTTTCGAGGACCAGGCTCGAACAGGCGCCGAAGGACTTGTTGATCCTCCATCCCGGGCCCATGAACCGCGGCGTCGAGATCGATAGCGACGTGGCCGACGGGCCTCACGCCATGATTCTCCAACAAGTGACGAACGGCGTAGCGGTTCGTATGGCGGTTCTCTATCTGCTCGCTGGAGGTGCGCCGGACACGGCCGAGGCGGCCAAGGGAGGGGTAGAGGTGTGAGCGGACCGTTACTGATCCGGGGCGGACGGGTAATCGACCCCAGTCAATCGATCGACGCGATTCAAGACGTCCTGGTCGTGGATGGAGTATTGGCCGAGGTCGCTGAGGGTATCGATCTACCTGAGGGCGCTCGCGAGATCGAGGCGGAGGGACTCGTCGTGACGCCGGGCCTGATCGACGTGCACGTCCATCTCCGTGAACCCGGAGGAGAGCACAAGGAAACGATCGCTACGGGGGCGAGGGCGGCGGCGGCCGGGGGGTTCACAGCCGTGTGCGCCATGCCGAACACGGACCCCGTCGTAGACGACCCCGCGGGCGTGGGTTTCGTTCTTGCGCAGGGTATGGCCGCGGGGGCAGCACGGGTCTACCCCATGGGCGCGATCTCGATGGGGCAGGAGGGCAAGCGGCTCGCGGCCATCGGCGAGATGGTCGCTGCCGGGGCGGTGGGTATTACCGACGACGGCAACTCCGTCATGGACTCCGGACTCATGCGCAAGGCGTTGGAGTACGCTCAGGCCTTCAACATTCCGGTCGCGGATCACCCCGAGGATCTTGGCCTCTCCGGTGTTGGTGTCATGAATGAAGGGTTGGTTGCCACGAGGCTCGGTCTCCACGGGAAGCCGAACGCCTCGGAGGACGTGCACATCGTCCGGGACCTGATGCTTGCGGACCTTACGGGGGGACATATCCACCTCCAGCACGTGTCCACCGCGTACGGAGTGGAGGCGATTCGACGGGCCAAGGACCGGGGTGTGTGTGTCACGGCCGAAGCGACCCCTCACCATCTCACCCTCACCGACGAACGCGTCGAAGGTTTTGACACCGACGCCAAGATGAACCCACCACTTCGCTCGTCAGAGGATCGTGAGGCGGTTTGCGAGGGGCTGGCCGATGGGACTCTCGACGTTTTCGCGACAGACCACGCTCCCCACCATTACGATGAAAAAGAGCAGGCCTTCGCCGACGCACCCAACGGGATCGTCGGACTGGAGACCGCGTTGGGGATCGGACTGACGCACGTTGTCGCAAAGGGACTCCTCGACCTCCCCACACTCATCCACCGGATGAGCGTCGGCCCCGCGATGGCGCTCGGGCTGCCCGGAGGAACCTTGGCCCCAGGCTCACCAGGGGACGTCACGATCTTCGATCCGAATGTAGCTTGGACTGTGGACCGGGACGCATTCCTGTCCAAGAGTCACAACACGCCCTTCCACGGTTGGGAGCTGAAAGGACGAGCGCTCTTCACGATCGTCGAGGGTGTGGTCGTCTGGCAGGCGAGCGCTTAAACGAAAAAATCCGGCCAGCCGAAGCGGACCGGGTCCTGAAGTGGATCGAGTGGGTCTCAGTTCATCGCGCCGACGCTGCGGGCCAGATTACTCTTCATCCGAGCCACCGTATTTGGATGGAGGAGCCGAGCCGTGGCCGCCCGGTCGAGAAGTTCCTGTACCTTCCGGTACTCAACCTCCGCCGTCTTCGCATCCTTGGCATTTTCTACACGTTTCACGGCAGTCCGGAGCCGGGAGCGTGTGGCCCGGTTGCGCGCATTGGCGTCACGGCTCAAGCGGACCCGCTTCTTCGCGCTCTTGAGATTCGGCACTTCGGCTCGTTCGACCCCTCTGTATGCTATGCCAGGGTAACGTTTGACGTTTCTACGGAAAGTGCTCGACGTTTCCGCGGAAAGTATAGACGAAACCAAAGACCCCATCAAGAAGCGCGCGGGCTAGCCGCCGCTCACCACCACGGATACCTTGCCGCCATGGACCTCCTGTTAATCCTCCCAGTCCTCATTTTCTCGATCGTTGTGCACGAGTTGGCACACGCGTGGGTCGCACTCAAGGAGGGTGACGACACCGCCCAGTCGCTCGGCCGCATCACGCTCAACCCCATTTCACATCTGGATCCGGTCGGGTCGTTTCTCGTTCCGATGATCCTGTGGTTCACGAATACCGGCGTGCTTTTCGGATGGGCCAAACCGGTCCCGATCGATCCCCGAAAGTTCAGGGATTTCCGGGGCGGAGATATCCGGGTTTCTATGGCCGGGATCGTCTCGAATTTGATCTTGGCCGTCGCTTTCACCCTCCTGTACCTCGTGTTCGTCCTGCTGCAGGGTGCAATTCCCGCGGCGGAGTCGATGTTCGGCTTTCTCATTACGGCGGCCCGTTACGGGGTCTTCATCAACCTCATTCTGGCCTTCTTCAATCTCGTCCCGATTCCACCGCTCGACGGCTCCCATGTCTTGTACCACTTCCTGCCCCGAGCATGGCGCGCGGGGTATCAACAGGCGGGGCGCTTCGGGTTTCTGATCCTGATTGGGCTCCTGTACTTATATCAGCCTTCTCTCAACATCATCCTTTGGCCGGCCCTGTTCTTCTTGGGCCTGGCCGACAGCTTCATCGAAACGTGGATCTGACCGTCACCGAGAGTCCTCTAGAGCAGGAGGACTTTCTTGCCATTGACATCGAGCACTTCCAGGGGCCGCTCGACCTGCTGCTGCACCTCATCCGCAAGCAGGACATCGACGTCTTCGAGATTCCGATCGCCCGGATCACACGCCAGTTTCTCGCCGCCATCGAGGAAATCGATGCCGAGACTCTGGACAACGCCGGAGAATTCATCGAGATGGCAGCCGGGCTCGTCCACATCAAGGCACAGATGCTCCTACCGAGTTGTGGGGAAACTGAAGACGAGGATCCGCGCGCAGAGCTCGTCCGCCGTCTCCTTGAATACGAGCAGATCCGAGACGTCAGTCAGCGTCTGGCCAGTTCGGAGGCTGAGCGAGCCCGCAGATTCGGGAAAGGCTTCCTGGAGCCGCGCCCGCGCCCCCCGATGGAGGAGAGGCCCCTGGAGACGACCTGGGATGAGGTATTCGCAGCGGGGCTGGCCGTGACCCCGCCGGATCCGAGAATTCGATCCCACACCGTGACAACCCGGCCGGTGGTCATGGAAGACAAGATGAACTTGATTGTCAGTGCGCTCGATCGTGTGAAGCGGATTGAATTCAGCCGGCTGGTTCGACCCTTCAAGAGTCGTGCGCACAGTGTCATGACCCTGCTTGCGGGGCTCGAGCTTACGCGGCGGCGCAGTATAAAACTGCGACAGGCAGAGATGTTCTCGGAGCTGTGGATGTATCCGGGCGTCGGGGGGGACGAGGACTTGGCCGAAGAGCAGGATTCGGAAGCACCGGAAACCAAAGCGACGGCGGGAGCATGAATCCAACCCAAATCGTGGAGGCTGTGCTCTTCGCGAGCGAGGCGCCGTTAAAGGCGGAGGAGATCGCCCGCGCCGACGATGCGCTCAATGAAGATCTGGTCGAGGAGGCCATCCAGGAACTCAACGCTGTGTACTCGGAATCCGAACGGGCGTTCGAGATCCGAGAACTCGGTGAGGGTTACCAGCTTCTCACACGGGCGGACTTCGCACCCTACCTCGAGCGATTCGACACCATTCCCAGGCCTTCCCGGCTCTCGGGACCAGCTTTGGAGACGCTCGCCATCATCGCCTACCGACAGCCGATCGGGCGCATCGAGATGGAGTACATTCGCGGCGTCAGTTCGTCGGCTGTGATTAGAACCCTCCAGGATCGTGCGCTCATCGAGATCGTGGCTCGCGGCGCGGGCCTGGGGCGGCCGCTTCTGTACGGGACCACTCAGCGCTTTCTGGAACACTTCGGGTTCCGGTCGCTGGACGACCTTCCCCGCCCGGAAGAATTGCCCGTCATCCTGAGAGAACGTACGCCGCTCGAGGACTTGGAGGGGTCGAAGTCGGTGGAACCGATCGAGTCCGGGGAGGTTGCCACGAACGAGCCTGAACCAGATGTGGACGACGTGCTCGCTCAGGAAGCCGAGACTCCCCCTGAAGAGGGCGAGGAGCTGGTCGACGCTGCGGCAGGGCAGGGCGACGGAAACGAGGAGCTAGTCGATAGAACGGAAGATCGGACCGACCAAGCAGAGGAATCGGCCCACGGCTGAGGATCCCATGCGGATTCAGAAGTTTCTCTCCCGAGCCGGTGTGGCCTCTCGACGGAAGGCCGAGACGTTGGTGCTCGATGGCCGGGTGCGCATCAATGGGACCGTGCGCACTGAACTCGGTACGACCGTCGACCCGGCCCTGGACCTCGTAGAGGTGGATGGGAGCGCGGTCGAGCTCCCGGAGGCGCGCTGGATTCGATTCCACAAGCCGGGGGGCGTTCTGTGTACTGCAGAGGATACCCACGGAAGGCGCACCGTCTACGACGTACTGCCCGATGAGTACTCCGGTCTCCGTTATGTGGGCAGGCTCGACCTCGAAACAGAGGGGCTGCTCCTCCTGACCAACGACGGGGACGTGGCCAACCGGCTTCAGCTCCCACGTCACCAGGTGGAGCGTGAATACGAGGTGTGCGTCGAAGGAGTGCCTTTGAAGACGGACATCGCCCGTCTTCGCACGGGTGTCATGCTCGACGATGGCTTGGCCCGCCCCGCCCGAGTGGAGGTCGCCGCCCCGGTCAAGGGATGCGGCAATCTCACGCTCGTGATGACCGAGGGCCGTAAACGAGAGGTGCGGCGGCTCATGTACGCCGTGGGGTTTCCCGTAGTGACCTTGAAGCGGGTCCGATTCGGGCCCGTGCAACTCGGGGACCTTCCTTCGGGCGAGTGGGACGTGTTGAGCTTATCCGATGTGTTGGCCCTCGCGAAGTGCGTGACGGACGCCTGACGGGACAGGTGGAAGGAAGCCGGAGGGCAGATTACCTTCAAGCCATTCAGGGCCCATAGCTCAGTTGGTTAGAGCAGCGGACTCATAATCCGACGGTCGCAGGTTCAAATCCTGCTGGGCCCACTGATGCTCGAAGCTTCGGACCATAACCCTCGGTTCAACCTGATCTACGGATTCCTTCTGTACGGTGATCGCTGACGGTGAGCGTTGGCGTAGCCGAGCCAGGAACCAAGAAAGGCTTGGCGGTCACATACGACTCCATCGCTCGAGAGGCTCGCGGGGCCCTCCACCGAGGTCAAAAGGCCGGCGGGAATATGGTCTCGAAGTAGAACAAGTAGCACCGGATCTGGACCTGTTTCTCTGAACCTTTCCGGCCTTCTCTTGCTCGGCCTACGCGGTGGCGTCAGTTTAGCCTGCTAGTCAGGTCCACCTGGAGCGCCTCATGGTTCACAATACGTTCAGCCGTCCGGCCTTGGAAAAGGCCGCCGGTGAGTAGGGTTACTGAACGGTCCACGATCACGGCGATCCTCAAACGTATCGATCTCAAGGTTCGCTTCAACCGGACGCTTCTCCATCTTTCGGTCGCCTCATGTCTGGTGCTCGGAGCCTTGGTGTTCATCGAGTTGGCTCCCCGGTTGGTTCCGGTCAGTATGCCGCCGGGCACGCTGATCGTCGGTCTTGGATCGGCTGCCTTCTTGGTCTTCCTCCTCTGGTCGCAACTCGGAGCTAGGCAACTGGAGCGCGCGGCCGGGGTGGCGGACATGCGCGCCGGACTGAACGACGAGATCAAGAGCGCCTACTGGTTCATGGGCCAGGACGACTCTTCACCCTGGATCGATCTCCTGGTTGGCCGCGCTGCTGGAACGGCTCGCCGGTTGGATCCGAGACGCCTGGTACCCGTAACGATCCCGAAACGTTTTTGGATTGCGTTGGCGCTATTCGGACTCCTCCAGATTTTGGCTTTGGTGCCCTCGAACGGCCCACTCCTGACGTTTGCGGTTGCGTCGGACTCGGTCCGGCTCGAGCAGGCGCTAGACCAGTACGCCGACGAGATTCGTGACCTGATCGATGGTGAAGGCGACGAGCTTCTAGATGAAGAGGCCCTCTCGCTGCTTGAGTTGGCCTTGGAGGAACTCGAAGCCGACGACACGTCCTTCGAGGAGCTTCTTCGTGACTTGCGCGAAGCACAGGATGTGTTGGATGAGGGGAATCTGGAGATGACCGCCACTCGAGACGCCCTCGACGAGCTCATGGAGGAGTTTTCGGGATCAAACGAGCTGGCTGACTTTGTCGAAGAGCTGAGGAACCAGAGCCTCGGCGACGCAGCCGAAGATCTACGGAATCTGGCTGATCAACTCGTCGACCTCGACGCCGTGGACTTGGCCGACTTGGCGGAGCTGTTGCAGGAGGCGGCACAAATGGATCAGCCGGTCATCGAAGAGTTGCTGGAGGCGCTGGAAGAGGCCGCTGCAGCCCTCTCGGAAGACCGGCTACCCGACGCCCAGGAGGCGCTGAACGACGCCGCGGATGCGATCGACCAGATCACGGACCGGCAGGCCCGTCAGGAAGCGAGCAATGAGGCCGCTGAGCGTGCCGAGAGGCTCCAGCAGGCCATGTCGCAGCAGGCCATGTCGTCCGAGGGCCAAACCCAAATGGCCCAGGGCCAGTCCGGCGAGGCCCAGCAAGCCGATGGGTCGATGGCGACACCGTCTTCCGCGATCAACCGGTCTGAGGGGTCACAGCCGCCGGGTACCGAGAGTGGGCCGGCGGGCAATGCCACGGGAGATCCGTCTGATGATGCGCAGTTGGAACTCGGCGCGAGCACCACTTTGGAAGCGCAGTTGGCCCTCGAGGTGGTCGATGGCACGACGCCCGATTTCGCTGAAGAGGAGGCACTGGATCCCAAGGATCTCTTCCAGGAGGCGAGCCGCCGGCAAGCCTCCATCGTGCAGTATCAAGACGTACGCCCGCCTTCGCGATATGCCGAGGGCTCTGCGTTGAACGCCGAGCAAATCCCTTGGCGCTACCGGAGTCTCGTAAAGAGATATTTCTTGGCCATTCGACCTGGCCCACACCGTTCGCCCCGATAGGCCTTGGGTCCGGCCAATCCAGACGAGAGAAAATGACGACCACACAAATCGACAATCAGGTCAGTGAGTTCACCGAACGCTTCCAACTCGTCAAGGAAGAGATCTCCAAGGTCATCGTCGGTAACGATGAAATCATTGACGGCACTTTGATCAGCTTGCTTTCCAAGGGACACGTGCTGCTTGAGGGTATTCCCGGTATCGGCAAGACCAAGATCGTGGCGACGGTCGCCGACGTTCTACATCTGACCTTCTCGCGCATCCAGTTCACGCCCGACCTCATGCCGGGTGATATCGTGGGGAGTGACGTGGTGCACGAGAGCGACACCGGCGAGAAACACCTCGACTTCCAGAAAGGCCCGATCTTCACCCACATCCTTTTGGCCGATGAGATCAATCGTGCGACGCCCAAGACCCAGTCGGCGCTTCTGGAGGCGATGCAGGAACGGAGCGTCACGGTCGGTACGACGACCCACCAGCTCCAGCCTCCTTTTTTTGTTCTCGCCACTCAGAATCCGCTCGAAATGGAGGGCACCTATCCGCTGCCTGAGGCCCAACTCGATCGGTTCTTCTACAAGCTGAAGATCACCTACCCGGAGCCCCATCACATGCACGAAATCATGGATCGGACCACCCGCCGGGAGGAGCCCGAGGCGGGGATGGTACTCGATCGTGATCAGATCCTGGTGATGCGCGACACGGCTCGGTCGGTCCCGATCGCGCGAGCCGTTCAGGATTACGCGATCCGCCTGACGCTCGCGACCCATCCGGATACGCCCCACGCGAACCCCATGACGAAGCAGTACGTACGTTTTGGCGCTAGCCCGCGCGGAACGCAGACGCTAGTGATCGGGGGCAAGGTCAATGCGCTGCTCAACGGTCGCGTCCATGTGTCCTGCGAAGACATTCGTGCCTTCATGCTTCCCGCGCTGCGCCACCGCGTGCTGCTCAACTTCGAAGGCGAGGCGGAACGGATCGACACCGACACGATCCTGGAGGCTATCATGAAGGATACCCCGGAACCCTCGGAGTAAGTCGGCCGGCCCGGCGTTCATCGGATGAGTGAGAAAGGAACGCTCTTCGACGACGAGTTCTTGAAGAAGCTCGAGTACTTGAACCTCGTCTCGAATCATATGATCCCCGGACATATGCATGGGGAACATCGGGCCAAGAAGACGACCAGTTCCGGGATCGAGTTCGCCGACTACCAACAGTATGTGTCGGGCGAAGACACCAAGAACGTGGATTGGCGTACATACTTGCGGCTCGATAAGCTCATCGTGAGGCTCTTCGAGGAAGAAGCGGATCTGCCGATCTATATTTTCTTCGACGCGAGTGCCTCGATGACCTATGGTGTGCCGGCGAAATACGACTACGCCCGCAAGATCTCGGCGGCGTTGTGTTACGTCGGGCTCTTGAACCAGGACCGAGTCAACCTAGTCGGCTTCGCAGACGGAATTGCCCAACAGCTTTCCGCGCGACGGGGCAAACACCAAGTCTGGCATGCGTTCCGGTTCCTGGAGTCGGTCGAAGCTCTCGGGATCACGTCGATGGAGAAGGCCTTCAGGGCATTTTTCTCCTCGCGGCGGCGCCGCGGGCTGGTGGTGGTGGTGTCCGATTTCATGGACGAAGCGGGATTCACGAAGGGGTTCGACATGCTGCGCTACTTCCGGCAGGATCTCTTCGCCGTGCATATTCACAGCCCGGAGGAGGTGCGGCCCGACCTTCCCGACGAAGTGCTTCTCGAAGACGCGGAGCGCGGGACGTCCCAGCGAGTGAGGGTGACACCGGCGCTCCTCGACGCCTACGCCCAACAGTTCGAAGAGCACTGTGAGGAAGTGAATGGTTATTGCCGCAAGAACGGTTGGGGCTACGTACGTACCACAACGGATATTCCGTTCGAGGACCTGATTCTCCAGGTCTTCCGACAGGGGCGGTTCCTCAGATGACTTTCCTCGGGATGAGTCCCGGAATGATGGGAGTCCTGTTGAGCGCCACGGTGGCGACCGTCGTCTTCCTGTATTGGCTCAAGCCGCCACCCCAGCGCGTGGTGGTCCCGTCGACGCTGCTTTGGGACCGCCTGTTGAAGGAAAAGAAAAGGAACACGTTGCTCGACCGCTTGCGGTGGTGGCTCTCGCTGATGCTCGCGTTGATCATCGGTCTTTCGGTCGCATCAGGGATGGGGCGTCCCGAACTCTCCTCCCCGGGAAGAGACGTCCGCAACATCACTGTTGTGATCGACAACTCTGCGACCATGGCGACCCGTACGGCGGACGGGTTCACGCGGTGGGAACACGCGGTGGCGCACGCCGGCCGGGTCCTGGGGCAAGGAAGTGCGAGTGGGCAGTTCCTCATTCTAGACACGTCGGGTCAGGCCCCCCCCGGGGAGCCCGGGGACCGGCGGTCGGCGCTGGAGGTGCTCGCCGAACTCACGGTGTCGCTCGGCGATGAGCCTCAGTTCCCCGATCTACCCGAGGGCGAGTCCGAGATTTTCTTTATCTCGGACGGAGTTCTTGTGGATGACGCGCCGCCAGAAGCCACGCTGATTTCCGTTTTCGAGCCTGCTCACAACGTCGGAATCACAGCCTTTCAAGTGGAGGCATTACCTTCGGAGCCGACGCGTTTTCAGGCTTTTGTGCAGGTGAAGAACGCGTCTGACGTGGGGAAGCAGACCACGCTTCGACTGAGTGGAAGCAACGAAGGGGGCATACGCGACACACTGACGCTCGGGCCAGGCGAAACACGCGGGCGGTCCATCGATCTGGGGAACTTCGAGCGTGGCCCCGTACGAGCCGTGGTTACGGCCGATTCGGACGCGTTCCCGGCCGACGACTACGCATACGGGTTCTTGCCGATCCGAACTGAGACCCGGGTTCTGCTGGTCACGCGGGGAAATGTGTACCTCGAAAATGTGTTGGCGGACGAACCGCGTTTGTCTCTGGCTGTGGTTAGCCCTGCCCAATACGACCCCCAGGTCTCGGCGGACGTCTATATTTTCGATCGGTTCGCTCCGCCAGAGGCACCCGGTGGGCCGACACTGGTGTTCTTACCACCCGATGTGGAGTGGCTGACCCAGACGCTGGCTGTCGTAGAGGCTCCCGAGGTGCCGGGTTGGAATCCTGCTCACCCGGTGCTTCGGTTTGTGGCGCTCGAAGATCTACGTATCGATCGGGCCGCGCGAATCGCCATGCCCGAGGAGGGCGACGCGGGGCCAACGTCGGTGGTTGGTGAGACAGGGAGGGCACCGGCCGCCGAAGTTGTGGTCGGAAGCCCTTTGCTACCACTGGTTTTGGTCAGTGAGCGACCGGATCGGATCGTGCGGGTATCGTTTGCGCTCGAGGATTCGAATTTTCCGCTCCACCCGGGCTTCCCGATTTTCCTCACGAACACGCTGGGCTGGTTGATGGATGAGCAGGTTGCCTTAGCCCGGCCGCCGGGCCAGATCGAAGTACCGCTTGCTATGGCCGCTGTTACAGATCTTGAGGGCAGCGACGTTGCCACGTGGCCGCTGTCCAATCGGACAGTCTTCATGGCGGACCAGCCGGGTCTCTATACGGTGGCTCAGGCCGACAGACGGCTCCGGGTCGCCGTCAACTTGGCCAGTACGGCGCGCACTTCCGTCAACGACTCGGGCTTCACTTCTGACGAGATCACATCAGCGGCGTCGACTGTCTTGGCCGATACGGAGGTGGGCCCCAGTGAAGAGTTGTGGATGGCTTTCCTGCTCCTGGCTTTGTTCTTGGTGGTTGTGGAATGGGTTACTTACCACAGGCGCCTGACCGTATGAGTATCGAATTCGCTCGATGGTGGCCGATTCTGGGGCTGGTGGCCGTGCCATTCATTTGGCGGCTATCTCAACATTCAACGCTGGGTTCGTCGCCCCGTCATCGGGCGGTGTCTGCCACTCTCCGAATTTCGGTCGTGGTCCTGTTGGTCGCCGCCCTCGTCGAGCCTATCTGGCACCGCTCGGGGAAGTGGATGTCCGTCGTCTACGCTCTGGATGTGTCGAGCAGTATCGATCCGGCGTTTGTCGGTACGGCCATCGACTGGATCGCGTCGACCAATGCTGAGGGTGACCCCGCGCACGCCGCCTTCATCGCGTTTGGTGGTTCGGCTCGAGCCGTGTCGAGCGTCGAAGGGATCCGAACCGTCGAAGTCTCAAACGACGGAGGCAACCGCTCGATCAACCAAAGCGTCACGAATCTCGAAGCGGCTGTGACACGTGCGTTCCGGAGCTTCGATTCGCGGTATCTCAAGCGCCTCGTGTTGATCACGGACGGCAACGAGAACGCGGGCAATGTGTCCCGGGTGTTGGGGGAAGCTCAGAAAAATGAGGTTCGTATGTTCACGCTTCCGGCCACGGTTCGGGGCGAGGGGGATAGCTGGATCGAGGACATCGATCTGCCCGATGAGATCCGGGAGCAGGAGCCGGTGACGGCCACAGTGCGTGTGTTCAGTCGAGTGGCGACCACAACCACGGTCGCGCTCGTCGGTGACGACCAGACGCTCGAAACCCGGGAGGTGAGCCTTGAGCCTGGACTCAACGAGGTCGACTTCGAGGTACGGCTTCCCGCCGGAGGCACGGGAACGCTGTCGGGACGCCTCGAGGGTGAGAACGACCCGTTCGCCCAAAATGACCTTTACACGCAGGCTGTCTCCGTCGGCGCACGCCCCCGGGTACTTTACGTGGAGGGTCGCCTGGCAAGCGCCATCTACTTGAGAGACGCTCTCTCCACGGAAGGCATGGACGTCTCCGTCGTGGGTCCTGAATCACTACCGGAGACAGCTGCGGCTCTCGAAATTTTCGACCTCGTGCTACTGAGTGACGTACCCATGGAGGCGCTGGGTGATACTCAGATCAACGCCATCCTCGAGTACGTCAGAGACTCTGGAGGTGGATTCATCTTCGCTGCCGGTGAGTCGAGTTATGGGGAAGAGGGATACGCGGACTCAGAAATCGAGGAACTCCTTCCCGTCTGGTTTGAGATCAACGAAAAGCGGAAAGAGCTGGCTCTCGTCATCGTGTTGGATAAGTCCTACAGCATGGTGGGCCCGAAGCTCGAATTGTCCAAAGAAGCGGCCAAGGCTGCCCTCGACCTCCTAGAGCCAACCCACAGTTTCGGGTTGATCACGTTCGATGACACACCGTACGTGACGGTACCTCTTCAGCTCGCGGTCGAGAAGCCGGCCATCAACGACTTCATCAGTCGCATCATTGCGGGTTCGCAGACGAACATCTATCCGGCGTTGGAGACGGCGTTCGCCGCTCTCGAGAGCTCGGAGGCTGAGATAAGGCACATCATCCTGTTGTCCGACGGAAAGACCTATGCGGACGACTATGAGGAACTCGTTTCGTTGATGTCTGATTCGGACATAACCGTTTCTTCCGTCGCGGTGGGCCAGGAGGCGGACAGAGAACTGCTCGGGAACATTGCGACCTGGGGAAGGGGCCGCTCCTACTTCATTCAAGACGCCGAGCGGGTCCCGATGATCTTCATCCAAGAGACTCAGATCGCTTCGCAGTCCACGCTGGTGGAGGAGGCCGTCGAGACGACGGTGCTCACCTCGGTAGAGGCGTTTACGGACATCGACCTGGATGCGGCACCGCCCCTCCGAGGGTACGTGAGGACGATGGCGAAGGAGACCGCCGAGGTGCTCATCCAATCCGACTCGGAGAACCCACTCTTGGCGCGGTGGCGGTACGGGTTGGGCAGGACCGCTGTGTTCACGTCGGACGTGAAGAACCGTTGGGCCGCTGATTGGTTGACGTGGGAGGGGTACGGTAAGTTTTGGTCGCAACTCGTCCGAGAAACGATGAGGCGGGACGGTGGCGAAGAATTGGATTTCGTTGTGGAGCGGATCGGGGATGAGGCCGTCATAACGGTGAGCGCGCTCACCGAAGAGGGCGCCTACCGTACCGATCTGGATCCGCGGCTACGGGTCGTTGGGGCGGTAGGGGAGGAAGCTTCTTTGTCCTTCGAACAGGTGGGCCCGGGGACGTTTCAGGCCCGACACGCCCTCGGCCGGCCTGGGGAGGAGCCGTACGAGTTCGAATTGTCGGGCAACAACATCGAGGACCGCTCGCAGTCACTCTACTACAGGTATGGTGACGAATTCCGGCTCTATCCCGCGAACACCGAGATGCTGACTGACATTGCCGAACAGACCGGTGGGGGATTCCTACCCGATGTGAGCGAGGTTTTCGACGACTACGGAGAAACGGCTTCGGTTCCGACACCTCTGTGGCCGTGGCTCTCCGCGCTGGCTCTGATCAGTTTCTTCTTCGATATCGCCATACGGCGCGCGCCATGGTTCTGGAGACGATTCGCTGGGATGCGTTGGGACCCGTTCGACGGCAGCACATCAGTCACCGATAAGCCTCCTGGCTAATCGTCGTCTAGCTTCGGTTTTTGGCGCAGAGTCTTCTTGGAGGAATGACGTTGTCTTGATGATAAACGCCGCTCTTGAACACCGCGCGAAGGCTGTGTCGGGATGCGCTCTTTTTCGCGCTCGTTCAAGGCGGCGAGTCTCTTGCGAAGCGTGACCAGAGCGTTTCGCTTATTGGCGAGTTGGCTACGGAAGCGGCGGCTGGTGACCACGGTCCCAGTCGAAAGATGCGTGAGGCGGACGCCGCTCTCCGTGACGTTTTGATGCTGCCCCCCTTTGCCGCCGGAACGAAACACGTCCACTCGGCACTGCCCGAGCAGTTCCGAGTCGGATTCGGGAATCGGAACCCCGGAATGCTCTAGGTGTTCAGCCATCAGAGGGCTTCCGCTGGTACGAGCCTTGCTATCGGCTTCCGCTGGTACGAGCCTTGCTATACAGAGTGAATACCAGCGCTGGTTGACAAGAAATTCGGCTGGGTTCGATCGTGATCATGACCTTCGGAGATTTGACAGGCTAGATGATTCAGTTGCAAACCAACACCCCCGGAGCCCGTTACCTTCTCATGGGGGCGTCCTTCGTCATCGTCGTAGCGGGGTTACGCGAGGGCCAGGCCATCCTTCTGCCCTTTGCGTTGGCACTGTTCCTGGCGGTGATGAGCATGCCGGTCATGTTCTGGCTCCAACTGCGGCGTGTGCCGGCACCGCTGGCCATCGTGCTCACGATGCTCGTGATGGGTGCACTATTCGGGGCTCTCATCATGTTGGGTACCCAGGCGGTGGGCGATCTTCAAGTCCAGATCCCCCGCTATAGAAATCAATCGGTAGAACTGTTCAACGACTGGGTGGTCGGTTTGAGTGCTTGGAGCGGAATCGAACTCACCGAAAATCGGCTCGTCGACTTGATCGATCCCGGTTGGCTCGCAACCCAGTTCGCGACGACCGCCGCGAGGGTGGTAGGCTTTCTAGGCAACATGGCCTTGGTGCTGCTGATCATGGCGTTTATTCTGGGTGAGGCCATGGTATTCCCATTCAAGTTCCGCGCGATCATAGGGCCTCGCGAGGGCGAGCGACGGCGTACCACCACGGTAGTGACGGACGACCCGCGGCGCGTGACCAAGATCGTCCGAGAGGTCCAGGCGTATCTCGGAATCAAGACTCTGGTGAGCCTGGCCACCGGTTTGTCGATCGGAGTGCTGGCGTGGTTGTTAGATCTGGACTTTCCAGTCCTGCTCGGACTCATCGGATTCGTCATGAATTACATCCCCACCGTCGGATCCCTGCTGGCGGCACTTCCGGCCCTCTTTCTCAGCTTGGTCCAGTTCACTTCAGTCGGACATCTGCTGCTGGTTGGCGGCGGTTACGGGGTGATCAACATGGTGTTCGGGAATCTCATCGAGCCCAACTTGATGGGTAAAAGGCTGGGTCTATCGACTCTGGTGGTGATCCTCTCGTTGCTCTTCTGGGCCTGGGTCTGGGGTCCGGTCGGAGCGCTCCTTGCTGTGCCTCTCACCATGATCGTCAAGATCATGCTGGAGAACATCGAAGACCTACGGTGGATGGCGATCCTCTTGGATAAATCTCCGCCACAGTCGATGGTGAGCGGCGCCGGCACGCGTCCCTCAGCGCCCGCATCTGGTGGCGGCGTGGAACGCCCCGTCGACGTCGAGGTGGTCTGATGCCGATGGTTCCGTTCGAGTCGCTGCCCGACGAATCACGCCTGTGGGTGTTTGCAGTCGAGCGCACGCTCGAGGGAGGCGACCAGGAGACCTTCCTGGGCTTCGTGGATCAGTTTCTCGAGACGTGGGCGGCCCATGGCGTTCCTCTGATCTGCGGCCGTGATTTCCGGCGGGGACGATTTCTCCTCGTTGCCGTCGATGAAGCTTCCGTGCCCCCTTCGGGGTGCTCCATCGACGCCATGGTCGGCGTGCTGAAAGACCAGGAGCGCCGGTTGGGAATGCAGATTCTCGACAACACGCCGGTATGGTTCGTGGCGGCCGGAGAGGTGCAGAGAACTTCCCGCCCGGAGTTCAGCCGACTGGCGGAGGAGGGAGCGGTAGGTCCGGAGACGGTGGTGTTCGACAATACCGTGACACGCCTCAAAGACGCACGCGCGGGGCGATGGGAGGGTCCTGCCCGGCGGAGCTGGCACCAAAGGGTGTTCTTCAAACATTCCGGGGCAGCACAAGCCGGGACCTCGCACCCATAGCGTGTCACCGCGGATTGGCTCCCGGGTGACCTGAACCCCAGCTTTCGCCCGAGGAGGTGTCCAGCGGGCCTAACCTAGATCAGGCTCGCTGAGGGGTCGTGTTATCCGAGGCGGGTCACGTTCTCGGCGGCGGGTCCCTTCGGTCCCTCGCCGACCTCGAACTCAACTCGGTCCCCTTCGGCGAGGCTCTTAAAACCGTCTCCTTGGATTGCCGAATAATGCACAAAACAATCCTTTTCCCCCTCGTCCGGGGTGATGAAACCAAAACCTTTGCTGTCGTTGAACCACTTTACCGTTCCCTCGGCCATGCAACTACTCCCCATCAATCGGTGCGCGGTGCTCACGTTTTGCCAGCACTAGACTCCGTCCCTTCGGACGCCGCCACTCTAGAGATTCTCGGTGTTCGGGTCAACCCATCCAGGTAAAATAGGGGTCACGTCGGGGTTCGTCGTCGAGGCGCCTTGATGGCAGTGGACCAAGAACGACGCGATTTGCTCCTCCACCCAAAACGTCGGATTCCAAGGTAGTCCGCCCTCGAGGAAACCCACGTGGCCGCCGCGATCAGTAAGGACCAAAGTCAAGAAAGAGTTGGCCTCAATGGTAGGAAGGGGCAGGGACGCCGCTGCCAAAAAAGGATCATCCCGCGCGTGAATGAGCAGCGTTGGCACGCGAATCGATTGGACGAAGCGGCTTGAGCTGGACTTATGATAATAGTCCTCAGCGCCGGCGAACCCATGAAGCTTCGCAGTGGCGGCGTCGTCGAAATCCCGGATCGTCGCGCTAGCCCACACCGCTTCGAGATCGAGGACGTTCGCCAGGATTTCCTTCTTGGCGCGGACCTTGTCAACGAGGGATCGGAGGAAGTAGCCGGCGTATACTCTGGTCATACCACGCCGTTCCAGAGCGTCGGCTCCAGCCGATAAATCGTACGGAACCGAGATCGCCACAGCCGCCGAAAACGCTGGTGTGTCGTTCGCTCCTCGCTCTCCGAGGAATTTGAGGAGGATATTTCCCCCGAGGGAAAAGCCGATCGCCATGAGCGGGCGGGTCGGAAACCGCCTTCTGAGTAAACCGAAAACAAAACCAAGGTCCTCGGTTTCGCCGGAGTGATAGAACCGGGGTTTCCGGTTCATCTCTCCCGAACACCCGCGGAAGTTCATGCCCACCGCACGCATCCCGCAGTCCGCCAACGCCAGAAACGTCTGGACCATGTAGCCCCTTCTGGTGTGCCCCTCCAGCCCGTGAAGCACGAGCACCAAGGGTGCGTTGGGATCGGTCTCGGGCATCCAGGCGATGTCAAGGAAATCTCCGTCTGATGTCTCGAGCCGTTCGGTTTCGAGCATGCTATCCGGCGCCGGCCGGAGAAACTTTCCGGCCAGGGTTTGGCCATGGGCGCCTCGTAACCACCAGGGAGGCCTGTAGTGCCGGGCGGTCCACGTGTGCCTGTCCCGGCCGCCCGAGGTGTCGTCCATTGTCGGTGAGAAGTCCATCTTCGGGCCTACAATTTCGGAAGGGTCACCCCGACTTGATCCTGGTACTTACCCTGCCGGTCCTCGTACGCCATGCTCGGCTCTTGGTCGCCCTCGAAAAAGAGGAGCTGGGCGATCCCCTCTCCGCCGTAGATCTTGGCCGGTAGGGGGGTCGTATTGGAAATTTCGAGGGTCAGGTACCCGGACCAGGTAGGCTCTAGGGGCGTCACGTTCACGATGATGCCACATCGGGCGTAGGTACTCTTCCCGACGCACACGACGAGGACGTCCCTCGGAATACGGAAGTGCTCCTCGGTTCTCGCCAGAGCGAAGGAGTTGGGCGGGATGATACATTCGGTCTCGTTGACGTCCACGAACGAACGTTCGTCAAACTCCTTGGGATCTACGATCACGTTGTGGACGTTGGTAAAAACCTTGAACTCGGCAGCCACCCGGATGTCGTAGCCGTATGAAGACAGGCCGTAGGATATGCAGCCGTCCTTTACCTGCTCCGGCTCGAAGGGGTCGATCATTCCGTGCTCTTCGCACATCCGCCGGATCCAATGGTCGCTCTTGATCGGCATATTCGGTGTTGGGTTGAAGGGAAAACGGTCACGTAGACCGGGCAGAATAAGTACTTTGGGCGGGCGAGCACACCCCCCGTGATGCCCCCCCCGAGCGTAGACCACGGGATTGCTTACTCGAAGGTGGTAAATTTGAACTTTTTTGGCCTGAAAAGGGCACTGAAATCGGGTTGACACTCGTTCAAGACTTGGAATAGTTTACGGAAGTCCCAAGTGAACAATTTCACAAGCCAGGTCCAAAGGCCGCCATGTCGGGATCATACATCCCGCTTCTGATCCTGTTCGGTGTCTCTCTTGTGAACGCGCTTGGAATGGCCGTCGCATCTCAGATTCTGAGCCCCCGGCGATCGACCCCACAAAAGTCCATGGCGTACGAGTCGGGGATGATCCCGCTCGGGGATGCCCGCCTTCGTTTCTCGGTGAAATTCTATATGGTCGCGATCGGTTTCATCGTCTTCGATCTGGAGACGATCTTTCTGATCCCGTGGGCGGTCGAAATGAGGGAGTTGGGATGGGGACCGTTCGTCGCGGTCAGTATTTTCGTCGCGGTCTTGGCTTTGGGGCTGGTATACGAATGGAAGAAGGGAGGTCTCGAATGGGATTAGAGGACGGCAAGAGCGAAGACTCGGGGAGCCTCGCCGACGCCCAGGTGCTAGGCCAGGTGGAGGGGCGAGAAGGCGGGCTTCTCGGGTTCGGAAGCCCCACGTTCCTCACCACGAAAGTGGATTTCGTGGTCAACTGGGCTCGCCGAAACTCGCTTTGGCCAATGCCTTTCGGTACCGCGTGCTGCGCCATCGAGATGATGGCGTCGGCCGCCTCTAATTTCGATGTTGCCCGCTTCGGGATGGAGCGTATGTCCTTCAGCCCGCGCCAGGCCGACGTACTGATTTGCGCCGGGAGGGTTCCCTACAAACTCGCGCCAGTACTACGTCGCATCTGGGACCAGATGATGCAGCCCAAGTGGTGTGTCTCGATGGGTGCGTGTGCGAGTTCCGGAGGGGTGTTCGATGTGTATTCCATGGTCCAAGGAATCGACACGGTCATCCCCGTCGACGTCTACATTCCGGGTTGTCCGCCGCGTCCCGAAGGTCTCATCTACGGCCTGATGATGATCCAGGAAAAGATTCGCGGCGAGAGCTTGTCGGAGCATTACAGTCTCCGGGCAGAAGACCCCTCCCTCGGGGGCCGCCCCCGCGCCGGCACCGAAGAAATCGAGGCGCTGGCGGGGCCTTTCGGAAACTCGACGCAACAGGAGCGGCTCAGTTCCCTCGCTCAGACCACGCGCCCAGAGCGGTCAGAGGACTTGCTGCCTTAGTGATCAGTTTCCGAGGTTCGCGAGCCACCAAGAGGGCCCAGCATGGTGGATGAAAGCGGCTCCGCGTTCGACGCGGTCGAGCAAGGCCCACAGGCCTCTGAGGGTGATGCGGGAACGCCTCGAGGCGGCGAGGGTGATCTCTCGGTGCACCCGTCGGTGACGGCACTTCAAGACCGCTTCGGCGAAACCGTCCTCCACCATGAAGCCCAGGCCGGCGATCAGCATGTCGTCTTCGTGGATGCCGCCCGTAACCGAGAAATTCTGGAGTGGCTGAGGGATGACCCCGAGCAGCGCTATGATCTGCTCGTTGACGTGACAGCCGTCGACTACGGGGGTGGCAAGCCGATACAGGTCGTGTACCAGTTGTGGTCCGTGGGGCGCAAGCGGGCACTGCGAGTCAAGTGTGACCTCCCGCTCGACGGTCTCTCCATCAACAGCGTGGTTCAGATTTGGAACGCCGCGAATTGGCTCGAGCGGGAGGTCTACGACCTGTTTGGTGTGGAATTCGTGGACCACCCAGACCTTCGCCGTATTCTGATGCCTCAGAACTACGCAGAGGGCCATCCGCTCAGGAAAGACTTTCCTTTGAGAGGGCGCTTTTCCAGGGCGGAACAGACGCGGCGGGCCCTGTCCCAGGACTATCACGACGACTATACGCCCGAATCCTTGGAGGTAGGTGGTGCTCCTGGACTCGTGCCTCCGGAGTCGGACCGTCCGGGGGAAGAGGCGCCGTGACCGAGAAAATCTTGGAGTTTCCGGAGCCCGGCCTTCGTTCGGAACCCATGCTCGTCAACCTCGGTCCGCAACACCCGGCCACGCATGGTGTTCTGCGGCTGATTTGTGAACTCGAGGGCGAGACGGTGCTCAAGGTTACGCCCGACATCGGCTTCCTCCATTCCTCCTTCGAGAAACTCGGTGAGTACCGGACCTGGAACCAGATCGTTCCCCTCACTGACCGCATGGATTACCTGGCGCCCCTGATGTACAACTGCGTCTACGTCATGGCCGTCGAGAAACTCATGGGACTCGAGGTGACGGAGCGCTGCAAAATAGTGCGCGTGCTCTGCATGGAGATGGAGCGGATCTTCAGCCACCTGCTCTGGCTCGGGACGACCGCCATCGATGTGGGCGCGTTCACCCCGTTCCTGTACGCGTTTCAGGAGCGGGAGCGCATCTACGATCTCCATGAGGCATTTACGGGCGCGCGCATTACCACCTCGGCCACGCGGGTCGGTGGGATGATGGCTGACTTCCCCGAGGGCTGGACGGACTCGCTCCGCGACTTCGTAGAGACCTTCCCCAAGACACTGGACGAGATCGATTCGCTTTTGACCACGAACGGAATCCATCTCGGGCGCACCCTCGATATAGGAGTGATCTCTGGAGAGGACGCGCTCAACTACGGTTTCACCGGCCCGAACCTCAGAGCCTCCGGTGTGGATTACGATCTCCGCAAGGACAACCCCTATTACAACTACGAGACGTACGATTTCGATGTCCCGATCGGAGAAAACGGAGACTGCTACGACCGGTATCTCGTGCGCATGGAAGAGATGCGGCAAAGCTTGCGCATTCTCGACCAGGCGCTCGAACGGCTTCCCGACGGACCGATCAACGTGGCGGATCCTCGAGTTTCGTTGCCGAGCAAGACCGATTGCATGAACGACATGGAGTCGATGATCCATCACTTCAAGTTGATCACCGAGGGTATCATGGTCCCGGCAGGTGACTGTTACTTCGCCATCGAGGGTTCGAAAGGGGAGCTCGGCATGTACTTGGTGAGTGACGGTGGTGAGAAACCGGTACGGTGGAGGATTCGCCCCCCCTCCTTTGTGAATCTGTCGGTGATCGCCAAGCTGGCCGAAGGCCATCTGGTTTCTGATCTGATCATGATCAACGCGTCGTTGGACATTGTGCTGGGTGAGATCGATCGATGAGTAAAATCCCCTTCAGGAACCCCGGATGGGCGGGCAATGTGGGTGAGTACAAGTTGACCGAGGAACAGGTTCGGGGGATCGACTTCGTGGGAGTCCGTCCTCTCGAGGGCGGGCACGCCGCCGCCGCGTCCACGTATCCGTTCATGTTGGAGGCAAAAGACCCCGGAGCACCCCTCTTCGAGGGGCCGTACCAGACGCGCTTCGAGAAAATCCTGACCCGGTATCCCACCAAGCAGGCAGCGCTACTTCCGGCCCTCAACTTGGCACAGGAAGTACGGGGGTACATCTCTCCAGAGACCATGGATCGAGTGGCGCAGCTCCTTGAACTTTCGTCTGCCTACGTGCGTGGTGTCGCCACGTTCTACACGATGTACAACAAGCGGCCGGTAGGGCGGCACCTCGTCCAGGTGTGTACCAACATCAGCTGCAATCTGTGTGGGGCCCAGGACGTGCTCGAGGCGTTCCTGAAGCACACGAACACGGAGATGGGAGAGACTTCGCTAGACCGCGCGTTCACGGTGATCGAGGCGGAGTGCCTGGCGGGTTGCGGCTTTCCGACGTGCGTCCAGATCAACTCCCGGTACTACGAGAATGTGACCGTCGACGAGGTTCCTCGGATCGTCGCCTACCTGAGGGGCAACGGGGATGGCTTTGTTCCACTGGACAACCGTGATGACGCGACCCACACCAAGTTCGCTGTTGACCCCCCCTCGACCAGGACGGAGGGCGAGGAGTAGCCGTGGGGTACCCCTACAGCCACGAGAAGGAAGTTCCCATCATTTCCGAGCACTTCGGCGATCCTGAGGCCCGGACGCTCGAGGGTTGGAAGGCGCGGGGAGGTTATGAGGCGCTGAAGAAGGCCTTGGACATGAGCCCGGAAGACGTGGTGGAAATCGTCAAGGCGTCTGGGCTACGCGGTAGGGGAGGGGCCGGCTTCCCGACCGGGCTCAAGTGGAGTTTCATGCCCAAGGACAAGGCCAAGCCCCACTACCTGCTCTGTAACGCCGACGAGTCCGAGCCGGGAACGTTCAAGGACCGTGAGGTTCTACGCTGGGTGCCGCATCTGCTCATCGAAGGGTGTGTCATCGGTGCCTATGCGATGGGCGCCGAGCATGTGTACATCTACTGCCGAGGTGAGTTCTTCGAAGCCACACAGGTGTTGGCGAGGGCGGTCGAAGACGCGTATGAGGACGGAATTCTCGGGGACGACGTACTAGGCTCCGGGCAGAAGATCGACGTGACCGTTTTTACGGGGGCGGGTGCCTACATCTGCGGTGAAGAGACCGGGCTCATGAGCTCTCTCGAGGGGCGTCGGGGCGAGCCACGTGTGAAGCCACCATTTCCCGCAGCGGTGGGGGCCTTCGGCATGCCGACTACCATCAACAACGTCGAAACTCTTGCGGCGATCCCGCCCATTGTTACGAACGGCGGTGAGTGGTACCGGCAGTGGGGCACGGACGAGAGTCCGGGCACCAAGCTTTTCTGCGTGAGTGGCCACGTGAACCGCCCAGGAAACTACGAGCTCCCACTGGGCTTCCCGCTCAAGGATCTCATCTACGAGGTGTGTTGCGGCATGGTCGAGGATCGGCCGCTGAAGGCCGTCATTCCGGGTGGAAGCTCCGTTGCGCTCTTGTCCGCTGACGAAGCCGAGAACTGCTCTCTCTCCTACGAAGGGGTGATCGAGGCCGGATCGATGCTGGGGTGTGCCTCGGTGATCGTCATGGACGAGACCACCGACATCGTGCACCAGGTCACGCGCATGGCTTCGTTCTACGCGCACGAGTCGTGCGGCCAGTGTACGCCGTGCCGAGAGGGCACCGCATGGGTCACGACGATACTCAAGCGTATCGAAGACGGCCGTGGCACAGAAGATGACCTCGACACGCTCGTCGAAGTCACCGATCAGATGATCGGCACCACCATCTGCGTGCTTTCAGACTCGGTGGCCCCTCCGGTGCAGTCCTCGATCGAGAAATTCAGAGATGAATACCTCGCTTTGATCCGCCGTGGTGAACGGGTGGGGGCCGCGTAGATCGATGGCCAAGAAGGCTACCGCCAAGCCCGCGGGCGTGACCCTGACGATAGACGGACAGGAACTCACGGTGCCCGTAGGGACGACGCTGCTCCAGGCCGCTCAGGGCGCGGGCACGGAGGTGCCGCACTACTGCTATCACCCGGGCCTTTCGTCACCGGCGATGTGCCGGCTCTGCCTGGTCGAGGTAGAGGGTGCGCCCAAGTTGCTTCCATCGTGCACAACCACTGTGTCGGACGGGCAAGTCGTCCACACCCAGAGCGACGATGCCACCCGGATGCGGCAAGGCGTGCTGGAGTTCTATTTGCTGAACCACCCGCTCGACTGCCCTATCTGTGACCAGTCGGGGGAGTGCGACCTGCAGGACTACGTGTTCGCCGAGGGTCGGGTGCACGGTCGTGGGCGTGAGGCCAAGCGGGTCTTTGGGCGCGACGATTTGGGAGGGGACATCCTCTTTTACGGAGACCGATGTGTCATGTGCACGCGTTGCGTGCGCTTCATGAATGAAATCGAGGAGAAACCACTACTCACCGTGGTCGAGCGCGGTAACCGTGCGGTGATCGACACCTTCTTCGACGAGGGGTTGGAACAATCCGATTGGGCCGGGAACGTCGTGGATATCTGCCCAGTGGGCGCCCTCGTTTCGAAGGACTTTCTCCACAAGGCCCGAGCGTGGGACCTGGAGCATACCCCCTCGATCTGCCCGAATTGCAGCCAGGGGTGCAACATTGATCTGCACACGCGTGACAATCTGGTGCACCGCATGAAACCCCGAATCAACTTGGAGGTGAACGGGCACTGGATCTGTGACTACGGACGTAGCCGGTACGAGTGGCTCAACCGGGGGGACCGCCTGGAGTTGCCCGTCATGAACGCCGAGGGACGCAACACGGCGATGAGCTGGACGACCGCCCTCGAGGCTCTGAAAGTTCGGATCGGCGCGCTGGGCAAGAGCTCGGTGAAAGCAGTGGTGTCGCCCTTCTGGTCGAACGAAGACCTCGGTGCGGTTTCGCGCCTGGTCGAGACTCTGGGTGGTGGCTCCATTGTTTTCCGCTCTGCGCGGGCAGAGGAAGAAGTCGTGTTGCAGGGGTATGAGGGGTTGGCTCGCCGAAAGGCCTTGGCGCCCAATGGACACGGTGCGGAATTGCTTGGATGCACACGGGTCGGAGACGACTTGGGGCAGGGAGGTCTGGAGGACTTGATGGACCACGAGGGGGTGGTCTTGGTTCTGGGGGACGCGCTCGACGATCAGCCCGAGGATTTTGCACCCAACGCGGGCCTGGTGCTCTATTTGGGGGCGTACACGTCTTCGGCTCTCGCTTCGGTTGATTTCCAGTTGCCGGTCACGACGTTCGCGGAACAAGAAGGGACCTTCACGAATCATGCTGGCCGAGTGCAGCGGTTTTGGCCTGCGCTATCGGGGGCGGGAGGGGCCCGCCCGGCGTGGTTGGTCCTCGGTGCGCTCGTGGGAGCCTTGCAAGGTGAGGACGGGCCGAACACGGCTGAGAAAGCGTTCGATCTCGTGGCCCAAGCTATAAAGTCCTATAAGGGACTGGATTACGAAACGATCGGCGCTCAGGGTGGGCCCTCCGGGGCACCGGTACCGGTGCCGGGGGACTGACGTGGATCTGAGTCCGATTACAGGTGTCCCGCTCCTCGTGGCCACATCACTCAAGATCGCCATCATGTTCGGCGTGGTAATGCTGACTGTGGCGTACACTACACTCGCCGAGCGGCGAGTTTCCGCTTTCATCCAGGACCGGCATGGCCCTAACAGGGTCGGACCGTTCGGACTGCTTCAGCCGATTGCGGACGGCCTCAAGAACCTCGTCAAGGAAGAGGCGCTACCGGGGGCGGCCTCGAAATCCTACTTCATGCTCGGGCCGATGTTGGCGATGGGGCCAGCGCTCGTGACGTTCGCGGTGGTGCCTTTCGCCGCGCCGCTCCCCACGCAGTGGGGGGTCATCGACATGATCATCGCCGACGTGCCGATCGGCATCCTCTACATTCTGGCGCTCGGCTCCCTCGGTGTGTATGGGATTGTGATCGGGGGATGGGCCTCCAACAACAAGTATGCCTTCTTGGGTGCCCTACGAGCTTCCGCCCAGATGGTCAGCTACGAAGTAGCCCTCGGTTTGAGCCTGATTGTAGTGCTCATGATGGCTGGCAACGTCACGCTCACTGGAATTGTTTGGCAACAGCAGCAGTTGGGCTTTTGGTTCGCGTTCCCCCTGTCCTTGGGTTTCATCCTGTTCGTGGTGTCGGCCTTCGCGGAGACCAACCGGTTACCGTTCGACATGCCCGAGGCGGAGTCGGAACTCATCACTGGATTCCACACCGAGTACTCCGCAATGAAGTTCTCGATGTTCTTCATCGCTGAGTATGCGCACATGCTAACCGCGTCGGCGCTCATGGCTACGCTCTTTTGGGGCGGGTGGGACCTACCAGGGTCGTGGGACGACGCCTACTGGTACCGGGGTGAACTGATCCGTGGCTTCGATGAGTCCGGCGCCACCATCGCGGCGGCTCCGGCCGTCTGGAAAACGTTGCTGACCTTCGCCGCTTTTGCCCTCAAGACGGCGTTCTTCCTGTTCCTCTACATCTGGATCCGGTGGACGGTGCCACGTTTTCGTTACGATCAGGTGATGCAGCTGGGGTGGAAGATCATGCTGCCCACGGCGTTGGCGTACCTCATGGTCGTGGCCGGAACCATACTGGTTCTGGACCAGGTCGAAGTTTCCGGATTTGCCTTCGGGCTGACGCTCACCGGCGTCAGCGTCATCTGCACCGTGGCGTTCGTCTTCTTCCTCGATCGTGGCCGAATCATCGGAGGTGCAGCGTCTCCTTCGAAACCTGGCCCGGTTGTACTCGAGCCAACCCCTGGGGACCAGGGCATGATCGCCGGCGAAGGAGCGACGGTCGGTGATTAGGAGATCAGGGATTATAGATGAGGTTATGCGATGTGCCCTAAGACGTGACGGAGTCACATAATGGCCATAACCACGCGAGTCGTACAAAGGCCGGAGCCCGGGCAGACCTCCTACCTGAGGGCCACGTTGAAGGGGATGGCCCTGACGCTCCGGCACATGTTGAAGTCAAAGACCGTGACACGACAATACCCCGAGGAGCAGACCGAACTGCATCCCCGGTGGCGAGGCACGCACGTCATGGAGGTTCATGCTGACGGGCGGCCCAAGTGTGTTGCGTGTGGTCTTTGCCCAACGGTGTGTCCAGCCAACTGTATCCGGCTCGTGGGTGGTGAAGACGACAAGGGCAACCGCTACCCCATCGTGTACGAGATCGACGAGTTCCGGTGCATTTTCTGCGGAATGTGTCAGGAGGTGTGTCCGGTCGAGGCGATCCATGTCGGCCGTGACTTCGAGAACGCCGAGTATACCCGGGACCGCTTTGTGTACGACCTGGATCGGCTGATGAAGCAGGACCATCCTTCGACCTTGTTATGGGACCCAGCGGACCCGGCCGGCGAGTGAAGGGCGCGTGACTGAAGTTCTGTTTTTTGTCTTCGCGGCGGTTGCGGTTGGAGGCGCGGTCGGGGTGGTGGTGAGTCGCAGTCCGGTGGCGAGCTTGCTGTTCATGGTTGCGACGTTGGCCAGCACGGCGGGGATCTTCGTAATTCTGGAGGCTCACTTCCTCGCGGCGGTGCAGATCATGGTGTATGCCGGCGCGATCATGGTGCTTTTCTTATTCGTGGTCATGCTGCTCAACCTGGGGCACGAGTACCAGCGCGACATCCGGGGGAACATCGCGCTCCTCATTGGATTTGCGGTGACGGGTGGTATAGGTGGGCTGCTGCTGCGGCAGCTTGGGGGAGGTACGGGCGGTCTGGAGACCAATCTTGGCCCGGGTGACGCGATCGATGCGGCGTTGCTGGAACACGGGGCCGTGGGGGCGATCGCACGGCCGCTCTTCACGGACTACGTGGTTCCGTTCGAGTTGACGGGAATCTTGCTCCTCGTGGCCATCGTGGGCGCCCTCGTTCTAGCCAAGAAGGCGTCCTGACGTGCTGGCCGAGTCTCTCGTTTTGGCCGGGATCATCTTCGTGGTGGGTACCTTGGGTGTCATCGTACGGCGAAACGTGATCATCATGTTTCTGTGCATCGAGCTCCAGTTGAATGCGGTCAACCTCACGTTCGTTGCCTTTTCGAGGTATGTGGGCATCGAGGGTCAGATCTTCGTGTTCTTCGTCATCGCCGTTGCGGCGGCGGAAGCGGCGGTCGGTTTGGCGATCATCATTTCGATCTTCCGGCATTACGAGACGGTCAACGTGGACAACTTCAACCTCCTCAAGTGGTGAGCCGGTGCCGCAAATCGGTCTCTTTCTGATGCAGGTGGACGGACTCGTGGAATCAACTGCCACGTGGGAACCCGTCCTTCCGTGGCTCATCATTTTGCTGCCTCTACTGGGCTTCTTTGTAAACGGGGCGCTCGCACTATCCGCGGCCCGGAAATCAGCGGATGCGGTCCGAGCGGGCGGGGAGTTCGACTTCTTCGAGAATGGCCGGCCCCGCACCCACAGCCTACCCACCTGGGTGGGGCCCGGGGTTGTGTTCCTGGCGTTCCTGCTCACCCTCGTCAACTTCATCGGGATGCTCGGCGCCGATCTACACGAGCCTTGGATCCGTAGCTATTGGCGGTGGATCAGCACGGGTGAACTGCAGGTGGGCGCTGCGATTCAGCTCGATCAGCTCTCGATGATCATGATGATGATCATCACTGGAGTGGGGGCGCTCATCCACGTGTTCAGCGTCGGGTACATGCAGGACGATCCAGGCTACCCTCGATACTTCGCGTACCTGAACCTGTTCGTTTTCTTCATGCTGGTGTTGGTGATGGGAGCCAGCTATCCGGTCATGTTCATCGGCTGGGAGGGCGTCGGGCTCTGCTCGTACCTCCTAATCGGATTCTGGTTCAGCGATGAGGCCAACGCTTCGGCCGGTAAGAAGGCCTTCATCGTGAACCGGATCGGTGATCTGGGTTTCCTGCTTGCGATCTTCTTGTTGTATGTCCACTTCCAACGGGTGGATTTTGCGGGTGTCTTTGTCGACCCCGAGTCGGTTTTCGAGTACGGTGGCACGGTCGTCACGATCGTGACACTGTTCTTTCTTTTGGCTGCCACGGGTAAGAGCGCCCAGATCCCGCTCCACGTATGGCTGCCCGATGCCATGGCCGGTCCGACACCCGTGTCTGCCCTCATCCATGCCGCCACGATGGTGACGGCGGGGGTCTACCTGGTGGCGCGGTCCTCCGTCCTGTTCGCACTCGCACCGTTGAGTAGTGCCGTAGTGGCGGGAGTGGGTGTGCTTACGGCGCTCTTCGCAGCGACCATCGCCTTGAAGCAGAACGATATCAAGAAGGTCTTGGCCTATTCCACGATCTCTCAGTTGGGCTACATGTTTTTGGGTGTCGGCGTGGGGGCTTATACGGCGGGCATCTTCCATCTGATGACACACGCCTTCTTCAAGGCGCTCCTGTTTCTGGGCGCCGGGGCGGTCATCCACTCCATGCACCACGCCCTTCATCACACGAAGAAGGATTGGGACGCCCAGGACATGCGGAATATGGGTGGACTCAAAGCCTACATGCCGTACACGTGGATCACCATGTGGCTCGCCACAGTGGCGATTGCGGGGATCTGGCCCTTCGCGGGATTCTTCTCGAAGGACGAAATCATCTGGATGACCGGTGCGATGGCGGGTGCTGAGCAAGCGCCATACGCCACCCTCTATACCGTCTACTGGATCCTTGCGTTGGCTGCGGCCATGCTGACCGCGTTCTACATGACGCGACTGATGGTGATGACGTTCCACGGCGAGAACAGGACGGGGTCGAGAGAGGCCGAGCATCTCCACGAAGCTCCAAGAACCATGTGGATCCCTCTCGTAGTCCTGGCGCTGCTGTCCGTCTTCGGAGGGTGGATCAACGTGTCGACGGACCTACGAGAGTCCGTCCTGGGAGGCTTCGGCCTTCTTCCGATGGGCGAGTGGCTCCACCACTGGCTCGAGCCCGTCACCGAAGCTGCCCATCTGATACAGGAAACCAACCTGGGGGAGGTCGCCGAGGTCGCACCCCTCTTCGGGGGCGGAGAATGGGTGTGGGGACTCATCTCCTTCGTCGCGGCTTCGGGCGTCGTCTTGGCTACTCTACGGCTCCTGGGAGGCCGTAAGGTTACGGTAGTGGTGGACGATCCCGAACCGACGGGGTTTGCCCGCATCCTCTACAACAAGTGGTACGTGGACGAGTTCTACCATCGGTGGGTGGTAGATCCCGTGGTGACCACCTCCCGAGTCCTGTGGCGGGTCGTGGATACCAAAATCATCGATGGGGCGGTCAATATGACGGGCAACGCGGCTCGGGCACTGGGGTGGGTGGTGAGCCTCTTCCAGACGGGTCAGGTCAATACCTACGCGTTTGTGCTGACCCTGGGTGTGCTGGTCATCCTTTCGATGGTCGTGTTCTAGATGTTGAACGCATTGGCATACGAAAGCTGGGTGCTACACGCACTGATTTGGCTTCCGCTTCTGGGGATGGTCCACGTTCTCTGGGCCGCCGAAGATCGTGCCAAGGAACTTGCCCTGGGTTGGAGCCTCGTGGTCTTCGTCCTGAGCGTGGGACTTTGGTGGGCCTACGATCCGGACCTGGGCGGGGGGTACCAACTCTCGAGCAGCTTACCGTGGATCGAAGCATGGGGTGTGAATTACGCACTCGGCCTGGACGGGATCAGCCTGTTCATGGTCATGCTGAGCACCTTCACGACCCCGCTCGCCATCCTGGGGTCGTTCAACTACATCAAGAAGCGACAGAAGTCGTTCTACGCGCTCATGCTTCTTCTCGAGGTCGGGGTCGTTGGAGTGTTCACGGCCGTGGATCTGTTTCTGTTCTACGTGTTCTTCGAGCTGACGCTGGTTCCGATGTATTTCATCATCGGAATATGGGGAGGAGAGCGTAGAGTCTATGCTGCGATAAAGTTCTTCCTCTACACCGCGATCGGATCTCTCCTGATGTTGGTGGGGATTCTGTACATGTATGCCCGGGGCAAGGCACTGCTCGGCGTCGCGTCCTTCGCCTTCGTGGACCTGTTCCAGATTACGCTGACACCGGGTGAGCAGATGTGGTTGTTTGGAGCCTTCGCGTTGGCGTTCGCAATCAAGGTCCCCGTCTTCCCGTTCCATACCTGGCTGCCGGACGCACACGTAGAGGCGCCGACGCCGGGGTCCGTGGTGTTGGCGGCGGTCCTGCTCAAGATGGGGACCTACGGGTTCGTGCGATTCCTGTTGCCGTTTTTCCCTTATGCGGCTCAGGATCCGAGGGTCGTAACACTCATGCTCACCTTGGGTGTTGTCGGTATCATCTACGCGTCGTGGGTGGCGGCCGTTCAGCCCGACGCGAAAAAGCTGGTGGCGTACACCTCCGTAGCACACATGGGGTTCGTGGTAATCGGTGTATTCTCCCTCAATCTGAACGGACTCCAGGGGGGGTTGTTGGTCATGATCTCCCACGGGATCTCCACGGGCGCCCTCTTTCTGCTCATAGGCATGCTGTATGAGCGCCGCCACACCCGGCTGATCGCAGACTTCGGCGGTATCGGGCGTGTCGCACCCTGGCTGACGACTGCGTTCGTGATCACGGCGCTGGCGTCCATCGGGTTACCTGGCACTAGTGGGTTCGTCGGGGAGTTCCTCGCGCTTCTCGGTACCTTCGAGTCCCAGCCAGGCATGGCAATCGTCGCGGCAAGCGGGGTCATTTTTGCCGCGTATTACATGCTGCCGATGGTGCAGCGTGTCTTCCTCAACGCGCTGGACAAGCCGGAGAACCAGGCCGTTCAAGACCTGTCCCGCCGCGAGGTCGCCATCTTGGCGCCGATGATCTCTCTCATGATCGTCATCGGTGTACATCCGAGCCCACTGCTGCGCAGGATGGAGCCCAGCGTCCAAATGGTCCTCGAGCGTGTGGACACGGTGGCCCCGGTTGGTGCGGCCCTTGTCGAGTTCCGCGAGGAAGAGACGGATCCGAGTGATACTCCGGACGTGATCCTCGACCGGATCAGATCCGCCGCCGAGCCGATGGACTAAGAGCTATGGAACTCGATTTCAGTAATCAGGCGCATTTCATCGTAGCTCTGGCACCAGAGATCATCTTGTCGGTATGGGGGATCGTTGTCCTTTTGGTCGGAGTCAGTTCCCGCCGTCCCGAGGGTCCGCGGACATCGGCCGACCTGGGATGGCTTTCTGTCTTGGGAATCCTGGCGGCCTCTCTAGCGAACGGTTGGCTTTACAGTGTCACTGAAGTGGGGACCCATTCGATGATCGCGCTGGACCGCTTCGCGTTGTTCTCGAACTGGATCATTCTTTCCGGCGCCGTGCTCGGTGTGCTGATCAGTCAGGGCTACATAAGACGGCAGGGCCTTCAGGCGGCGGAGTTCTACGCGTTGCTGATCTATGCGACCGTGGGATTGATGGTCATGGCCGCCGCACGCGACCTGATCGTCGTCTTCCTCGGCTTGGAGATCATGTCGATCGCGGCCTACGTATTGGCGGCCATCAACCGGAGGGATCCCCGATCGGCCGAGGCCGGACTCAAGTACTTCTTGCTTGGTGCTTTCTCGACCGGGTTCTTTCTCTACGGGATAGCCCTCGTATACGGCGCGACCGGCAGCACGCATATCGAGGCCATCGCGGATTCTGTTGCGAGCGGAAATGCGCACGGCGCCCTTCTCGTGTTCGGTATCGCGCTTCTGGCGGTCGGATTCTCTTTCAAGGTCACGGTGATTCCGTTCCATATGTGGACGCCGGACGTCTATGAGGGAGCGCCGACCCCGGTTACGGCCTTCATGTCCGTGGCCGTTAAGGCCGGCGCGTTCCTGGCATTTTTTCGTGTCTTTTCCGTCGCCTTCGAGGGTTCCTACGAGGTTTGGTGGACGATTCTGTGGTGGCTTGCCGTGCTCACGATGGTGTTCGGCAATCTCGTCGCCACGGTGCAGGTCAGTGTCAAACGGATGCTCGCTTATTCCGGGATCGCACACGCGGGCTACCTCATGGTGGCGATCGTTGTTGCTAACAGCACGGCTTCCGCCGGGCTACTGTTCTATCTGCTGACCTATACGCTGATGAATATCGGCGCCTTTGCCATCGTCATCCTGGTATCTGGTGAGGGAGAGGACCGTCTCGAAATTGAGGATTACGCGGGATTCGGTTGGAGGCAGCCGTTACTCGGTGTCCTCCTCACGGTCTTTCTGCTTTCGCTGGCCGGTTTTCCCGGAACGGGAGGTTTCATGGCGAAGGTCTACCTCCTACAGGGGGCGATGGAGTCCAATTTCGTTTACCTCTCGGTGATCCTCGTGCTCACGACCGTGGCTTCGTATTGGTATTACTTGCGCGTGGCCTGGTTCATGTGGATGAAGGATGCGCCTCCCGATGTCGCCGTTGAGCCGATCCAGGTACCCTTTGCTATGCGTGTGGCCTTGATTGCCTGCGTGGTCCTGATCCTGTATCTCGGTGTTTTCCCCGGAGCAACCTTGGCATTGGCACGTTCGAGTGTCAGTGTCCTTTCCGCCTTGGGTCCAGAGTTGATCGGTCTGGTTCCCTGAACTCCATGCCTGCTCCCATATCTGCGCCTGAACACATCTTCCGCCAGTACGATATTCGCGGTCTTGTCGACGCTGAACTGACTCCCGAAGTCTGCGAAGGCGTCGGGCGTGGCTACGCGACCATGGCCTACCAACACCTTGGCCGGGTTCCTCGCGTCGCTGTGGGGCAGGACAACCGTCCCTCTTCTCCGGCACTGGCCTCTGGCTTGATCCGAGGGCTCAATGGCTCCGGTGCCGACGTCGTGGATATCGGGACCGTTCCCACGCCCTCGCTCTACTGGGCCGAGCAGACCCTTCCCACGGATGGCGGAATTCAGATCACGGGTTCCCACAATCCTCCGGGGTGGAACGGCATCAAGATGACGCTCCAGGCCATGTCGGTATACGGCGACCGGATTCAGGCAATCAAGCACGCCATAGGTACGGGTGAGTTCAGAGAAGGTGCCGGCACTTCCGAACGCGTCGACCTCTTGGATCGTTACGTGGCGGATCTGGCCGGACGGTTCGACCTTTCGCGTCCGGTCAAGATCGTGCTGGATTGCGGAAACGGCGTTGGATCGCTCGTGGGCGTGGAGTTACTCGAAGCGCTCGGTGCCGAGGTCGTTCCCCTGTATTGTGAGTCGGACGGCACGTTCCCCAACCACCATCCGGATCCGACCGTGGACGAGTACCTGGTGGACTTGATCGACACGGTACGCCTCGAGGGGGCCGAATTAGGGATCGGGTTCGATGGAGACGCAGATCGTATCGGGGCGGTTGACGAGAACGGCCAGATCGTTCGCGGAGACCTCCTGCTATTGCTGTTCGGGCTCGACATCCTCCGCCTACGGGGGCCGGGGCAAAAACTCGTCTTCGACGTGAAGTGTTCTCAAGTTGTTTCAGACGAATTTTCGAGGGCCGGTGGGGAGGCGATCATGTGGAAAACTGGACATTCCCTGATCAAGGAGAAGATGAGGGAGACGGATGCGGCCCTCGGGGGCGAGCTGTCGGGCCATATCTGCGTCGCCGACAATTACCTCGGGTTTGATGATGCGCCTTATGCGGCTTGCCGGCTGATGGACCTGATCGCACGGTCCGAGCGTACTCTCTCGGAGATGGTCTCCGACTTTCCGGTGTACGTGTCCACGCCAGAGTTACGCATTGAGGTAACCGAAGAAACAAAGTTCGCCATCGTGGAAGCGGCTCAGAACCACTTCAGGGAGATTCGAGACGTGGTCGAAGTTGATGGTGCACGAGTGAAATTCGACGGTGGATGGGGCCTCCTGAGGGCTTCCAATACGCAGCCGATCCTAGTGGCGCGTTATGAAGCCGAAACCGAAGGGCAACTGACCAGCATTCGCGGTGAGATCGAATCGTGGCTGCGAACGAAAGGTGTGGAGGTGTAAAGTGGATCACCCAAAACTCAGAGGCGGTCGCCTCATGGTCACGATAGGCATCGGGTTGCTGACGATCTCGATGCTCGGACGGATCGCGGCCCAGGCCTACATAGAGATTCTTTGGTTCAATTCCGTCGGGTACTCCTCGGTCTTTTGGACTCGATTTTTCTGGGAATGGGGTGTGCAACTGATCGGGGGTGTGTTGGTGGGTGCGGCGTTCTTCTTCAACCTGCGAGTCATTGCTCGCGCGCTCGGTGGAATCCGGATCAAGCGACGGGTGGGCGATCTCGTCATTTCAGAGCAAATCCCCGAGAACTACGTGGTTTGGGGCATCGGCGTATTTTCTGTGTTGGGGGGAGCTTGGTTTGCTGCTTCAATCCCCGGGTCCATGGGTCTTGACGTCCTCTTTTTCCTCAACGCACCGGAATGGGGAGTGACGGATCCTTTCCTGGGTCGGGATCTGAAGTTTTTCGTCCTCCTATTACCCCTCCTGAGGGCGGCGGCGGTTGCCGGGCTAGTTGTTTCCTTCCTCATTTTTACACTTGCCGCCGCGGGTTATGCCGGCACCGGGGCGCTCCAATGGGGACAGGGGCAATTGCTAATTGAGGACCGCCCTCGGAAGCACCTTGGCGTTATCGCCGCCGTGTTCTTCGCCGTGTTGGCTGGGCAGTTCTACGTGTTCCGTTACGTGCTCCTGCTGAATGGATCCTCTGGCGTACAGGGAA
>ERZ651768.179-NODE-179-length-45733-cov-10.085684_pt1 | contig 45733 bp, 41 predicted proteins | sample MGYA00514754_ERZ651768 | MGnify/ENA metagenome assembly ERZ651768
CTGTAATTATTAGGGAGGGGCAAATACCCCCCGCCCCACTTGTACTATTTGGTTCCATATCGAACTCCTACTATCTATACTTCAAACTTGAATGACACTGCACCGCAAAGTTGCAAACGTTTTAGTTAGGCACAGTAACCTCGAGCAGCCGATAGGAAGGCTGCCATGCTTAAGGAGGTCGAATGGATAAATTGGTTTTTACAACGGTCAGTCTAACCCTTTCATTCATGGGATTGCTGGGGGCAACTGCAGTTCAAGCGCAAGGCACTCCCTTGCCCATCGAGTTATTACCGCTGGGAAAAGACATTGGCCTTACCGCAGGACAGACGGTAACGCCGGCCTATGAAGGCTGGTATGAAAAAGAGGATGGCACGATTGCACTCTCGTTCGGCTATTACAACCGCAACAGCGAGGAAATACTTGACATTCCTGTTGGCTCGGGTAATCGCATCATTGGTGGGCCAGGAGGTGATGCGGATCAAGGGCAACCCACCCGCTTCGAAGCGGGTCGTCAGTGGGGAGTGTTCACAGTAAATGTAACAGCCGGTTCCGATCAGCAGGTCGTCTGGCACCTGGAAAATCAGGGCAAAACGTTTCATGTACCGGCTAACCTTAACAATGACTATGTGATCGATGCAATCGTGGGCGATGCCAATGGCAATTTGCCCCCGCAGATTCGTTTTCAGGAAAACGGCCCGATGGGGCACGGACCTAGTGGCATTACCGTTGGTCCAGTGCAAGCCGAAGTCGGAAAACCCCTACCGATCGACGCATGGGTGACTGATGACGGCAAGGTGAGCGGCATCGCTGCCATGTTTATGGCCCAAAGAGGCATGACACCGCCGGTTGATCTGGCTTGGTTTAAGCACCAGGGACCGGGAGACGTTTCATTCAGTGAGCCAGAAGCGAAGATACCGGCAGCAGGCGGGCAGGCAACTACTGAAGTGACCTTTAGCGAACCCGGAGACTACCTGCTCCGAGCGAGGATAACCGACATGTCGGGTCCAGCAGTAGCCGGTCACTCACAGTGTTGCTGGACTAATAGTTTTATAAAAGTAAGCGTAAGCAAATGAATGCTAAAGTTTGAGAAAATATCATTGGAGACAACTGCATCTCCAGGAGGAAAGGATAAATGAGTAGCATAATTCTCAGTACTAATAAAAATTACAGTGCGTCGGTTGTAATTGCACTCCTGGCGTTTCCCATACTGTCACTGGCGCAGGAAAGTGCGGATTCGCAGCGTGAAATCACCTGGGCCGGCGAAGTCGCCGTCATCTTTCAGGAAAAATGCCAGGAATGTCATCGACCCAATTCTATTGGGCCAATGTCGTTGCTGACTTATGATGAGGCCAAGGTGTTTGCACCGGTTATCCGTTATCGGGTAGAGAATCGGGTTATGCCTCCCTGGCATATCAATCCTAATGTGGGCGTACAGGAATTTACCAATGATCGCGGGCTCAGCGAAGTAGAGCGCCAGACCATTCTCGCCTGGGTGGACCAAGGCGCACGCGAGGGAAACTCGAGTCAGGCTCCTGCACCACGAGAATTCAACGATGCATTGGTCTGGCGATTAGAAGAACAAATGGGTGCACCACCGGACCTGATTGTCGAGTCCGAGCCTTACGATCTGGCGGCTGTCACGCAAGATAAATGGTTTCGCCCGACCACGCCGACAGGATTGACCGAAGCAAAATGGGTAAAAGCCATCGAGATTCGACCCAAGAACGCCGAGACCCGTAAGGTCGTTCACCATTCCCTGGCATTTCTGCTGCAGGAGGAAGACAGCAGGGTCGGGATGCCGGACGATGTCAATATTCCTTTCGGGCCCAGTCTATTTATGGAATGGGCGGTAGGAAAGGCCGGTCAAATCTTTCAGCCCGATACGGGTAAGCTGATGATGCCCGGCTCACAAATTAATTGGGAGATGCACCTACACGCTAACGGTGAACGGGTGCCGAATGCCCAGGTTGAATTGGCTGTCTGGTTTCACAATGAGCCTCCCAAGCATCGCACCATCCTGAGCATGTTCGATGCTCAGGGACCCAACAGTCTGGATATTCCACCGGGCGAAATAACCGTCACTCAAGGCACATTCGTTTTGTCGGCGCCAGCCCGAATCGAAAATTTCCAACCTCACATGCATATGCGTGGCAAGGCCATGTCGATGGAAGCTATCTATCCTAATGGCAACCGGGAAGTGCTCTCTTTCGTAGACAATTTTCAGTGGAACTGGCAGATCAACTATGTGTTCGATAAAGATTCTGCACCGCTAGTACCTAAAGGCACGATGATCGTCACTAGGGCCTGGCACGACAACACCGAAGCTAATCCCTATAACCCGGACCCGAATCAATGGGTTGGCTGGGGAGACCGAACGGTGGACGAGATGGCCCATAACTGGGTTGACGTCACCTACCTGGGTCAGGATGAATATGAAAGGATGGTTGCCGAACGTAGCGCTAGTAATCGTTAGGTAGCAAAGCGAAACGCTTGCGGCTGTATTAAACAAAGCTCAGTTAGCTGACGTTTCAGGGGAGGGGAGCCAGTCATACACAGCGTCTTTTCGGAATGGCTCTGGCAACCCAATCTATTACGGCGTCGCGCGTCATTCCATCGGGTCATTACTAACATCCCTCCTATTGTTTAAGCATTCGAGTACTGCTAGTCAAGCAAAGTGCCAGCCGGCCAGGCGGGGCCAGATTGCATTTGTTCAAGTGATCGTAAGCCTCGATAGACGAATTTCTGCACGCGTTTACCCTCATAGGTTTCGGTTGTGTAAAAGTTTCCCTGCGTATCGGTGACAATGCTATGAGTGCCGTAGAACAAGCCGGGTTGCCGACCACCTTCACCAATGACATACATGACTTCCAACGTGTCACGGTGCACAACGTGGACTTTCATATTGGATCCGTCAGCTACGTAAATAAATTCTTGATCATCGTCCTGGGAAAAAGCAATGTCCCAAGTGGCACCGGCACCGACAGTCATAGGGGCGACTTGTGCTTCTTTGATATAGGTACCATCCGGTCGAAACACCTGGATCCTGTCCGCACCCCTGTCACACACGTATAAAAGCCCGTCTTTCGACGGTTCGGCGCAATGAACGGGGCCAACGAATTGCTGCGGCAACGGTTCACCAGGGGTGTACGTGATACGGTCATCTGAGGGTCGATTACCGTAAGCCCCCCAGTAACGTTTGAAAGCACCCGTGGCAACATCCACAACAGCCACCCGCTTGTTGCCGTAGCCATCGGCAAAATAGGCCTCGTTTGCGTCCGGGTCTATTGCTATTTCGGCGACGCGGCTAAAATGAGTTGTGCTGTTACTGTCAATAGGCTCTCCGGGCAAACCGATTTCACGTACAAACTGGCCGTCGCGGGTAAATACCAGGACATGGGAATCACCACCGCCATTGCCACCTATCCAGACGTTGCCATTGGGTGCGATTTCAATGCCATGGTTTGAGGCAGGCCAGGTATACCCCTGTCCAGGGCCACCCCATGCGTTAACAAGTGAGCCATCGACATCGAATTCCAGAATCGGTGGGGCTGCTGTACAGCAATCTGCTATTCCATTGTCGATACCGATTTCCTGTGTGGCAAAATTAGAGTCATCATTTCGGTGAACAATGTAAACATGATCACGTGCATCTACAGCCACGCCAATAGCGCTTCCCAATATCCATTTATTGGGCAAGGGTTGGGGCCAGAACGGATCCACTTCAAAATGAGGCACCATCCGCCCATTGCTGGCGGCGGTAACTGAGTTCTGCAAATAGTGTTGGGCAACACCGAGTACTACAAGCAATGAGAGGGCTAGAGTGGTGGTTATAAAGGAGCTTTTATTATGTTGCATGACTTGACCTTTGTTATTATGCGGTTAACTAGTGATATATCACTTAGATAGTAGATATTCAAGGAAGCTCTAATAAGTTCCCTACTAGACACATTCTTTTAATCTCATCATTCACCCCAATAGATGAGACAAGCTAATAAAAAGTCTTATGAGGTATTCCATGTCTTTAACTATGTATGAATGTTCCATCCCTATTTTTCTTCGATATTTGGACAATCTATCCTCACTTCTTGAAAAGGGAGCAAGCTATGCTAGCGAGAAAGAAATTGAGCATTCGATACTAGTGAATGCCCGGCTCTATCCAAACATGTTGCCCTTATCCCGACAGGTGCAAATAGCATGTGATGCGACCAAAGGTGCTGCCGCCAGATTATCAGGCGTCGAGTCCCCAAAACATGAAGACGATGAAACGACTTTTGAAGAACTGCAGGCTCGCATCGCCAAGACCAAGAGCTTTCTTGAATCTATTGTCCAAGCAAACATCAATGGTACAGAAGACAAGGAAATCGTCCTGCAAGCTGGACCTAAAGAATTCAAGTTCTCTGGGAGAATATTTCTAACTACGTTCGCCTTGCCAAACCTACTCTTTCACGTGAGCACGGCCTATAACATTCTGCGTCATAATGGTGTGGATATTGGAAAAATGGATTATCTTGGTGGCGCGTAAGTTAATAAGGGGAGTTGATAAAATTATTATCGCTCACGGTCAACTAATTACTCAGGATGCTCAGTTTATTTTTAATAAAGCATTTGATTGGATTTAAAACGAGAGAACACAAAAATGAATAACAAAAGAGCTCTTATAGCGGTGCTAGCCACCATGGGTGTGTTGGCACTGCCCGGACTTTCGGTTTTTGCACAACAGAGTGACGACGAGCCGCCTGATATGGACTTCTTTGCCTGGCTGGATTCGCAGGAGTAGCCCTTGGCAGTCAATTCGATTTCCCCAGCGACCTGGTCGAGCCGGCCGGCCTTTCTGCTGGCTACTGTCGGTGGGGCTATCGGTCTCGGTAACCTGTGGCGGTTTCCTTACATAGCTGGTGAAAACGGTGGCGGTGGATTTGTTCTCGTCTACCTGGCATTCGTTTTTCTTCTCGGACTGCCAATTATTGCCGGTGAAATGCTACTCGGTCGTCATGGCCGTGGCAGTGCGGTCCATTCTATAGCCAGCCTCGTTCGATCGGAAAATGCGTCAAATTTCTGGCGTGTTATCGGCTGGCTCAGCTTGCTGATTCCATTCTTGGCTCTGAGTTACTACGGGGTAATTGCCGCCTGGGCACTGGATTATCTCGGTCTTGCCGTCATCAACGGATTTGACGGTTTTGACGCCACCCGGTCGGAGATTGTATACGGCCAGCGTACGGGAAGAGCCGTCACCCAGGTCGTATTGCACGGTATCTTTGTCGCGATGACTGTTTGGGTGATCGCCAAGGGGCTACACAACGGCATAGAACGCATGTCAAAGATAATGCTGCCGGCCTTGTTTGGGGTAATTCTTATCCTGGTAATCTACGGTATGATCAGCGCCGATTTTTCAAGCGCAGTTGAATTCCTGTTCAGGCCCGACTTTAGCAAATTAAACGGCGCTTCGGTGCTGATGGCTCTCGGGCAGGCCCTGTTTTCACTCGGAATCGGTGTCGGACTCCTGATTACCTATGCAGCCTACATGCCAAGTGAATACTCCATCCAGAAATCCGCTACCATCGTCTGTGTCTTTGATACGTCGGCGGCCCTGCTTTCGGGGTTGGCGATTTTCCCACTGGTCTTCGCCAATAATCTCAACCCGGCTGAAGGCCCTGGACTGGTTTTCCAGACCCTGCCGATTGCTTTCGGTAATATGCCGGGCGGTCACGGCATTGGCGTATTGTTTTTCCTGTTGCTGTTTTTTGCCGCCTACACCACAGCGATTGGCATGCTTGAGCCGGTTGTTGCCTGGCTGGAAGAAAAATGGCCAGGTCGACGTAGAATCGTGGCGCGCTGGGCCGGCATTTCAATCTGGTTGCTTGGCTTGGGTTCGGTATTTTCCTTTAATATTTTCGCCGAGGTCAGCCCGCTGGGTTTTCTTGGTATTGAAGGCACGTTTTTCTTCTTATTGGATTTTGCCGTGGCGAACTTGTTATTGCCGATCAATGCATTGCTCATTGCCGTATTTGCAGGCTGGGTGCTGAATCGATCCACTATCACCCAAGAGTTTTCAAGCAGGACCGAGTTGTGGCCACAGTTCTGGCGATTTGCCAATCGTTATGTTGCGCCCATTGCGATTTCAATCGTGTTACTGGATTTACTGACCGGGTTTTCGGCAAATTTCTCCGTATGATACTGAGGTGGTGAGTGAATTTATAGAATTCCTAATAGTGTATACATGGGATTGAGAATTCTGCCCGCAGTTTGCAGTTTTTTGCCTGGCACTCGAAAGCGCTACGCAGGGGCCAACACTTCCAGAAACTCAAGATCGGTCGAACAGTTTGACAAGGAGTAATCCATACCGGCAGGTATGGTACAGGCATCGCCTGCCTGCAGTTGCCAAACCTGGTTGTCTTCGCATTCTAGGGTCATCGATCCCTGCAATACAAAGTTGAACAACAGCTCACTCTGGTGAGAGCCAGCCGGTAAAGTTGATCCCGCAATCGCTCGTACAACGCCTACCGACACGATGTTGCCCGTTGCCTCGACAAACCCGAAATCGCGACTCTCGAAACCGTCAACTCGCCACGCCGACCAATCCGCCTCCACTGCCTGATGAAAACAGAAGCGTTGCCCCCCGAAATCCCGGTCGAGTCGTAGTTGTGCGGTAGGCAGAGCAATGTCGTGATCAACCAGGGTTACATGTTCGGCGGGGCAACCGATCTCCAATACCTCGAATGCATCGGAGCACTCCAGCACCTTGTGCCGGATATGTGGTGGCTGCAACACACAGTCTCCCGGGTGCATCAGGAAAGGGTCCCCTTGGTCTTCATAGACAACGCGAACCCAACCCTTATAGCAATAGATTAACTGAAAAAGAATGTGATGGTGGTGCACGTAATCAGGAACAGGACCACCCTCGGGAATACGGATATGTGATGCGATGTAACGGCCTCCCAATCGATCGGGAATCAAGTCACGGTACTGCATACCGGCACGTCCAATACCCCAGTTCGATTGACCCCCTACTTTTTGTACCGTAAGCGAAGACACCAGCTCCGGTATAACAGGTGGTATATCTGTCGTTTCGAATTTCACCCGGGTGCCATTGGGTGCTACCAATTCGTCGTAAGCACCGGCCACTACTTCGGCCCCTCTGCAGATGAGACACAACGCGTCTGGTGTAACGCCAGTTTTTTCTTCCAGCCGAAGTCGGGTTCCGTAAGCGGCGACAACGGCGACTCGGGGGGCATCGGCGGGATAGATGCTTTCGATACGAAATCCCAGGGTATCGGTAAAGAAAGCCAGGTTCTCCGCCAGATTTTCACAGGGAAATACGACTTCCGCCACTTCGATTTGTCTGCAGTTTAATTTACTCATCACCGCGCATGCTACAAGAACATCCGGCATTAGAATAGATACTTGAAGTATTACCTCCCAAAAAGATGAAAATCCATTTTCGATTAGAATTTATTTCAAATTCACTATTAAGTATGGAATTGGCAACTGTAATTATTAGGGGAGGGCGAAGACCCTCTCGGGGCTATATACAAGCCCATCCTTAATGGGTTTCAGGCGTGGGTATCAACGTTTCGTTGGTACAACAGATGGTACAACAGGGACATATATTCGCCCAGAGGCAACTAAATACTTGGCTTTTAGGAACCGGCTCTGGGCACCAACTATCCTTTCAGTCTCATTCAAATCTTATCTAGTTAATAAAAGACAACCGGAGGTTTTTACCGCTCCATACCTGGCAAAGCAAAGCTATCTTCATAGATACAATTGGCTTCACGTACATCTATGCGAAGCACTCTGTCTCGGAACTTGACATGTTTCCACTCGCCAACCCAGTATTCAGGATCTGTAAATGTATACTCACTGACCATTGTATTGCCCTCATTAATCAGTGAAATGCGCTCGACGATTTTAAGCTGCTCACCAGTCGGGACGCCCGCCTGAATAAGATGATTTTCCCCAATGAAACCAGCAGTTTCAACTACCAGAGTATCGCCCTCCCAGTAGCCTAAGGACTCTCCTTGCCAGTTACGGTCGATTGCATATCCGCTGGAGCGTTCACGTCCATCAAGAAAGATTACTCGATAATCATTATTTAGCCGTGAGACCATGAAGATGGCCGTAGGATGCTGCAACATCATAAGAGCACCATATCTGGTCATGAATCTTGGCATTCCAGGGGGATAGCATAGGGCGGTGGGATCACCGAAACGCTCCCCCTGTAGTGAGGCTTCCATATAAGCATCATGATAGGTTTTACCTTTTGTTGTGAGCTCTGGCGTTGGCTTGAATTCAAAGGAGCCATAATTTGCGCGATATTCATTCTCTCCACGGAACTGCCATTGCCCTGTCAGATCGAAAGGTGCTGGTGGTCTTTCCTTCGCTAGATTCTCCGGATCAAGAGCACCGGGCATATTACCTCCACCACTTTCTCCTGGAGCTATTCCTTGTGAAATGACTGGTAACTGAGCGGGTCTCGTTTTTTCCTCTCGCATTTGCCATGTCTCTCCAGCCGGCGGAGGAACATAAGGCATTAAAGCTGGGTAAACTTGACGAACCTCTTCCTGTTCTGGTTCCATGTTGTAGGCACGTCCATCTCCGCCAATAAGACCTAGCACTAATCCTCCAGGCGCACCAGATCTTAATGGGTTCATTCGAACAGTAATTTCATCACCAACATTAATGGATCCACGATCAAAGCCCATTGCTTGCATTGCACTTATACCCTGGCCCTCTAATCGCCAAAGTTCAACCTCACCTTCTTCATTAGTGACTTCCATGTTAAGGATGAGGTGAGGATTCCTAAGAGTAAAAAGGGTTGTTTTTCCTGTTACCTCGATATTTTTCGAGACATCAAAGACAACAGCAGAATGATGTGCACTGACGAAACTGGCAAAGAATACTGACAATACCAGTAGCACTTTGAATACACTTTTGGTCATTAGTATTTCCCTTAGCTGCATATAAACGTTTTCTTGAAAAAGTAGAATAAAATTTGGTAAACGCAAATAATAATACGCCGAAATATTACAGGATAAAAGTAAACCTCTTAGAAATGTTTGGTCTATACGTGCCTTCTTCCATAAGGTATAGCCATGTCTATATACATAAAGATTTCTCAGAGTTTAAAAATAGAGAAGGATAAAAAACAGCACCATGCTACCTAGGTCTAAATTTAAAGTATTTATCATATAAATTCATATCGTAACTCGCTCTTACTATTCTTCAACACTGTAGCCAGCTTCGATAAACAATTTAGCTGATTCCAGAGTACATGGAGCACGAATGACTTCCCGATCAATTGTTTTTATCCACCGATGAGTAAATGTTTTAGGTTCACGCAGATAAACTGGATCAGTTACCGTGATCTCAATTTCTATTCCAAGTCCATTATCTACCAGGCGTAAACGCTCGCGGATATGCTTCTGCTCACTGGAATCTATGCCGGTATGTGTACCCCAGAGGTCTGGCGTAAAGCCGCTTGTTTCGATAATCAGATCTCCATTCTCGAACCAGCCAATGGAGTGACCGAACTTCGAAGGAAGCCCCGGTTGTGAATTTTGATCAAGATGAATAACACGGCTTCCTTCCATCATATCTCGTTCAATTATTAGAGTCTTTTCATCTTGGTAGCTCACTAAATGGGTATAAGGCAGGATCATCGATTTTGGGGGGCCAGGGTCGTTACATTCCAGAATAGGATTCTGATCTTCGCTGAATCCATCCACTAAAGCCTGTCCACGCTGAGTAAGTGGCCATCCGGGCGGTGGAGAATAGGTAAATTGATTTGGGCCACGATTCCACATTCCAGTAAAATCAGAGGAAGGAATTATCGGTTGATCATTACCCTCCATATCCTGACCAACGCGGACACCATTTCGCTCAGCCCATTCCAGCCCGGCATAAGCCCTAGACTTGTTACGGTCATGCCGCCCCTCCCAAGTGATACGGTCACCTGGTTTGAAGGTATCCTTATCCCAACCCCTGGCTGACATGCCTCCCGGATGAATTAGCTCAATGCTGTATTCAACAACATTACCTGACAGATTAGGGGCTTCAACTTTTATGTAAACATGGGGATAGGTCCAACTGTAGCTAGTCACCACGCCTGACACTACACGCACATCATTTGGGTCAAGCGAGGCGTGCGAGTGGTGACCCAGAACTGTGGTCGCCTGCATCGCAAGTAGCATGCCTGCAGCCTTTGCTACAAGTCTTACTTTTCTCATCTTGAAACCTCCGTTAAATAAGATCAGTTGAATATTGATCTGCCCCCTCCAACGAGTCCAGGCTGCTAGTTAGGGTTCAGTAGAGCTTGCTATTGTAATTCAACTGGTATTCGCTGCACATAGCTTGGCAGTGTCGGTTTAGTTTTAATTGTTTGTGGTGCTAGAGGCCGATAGCTCAATGAAATGCTGCTATTTTCTTTTTTTTAACCTTTACTAATAAATATTTGTGAAGGAACAATAATAGCGCGAAGGCAAAAGACTCCGCCGATCCTTATTTATAGTATCACCCATTAATGAATTTTAGGGGGGGTAAATTTAGCTCGAACCGCTATGAAGAAAATAAAGTCCACTTCATGGTTGTATGGTATAGAAAATGGCTCAGTAATTCGGCAATATAAATATTGTTTTAAAACAAATAGTTAATAGATATATCGGGTTCTGCAGGAAGCACCAGAAGAGACGAATCAGGCTATATTAGATTTTCTCAAAACGGTTCAATTTAATCGTAGACTTTAACTACTATTGAGGGTTAAGTTTTTCTAACTCTGCGGATAACTCAGGTATGGATATTGACCCCACTGTCCGAAAAAGTTCTTCACCTTTTAGATCGAGCACTATTAGAGTCGGCATTCCAACGATCTTGTAATACATCCCACTATCAGGGAAAAGTTCAGTATCTACCTTTACTACTACATAATTCTCGAGCGCCGATTGCACTTCAACAGAATTTAGTATTTGTTGTTCCAATGTCTTACAAGCAATACACCATTCAGCAAAGAAATCTATAAACAAGGGTTTGTTTTCAGTTTGCGCAACAGCTAATGCATTAGCAATTGGTTGAGGTACTTCTTCTCCATTTAGCGATAGATTCCGATCTGAATCATTTTCTACTGACGTGAGGGGTGTGAAGCCTAAGTCCAAAATGGCAGCGTACATATCATCAAGCGAAGTCAAATTTGCATTGTACTCGATGTTGAAAGCGTCTCTTTCGAGAATGATTTCTACGGTTGCTTCTGATTGGATCCCTGGCAACTCTAACAGAGCTGCTACGACACTTTCGGGTCAGCTCATTCAAGTGACGCCGCCGCGACTTTTCATCATGCCTTCCACAAATAATGTGACTTTCGACATCTCTGATTCGACCGTAGCTGCTTTCACTAGAAGTGATAACACTACAGTCGCGGCTAGCATAGAAGCTAAACTCGCAATTTTAACTAACCGTACATTCATTTTTTATCTGCTTATTCGGGGATAATAGATATTTGACTACAGAATCTCGCTATTATCAACCTCCCATAAATTATCGCCATCGGCAAATCTGATGCTCTTTTCTGCCTATTTATCCAAATTTTACTAATAGATATTTATTAGGAACTGTACTTATTAGGGAAGACGGAACCCATGGATCGCGTTGTAGAGCTAGCAAACAAGTAACCTTATAGTGGTTTGTCCCCTTTTATTTGTTATTCCTCCAGCGAAGGATGCGCATACCCGGTCGGCAGAACCTGGTCCGGATCAACCCGAATACTCAGGTAAGTAATCTGTTCCTGGATATGACGAAAACCGTGTGGCACGCCGGCGGGAATAACGACTATGTCTCCAGGTGAAACCGTCTGAGTCTGGCCATTGTTGACCGTGCGCCTGCCACTGGGGCCGATCAATTCTCTGACCGCTGTGATATCAGCAGGAAACTCAGCGGCATCGGTCTCAACGCCGCCAGTGACAAGAATGCCTGATCCCGAAAGTATGTAGTACACCTCAGTAACACGGTGATGAATAATTGAGTTCACTTCCTCTCCTTCGGTGCGTGTTTCCAGGCGCCTTAAAACACCAACGGCCACATTGATACCATCGCCAATATCAACCACTCTGATTTGTTGATCGATGGTGTCACCCAGATTTTCATAAACGGTCATTATTTCAGCGCTTGGAATATGGGTGGCGTTGGTCTGTGCCTGTGCAAACGAGCCCAATGTTGGCGCGAAAAACAGTGCTGCAGTGACCAGGCGAATGAGTGATTTGGTTCTCATTGTTACTTCTCCTTATTTTTCTATAAAAGTATCGTCTGGTTTGAAACTCTGCCCGACATGAATTGATCCTGCAAGCTACATTTAACAATCCGCACTAAGTCACAAGAGAATAAAAGGGGATGTAATCAAAGCGGTCGGAGAAATTTGATTCAAGTTTTCCACCTTCGTTTATTTAATTAAGCAACTGAGCGAATACCACCGCTGCAACTATAGAGATAGATCCCCTGGGCACCATCCTCTCAAAACCACTGTATGGTTTACTCCGACTCTAATTCATTTGATTGGCAGTGGGGCACTACTTTAGTGGGCCACCATGCGGAACTGACTGCGCGAGTGTCATTGTGCATGCGAGACTCGCGACGTTATCAGAGTGGAAACCTGGTTTGCGCGATGAAGGCATTCACTGCGATAAGCAGGTTTTGGCTCTTGTCGCAAACGACGAAAACCGACTCTTCGCGTTGCCCCGGCGTAAGGTCATGATGGTCGATGAGGATTACTTCATCACCGTGCGATGGAATAACCTGACCATCGAGCGCATAATATTCGGCTTCGGCGATAGCATCGAGCTGCCCGACGTCGAACTCTGCGTAAAGCTGGGCGAACGTGTCGGTCGTTCTGACGATAACGCCATCCGGCGCACGACTATTAACGTCGCGTTCAGCCGCCATGCCTGAAACAACACCGACGGTCTTGCCAATGAAGTCGCTGATGTGCTCGTAGCGCTCCTGGTTTTCAGGATTAATTCGCAACGCCCGTCGCTCGTAAAGAAACGGCGCGGAAAACGTCGCTCCTGAATACGCACGGTCGGGAAAGTTCGCGACATTGGTCGCGACCAGATCGACTTCATCTCTGCTGGCAAGGAGCCACGATTCATTGAAGGGAACGACGACCCAGGAGATTGTCAGTTCGTGCTCAGCAGCAAACTGCTCGACGTACTGTCTGATCCAGAGCTGTGGATCGTACTGATTCGTGGGGGAGCCCGATGTCACCGCGACGGTCAGCACTCCTGGTCTGAGTGTCTGGATTTGTTGATCTACTGCGCACCCAATTACAGCGATCAATGTCCACAATATCGCCAAACGGGCCACGACACGCGAAAGAGTGCGTAAGCGATTCATGCTTTCAGGTTCAATCTGTTGACGGTCTGAACGGGTCAACCCTATACCTGCTATGGAAATTTGCAAGGCCGCCAACGCGAATGCGGGCGATATTCTCAGTCGCTTAACAATAGTCATGATCAAGACACACTAGTGTAAACGTCGGCGCGCCATTCACTGTTTATCATCAACGGTAGAGTCACATTTACTCCAGCAATCCCAGTTTCATGACTATCCTCGTGGTGGTGTTCTCTTTTTTGGGTACCCGCAAACACTGATACGAAACGATTAATGTGATATTTGTAGCTCAAACGAGCTTCATAAGTATCGTGAAAATCGGCATCCAACTCGACCCCAATCTCGTGGCGTTCATTGGCGACTGAAAACTCATAGTCCATGAATGAAGACATCACGTGAAACTCATTTAGATTAAACCAACGCTTGTAGGGTTGAATGAGTCCTCTAATCTTCGTATTAAATTTACTAGTACCTTGATAACTTACAACTCTGTTCATCCCAGCTTTCATGTGAAATTGATTGTGGCAGTGAAATAACCAATCGGCGGTTTCATTGGCATTAAACTCAATGACTATAGATTCCATGGGTGGAACATTAACAGTATGTTTTAATGGGCTTTTTTCACCATGTTGATTCACAACACGAAAGAAATGACCATGAAGATGAAGCGGATGATGCATCATGGTTTCGTTAGTCAAATGAAAGCGCACATTTTCTCCACGACGTATCCAAACTTGCGGGTCCTCCGATGCAGTTTTTCCATTAAAACTCCATACATATCGCTCCATATCACCAGTTAGCCTCAGTTCGATATCTCGCCATTCCTGATCATGTGGGAGTGAAGTATTACTTACAGAGCTTAGAGCCTCATAACCCATTATGTGGGCAATTACCTCCTCATGATCGAGCATCATAGGCGGACTTTGGTCTGAAGCATCCAAGTTGTGTGTTGGCATGTCCATGCTCATACTGCCAGATTCCATAATATAGAGATTTGGTGAAGGAATGGCCGGTGCATCAACGCGCTTTCCCTCACCGATATATAAACTGCTAAAACCTGTTCCGTCGAAAGACGTTGCCCTAAGTTCCATTGATTTTCCAGTATGAACCGGCACTAATACGTCATAAGTCTCTCCCGTTGAGATGCGTAGACGCTTTACCCTGATGGGTTTGTCCTCAAGTCCGTCAGCCGAAATAATCTGCATCGGCCCACCTGCATACTCCACGTCGAAGATGCTAGAAGTAGAACCATTTATCATGCGCAGCTTTACGTGCTCACTATTTTCATCTTCAATAAAAATCTTTGCTTGTTCACTACCGTTTACTAAAAACGCATCGTACCCAACATCGGCTAAATCCGCAGGCCCCATGCGACGAAATGAACTATTTAATCGATTCTTAATCGCGGGATAACCATTAGCTAGTACACCGCCCCAAGAATAAACGGTATCTTTTTTTAAAGCATAGAAATCATCTGCCTTCTTGAGATTATCAAGTACTGTTTCAGCTTCCTCGTCTGTCCAATCTGAAAAAATGACTACTTCGTCTTGATAAACTGAATCTTTCGATAAATCGGAAAATACTAAAGCGCCGTAGATTCCTTTTTGTATTTGCAAATCCGTATGCGAGTGATACCAATAAGTTCCAGCATGGAGTATCGGAAATTCAAAGGTATGAGAACCACCAGGCGAAACTGGTTGAGTATTTAAATAAGGAACGCCATCTTCGGATGCTGGCAATAACACTCCGTGCCAATGTACTGAAGTAGTGACACCCAAGTAGTTATTAAACGTTACACGCAAAGTATCCCCGATATTTGCTCTAATTGTTGGTGCCGGGATTTGATTAGCTATAGCTAAAGCTTCCACAGGCTCTCCGGTAATATTGGTCGGTATGGTCGTAATATCGAACTTGTAATCAACTATGTCAGCTTGTATCGCCACCGGATAAATTAATAAAAATGATAATAGAACTCGTATAAACACGACGTCCCTCCACAGATGTTGGATTTGTAGAACTGAGTATTAGGAGGTCTAGCGGGTTGGTGGTGGTAGGGATAAATTCAGAATAATAGATCGATAATGACAGGGAAGGACTGATTTATGAGACCCTTCTAGGATGCTTTGATTGTTGAGCAGATAAGCACTTATATCAACTGAGCTTAAGCAACAGATTTCATCACAAACACAGTCTTTTTCATCGTGCTGATATTGGTCATAAGAAGCATTCTGACCATTGGTGTGTCGCTCTATTTCCATTTCAGGACTTGGCATTTCGTGGCCGTCATGAGCATTAGCAACTGCTAAATGTTGATGCGAATCGTGTGTTAATATTTCTAAAGCTAAACTGTTATTCGATAATAAGAGTAACGTAAGAAATATCGTCAGCCAGTTATGATTAAGTAGTTTTAGCACCGCTTATGTCTGCAAGTCCAAGTTACTTTAGTGATGTTTGGATCGTGAACCTCTTCTTATTGGAGCGTACATCCGCCGAGACAAATCAACGGTGGTCCCCAAAAATATCGGAGGAAACGACTGGTTCTTAGGTGTGGCGTACACGATACAATAAGTTCTATGGGCTGGTATATCGATGGATAAATCGACTAGTCCTTCCACGCACATCGGGTGCAAATACATTCTTGGTAATATCATCGGTGTTGTTCATGAGAATATAGCTTTCTGCTTCGAAGACAAAACCAGCTTCACCCAACACCCGTTTTGTTAACACGGGCGAGATGCGATGTATGCTATTTCCCGTTGTGCTTGGCGCGGAATCCTCTGCAACATGATCGACAACCGCAAGTGTACCGCCAGGCTTCAGGGCCTTGCGGAAAACGGCAAGTGTTTTAGCTGGATCAGTGTTGTAAACGTTAAAATAAAGATCATGAAAATTTTGAATGAAGAAAATTTGATCCACTGAATCCTCTTTGAGATCGAGATCTTTGAGATCAGCATAGATTGGCACTACATTGTCTAAATGTCGGGAATTTCGAATATGTGCTGCCATCGCATAATCCGGGTCCATTCCCTTGTCGGCAAACTCGTGCGTAATTACTCTCCCGTCATTACCAACAACTCCGGCTAATATCTCTGTGTAATATCCACCAGTTGCGATCAGGTCCAACACGACCATGCCGGGTTTTACACCCATAAATTTGATCACTTCTGCCGGTTTGCGTAGCTCATCTCGGCTGCTATTCGATTCAAGCCGAGCCGGGTTACTTACAGCAGCCCCGATTAAGTCTTCATATTCGTCTGCCTGTAATGCATTAAAGGGCAGGGTGCACGCGGTCAAACAAAGCGTTAAAAGTTTCGAATAATTGTTGTTCATATGGTTCTCCTGAATCTGGACAGACGGAGAAGCATAGAATAGATTTACACCAAAGTCTTTTAGAATAGAAAGACAGTAGCCTTCCCCTGACGCCTTGTATAACTTGTCCCTGGATACTCGATTACTTAGCTAAGGGATCAGGTCGCATCTGGAAGTGGTAGACTTTGCTCGATGTTCCTGGGCCTGTTTCCATATGAAAAGGCGCCCTGCTGCTATAGGTTGCCCACAAGCCACGGCCTTTCCATCCCGCCGCAGGGTCGTCGATACGACCGTCCATCCACTTGGTGTAGAAGCCCAAGGGGTAGGGTACGCGCAAGCGAATCCATTCGCCGTCATTAAGCGCTAACAGTGCGCCGGACTGATTTCCTGTGTTTATCGGCGTGTTTTCACCCAGCCCAAAGGTATCGAACTGGTCGACCCAGGTGTAGTAGCTGCCTTCGGAGCTGCCCGGTGTATCGATATTCTTGAACTGGGGCAGTGGCTCGGCATAGAAGGTCCAACCTTCCGGGCAGTGCTGTCCGGTAGCCTCCGGACCATTCAGCGGGCTGAGACAAAGAGATCGGTCGAAGCTCGCCATGTGACCGCTGGCCAAGGCCACCCAGGCGACACCGTTGCGATCGATATCCATACCACGGGGCGAGAAACCCTCGATTGGATCACCGCTGTCATCGAGGGGAAGTTCGTAATATTCGGTCAGGGCGGTAACGCTGGGATCATCACCCGGCTCCAGTCGCACGACGGCACCGGGATAGCTGAGGTTGGATCCCCACACAGACCCGTCTGGCGCCGGTGACACGGCGTAATACCCGGAATTGATACGCTTGTCCCGGGCAGGATCCACCGCTTGGTCCGGTTCAACGTAATCGGCGTCCCGCCGCCCGTTGCCGTTGGTATCCAGAATAAAGGGTGTCCATCCCTGAGACGCGGCCGCATCACCGGTTTCCAGGTATTGGCGAGTATTCAGCCAGCCGATCACCCTGCCGCCGCCGCTGGTCCACAAGGTGTTGTCTTCATCCTCGGCGAACATGAGGTGATGGGTGCTGAAACAGGTATTGATTGGGGTATAGATTTCCGAGTCCGGATCATAGACACCGAGATGTCGTCCGGAGCGCCCCAATGGAAACACCTGGGCTGAGGGGTGATCGGAGCCTTCCTGGCAGAACGCCGGTACATCTTGTGGGGAGCGGGCCCGGGCAGTAATCCACACTCTGCCATCCTGATCCAACATGGGGTTATGTACCGTAGTCGAGGAATCCCAGATCGGTTCGTCACCCCAAAAGGGTGATTCCGCCATTGCAGGGGCCGGTTCAGGATTGTAATTCGGATCTTCCGGAAACACCGGTACCTGGGCTGTCGAATTGGTCACCGGATCCAGCACCGGCAGATAATCCGCGCTGTTTTCCAAGGCACCGTAGAGCTTTCCGTAGCCATTCACGGTCGGATCGCGCCTGTCGGTGGCGACTATATCATGCAAGTAGGCGGTCGGGTCCGCCCAGTCCCACTGGGTAATGACCACGTTGCGTTCCAAGCCGGCAGGGCGCTGAGGTACCGGCGGCAATTCACCGGCCGCAATCCGGTCGGTCCAGTCGGCATACATCTCAAGCGCTCGCTGTCCACCCATGCCAGCCAGCGACCCGATCATAGAACCACCGGCTTGACCCGATCGCACGCGACGATCCCAGGCGGCAGTTGACGTATCGTAACCGCTGAATAGGTTAGGTATGTTACGGATTGCCGCGTTGCCCAATTGGTGACAGGCTCCACAGCCACCGCTGGTCACCCGCCTGATAAAGTCCGCCTGGTTGTGAATATTGGGAGAAATTCCGTTACCGTCCGGACCGGTACCAGGAAATTCACTCTTGGCCGGAATCTCCAGCAAAGAGTACCAGTTCCCGGCTGGGTAATAGGCGGCAGCCGCTGCGGCATCGGGCGCAATCACGGCGTTCAGATCCAGGGATTGACCAGGAGCGGCGTTGAGTTTCGGTGAATCGACTAAACCGTAACCCCGCACCCAGATGTCATACTGCGCCGTAGGCAGATCAGGGATCACATAGCGTCCGTCCTCGTCGGTTACCACAGTTTTTGAATAGAGTGTTGGTAAATCGTTGGTTTCGGCGATGACCCATACCCCAGCTTCCGGCCCGTTGGGGCTGGTGACGATGCCACCGATATCATCCTGGTCGACGCTGGTTCCTGTGACATTGTTGCCTATCGGCTCAGATTGACCTGAAGCCTGTTGTTCCGCCTCACCGCAGGCCAGGAGAGCCAGCAGGCACCCTGCAAAGGCGATTCTCAATACTGAATTTGTTTTTCTCATGATTACCCCTAAATACGTTTGCTAATCCTTTCGATTACAGCCAGCTATGCGGCCAGATCATGGTGCGCCACATATGGGCCACCGGTGAACCGTCGAATCCCAGCCCCTCCTTGGGTTGCTTGAAATTCCGTCCTACCACGTCTTCAAACTGATCGACGCTGAGATCCGTCACATTGGGATCGAAGGAGTAGAGATCATTCAGAGTGATCAGCCTCGAAGTCATGTACCAGCGGTGATCGCGCGCCTCATCATACTCAGCCTGCACCCAGGGCTCGACCTGGTAGTCTGCACCGAACCACTCTCGATAGACAGCCGGATACCGATAACCCACCGATTCATCGGCAAAAAATCTCAGTGCCTGGTGTTTCTGTATCGCCCAGGAGATCTCTTCATCCACATAGGGCCCGATAAGTTGCGCACCCCAGAAACCATGATCGGTACGGAGAAACCCCTCGACTGAAATATCGTGCAGAAGACAGGCAAGGATCACCTTCTCGTCCATGCCATTCTTCATGGCGAGGTTGGCACTTTGCAGCAAATGGGACGGATTCGGAATTCGGTAACGATAAAAGTCCAACAGGGTCGGATTTTTCGGCATGCTCGGCAGGCGTGGGTCGGCCATGCCTGCTACCAGCTTCGATGTGGGCGCTCCACCGCTTCCAACATTGCTGCCGGGAGGCAACATGGAACGGGCCCGGTCCGGTTCACAGAGAATGGGTGTGGCGAGGTGATACGGAAGGCCATCGATCATTACTCCCTCGAAAGCCTCGGCGCGCTGACTTAGTGTCATCTCAGCCGTAAAAGTCGCGGCCGCAGCGACGGCGGCCCGATTCATGAATGTGCGGCGGTCCATTTTCAACCCTCTTTTATTCGCTTTTTATGGTTTGCTAATAAGTTGCTAAGTTATAGGCTTTCTCTACCTTTCCAGCATAAGCACGCATTACCGTTATGTCTAGCTGTGAGCTGCACCGTCCTAGCTTAAATGCCCGGTTACTGTTGAAATAAACCCCTACAATAAATTCTATGAAATCCCACTGATCGCGTAATAGAGATCGAGCCTACTCGCTAAATCAATTATCTCCCCCACTGGCGTAAATGACTGTACCATTCTCTAGAGTCATTGTGTTAATCCACAATTTGCGGCTATTTGCCAACCCTAAGTTGCCTTCTATAGTGATTCGATCGCCTACCTTTATAGAGTCATGACTCCAACCTCGACGGAGCAGATTTTGGGGGGCGGAGGATTGGGCATCCCATATTTCCTCTTCGCCGTTACTATTTTTAACAGTAAAGAAAATATGGGCATGGGGATTAACGAAGTGAACCTCGACCACCTCTCCCTCACGGGAGCCGAAGAACTCATAGGAAAATTCTGCAGCAAAACTATGGTGGGCTGCGGCACTAGCCGCACAAGTAATGAGACCGGCCATCGTCACGCAATGAATGAGTATCCTCATTTTATTTCCTTAGCAACTGATTAGTTGCTTGAAGTATCCAACATAAAACATAAAACATAAAACATAAAACATAAAACACTAGTTTCTCCGATACTAATACCTTTACGCTGTCTGAGTTATAAAAGTTGAGGCAAGGATTAAAACCACCAGAACTACTGCTCCAGTAAGGGCTATTTTCTGACCTCGAATTGTTTTTAACTGAACGCCCAGGAGCATCAATGGAAGAGTCAATAACACTAATAATTCTGGTGTAGTGTGAGGATAATAAAAGGCGGTGAGTTGCGACTGAACAAGGAATATTGTCATGACGATATAAAATGGTTTACGACCTTCCATAAAATAATCATCTATATCAGTTGAGTTTTCATTTAGTCGAGGAACTGGTAGGAAAACAGATATCAGATAGAGACTGGTTATTGAAATAAAGGGACCAAGCACAAATTCCAATAAACCGATTTCAGTAATGCCATAGAACATATTCCAGAAGCCCCAAAAATAACCAAGCATCATAGTAAGCACTAGAACGCAGACCAGTGATTGAAACCACCCCTGTTTGATCCAATTAGTTACCGTGACTGTATGAGAAAATTTATCGAGGACATTCGTTATCGCCAGTCCCACTACGATAGCTACGATTATCGAACTAAAGTCAAAAATACTCATGAATTAACGCTCCCTAAATTTGTTGATCATGGTAATCCCAATGCTACTAATTCTGTTGTCTCCGTGCCCTTACCCACTGCAACCACGATGATCTGCCTATCCCCAATCTGAAAAGTCATTGGCACGCCGCTAACACTTGCAGGCAGTGAAACTGAGCTCAAAAAATTACCGTTCTCCTTATCGAAGAATCTAAGTTCTTGCAATGATCGATTACCGTAAATCAGTAAACTCTTGGTCACCATAGAGGAAGCAGTCCCGACAACACCGCCAAATTCGGTGTTGGGGACTTGCCAATTAACCGTGCCTTCATTCATATCATAGGAAGTGATGGTTCCCAGTGGGCCTATGTAGGGAGACCCGTGTCCCTGGAAAAACTCGGGTCTGGCATAGTAGAAATTGACATTCGCCCTAAATAATTGAATCAAGTAAGTGAAAGGTCCTAGCGAGGACACGTATAGAGTCTGGGTTTCGGGATCGAAGGAAGCGCCACCCCAGTTGGCGCCTCCGCCTTCTCCTGGCGTGATAATTGTGCCCTGCGTTGAGGGGGGTGTGTACAAAGGGCCAGCAACGTATGGATCAACGGAAGAGGGGTTCCACAATGCTGCTAACTCCACACCCTGTCTCTCGAAAGGAGGAGGCTTGCTGGGGATTGGTTGTGTCGAAGCAGCTATTTCACCCGGTACCTGCGAAGGAATGACAGGGGTTTCAACAATGGGCCAGACTGGTTCACCGGTAACTCGGTCCAACACGTATACATACCCTTGCTTACTCACCTGGGCCAAAGCCTGAATTTGTATACCATCCACAGTGATATCCATGAGATTGGGAGCGGCTGGTAAGTCGTAATCCCAGATATCATGATGGACCGTTTGATAATGCCAATTCCGTTTCCCGGTTTCACAATCCAGAGAAACGACGCTATTGGCGAATAGGTTGTCTCCGGGACGCTGACCCCCGTAGTAATTATTGGTTGGACAGCTGACCGGCAAATAGACTTGCCCAAGCTCCTCATCGGCACTCATCGGTGCCCAGACATTGGCACCGCCATTTCTCGACCATGACTCATTCTCCCAGGTCTCAGTGCCGAATTCGCCAGCCCTTGGAATGGTATGAAAGGTCCATAATAGTTCGCCAGTGAGCGCGCTAAACCCCTTTACGTCACCCGGAGGAGACGGGGGCAACACCTCGCCATCATGAATGGAGGAACCGACAATCACCACATCTCGGCAAATGATGGGAGGTGAGGTGTTTCCAATCTGAATGGGGGTACCAGCCAGCTCTGGTATACCTAACTGATCATGGGCCTGATCTAGAACAAGGGAGCTGGCGTTTTGTCGGGGAACACCATCCAGTAAATCGACAATTCCATTGTTGCCAAAATTATAGACTGGTAAACCAGTATCTGGATTGATGGCAATGAGTCTTGCGTCTCCCGTAGCAATGTATAGCCGTTTGGTTCGAGTATTCTCGCGTAAATCTCGTTTCTCCCACCAAGCGACGCCACGATGCAAAAACCCATTGTTGGGAGGGCGGCCAAATTTATAAGACTGGGGATCAAAGGTCCACAGTGTGATGCCAGTCAGCGGGTCGATCGCGGCTACTTGGCTGAATGAAGTGCTGGTGTACAGCACGCCATCGATCATTAAGGGTGTAGATTCAAAAGCTGAATTTACGGGTCCGACAATATCGTTATCGAGTGAGCGCCACCGCCAGAGAATTTCCAGTTCATTGACATTCTGTTTGTGTATTTGATCGAGTGGCGAATACTTGTTGCTGGAAAGATTACCAGAATAGTTAGGCCAGGCACCTTCCGATGTTCCTTCTTCGAGTATTTTTATGTCCTGCTGTTCTTGCACCAACAGATCGACGGAAGTTAGCTGAAACCGGAGGGGATCAGCATTACTTATTTCAAAATCTGCATCGTACAGGCTGTTACTTTCCAGACAGTCAGCTGAGAGAAAGTCCAGATGCAAGCCTTCGGTATCAGAGTAGCTCGCGCCGGTTGCTGTGCCTTTGGTCTGTGGTGTGGCTTGAGCGAATTCGACTTCGAAGGGTTCGGTAGTAATTGTTTCCAGGATTACAAAAAAAACATTACCCGCACTTGTGGAGACAAAGAACTCAAGATCTCCTGAATCACAATGGTACTGACCAACCGAAGAATTCAGACGCAAAGCGCCAACTTCGCCTGCAAAGTTTGTCGGTGAGTTGAGAAACTGTTCGCTCGCAGCATTGACTGAAAATATACCGTCTAGTGGCAGATTGGTGAATGTGCGAGTGGTTCTAGTGCCAATCTGGATTGTAATAACGCCGCTGGTCGGGATGGTTCGCTCGGGCAAAATAAAATCTGGCACTATTCCATTTGTCTCCGATTCGAAACTAGCAGTGGCGAGTAAGAAATGTTTGTTGCGAGTACCTCCGAGGGTGTCAATTGTTGGCTGAATAACCTGCTCATTGACTCTGATAGTCAATGTGGAAAGAGCATTCTGATTGAAAGCCGGCGAATAGAGTTCAATAAATTGAACTCTTCCGTCAGAATTGGAAAATACTTCTCGTATTTGCCACTGTTCGGTCCCAAATAATGGTCTGATTGATGATAGTGTTAAGAAAAGAATCAGGATCGTGCGCATTAAGAGTGTGCCCACTTAATACAAGAATTTGGTATTTGTTTTTCAAATTAGCTTTTATATATGGGATTGGCAACTATAATTATTAGTCCAGGGCAGAAGCCCCGGCCCTTTATATAAAGGGTGCTGTCAATGCGTTTATGAGGACGGGGAGCGCCTAATTATAGGCAAACTATATGGTATATTAAGTTAACTAGTTTATGTAAGGCATTGATTTTAAAATCTATCTATCTCAGATCCAGGCACCAACTACCTGTTTAAACCAGACTGATCCTTTCTAACAAAACCCAATATCAGCTATCGATTTGGTAAGGCTGGTTTACAAGAGCTTGCCACGTGCTACGTAAGCCTCATATTCTTCCACGGTAATAAGCCCTAAGGATTCCGCTTCGGCGCAGTCGTCAGATTTAAGCACGTCCTGGACAATATCAATACGCTTCCATAGTGCCAGGGATACAGTTCCGTCCTTTCCTGGCAGATAAGGCGATTTCTCTAATGACTGCATGCGATGTACGTAGCGCGGGCAATTCACCCACACGTGATCCACTGATATCTCTATAACGAGGTTAGCGCCTGGGTAGCTGGCGAGCATTGGGCCTTCACGATGGCATCTAGCTTCCCCGCGCAGCCGTAACCGTTGTGGGGTTTCAAAATCTATGAAGAGTAGACCCACTTTTGTTTTGGCTATGATGTTGCCCATGGACATAAACATTCCATTTCCATCGTAATTGGGAAAAACAACAGTTCCGGGATCAGTCACTCTCACAAAGCCGAGGTCACCACCTTTGTAGGAGCATGACGGATAACCAGACTCGTCAATGGTAGATAGGTAAAACATATTACGGTTGTGGATGAACTCAGCTTGCTGGTCCGATAGTTCTTCGGTAACGACAGCCTCTACAATTCGATCGGCAAGGTCGGTGGTTTCGAATTCGCTCTGTAATTCGCGTTGCGCCTCGGTAAAAAAATCACTCATGATTTACGCTCCAGATTTCAATCTTTTTTTTAAATTAGCTTTCATGTATGAGGCTGGCAATCGTTTTAGCTAGTCTTCTTTTCCTAGTTCTTTAAGTCGGGACTGAATGTGAAGTAATTTTAAGCGTCGTCGAATGTAAACTTCCTCCATAACTTCCACGCGATAATCAACCTCCTGTGCATAAGTGGGACCTTCAGGCACTGCCTTACGCTTTTTTTCATAGGAAGCAATGTGCTTACGAATCGTATGGTCCTTGTACAAATTAAGAGTCTGTTCACAAGAATCGCAAACATCGTAGCCATAGAGGTTTTTTATTTGAGATTGGTTTGTACTGCCACAGGAAAAGCAACGCATAGGAAGTTCGCTTAGTTTTGGCAGGATAACAAGTGGACTATTGAGCTCATGGGAACTAAGAAACACTCTATTTTGTCAGTTAGGATCAAGCCGTAGAAAATAACGAGGAGGAAATCCCATTTGGGCGCGGCCGCGAAAGCTGATGTTATACTCTTCCCTTAGCAGATCATCTTCATCGCCCTCTAGCGGCACAGCGGTATAAGGAGCAAATTCCTGTACTCCAGCCATCTTAATTTCGATATTTGGATTATCTAGCGCTTGACGATACCAAGCGCGAGGCCAGTGATTGGCAGCGATGTAATTTTTACCGTTGACTTCTCTCAGGCTTAATACGCGCTCGTGACGCTCGTTCTCGTCATTAAAAGTGGCGATAACAATGGAGTTGCCACCCATCGGCTGATTCCTACCAAGATTCACTTCAAAGTTAACGACCCAGCCCACGTACACCATAAAGAGTATGCCAAACGAGAGTAGAACCCATTTTTGTTGATTCATTTTTTTCATAGGATAAAAACACCATATAAGCCCAACTATTCGACCGGTGTCATAAGTAAGCCTGCCTTACAACAGTATGGTTCGGGTTTATAATTATTCTTGCCATTACCCGCGAATATAGCTTTCCAGTTGTTGGATAGTTGATTGTTGATCGTTAATGATGGTTTTAACCAAGTCCCCGAGCGATAACACACCTATAACCATATTTTCGTCGACAATTGGTAAATGACGGATATGGTTGTCCGTCATGACTGCTAATGAAGCTTCTACGCTTTCAGAGGAAGATACGGAAATGACATTGGAACTCATTATGTCGTCAACGCGAGTATCTGTTGAAGAATGACCTTTTAAAATCACTTCCCTGGCGTAGTCCCGCTCCGAAATTATGCCCTTGAGAGCAACTCCCTTCATGACGAGCAGAGCACCAACCTTTTTGGTGGCCATCACTTGGATCGCTTCGTATACGGTGTTATCCGGCCTAATATGCCAGATTTCGTTGGTCTGCTTTTGATTGAGTACCTGTTGTACTGTGAGCATAGTTTATTCCCCTCGAAACAAAGTGCGCCACTGATACTGCTGTTATATTGATAGTTGGTTTTAAATCTCCCTAATTTATCCACATTGCGACAGGCATGGGAACAGCCTCTCGAAAACACATCCAGGCAACTAAATATTCAAATTTAATTTGCATGTTGACCTCTTAAAGTCATACCACAAACATGACACAAGGTAATTTCTTGTTTGTAAAATTATCTCTTAAGTAGGTAGTTGGCAACAATAAATTGCCTGGAAATTAAAATCTTCGCTTACTGGCCTGTGGAGGGTTGGTTTACAAATCCATAGAAATTAAGTGCTTGTAATATTTTTAAATAAAACTGATCTAGATGTTTGTGATTTCCGTAATATTCAACATGATTTTTAATACGAACAACCTATATGTGTCCTGTAACCATCCTATTGCAGCCATACGAGCCCTCAGTTCGCTACAAGCACGTAGCTAGGCTTGAGTCGTTTAAAAACCTCAGGCCAGGTAGGTTTCGTTCTTCATAGGCGCAGCTTGATCCCACCATTGATTACATATCCATCTAGCGGCGCGTAAATATCGTTAAAGATGGGGTTGGTGAGAGGCCCGGTGTAAAGTGGCTCCCATCGAGTTTGGCGTGTGTCTGTGAGGTTTTCGAAGTTCAGAAACATTGAAAGGTCGTCGCTCATGACTTTCTCCATCATTAGCCCCACAATCCAATAGTCTCGGCTTGTTCTTCCATCATTCAGTTCTTGATGGCCATAATAATATGCTTCTAGACCTATTCGTAAATCGTCTTCACGTTCGTATACGAGTACCGTGTTTAGTCGATCCTTTGGGACGAGCGGGTAAGCGTGTACACCACGATCGCTATGCTCTTGAACATCCGCATGTGTATAACCGAGCAGCAATTTAAAATTTTCCCTCTCCCAAACAGAATTAATCTCAGTACCGCGTGTGTCGAGGTAATCATCGGGCTGGTGATAGGAGAGTTTATCTTGCACTGTTGGGATTAATCGCATTGGTTTGTCCACGCGCGTATAAAAGAGGAGCAAGTTAACGTTTAAAGATAAGCTATCCGGTAAATTGAATGAACGATTAATGTCAACATTCAGCCCCATTGACCGTTCTGCTTCGAAATGTTTTGGTTCGATCGGAAGCACTCCTCGGAATTGATATCTTTCTGCATCTTCAGTAAATAATGTAGGTTCTTTGTAACCCAGCCCGGCTCCGATGCGCAGAGTTGTGTGTACAGCCGGGGTATACAGCAGTGAAACCTTAGGGAGCACGAAACTTCCGTAATCGGAAGAATGATCCATTCGCAAACCGCTTTCCATGGTCCACCGCTTTGTTAGCGGAACAGTTCCCTGCACGAAGGCGCCCAGAGTATGACTGTGAAAATCATGTTGGAATCCTGGTACAGCGTTGTCCTGTTCGAAATCTTGAGTCCAAAGGTTGAGGCCTGCCACCCACTCCACGGAGTTGGTGATGCCTAACACGTGGGCTTCACTAAAACTTGACAGTTGAGTACCTGAAAATAAGAAACCAGGTACAATTAAATCCCGTTGAAAATGACTAATACTATTTCGTACCACCAGCTCACTACCAGATTGGAACCGATGGATATATTCAAGTTGTGATGAGAGGCGTTTGGTGGAACTGTCCTCAAAGTAGGCTGGTTTGTTCTTTCTATCTTCTATGTAACCCATGTCACCGCCAAGACGGTCTTCTATCACTGCGCCGAAACCTAGAGTAAGCTCACTATTTTCTCTGTAAAAAAACAGGCGCGGATTGAAAGTCCAGCGTTCAAATTCTGGAATAGCGCTTAGCTCATTATTTGCCGGATCAAAAGCTTCACTGTTGTTATAGGACATGAATAGCGTCGTACCGAAATTTTCATTCTTGCTTGAAAAAAAGCTACTAGCATCCACACCGCTGGCTGAAGTGGCATTTAGCAGGAACGATTGTTCCGTTTCCGGACCTGGGGTTTTTGTTATTAGGTTGACCAGTCCGGCGATCGCGCCGCCTCCATAGAGCGTCGAGTTGGCGCCTTTGATCACCTCCACCTGTTGCAAGTCTAACGGCGCTACTTGTAACAAACTCAGACCACCAGAAAAGCCACCATAAAGAGGCATGCCGTCGCGAAGGAGTTGTGTGTATTTGCCATCGAGGCCCTGAATACGGATACTGGAATTAAAACTTGTAGGTGAGGTTTGTTGTACCTGGATACCAGTGGTTTCATTCAGCAGCATGCGAATGTCGCCTGGCTTCATGTTGGCTTTTTCGTTAATTTCTTCCCCGCCCAGTACTTCAACACGTGTTGGTTGCTCTTCAAAGCTGCGACGACTGCGAGTTGACGTTACGACAATCTCTTCAACTATTTCTTGCTGGGCAAATATAGGATCTGTTTGGGGAAAACCAAGAAATACCAATAAAATCGAGACCCACCCCGACAAATTGACAGTCGAAAAGATATTTTGTTTGCGGTTATGAATATCTCTAGCTGTTGCCAGAAAGGAGGATGCAGCCATATTTACAAAAAAAACCAACCCATTTTACAGCATTGTGATGTGGGGCTTGATGTTAAAGCTCCCAAATTGGGTTAAATGATAGGCTTGGCAATGGTTCTAGGCGCCATTAATTCTTAAATCACCAAACTAGCTTACTGCTAATTATTGGGATATAGGCGCCATTAAGGTTCGTGACCAAAGGATGCTGGCAAAATATCGTTTTTCCTGAAACGCCGATTAGAGGAAATTGTTCGGCCAGATCATGCTCCGCCACATATGGGCTACTGGGCTATTATCGAAACCGAGACCTTCTTTCGGTTGTTTGAAGTTGCGGCCGATAATATCGGTAAAGTCATCTATATCTACTACTACTCCTTCTTCAAATGAGTAGAGGTCATTCAATGTAACTAAGCGTGCGTTCATGTACCAACGATGATTTTTTGCCTCTTCATGAGCCTGGACAAGATAAGGTTCAGGTTTATAGTCTGCGCCGAAAAATCGGATATAAGAATCGGGGTATTCATAACCTACTGATAAGTCGGGAAAGAATCGTAATGCTTGATGTTTTTCTATGGCCCAGCTAACTTCTTCTTCGACGTATGGTTTAACCATCTGCGCGCACCAGTACCCGTGATCTGTTCGAATAAGATTTCCCACGCATATATCGTGTAGCAAGCAGGCCATTACGATTTTTTCATCAAACCCGTTTATCTTCGCTAATCTAGCACTTTGCAATACATGGTTAGCTGGGGCAAAACGTAGTTTATAGAAATCAATTAATGTTGGAGCTTTAGGCATGACCGGCAATCGAGGATCATTATGCTGGTAATAATTGCGCGTATCCCCGGGTATCGGATCTGGAGTTGGCTCTATATTACAGAACCAAGGAGTGGCAATACGCTTATCCAATTCAACACTCATCGCTTCTTCGAGAGCGTCGGCCTTTTCGGAGAACGTGGCAGCACCGGCGATTGATGCTACAGTGGCGGCACTCATATTGCTTAAAAAGGAACGTCTATCCATATTTTCCTCCATCGGTAAGGGGGGGACATATTTTTGGCAGCAATTCTAACAGGAACTAAACTTCCCGCCACCACATACGCTAGATTTAGCACAGATTAATTGAATTAACCATCTATTTTGTTGCAAATTTGTTAGCTAAAGTCGACAGAGTAATAATAGATGGCGCGAATCACTATAGCGCTTTAATGTGTTTTCGGTATCAGCGAACGGGCCAGGAACTCTCATGTACGAACCCAACTGGATGTCGATATTGCCGCCCGTATTGGCAATTATCCTTTCGATAGTAACTCGGCAAGTAATTATCTCTCTTAGTGTAGGAATCTTGGCGGGATATTGCGTGTTGGAATTCGTAAACCCGATTGCTGGTGCAGCTCTGGCTATAGATGGAGTCATTAACGTATTCAGTGATTCTGGCGATACCAAAGTATTAATATTTACACTCATTATTGGTGGAATGATTGCGACTATCGAGAAAGTGGGTGGAGTGAAAGGTTTCATTCACTTGTTGGAACACCGCGGCTGGGTGAACAATCCCAAAAAAGCCAAATGGTTGGCTTATTTCACCGGTGTAGTTATTTTTATTGAATCCAATATTACATTGTTGATTGCTGGTGCCATCTCTCGACCATTATTTGACCGTTATAAGATTGCCAGAGAGAAGCTGGCTTACATAATCGATTCTACTTCTGCACCAATCTGCATAATGATACCTCTGAATGCTTGGGGGGCAGTAATTTTAAGCTTAGTAGGTTCGTCAACTACCAGTAATCCGCTTGAAATATTCGTATTAGCAATTCCGTTTAATTTCTATCCAATAGCTGTGATTTTGTTTTCCGCGTTTGTCATCTGGGCAAACGTCAACATTGGGCCCATGAAAAAAGCCCAGCTAAGAACAGAAGATGGAATGTTGCTATGGCCGGAAGCGACACCAATGGTAGATCCTTCCGTTGTTGCTCAACATAAAGTGGCAAATGAGGACGACAAAGCACATTTTATGATTGCTCCAATCGTAGTCATGGTTCTAGCGATGCCGTTCGGTCTTTATATAACCGGGGGCGGAGTTATTACAAATGGATCCGGGTCCACTGCAGTGCTCTGGGCTGTGTTGTCAGGTGTTCTTACTTTGTGGTTATTGGTGTTAGCCCACGAACGCCTTTCGATGCATGAACTAATGCAGACGTTTCTGAAGGGTGCAGGCGGGTTTTTGCCGGTAGCTATGATCCTCTTGTTGGCTCTAGCGCTTGGTGATGTTGCTAATTTGCTTGGTACGGGAATCTATGTGGCTCAGCTAGCACAAGACACAATTCCGACATTTCTACTCCTGCCTTTACTTTTCTTCACGTCCAGCTTCATTGCATTCTCAATTGGTTCTAGTTGGGGGACGTTTGGCATTATGATTCCACTGGCATTACAGATCGCTATAGCACTGGAGTTGTCCGAGCCACTGTTTTTAGCGGCGGTATTATCTGGATCGGTTTTCGGTGATCATGCTTCGCCAATAAGTGATACAACAGTCGTTGCTTCCATGGCATCTGCCACTGATCATATAGACCATGTGAGAACGCAACTACCTTATGCCATTCTGACCGCTATCATTGCGATGGTATGTTTTTTTGCGGCAGGGCTGTTTTTACTATAGTAACGCTTTATTTATTTCTATCAGGAAGAGAGAATTTACCCGAGGTCGCGCAACTGCATTTTTTTTGAAAAATCAGATTTGTAAATTGTTCGGCCGAAGTAAATGAATAGAGGTGCTTATGAATTTTACACGGATCAGTGTTTTGGAAGCTCGGTTATTGTTGGAAACTTCTGGCGGAGAAAGGGCCCAAATTGCGGACATTAGGGACGAGCTTGCTTACAACGATGCCCATATAGAAAATGCTGTCAATGTAAACAATAATAATCTTCAAGATTTTATTGATAATGCGGACGTTGAGGCGCCAGTACTTATTTACTGTTATCACGGGAACCTGAGCCAGGGGGCGGCAGCTTATCTAGCGGAACAGGGTTTCAAGCATGCCTATAGCCTTGATGGCGGTTATGAAGCTTGGGAAAATTTCTGAAGCATAGAACTATTAGTTTCACAAAAGTCGACTAGTTAGAGATGTTTTGTTCTTTTACTTTGTCTAGATTTTTTTTTGCGATCATCAGTATTTGCATGTAAATTAAATTAAGCATGGCCCAGGCGAATATTTCGAGAGGCCATAATCGATGTGCATCATCGTTAAAAAGCCTGGATCCAATGATGACTAATGTCCAAAAGGCCAGAATAAGAAATGGAAATACTGCAGCCCATCTCCAGTGGCCATGCCATTGCTTAAGAGCGGCAATTGTTAGAGCGGCGCTAGCAGCGCTCACTGCCAAGATGATAACAACTACCAGCAGATTCCAGACCCAACCATAATCTGTTTGTGTGATAAGCCCTATTTCTTCAGCTGAGAATAGGGGTCTATTTCCGCCAATCATTAGAAAAGCTAGGATGGCTCGATGGCTGTCTTTAATAGATGTTTTATTCACAGCACCACGCTCCGCAAAATGCTTTAAATTTAGATCTAACCTAAGCTGCAACATTAAAAATCAAAGAACCTTTACTTATTGAGTTAAAATTTTGTGTTTGATAGCCAGATATCAGCATGTTGGGAAGTTTTCTCGAAATCCTGATCAATGACACTATCGTATTGGCCTAGAAGGCCGAGTGCTTGCAACATGCCGAAGAGTGCCCAAAAATTATGAGGATGATCGTCCAGATCTCGCCGGTATGTTTCTGCTGCCTTGCCGTATTCTTCGATTTCCAGGTAGGCAGCACCGGACCAGTGCCTAGGAGAGAAGGGCAGGGGCTCCGGTTCATCGTAGTTCAAATTGTCATAATATTCGGTGGCAGTTTGAAAAGCTTCTAGTGCGGCCTCCATGTTGCCTTCAGCCCAGGCGATTTCACCTTCGAGTATTCCGGCCATGGTGCCCAATATGTCTTTTCCATCGTGAAAGCGAAACCGGGCATTAGATGTTTCGGTGAGTTCCCACAAATCATTCGCGGTTTCTTGTGCTTTATCGATATCACCATCTTTCAGTGCAGCATAGCCTTGGGCGAAGTTAAACATGCTGATGTTTATAATCCCGGTCGGGGTTTCAGTTAGAGCTTGAACTTCATCGAACCGGCCAAATCGAACTAAAGCGAGAGCCAGCATAGCCGTATTTCTATTAAGCTTGGCGAGATCTTTGGCTGCCTGGATAGCGGTAGCACTCTCACCACCCATGGTTGCAGCATAATAAAGCATAGTTAAGTTATGAGTTGGATAGATAGCAATGCCTTCGCCGCTGGCAGCTTTTTGGTCGGAGTGCCAAGCTTTGGTATTGGCACGAACCGCATCGTGCCATAAGCCCATTTCGTTCCAGGTATGACTGGGCATATGGTTGATATGGCTAGCACCAGGAATGGTATCACCAAGAAACCGGGCGCAGGGTGCAGCCAACTCTGGAGTCGTTGTGGACTCGGTGGCGTGCACCAGTAGATGGCAAGCACCTGGATGCTTGATGTCTTTTTCTAAAACACCAAGCAGAACCTTATGCAATCGAATAACATTGGGGTCATCTAGGCTCCTGTAACCCCGGCGTTCTTCAAGAAGAAACAAAGCGTCAGCGTAAAGGGTGGCAATGTGGAGATCATTGGGATAAGTGTCAGCTAGCTGACTCATCGCATCGGCGTAATCTTGATCTTGTTCCCTTCTTGTCTCCGGATCAAAGTTTTCTACATATCGCGCACGCAGGGTTTGGATCATGTCTGATTCTTTCTTAGAAGCAGAATCTATACGAGCTAATGCTTGTTGCAGAGCAAACCTGGCACGGGGAGCATCGGCAACGGTCATCGCGCCATTTAGGTAAGAACCCCAAGTCCACGCTTCTCCCCAATAGCAAATCGCGCAATTGGGATCCGCAAGATGAGCAGCATGAAAAGATCTCGCAGCGTCCTGTTTGGCAAAAGCATACATGAGCTGGAAACCCTGATTAAAATACGTCTGAGAGAGTTTATTGGAAGAAGAAATAGGGAAATGAAAATCTCCCATTGCTTTATCAAATAGTGCCATTGGTTCGTTAAAGGAATCGGGGTAATCGATTTCCTGTGTCATGCCTAATGGGGCGATCGAAATTGTAATAGCTAGTCCTAGCAAATTTGATAATTGTTTCATTTAGTAATCCTGAGAAACTGCCTGGTTTTATTATAGGCTGAATTGCACCGAGGCCCCTGGACCTAGCGGGATAGAAAATACAACCCATACTATCGTCATAATGAGCCCTGCACAGAGCAATAATAAGGAATAAGGCAACATCGTGGCCGCTAGGCTTCCTAAACCAAATTCTTTTTGCCAGCGTTGGCAAAACACGAGTATTAGTGGGAAATAAGGCATTAACGGTGTGACTATATTAGTTGCGCTATCTCCAACGCGATAGGCTGCTGTGCTCATTTCGGGGCTAATACCAATTAGCATTAGCATAGGTACGAGTACTGGAGCTAAGAGCGCCCATTTTGCGCTTGCAGAACCAATAAACAGATTAATGAATGCACCGAATAGAATAATTAAGGACAATAAAACAGAATCTGGAAGACTTGAGCCTTGAAGTACTGCAGCGCCTTTAATGGCAAATATCAACCCTAAGTTAGACCAGTTAAACATGGCGACAAAGTGAGCCGCGGCAAAGGCCAACACGAGATAATAAGCAAGATCGCTCATAGCCTCACTCATCATCCGAACGATATCGCGATGATTGTCCACGGTGCCGGCGGCGATACCGTATGCCCATCCTGCTGCAAGGAAGAGAATAAAGAAACCCGCAACCAAGGACTGGAATAGTGGGTTGAATCGTGCTTCGGGACTGCCTTCCTCGTTAATTAACGGGGTTCCTGGACCCACACACAGAATGATCCAAAAAAGTATTACAGCTAAACAGGCCAGTCCGGCATAGCGTAAACCTGTAATTTCGCCCTGGCTGAGTGAGGCTCCTGGATTTTTAATAGCTCCGGCAGTCGAGCTCTCGATCTGACCCGGGGCAATAGGTGCTAGTCGCGGTTCAATTATTCTGTCAGTTACCCACCAAATGGCGGGAAGAAATATACAAGTCATTGCAATAATAAAATAAGCATTGCCGGCAATATTAGCGTCCCAACTTGGCAAAATTGTCTCCGCTGCTGCTTCTGTAATGCCGAATAAGAGAGCGTCCAATTGGCCTGGCAATAAATTTGCTGAGAACCCGCCAGACACGCCAGCGAATGAAGCAGCAATTCCTGCTATGGGGTGTCGGCCGGCAGCCGCAAAAATTACGCCGGCTAGCGGAATGAGTACCACATAGGCTGCATCTGCGGCTAGGTTTCCCATCATGCCAACAAATGCTACGGCAGGTGTGAGTAACAAAGTCGGAGCTTTTGCAACCGCACCGCTCATAGCCGCCGCTAATAGGCCTGACCGCTCAGCTACACCGGCTCCAAGCATCACGACCAGCACATAGCCTAGGGGATGAAAACTGGTGAATGTCGTGGGCATTTCCACCAATAATCGTTGTATGTTTGTAGGAGATAAAAGGCTTTCGGCATTAATAACTAGGGCGTTTCCCGTGCTATCAACCTGAGTGGGATGCAGAGCATTTACCCCGATTAGCGCCGAAACAACACTCACAACAATTATGGCGGCTATACACCAGACAAAGATAAACACTGGATCGGGTAATTTATTCCCTGATCTTTCTATCCAGGCTAGGACGCCCTTCATTTCGCTTACTTGGGGTTGAGTTATACCGTTCATGCCTTAGTAGTAGTCTCCGTGACCACAAACATTGGTGTTGAACAGCGCATCACCGTAGCAATCTGAAAAATATCTGTAAGTCATTTAGATACAAATCAGGTTTTTCTAACGCGGCAAAATGGCCCCCTTCTGACATAACACTCCAGTGTCGTAAGTCATAGGCGGCCTCAGCCCAGGCCCTCGGCGTGACAAATATTTCTGCGGGGAAAATGGCCGCTCCAGTCGGGACATTGATGAAGCCAAGTGGGGTTTCGATTGGAGTCTTGCTATTTTCGTAGTAGATGCGGGTAGAGGAGGTAATGGTTCCTGTGAACCAATATATGGCTATGTTTGTTAACAATTCATCTTTGGTAAAATGGTTATCTAAATAACCGGTAGCTCCTTGGGGCATGTCTGTCCACCCGTGAAACTTTTCAACAATCCATGCCGCTAGTCCGGTGGGGGAGTCGTTTAACCCATATCCTAACGTTTGGGGTTTGCTGCCTTGAATCTGTTGGTAGGCACGCTCATTCTGCATGTAGGCTCCGCGTGCTGCCCGAGCCGTTTCTTCTACTTGTGTCACGTCTGCTCTTTGCTCACGATCTGTTGGTGGTCCCGCTAGCATCATATTCGAGTGCAGCCCAATTAGCCGATCGGGATAATTGAAGGCAAGGTAGCGGTTTATGATAGCCCCCCAGTCTCCACCCGCAATGGCGTAACGTTGATAGCCTATTTTCTCCATCAGGGCAGCTAAAATGTGAGCAATTTTTTCGGGACTGTAACCCGGCTGTGTCGGAGCACTTGAAAAACCAAACCCGGGAAGCGAGGGAGTTATGACATGAAAGGCATCGGATGCACTGCCGCCGTATGCTACCGGGTCCACTAAGGGATCGATTATTTTGGAGAACTCACTTATTGAGCCTGGCCAGCCATGAACTATCATCAAAGGAATTGCATCAGGATGCTCAGAGCGTTGATGAATAAAATGCATTTCTATTTCGTCGATTTCAGTTTTGAAATGGTCAAACTCGTTTAATGTTCTTTCTTGTTCTTTCCAATCGAATTCGTTTTCCCAGTAATCGATTAATTCAGTGAGGTACGTCTTGTCAGTTCCGTACTCCCATGTGGTTTCAGAAATTTGGTCTGGAAGCCGTGTATTTTGCAGCCGAGTTTTCAGATCGCTAATTGCTGCATCTGACACGACTATTTCAAAAGGGGTGATAGAAGATTCGTTATTTGCAAGCTGGTTGTCATCAATGTCTATAGGAGTACCCGTAGTAGATGGGCGGCTCACCTGGTTCAGTGTTGCCGCGATAGCGGTTAATCCATAAGTACCTAATAAAAGGATTAATGTTGCCAGTACTCTGCGGAAAGTAAATAATTTTAAAAGATCCATTGAAGCCCCATTTTCGTACTATTGATTGGTATTCGAGCCATTTTGGCAAAAAAATCGGTACAGTTGGTTGATGCAAAGTAGTAGGACTGCAGTACAATACAAGGCATAAGAACCCAAGTGGGGGGAATCATGCCGTATTACCCAATTTCAATCAATAAGGTCGAAAAACACTGGTAACTTCTTATGTTGTTCAACACAGATAGCAAATCACTCGAATTACCCAATACAGAAACCGCGATACCCGATAGGGCGGAGCTAATATCAGTTACTTCTGCACATTTTGTTTCCGGTCACACCATCGTTGAACCAGTTCCCGATAATCTGGAAAAAAGCGTGTTCGGCCTTGGTTGCTTTTGGGGTGCAGAAAGACTTTTCTGGGAATTAGACGGTGTTTATAGTACTGCTGTCGGATACGCTGGCGGAATCACTGCTAATCCTACCTATGAAGATGTTTGTACCGGCCTGACCGGGCACACTGAAGTTGTGCTTGTGTACTTCGATCCTGCCGTAATTTGCTATCAACAATTACTGGCTGCTTTTTGGGAATCTCATAACCCTACTCAAGGTATGCGGCAAGGAAATGACAAAGGGACCCAGTACCGCTCAGCAATCTATGTAGTCAATGACACGCAACTTAAAGAATCTCAACAAAGTAAAAAAGCATATCAGGTGGCGCTGGATGATATTAAATATTCTTTTATTACTACGGAAATTAAAAATTTAGAACAATTTTTTTATGCAGAAGACTACCACCAGCAATATTTAGCAAAGAACCCTAGAGGGTATTGCGGATTAGCTGGTACCGGTGTGATCTATAAGCTTTCTGCGGCTAATGATTGATCATGCTAAGTTTCTCGATGCCTTTGTGTATTTTTTTCACGAAGCGTAATTTCAGTTAATTTAAAGTTGACTCTAACTATGTCAAATTCCACGCAATCTGAGATTGGTTCTTTGGTTATATCGATTTCATCACGCGCTCTGTTTAATTTAGATCAAAGTCACCGTGTCTTCCAAGAACAAGGATTGGATGCGTACCAAGAATATCAAATCGCTCGGGAAGACGAACCTCTTGAGCAGGGGGTTGCTTTTGTTTTGGTTCAGAAATTACTGCATCTCAATAACTTATTAGATGAATCACCAGTTGAAGTTATCTTGCTTTCCAGAAATAGTGCAGATACTGGATTAAGAATTTTTAATTCTATACAGCACTACGATTTGGATATAACAAGAGCGGCATTCAGCGGGGGAGATAGTCCGTACCGTTATATTTCGGCTTTTAATAGTCATTTGTTTCTTTCTACGGATGGTGTAGATGTAAGCCAAGCCTTAGAATTGGGTGTTGCTGCCGCCACAATTTTGCCATCTAAGAAGCCTAACGCACACCACGAATCATTAAAAATAGCCTTCGATGGCGATGCAGTCTTGTTTTCGGATGAGTCAGAAAAAGTATTTAAAAGCCGTGGACTGGAAGCTTTTGCCGAAAGTGAGCGTGAGGCCGCCAACGAACCCCTTAGTGGTGGGCCATTTAAGCCGTTTTTAGCCGTTTTGCAGAAAATTCAGAGCGCCTTTCCGGCTGGGCATGCCCCAATCCGAACTTGCTTGATTACTGCTCGCGCTGCGCCAGCTCATGAGCGTGTCGTTAAAACGCTGAGAGCATGGAATATTCGGATTGATGAGTCCTTGTTTCTCGGCGGCTTAGACAAGGGGCAATTCCTGCAAGCGTTCGATGCTGACGTGTTCTTTGATGACCAGAAGGGTCACTGTGAGTCAGCTAGAAACCACGTTACTACGGGACATGTACCTCACGGAATATCTAATAAATAGTCTATAAATACAACAGTATATGCATATAATATAATGTAATACCTAGAAAACGGTATAATAGACTCCCAAACTAAGCAAAATGACTGTAAGCACCTGCACTAGTACCTTGTCGGGCACCTGGCTACTAAGGCGAGTACCTATGTGAATAGCTGGCAATGATCCTACAATAAGACCAAAGAGTAGCATCAGGTCGACATAGCCAGCAAAGAGATAGCCTACGCCTGCGATGAATGTGAGAGGTACGGCATGAGCTAAATCGGTACCGATAACGCGAACTGCTGTGATCTGGCTATAAATAGTAAGAAGTATAGCCGCGCCAAAGGCGCCTGCTCCTACCGAGGAAACGGTTACGCAAAACCCCAGAATCAGTCCCATTAGCAAGGTAGCCGAAGTACGGTACCTGTGAATGGCGGGCATAAACAATTTTGGTTTTTCCTCAATAGCATTTTTTCTCATTTTATTGCGTAATATCAATATAATAGAGGTAACTATTAACATAATACCTAGACTTAAAGTTAACAGCTCTTCAAATTGAGCGGATTCCTGAAATTCCACATTTAATACGAAGGTGTGCAGGAAGATAGAGATGGGGATGCTTCCTAGCCCAAGTATACTGACAATTTTCCAGTCCACATTACCTTGGCGGTGGTGGGCTAATGCGCCTCCTGCCTTAGTGATAGCCGCGTACAGTAAATCTGTTCCGATCGCCACGGGTGGGGGGTAACCGAATACAAGCAATAAAGGAGTCATTAGTGACCCGCCGCCAACTCCAGTCAAGCCTATGGCAAAACCAACGCTAGCACCGGCAACGATATGTAGTAAAAATTCCATGAATACCCTGAAGCCTTATTCCACTGCTTAGCCAGGTGTTTGTGAGTAGGCTAATTTTGTTTTTTAACATTGGCCATGTGCAACCCGCATTCCTTAACGGTTGCTTCTTCCCACCACCAGCGACCTTCTCTCTCATGCTGATTGGGGCGTATGGCTCTGGTACAGGGTTCGCAGCCAATACTTATGTACCCACGATCGTGAAGTTCGTTGTAGGGTATTTCGAAAGACCGGATGTAGTTCCAAACATCACTAGAAGTCCAATTTGTGAGCGGATTTACTTTGATCACAGAATGGGATTCAGTTGAAAAAGTGCTATCGAGCTCAATTATCGAAAGGTTGGATCGCGTAGAGTTTTGATCTCTGCGTTGTCCGGTAACCCAAGCTTCTAAAGTTTTGAGTTTTTTTTCTAGCGGCTCAACTTTTCGGATCCCGCAACATTCTCTGTGACCGTCCTCATAAAAGCTAAATAAGCCTTTATTTCTTGTAAATGTTTCAAGGGATTTAGCATCCGGGTAAAGGACTTCCACAGGAATTTTGTAATATTCTCTAATTCGTTCAATGAACCGGTGGGTCTCTGGATGAAGGCGGCCGGTATCCAGCGTGAATATTGGTGGCGGAGTAGTTAACTTGCTAGCTAGGTCCACCAGTATTACGTCTTCGGCACCACTGAAGGAGATCGCTATATTCGGTATAAGCCCAACTATTTGTTCCAAGATCTCTCTAGGCTGACAAGCCTTAAGTTTCTCGTTGAGTTGCTGTATCTCTTCGTGATTAAGCATCGCAGATGCAGTCTTTACGCAGCCTCCTAGGGGCAATCGGGGCGCATTCTAGGTTATTTATATCAGTGGGTAAAGTGACTAAACTGGTTTCCGTGAAACCTGGCCTAAGATGTTTCACGTGAAAATTAGCTCTTAAAATAATTAGTTATTTAAAAAGCATCTTTCACAAATATTTAGTAATCAACAAAGAGCGTCGTAATTTATCACAGCTGTTACGTTGAACCCGTATTTGCTACATTGGCTCTTTTGTAGGGGATGGATTGGAGTTGTTAATGTCATGGAAATAGCTTGCCTCGATTTAGAAGGGGTTTTGATACCGGAGATATGGATCGGATTTGCCGAAAAGACCGGAATCGACGAGTTAAGGGCAACCACACGAGATATTCCCGATTACGATGTGCTTATGAGGCAACGTCTTAGATTGCTCCAGGAACATCAACTTGGCCTCCATGACATCCAGGAGGTCATCGCCAAGATGGCACCACTAGATGGAGCAAAAGACTTTTTAACTTGGCTTAAGGCGCATTTTCAGGTAGTTATTCTGTCGGACACGTTCTATGAATTTTCTCATCCGCTCATGCGGCAGCTTGATTTCCCTGCCTTGTTTTGTCATCGCCTTGTTGCAGATGATAAAGGTACGATTATTGATTACAAACTTAGACAGCAAGATCCCAAGCGTCAGTGCGTGAAAGCATTTCATGCACTCAATTTCCGTGTAATTGCTTCAGGCGATTCCTATAACGACACGACAATGCTTAGTGAGGCCGATGCGGGTATCCTTTTCCAGGCACCTGACAATGTAATAGAGGAATTCCCCCAATTTCCTTCTGTCGAGAATTACGAGGAGCTGAAGCAAGAATTTAGCAAAGCCAGCAATCGGAATATTTCCTTGTAATTCAAGTTAAGGCAAACATCGACCTGGTCTATTATTAGAAACGCTTAATGAGTATTCAAATATCTCTGGCCTGCTTGACTGCATTCCCTAAATACTGCCTAGGTTTCAGCTTTTTCAGTTTGGATTTAGCGGGTTCGGGAATATCCAGATTGCTTATAAATTCACGAACCTTATTTTCATCGATTTGTTTGCCGCGGGTTAATTCCTTCAGCTTTTCGTAGGGCTCGTCAATTCCATAACGTCGCATAACAGTTTGAATAGGTTCGGCTAAGATTTCCCAGCAATTATCTATATCCCGATCTATTGATTCGCGATTTAGCTCTAATCTGTCAAGGCCTTTTATAGCAGATTGATAACCGATCAAGGAATAGGCAAGAGCGGATCCAATATTTCGCATAACGGTTGAATCAGTCAAGTCGCGCTGCCAACGAGATATTGGCAGCTTGTCAGCAAGGTGGTTAAGAATGGCGTTAGCCATACCTAGATTGCCTTCGGAGTTTTCAAAGTCGATAGGATTCACCTTGTGTGGCATGGTCGAGGATCCAACTTCTCCAGGGACAGGTTTTTGCTTGAAGTAATCGAGAGAGATGTATGCCCAGATATCTCTATCAAAATCGATCAGCACAGAATTGAACCTCGCAAACCCGCTAAATAACTCTGCTAGATAATCATGTGGTTCAATCTGAGTGGTGTAAGGGTTAAATTCGAGCATAAGGCTTTCCACAAATTCTTTTCCTATCATTGGCCAATCTATATCTGGATAGGCGGCAATATGGGCATTGTAGTTGCCTACAGCTCCATTCATTTTCCCCAGCATCTGCATTTCTTTTATTTGTGAGAGTTGCCTCTTTAAACGGAAGCATACATTTGCAAATTCTTTTCCTACAGTAGTTGGTGACGCTGGTTGTCCATGGGTACGGGATAAAAGTGGCTGATCAGCATGATGCTTTGCCATGTCAGCGAATTTAGCTACTAGATTTTCCATGCTTGGAACAAAAACGTTATCTCGTCCCTCCTTGATCATCAAAGCATAGGCTAGGTTGTTAATATCTTCTGAGGTACAAGCGAAATGTATAAATTCCAATTGCGGCAGCAATTCGTCACAATCCTGGAGTTTTTCTTTGATGAAGTACTCCACAGCTTTTACATCATGATTAGTTTTAGCTTCAATTTCTTTTATTCGCTCAGCGTCGGCTAGGTCAAAATTTTGGTACAAAGATTCAAGCCGTTGTAGCGAATTACCCTGGATTTCAGTGAGCTCTTTAATGCATGGTTGTAATGAAAGGAACAGAAACCATTTTACTTCAATCAATACCCGGAAACGCATCAGCGCGAACTCACTAAAGCAGGGTATTAGTTCTTTGCATTTAACGGCATATCGCCCATCCAATGGAGATATGGCCAATAATGGGTTTAATCGACTGTTCGGCATTATCATTTCCTATACAGGGACGGGAAGTTTGTACCCGATATATCTCTCAGTTGTAGAGGTGCGATTGCTATTAAAAATTAGATGTCAGCACCGGTTAATTAACTTATACCGCCGAAACACTGGTCTGATGCCGGACGATAACAGACTGCGGATTCTCTTGGTTTTCCTTTCGTTTTTGTTCTTAAAATTATAGGTATTGCCCTTAACGTGAATATTATCGTATAGGGTATTAATTGTATCTTTATAGATGGAGCCAGATAGCCAAAAAAACAACCGCTAAGACGATCCTCTGGCATTCCCAGGGATTGAACTTATCTGAGGTATTCTTCAATTATCGCCCCTCCTAGACAGCGATCGCCTTGGTAAAACACCACATACTGCCCAGGCGTGACCGCTCGTTGCGGATCATCAAAACATACTTCTATTTGATTGTTGGGCAATTGCTTAACAGCGCAGGATTGGTCGCTTTGACGGTAACGAATTTTAGCGGAGCAATGAAGCGGTAGTTCGGGAGCTTCAGCATTTATCCATTTTGGCTGAGCGGCAGTAAGCTTCCTCGAGTATAAATCATTGTTTTCATTACCTTGTCCTACGACAAGTACATTTCGTTCCAGGTCTTTACCTAATACATACCAGGCTGACTCACTATAATCTTTCAACCCGCCTATACCGAGTCCCTGTCGTTGGCCATACGTGTAGTACATTAAACCGTTATGTCTACCCAGTAACTGGCCATCGCTATCTTCAATGTCACCAGGATGGGCGGGAATGTAACGTTCAAGAAAATCTTTGAATTTACGCTCGCCTATAAAGCAAATCCCAGTACTATCTTTTTTGTTATGGGTGGAAAAATTTAACCGGGCTGCAATTTTCCGCACTTCACTTTTCGTTAAATCGCCTATAGGAAATAAACTGTTATGCAAGCAAGTCTCATTAACTTCACAAAGGAAGTAACTTTGATCCTTGTTGCTATCTTTTCCCTTTAACAAATAAGTTTCAAAGCGTGTTTCCTCTTTTTGCACGTAGTGCCCTGTAGCAATTAGATCAGCACCAAGGGTGTGGGCGTAATCAAGGAATGCTTTAAATTTAATTTCTCGATTACACAATACATCAGGGTTAGGGGTGCGACCGGATTTATATTCTGCAAGAAAGTGTTCAAAGACGTTGTCCCAATATTCTTTAGCAAAGTTAACGGTGTGTAAATCTATCGCCAGCGAATCACATATCGATTGCGCATCCATTAGGTCGGCCATGGCTGTGCAGTACTCGGTCCCGTCGTCATCCTCCCAGTTTCTCATGAACAATCCTTCAACTTGATACCCTTGCTCTTTCAGGAGGTAGGCGGCGACGGATGAATCAACACCTCCAGACATGCCAACTATTACCCGCTGGGTCGCGGGGTCACGATGAGAAAACATTATCTATAGCCTACAAAGAAAAAGGGGGCAATGCTATACCGTAAAACCACGTGCGATCAATGCCCTATAATGTACTACTAATTCATTTCCTAAGCTTTTTTCTTTAGCTCTACTCCGTAACAAGCGATAATGTCGCTAGAGGAGTGCGCTTATGGGAAAGCTTAGCCATATGGACAGCCAAGGTAATGCGAAAATGGTGGATGTTGGAGATAAACCGTTGAGTCAACGGTGTGCTGTCGCTCGGGGGTGTGTGCGGGTTGCCCCGAATACGTTGCAATTAATCACTAAGGGTGGTCATCGCAAGGGAGACGTATTAAGCGTGGCACGTATCGCTGGGATTCAGGCTGCTAAGAATTGCTCTCAATTAATACCCTTGTGCCATCAATTAATGCTTTCAAAGGTGGACGTGAATTTTGAATTAGACTCAGAGCTGAGCCTTGTGAAAATCGTTGCCGAATGTAAAGTTAAAGGGCAAACGGGCGTGGAAATGGAGGCGCTAACTGCCGTGAGTGTAGCTGCACTTACGATCTATGACATGTGCAAGGCTGTCGACAAGGATATGATGATAGAGGGAATATGCCTCATGCAAAAATCTGGTGGTAAAAGCGGGCATTATCAACGCTCAGAGAATAACTAAGTACCGGAAGATTATGTTGTGCTAACCATCCATTACTTCGCTAGTGTTCGAGAAGCCTTAGGCAAAGCGAATGAACAGCTGGAATTTCCAGATGATATCGTTAACGTGGAGGGCTTAATGAAGTATCTCGGTGCTGCTAACCCAGCTTTTCAATCATTAATAGAGTCGGAAAGTAAGATTTTGGTGGCGGTAAATCAAATAGTGGTAGACAGAAATTATGTGCTTTCAAAAAATGACGAAGTCGCCTTTTTCCCTCCTATGACCGGGGGTTAATCAATGATTAGTATCCAGCACGAAGATTTCGATCTGAAACATGAATATCAACAGCTCCGGCAAAACGGCGGTGACGCGGGAGCAATTGTTACTTTTACTGGGCTGGTGCGTGAAATCCATACGAAAGCAAATGGCGAATCGAGCGCAGTCAAATCGCTCCATCTCGAACATTACTCAGGAATGTCAGAGAAAAGCATAGAGGCAATCGTCGATGAAGCTAAAGCGAGATGGCTGTTGCTAGCAGTTCGAGTAATTCATAGAGTGGGCAAGTTAGCACCAGGAGATCAGATTGTTATGGTGGGTATCTCCAGCGCACATCGTAGAGATGCATTTGATGCCGCCGAATTCATAATGGATTACTTAAAAAGCAAGGCTCCATTTTGGAAAAAGCAATTCACTGGCAAAGATAGCCAATGGATCGAGAGCAGGGAATGCGACGACGAAGCAATAGCGCGTTGGTAAGACTCCAAGGCTAGATAGGTGATGAAGACAGAATTGACTTGAAATTTTGCGTCTGGCTAGCTTTTAGGCGTTACCAGCAGACTCATCATCATCTGCAGATTCTTCGCCGCTATCGGCGGATTCCTCCTCTGCAGGTTCTTCTTCGCTACCGGCGGATTCCTCCTCTGCAGGTTCTTCTTCGCTACCGGCGGATTCCTCCTCTGCAGGTTCTTCTTCGCTATCGGCGGATTCTTCCTCTGCAGGTTCTTCTTCGCTATCGGCGGATTCTTCCTCTGCAGATTCTTCTTCGCTATCGGCGGATTCTTCCTCTGCAGGTTCTTCTTCGCTACCGGCGGATTCTTCCTCTGCAGGTTCTTCTTCGCTATCGATGGA
>ERZ651768.181-NODE-181-length-45621-cov-13.463091_pt1 | contig 45621 bp, 35 predicted proteins | sample MGYA00514754_ERZ651768 | MGnify/ENA metagenome assembly ERZ651768
AAAGTGATCCAGAATAGTATCTCGAACTCGTTCCGATGCCTTTCCATCTAATTTGTACAGCATTTTATTTTGGTATTCTCGTACAATATTCAGTCGTTTATGATTTTCATTAAAGGCAGTATCAAGCACTTGTGGTAAATCTCTAGCTCTATTCATTTCAAAGCAAAAATTGGTAATATCTTTATTCATTTCCTTGCTTAATCGTTTTTTGAATAACCGGTATCGAAATAGCTTATGGGATAGTTTTAAACGATAAAACCGATTTACAATTACCGGCTTTTCTAATGCGATCATTTCATAAATGGTGCTGGATGCTTCGGTTAAAAGAATGTCTGAAATTTTATAGTAGGGAGTAATATTATAGACTTCGGGACCCAATAATTTAATGTGAGAAAATTTATCTGCCAAATCATAGGCCAAATTTCTTTGTGGTACCAAATTGTATTCTCCAAATTTATCTAGGAAATATGTCCACATGTGGGGTTTAAGAATTACATTATAATTTTGGGTATATTCGCCTAATTTCATTCCAAATCGTTCTAAAGAACTGGGATAAAAAGTGGGTGCAAAGAGAATCGTTTTTTTACTTGGGTCCAACCCCAATGATTGAGCGAGCTTTTCATCAAAGCCTGGATTTTGAGAAAATAAAGGATCTAGTTTTGTAAAGCCTGTAAGTACAAGTTCCTTATCAACACCATGGCTCCGTAGTTGATCCATTCTGTATATACCTTCAACAAACCTGATATTCAGTCTCGGATGATTATCCCGCCAATAAGACGGCTTTACACCGATTCCGTGGTAGATCATCCCAGCCAGTGTTTTTTCTGAAATATATTCATCTAATTCATAACGTGACCAACCACAAACAAAAAAGTCCAAATCTAATTCCTTCATCATTTTAGCTCTTTCTTCCTCAGATTCTGAATAGATCATTGTCCCGGGTTTAGTCGCAAGAATGTTTAAACACAGTTCTCTTTCTTCCTTTTTATTTACGGCTGCAGTGGAATGGAATATTTGGAACCGATCATCCCTGGATAATAGATCAATTACCGGATCAAATTGGGGTAAATGATAAAGATGAAAACTATCGAACAGAATTTTAATTTTGTCCGCCATATCATTATCCTTCCATCAATTTTTCAAATAATTTTGCATAAAGCCCCTTTTCCTTCAATAAAGAATCGTGGGTACCTGTTTCAACAATTTGTCCTTTATCTAATACCACAATTGAGTCAGCACGTTGAATAGTTGAAAGCCGATGCGCAATCACAAGTGTTGTCCTATCTTGCATCAAGTGTTCTAAAGCAGTCTGTACTTTTCTTTCGGATTCTGTATCCAATGAAGATGTGGCTTCATCCAAAATTAAGATGGGTGGATTCCGAAGAATTGCTCTTGCTATGGCTAATCTTTGGCGCTGGCCACCGGAAAGTTTTACACCTTTTTCTCCAATGATGGTTTGAAACCCTTTGGGCTGATCCAGAATAAAATCATATGCATTCGCTGCTTGTGCTGCTGACTCCAACTCTCTTTGGGAATAATTTTCTACACCATAAGTAATATTGAATTCAATGGTTTCATTAAAAAGGATAGTCTCCTGTGTTACAATGCCCATTTGATTCCGAAGAGATGCTAACTTAGCATCTCGAATGTTTATTCCATCTATTAAGATGGCACCGGATCCAATATCATAAAATCGTGGAATGAGATCTGCGATAGTAGATTTTCCTGAACCACTGGGCCCAACAATTGCCACTACCTTCCCTTTTGGGATAGAAAACGAAATACCATTCAATACGGTTTCTCCTTCTATATAGTTAAACCCAACATTCTGGAAATCAATTTCTCCAGAAAAGGTATTTAAAGTTATGGCGTTCGGATTATCAATGATTTCCGGTGGCTGGTCCAAAATAGCAAAAACACGTTGTGCAGAAGCTGCACCTTTTTGAAGATCCACACTGACATTACTCAGCAAGCGAATAGGACCTAAAACACTGAATAGAATTAAAATAAAACGTATGAAATCTTCCGGGCTCATGGTTTCAGCAACCAATACATCCAACCCTCCAACCCATAGCAATGAAACACCAATAACTGCCCCAATCGTTTCGGTAATAGGTGATGCAGTAAGCCTCAATCTTGCACGACGGGAAATAAGATTATAGTACCGGTCTTGCTCTTTTTTAAATCGTTTTGTTTCATAGGCCTCAGTCCCAAATGCCTTTACAACGCGTATGGAGTTTAATATCTCAGTAAGGATATTCATAATTCCTGCAATTTGTTTGGCTGTTCGCATGGATTTTCTCCGAATGCTTCTGCCAATCCAAAAAATAATTATCGCGGTCACTGGCACGATGATTAAAGCATAAAGTGCCAAATTCACGTTGATAACAAAAAGGAGTGATATAAACATTAGAATATTAACGGGTTCAACAAAGATCCGATGAAAACTCGTGCCAAAAGCAACTCTCATATTGGCCACATCTGTTACAACAATTGAAGTGAGTTCGCCACTTTTTGCCTTGTCAAAAAATGAAAGTGATAAGGAATGAAAATGATTATAAATACTCGTCCTGATAGAAGTGATCAAATTGAATTGTACATAGGTTAAAGAAATATTTTTTATATAGAGAAAAATGTTTTTGACCACAAAAACAAAGAGAATATTCAAACATAATATTTTCAATGTTTCTCGTGGCGTATCTCGTAAAATAAGTTCATTTGTCCAATATTTCAGTTGATCATTAAAACTCATAATCTCATTGGATAAAGCTCTATGGTTTGCTAATAATTGATCAAAATCGGATAAAATATTGTTAATCAATGACGCAGTCAGCCAAATAGAAAGACTATTGAAAACCACATAAATCAAAGAGGCAATAGTTGAAATCAGTAAAAAAGGCCAAAACGGGAAAATCAATTTCCCCAGTCGTGTATAAATTCTATGTGACATATTTTAAAACTTAACGAGAGAAAACCATTTTTTGGTGGGGAATTTCAGCTTCGAAGAAAATATCTCCTCTAGAATCAAATCCAAGTTTTGCATAAAAATCAATGACCGATTTTTGTGCATTTAAATAAATATTTTTTTCATTTTTCAAATAATTTATAATGAACAGAACCAACGCCTTCCCAACCCCAAAGTTTCTTGCATTTTCCAAAACTGCGAATCGTTCTAACTTTATACCAAAGTCTGTTTTTCTGTATCGTGCGGTTCCTACAGGATTCCCTGATAAATTTGCTAAAAAATATGTAGCGTCGATTTTATCATCATCCAATTCAATTTCTACTGGAATATTTTGACCAATAATAAATACCTGTTTTCGAATAAACAGACACGATTGGTAATCATCATCTGTTTCTATGATCTTTATATCAATTTTCATTCCCCAAATTTCGGAAAATGTGTAGGACAGTTCACATGAAAATTTTTACTTTAAATATGGGGAACATGATATAAAATAAAATCATCTATCCAAGCAACCGTGTAGATTCTTTACCTAAAAAAATACCATTATATAAAGATTTGAAAACTTCAGCCGGTATATACATCCATACCCCATTTTGTGCAGTGAAATGTATGTACTGTGATTTTTATTCTATTGCTAATCGAGAAGAGGTTATTCCTCGTTTTGTAAAAGCAATTATAACCGAAATTGAACGCTGTGAAGTGGATACATCAGATTGGGAGATTGATACAATCTTTTTGGGTGGAGGGACACCCAGTTTATTAGAATCAAAATATATTGAATCCATTCTAAAGTCCATTCAAACCAAATATGATCTATCATCAGTAACCGAATTCACATTAGAAGCAAATCCTGGAGAAGCCCCAAAGGATCGACTCAAAGAATTTAGAAACCTTGGTATTAATCGTCTTTCCATGGGTGTTCAATCTTTAGAGCCCGATCTGTTAAAATTTCTCACGCGTATTCATTCAGTGGAGCAGGTTTTTGAAACATACGATAATGCTAGATCGATAGGGTTCGACAATGTGAATTTTGATTTGATCTATTCCATCCCAGGCCAAACTTGGGAGGTTTGGGAACGGGATATTAATCGAATTATAGATTTGGAACCCAACCATATATCTGCCTACACCCTCACCCTTGAAAAAGGCACAGATCTCTTTAAACTTGTAAAAGATAAGAAAGTGAGAATGCCAGAAAATGAAATAACTGGTGAATGGTTCTTAAAAACACATCAATTAATGGAATCAAATGGATATCCTAGTTATGAGATTTCCAATTTTTCTCAACCAGGATTTGAATGTAGACATAATCTTCATTATTGGAAGATTCATCCTTATCTCGCATTTGGACCTTCAGCCCATGGTTTTGATGGAACAAATCGTTGGAATAATTCCCGATCTCTGGATCTATTTCTACAACAAATTGAATCAGGAAATTCTCCAATTTCCATAATAGAAACATTGACTGAAAAAGACAAATTGAATGAATTAATTGGGTTCGGTTTGAGAATGAATGATGGTATTGATTTGAAGAAAATTCCAGAAATATTTCAGACTCAATTTGGAGAAAATCTTAAAATCATCGAAAAAAAATGGGAAGGATGTTTTATTAAAAATGAAAATTCTATTTCACTTACAAAAACAGGTATGGTTTTTGGAGATGCAATTGGGGTGGATTTAATGTTCTAGGCTTACCTATCCACTGAATCAATATGAGAAGTGCTTAATAGTTTCCCCCTCTTCCCCAATTCGTGTCATGGCTTCGATACCCATATTGATATGAAGATCCACATATTTCCGTGTCACTTCCTTATCTGATTCTTCAGTTTTTACACCTTCAGGTGCCATGGGTGTATCAGAAACAAGAAGTAAGGCCCCTCGATTAATCCCATTTGCAAAACCAGTAATAAATATGGTAGCCGTTTCCATATCAATACCAATGGCTCTCACTTTGCCGAGATATTGTTTAAATTCTTCATCATGTTCCCAAACACGGCGATTGGTTGTATAAATAACACCGGTTCGATATTCAATCCCTTTCTCAACTAAAAGTGATGAAACGTGTTTATGCAATTTAAATGAAGGCATCGCAGGTACTTCTATTGGAAAATAATCATTGCTGGTTCCTTCACCACGGATAGCAGCAATGGGAAGAATAAAATGCCCCAACTCTGCTGATTTTTTTAAACCACCGCATTTTCCTAAGAATAAAACGCCTTTCGGGTGGATCCCAGACAACAAATCCATAATAGTTGCTGCATTTGCACTTCCCATTCCATAATTGATAATGGATAAACCGTCTCTGTTTGTCGCAGACGTCATGGCACCACCACGACCCATTATGGGTACATCAAATTTTTCTGAAAATTTATCTACATAAATCTGAAAATTTGTCAGAAGTATCCAATCACCGAACTCTTCAATATTGGTACCTGTGTAGCGTTTTAGCCAGTTACGTGTTATGTCTTCTTTGTTAATCATAGGTCCAAAATTAAGGATACAGGACAATGGTCAGAGCCAAAAATATTTGAGTGAATATCTGCATCAATACACATATCAAACATAGTCTCACTTACAAAAAAATAATCGATACGCCAACCCACATTTCTGTCTCTTGCACCGAATCTGTAAGACCACCAGGAATATCGATCACCTTCCTCATGAAATTCACGAAAAGTATCTTTCCACCCATGGGCAACATAGGTATCCAATCGTTCCCGTTCAATGGGCATAAATCCGGATGTTTTCAAGTTTGCTTTGGGGCGAGCTAAATCAATGGGGTGATGGGCAGTATTCCAATCTCCCGTAACAATCACATTATTCCCAGACTCTACTTGCTCATTTATGATAGGTAATAATTCATCATAAAAATCCAATTTGTACTGCAATCGCGTCTCATCTTTTTGTCCGTTGGGGAAATAGATATTATAAAGGAGAAAATTTTCATGCTCCGTGAGGAGGACACGACCTTCATTATCATATTTTTCAATGCCCAAACCTTCCTGAACAAAGAGAGGTTCTTCCTTGCAAAAACTTGCCACACCACTATACCCTTTTTTCACACCAGAATGCCAATAAGTATGATACCCATGGTCTTCAAGAATTTCATTCGTAAGCTGCTCTTTATGTGCTTTTGTTTCCTGGATACAAAGAATATCGGGTTGTTCCTGATCTAAATAATCGAGAAATCCTTTTTTCACCGCAGCGCGAATTCCATTTACATTCCATGATATGAGTTTCATTTATAGTCCTTTCATTAATGATGTATAAGAATGACGGAAAGCTCGTAATCTTTTTCCAATGCCCAGCACTCCTTGTCAACTGTTAATAATTCAGATAACAATTTTACCAGACCAAACGCACAGGAACAAAGTATCATCCTGTGAATTTTTTGGGGTGTTTATTGTTGGCGTATATTTAACTTTACCCCTGAAATTTTGGACTAACAAATGCCTAAAGAACGTAAAGGAATACCAAAGCCAAAACGTAAGCTATTTTATCAAGAATACAATTTTGAAATCACTGTTGTATTCTTGATCGCTCTCGGAGTTTTTTTACTTATTGAAGATTTGGAGATTAAACATTATCTCTATGAGTTCATTAAAGTCATTTTCTTCACAATTGGTAATTTCATAAAACTGCTTCGGGATGGATCTATTTTTATTATTGATAAGTTTGAAATCTCGGATTTAGTTGGGATTTCACTGATTCTTTTGGCGCTTTTTCTGATTGCAAATCGTTGGCGGGAAAGGATGATTGAACGGTACTCAGTATTAAGAAATTGTCCGGATTGCAATGGGGATCTTCAAAGGATAAAGAGAGACTTTAATCAAAAGATGACCGGTTTACTTTACTTTTTGACCGTGAAGAATTATCACTGTAAATCATGTAATTACAAAGGTTTTAAATTGGTAAGAAAATAAAAAAAAGGAACTAGAAATGGATTTAAAAGAACAAATCGTCAATGATATTGACTCAAACTCAATTATTCTTTACATGAAGGGCACCAAAGAAATGCCCATGTGCGGATTTTCAAATTCAGTCGTCCAAGTGCTCAACCATTATGGAGTTGAATATAAGGATGTGAATATCCTTGAGGATCCAATGATCCGAGTGAAATTGAGTGAACATTCCAACTGGCCAACTATACCACAATTATTCGTGAAAGGTGAACTGGTTGGTGGAGCAGATATTACTTTAGAATTGCACCAAAATGGGCAACTGCTGGATATTTTAGATAAAGCAAATTCTGGAGACTAAGTTTAATAAAAAGGGTTGGTGAAGCCTTTTTCTTCACAATAAATTTGCCGCCGAATCAGAATAGAATTATTACCTTTTGGCCCGTTCGTCTAGTGGTTAGGACTCCAGGTTTTCATCCTGGCAACAGGAGTTCGATTCTCCTACGGGCTACAATGGAAAACCCCGCCGATGCGGGGTTTTTGGCATTTATATAAATCTTGGTAATTATTTCATTCATCCCGTTTCACATGCACTAAAAACCGTGATGCAAAAGAACTGTAAAATACACCAAGCCCCCCTTCAAAATTAGAGTCAGGCAATAACCAGATATTCAGTCCCACCGGGTCACCGCTGAAATAATTAAAATACGATTCACTTGTAGCCTGAAACGTCATTAGCTGCAGTCCATAGTAATCAAAATACAACCACATAACCGGCGTTGGTGCTGTCTCAATATTCCATTGCCAAGGGTTAATTCTGTAAGGTACGGAGTTTTCATCCCGAAGGTAACGTCCCTTCCAAATTGTGAATCCAAGCGTAGTATCATAGATTAAGTTGACAAAAACACTGTCCCTGATTCTGTTATAATTATAATCAATAAATCCTCCGCTGTCCGGATCTAGTGTATTACTTAATGAATCGAGTGGTTCTAACCCTCTTTTATTTGCATCCAGAGCGTAAGATAGGATTTTAACTGTTTGATAATCATCCGCATCAAAATCCACTCCAAACATGGGATAGCTTGCAAAACTTTTTGTAAAACAATCCCCGAACCGGTAGATCACCGTATCTACATTTATATTATTAGAAATAATATAATTTATGGGGTCACTCGCAAAAGTTAATAGTTGTTCAAACGAAAGACTGTCTAAATTATTAACATCAATCACACCAGCGGGCAATACTTCTCCATCCGGGCACTCATAATCCCCCAGATCAATGGGGCGTATATTCATCGCTGCAGGGACAGTGGTTTTGGCAATAACAGAATCAATTTCATTTTTAACAACCAGGCTATAGGTAGCCCCTGGTCTGATGATATAGTTTATATACGCATTTAAGTCTTGAATACTCGATGTGTCTGTGACCGGAAAATATTTCCCCGGACCCACGTTAATAAAGGGCAGCGTAATCCCTGTTGAATCGTCAATCAAGACTACCATCGCATCGTTAACCCAGAGATCATTTGCGAATACATCTTCATCGATACTTGCACTCCTGGAAACCAGTACAGTATCCTTCACGGGAAAGTTGGCTTCAATAGAAGCAAATACCACCAGGTTTTGTTCATATTCAATAATGTGATCATTAAAGTCACAACTGTGAAATAGGACTGAAGAAAAGATCATCAGGTTTAATAAATAATGTTTTATCATTAGAATTCCCAGGTGAAACCAAATGACGGGATAATTGGGAAAAGCCCAATGCTTTGTTCATTGATCCGCCCTTCATCAGACTCATCTACATTTGTTTCCCCTGGATCCGGTCTCCCGTTTCCGTTATCATCATGGTCTTCTTCAACCCAATCGCCATCATCATCTATACCATTGAAAGGACTACCCAGTGAATAAATTTTTCGAAACGTGTTGCTGCGGTTTAATGTATTAATGATCTGGAAAAAAAAGTCCACATTTGTTTTACCAATTTTTGCGTGATAAACCACACCAACATCTAATCTGCTATAGGGCTCGTATCGAGATGAATTACGGGTACCAGGAATTGTTCTGAATACTTTTTCCGGGCTTTCAGGAAATTTTTGAACATAATAACCAAGGATAGGAGTAAAGGCCTGACCCGACTGCAATGCCAATCGCCAGTTCATTTCCCATTTCTTATTAAACTGGTAATTACCTAATGCACTGAATGCATGAGTTCTATCCCAATTTGTATAGTATTCCTGCTCACTTTTAGCGTAAATACTGTTCATTATTTTTCTGGAGACTGAGAAGGTGTAAGCCAGCCAGCCGCTTAGTTTTCCCGTCATTTTCTGCCCAAATAATTCAAACCCATAGGCATACCCATCTGCGGGAGTAACAATCTCTGCTAGACTTTCATCAGATATTTCTGCATCCGTTGTAGATCTTTTTTCTTCATATGTTAACAGATTTTTTAAATCTTTATAATACCCTTCAACCTGTATCTTATATATATTTCTTATATATTCTTCATATCCCAGAACGACTTGTACAGATTTTCCTGGGGCAACGGATTCATCCGCAGCAATCCAATTATCCAAAATGGCTGGATTAAAATCATCCTGAAAAGTGCTGATGAACTGGTGATAGTTCCCTACGGAGAAGTTAATGTATCGATCATCCGTAAGCAGGTATTTCAACCCCAATCTTAAATCTGGATATAGTGAATCGGGGTAAACATTATAATAGTTTATTCTTACCCCAGGCTCAATGATAAACAGGTTATTGTGATCATATTTCATTTTTACATACGACGCCAACTCAACGGGAGACGTCTTAATCTTGAATTGAGTTGAATCCTGAAATTTATTTATATATTCAAATCCAAGCATCTTTTGCTGAATACCAAATTTGAATGTTGATTCTGAAGATTTGAACCAAGAAAAATCCCCCGACAAAGTCCTGTCATCAATACCGTTGTCACTCACCAGACCACCAGACCCTCCCAATCCAAACCGTGTAAAAAATTGACTGTTAGCAATCAGGAAATTGCCAACCAGTCTCTCATTAAATACCCTTCGATAATGGGCACTTACCGTATTATTACCCCAGCGGCCATCCAGCCCAAAGGTATCAAAGATGATATTATCAATTCCTGAATAATAGCTCAGCGATATTCTATCCTTGGCAGATATATCCGAAAAAATATGGCTTTGAATATCATAAAAGTAATAGGGCGGAATATTATCAGCTATGTTAGGTAAAACTTTTGGCAAGACCAGGTCAAAATAGGTTCTGCGGCCCGATAAAACCCAGGCACCTTTATAAAACGGGCCTTCAAGGGTTGTCTGAGCTGAAAGTAGAGATAGATTTGCTTTCCCTCTAAACTCATTCTTATTTCCTTCCCGGCTTATAACATTAAGGACAGCTGAAAGACGTCCGCCGTATTCTGCATTGTAGGCACCTTTTATCAATTCTGCTTCCTTAACACCATCCACAATAAAATTTGAAAATACGCCTCCCAGGTGGGATGGATTGTAAACAGTGATCCCATCCAACATTATCAGGTTCTGATCCGTGTTCCCGCCCCTGATCACCAAACCCGTACTGTATTCAGATGTCATTAAAACACCCGGCAGTGCCTGGATAGTACGAAACAGGTCCGGTTCCGCAAGGGCCGGAGCCGCTTTCATCATCCTGGGACTCAGGTTTATCTTACTGGGCTGGATATTATTCCGGCGCTGAAATTTTTCAGCTGTTACTTCGACTTCGGTTAATTCCACAACCTGTTCCACTAAAGCAATGTTTATTTTTACCGATTGATCTTCCATTATGGATAAAGGCTGACGAGACACATCAAATCCTATATAAGAAACCATAATGGTATAATTCCCAGGTATAATTTCCTGAATGATATAATACCCATTTATATCGGTAGCCATCCCCTGCCCGTTCTCTTGTAAAAAAACGTTGGCACCAATCAGGGATTCACCCGAAGAAGAATCGGTTACAAAACCAGATATTATACCTGTTTGTCCATTCAGAATCGATAGAATAAAAGGTATTAAAATTAATTTTTGTTTCATGGCCAACTAATTTGCTAAGTATCTCAAGTTTTCAATATTGAATGGAATTGGCTCTATTTCATACTTTTCAAATATTTCACTGGAGTCACATGTGCTTCCTTTAATGAGATCATTAAGTTGATCTTTTCCCGCAGGGAACCATTTAAATCTGTCTAACATAGCTGCTATTGTTGATATAACAAAAAATGGGGCTGGGATCATAATAACTTTCTGTCCAGTCACTTTTGCAATTGAAGTAACGATTTCATTCCAGGGTACGGATTTTTCACCTCCAAGCTCAATAGATTGACCAATTGTAGAATCATCGCTAAGACTTTTAACAAATACTGAAGCCACATCTTTCACATGAATCATGCATAAGGAATAATTACCCGCATCAAGAGGATTTAAACCAGTGAAAAAGGAAGGAGCAGGAAAAGGAAGAAACCTGGGATAAGGAACCAGATTCAGCATCAGTTGATCCAGCATCATGCAAAACTCTGGACGTCCGCCTCCCCTGGGATCCCCAAACAGAGAAGATGGGCGAATAATGGTCCAATCAAGATTCGTATTTTTTATGGCCTGTTCGGAAAGATGTTTTGCCTGCATATAATTAGATCCACTGGGATCTGGGCTGGCACCAAGTGCGCTCATCAATAAAAAGCGTTTCACACCCATTTTTTGAGCAATCTTGGCTACATGTTCTGATCCATGAAACTGGAATCTCTCATTTGTTAAACCTTTGTTGGGGTATTCTCTTATCACTGCAATAAGGTAGATAACTGCCTCGCAGCCATCCAGTGTATCTTGAACTGCTTCATCATTCTCAACATCACCAATTACTATTTCGCATTTATCAGGCTGCAGAACCTTTGACTCAGAGCCATCTCTTACGAGTAGCCGTGGTGTAATATAGTTCGCGATCAGTTCATCGGTAATGTAGGATCCTACATAGCCGGTCCCTCCTATAACGGCTACTTTCAATTGTTCTCCTCAGATTTCAAAATGTGTTTTTCTAGAATTAAATAAGAAACAGGAACCAATAACAGGGTAATAGTGGTAGCAAAAACTACTCCAAAGGCCAGTGAAACTGCCATTGGAATCATAAATTGAGCCTGGGTGCTTTTTTCAAGCAACAGAGGTACAAGCCCCGCAAAGGTTGTTAAAGAAGTTAAAAATATAGGGCGAAATCGTCTAGGACCAGCTTCCATGACAGCTTCTTCTATGCTGTGCCCATCCCTGCGATACCGATTAATAAAATCCACCATAACCAGGCTGTCATTTACCACAACTCCTGTTAGAGCTACAATACCCATTAAGGATAATACAGAGAAATTCATGCCTAAAATTAAGTGCCCGATGACTGCACCAGTTAGACCAAATGGAATGGACGACATGACAATCAGCGGTTGAAAATAGGACTTGAAGGGAATCGCCAATAGAATATAGACCACCAGCATGGCTATAAGAAAATTTTTACCAATCGATTTCAAATTCTGCCCCTGCTCCTGCTGTTCCCCTTCCAGACTGTAAGAAATAGAATTATACTTTTGAAGAATCTGGGGCAATATGGATGCTGTTACAGCTGCAACAACTTCATTGCCTGTTGTTAGGGTCAAATCCACATCTGCGGTAACATTGATCGATCGTTTACGATCTTTACGCTGGATTGAAGCCAGCCCTTCGCCAATATCTAAACGCGCTATTTGCCGCACAGGGATTGTAGATCCCCCTGGAGTACGGATCATCATATTTTCCAGATTAGATATGGAAGAACGCTCTTTTTCTGGATAGCGAAGCATAATTTTGACTTCATCTCTGCCGCGCTGAACGCTTTGTACTTCCAGACCATAAAATGCTTGTCTAACCTGGGAAGCAACCATCATCATAGTTATGCCATAATTAGCTGCACCAGGTAACAATGTAATACTGATCTCTTCCTTCCCTACGTTATAATTGTCCTTAACATCAAATACGCCTGGAAACTGGACTAGTTTAGTTTTTAATTCATCTTTTGCTGCCAGTAAGTCATCCATGTATTTACTTGACAACTGCACATTCACTGCATCCCCCGCAGAGAAAAGGCTGGAAAAGAACGAAACATCCTTTACACCTGGAACCGTGGGCATCAGTTTACGCCAGCGGCGTACAACCTCTTCAGTACTGATAATACGTTCTTCACCCGGAGTTAATTCTAAAGCCACTTCTGCCATATTAGGTCCAGCATAGAGAGCATCCAGATTTCCGGGACCGCGGGATGTTTTGGTACGCATGGGCTGCCAGCCAATCGTGGAAAGCCTGTTTTTAATTGTAGGCCTATCTGGAAATTCATCCTGTAGTTGTTGCTCTAATTCCCGGGCGGCTTTTTCGAGCTCCAAGTATCCTTCCCGAGTGACCTGTATGGGTGTACCGGATGGGTATTCAATCGTTCCAATGGCCAGGTCTGCTTCAATGGGTGGGAAGAAGGAAAATTTGATTATCCCACCCAAAATAACACCAACAGTAAGAATAAAAATCCCACCTGCAATGCATAGGAAAGATAAAGGCATCTCCACTGCTTTGCGAAGCAGGGGTTTATAAATTTTTTCCACAACAAAGAATAATCCGCCTACGAGCCTGGATTGGAATTGCTCCCATTGATCAGAGACTGATCGCAGCCAGGGCTGCTTTGGCTTCTCGTCACCGCTATGGGCCAAATGGGCGGGCAGAATTGTCAGGCTTTCAAAAAGAGACCAGAATAGAACAGAAATTGTAATGAGGGGGAATATACGCCAAATGGAACCGATCTCACCTTCAACAGCAAGCATTGGGGAAAATGTCGCCATGGTGGTCAAAACTGCAAAAAAGACCGGTGTTGCCACCTGAGCTGTCCCTTTAACCGCTGCTTCTTTAGGGCTCATACCTCTCTCCCTAAAAAGTGTAACATTTTCTCCAACTACAATGGCATCATCCACCACAATTCCTAAAACAAGTATGAAGGTAAACAGGGAAAGCATATTGATAGAAAGATCCATAAGGGGCATTAACCAGAATCCACCCAAGAATGAAATTGGAATTCCCAGAGAAACCCAGAATGCTAATCTTGGCTTCAAAAACAGTGCCAGGACAAGGACAACCAGCATCAATCCGTACTGAGCATTTTTAGTCATGGTGTCTATTCTTCCTCTGAGCAAACGGGCTTCATCATCCCAGGCGGTGATATTGACTCCTGGTGGGAGATTCTTCTGTTTAACTATTATGTAATTTTTAACAGCACTGGAAATATCAATCGCATTTTGATCTCCAACACGAAACACCGTAATCAAGTTTGATGTCTGGCTGTTGAAAAGGATATCAAGTTCGTAGGTCTCAGAAAAACCATCCGTTATCGTACTTAATACTCCAAGGTTTACAATAGCCCCGGCAGGATTTGTTATAATTGGAATGGCTGCAAAATCATCCGCAGTATAGCCCTGGCTTTTTGATCTGATTAATATTTCCCCTCCTTTATTCTCAATACTGCCGCTTGGCATATTGATGGACCAGTTCCTGATTGCCTGGGACACCTGGACAAAGGTAAGATTATATTTTCGAAGTGTATTCTCGCTGATTTCAATAGCAATCTCACGCTCTTTCTTGGCAACGATTGATGTATAGGTAACTTCAGGAAGACCATCAATCTCATCCTTGATTTCTTCAGTAACATAATTCAGAGCAGTTTCACCGACATCTCCATCTACGGCTATAGTCAAAACAGGATTTGATCCTACAAACTGCCGTACAATGGGGCGTTCAACATCTTCAGGGAATGTATCGATGGCATCTACTTGCGCCTTGACACGATCTAGCATTTCACTCACATCCTGGCCTGGCAGAACTTCTACATTAACACTGCCAATATTTTCGGATGCAGTAGATGAGATTTTTTTAATTCCATCCAAGCCCTGGAGCCTTTCTTCAATTCGAATGCATACAGCTTCTTCTACATCGGATGGAGAAGCACCTGGATAGACAGCAGTAACATTAATAATATCGATCTCAATCTCAGGAAAGACCTCCATTTTTAACAAGGGTATGGTGAGTGCACCGGCAATAATAATAAAGGCCATCAAGAGGTTGGCTGCAACCCCATTATTCACAAACCAGCGAATTAACCGTTCCATAAGATTTAGTTCAGCTCAAATGTTACTTTTAAACCGTTTACCAATGAGGATAGGCGGGATGTGAGTAAGCGATCTCCAGGCTCTATACCTTCGCCGATAAGTGCAAATTCATTTTCATACCTGAGCACGTCTACAGGTCGATTATATAGGATCATGGATGTATCCACTACCCAAACTCCTTCATCCCGAACCGCAGTGCGTGGCAGGACAACAATCTCTGGAATTTCAATGCCATAAATAGTCGCCTGTACAAACTGCCCTACTGCAATTGGATTCGAGCTTGATATAGAAGGTGTATTATCGATCCGTGCTACGATGGAGAGCATACGGGTCATAGGATCCACTTCCGCTTCAGCCCGGACGACTTTTCCCTTAAGATTACTATTGCCCAGTGAGAATTTGACATCAAGCTGTTTATCCTCAGGAATTTGCCTACCGTTAAAATCAAGGCCCGTAAAAGGCACATCCTGGTCCGCAATGGGTAAACGGACTTCGAATGATTCTGTAGCATAAATATTGCCCAGTGCAGTCCCTGGAAATATGGTGGCTCCTGGGTCAACATTTTTGGTTCTTACCCGGCCATCAAAGGGAGCTATAAAGACTGTCCGTTTAAGGTTTCGCTGCGCCCGTTCTAATGTTGCCTGTGCGGCTGCAAGTGTAGCCTTGGCCTGGGCAAGCTGGGGTTTTCTTAAGGCAAGATCGCTCCCCGCTCCTGCGCCAACCCGCTTCCACTCCTTTGAAGCCAGGTCCGATTCTGCTTTTTCACGTTCAAGATTTACTTCTGCATTTAAAACGTTGGACTCAGCCGTAATGAGAGCTAGTTCGTAGTCCCGTTTATCCAAGATTAAGAGTGTATCGCCCTTACTAAAACTGGAGCCGGTTTCCATGCTGGGCGAAATCCAATCTACCTTGGAGTTTAACTCAGACAAAAGTGTTAGCGCTGATTCTGGTGATATAACCCCCTGGGAAGCAATGGAAGCATTTACAGTTTGTGGTAACAGCATCATTGTTTTTACATAAGGAATGTCTATTTCCACATCTTCTGATACCGCCACGGATTTATTTTTTATCATTAAAAAAGCCAATACAACGCTGATCACTAAAAATAAGAGTCCAAAATAATTTTTCATGTATTATACCAGGTTTAGTTTAAGATTTGAGTATGATAAGAATTCATATCGCCTCCTAAGACAAGAATGAGCGAGAGCCGATTATCTATGGCTTGTCTCCGGAGGGTAAGGTGCTGTGAACGGATAGTGTTATATTGCCTCTGGCTGTTTAGCACCGATTCCAGAGTCGTAACACCTTTATCGTACCTCTCTTTTGAGAGTGTGTATGCATCTTTAGATTGCTGCACAGCCGTTTCCAAAGCATCTAGCTGAATATTTAGGGACTCATTGGATTGAAGCAACTGCTCTATCTCAGAGAAGGCTCCCAGAATTCCCCTGATCAATTCTTGTTTAGACCTTTCAAAAGATGCTTCCTGGACTTTTACAGCAGCTCTTAACCTATTTCCATTGAAAACCGGTGCCGTGATATTTAAACCCAGGGTCCAGATACCATGGTCCCTGTTGAGTATTTCTTCCAACTGCCGGGTGGACGTACCTGCTGATCCATTTAAGGTAATTCCGGGCAATAAATTTCGTTTGGCCTGTGCAGCACGATGGCTAGCAGACTCCACTTTGAGAATAAGACTGCGTATATCCGGCCGCCTGCCAAGGACTGCTGCGGGAATACCCGCGGGGACCGGGGGCAGATTGTCAGGCATTACTTTTTGTTCAACAAGAGTTCCCGAGGGATACTGCCCTATCAGGATTTCTAACTGACGATTGATCGTCTTAAGCTGGTTTTTCCTATTTTCAATAGTTACAATAGATGTGGCTACTGACGTTTCTGCAAGCCGGTAATCCAGACTGGAACGTAAGCCCTTTTCGTATCGCTCTTTGACAAGATCCCTAATCTCTACCAGGCTGTTATAGGATTCTTGGGCCAAGGCTAGCTGTGCAGCCGACTCCCTTCCCTGGAAGTACAATTGAGCCCCATGGACTAAAATGGAAAAACCCAGGTAGGAAAGATCATATTGTGCTGCCTCGAAATCCTTATAGGCAGCTTTACGACCATTAAGCAATCGTCCCCAAATATCAATCTCCCACTGCAGGTTCAGACCAAGACCATAATTTTTATTTCCAAATGTAATAACTTCATCTGCAGATGTCTGGCCGTTGCCAGTAGAATCCTGTCCGTTTCCTGCATTCAAAAATGAGTCTGCAAACCCAAACCCGGCCAGGTTCTGTACGCTTGTATCCGCTTTTGCACTCATATTTACCGCCGGGTAAATGGATGCGCCGTTAATCCTGGCGCTATGATAGGCCATTCTCTGGTTTTGGTACAGTGTTTTGATATCCGGACTTTCATTCCTCAAATTATTTAAGTACGTATTGAACTTCAGATCATTAAAATAAGACCACCAATCTCCAGTAATTTGTTCACTTTGCGGGATCGAAACACCCCACATATCCGGAACAGGAACATCTAGATCTTCAATTCGCATATCGTGCTTTCCAGCGCATCCTATAAAAAATATTGTTAAAAGATAGATGTAAAGACGAGACGATATTATAGTTTCAAGTTCAACCTTTTTCATTTTCTAGATTTATAATTATACTGGAAAGAACGTTTTTGAATATTTCAATATCTTCATCAGGAATATTTTTTTTCACTTCTTCCCTTGTTTTTTCCATCACCGGCAGTACATCATAGAATAACTGTTTACCGGCATTTGTTAAGATCACACGATTTACTCTATGGTCAAGTTGGTCTGGGACACGAACCACCAGATTTTTTTTCTCGAGAGTATCAATGATTCTTGTGACACTGGTTTTATCCTTGAGACACATGTCGCCCAACTCTTTCTGTGAGGCATCTCCACGTTGCCAAATAGGTCCTAAAACCATCCATTGATCCAGGGATATATCCAGGCCCGATTCATGGGCATTTTGAACAAACCTTTTTGTCATGGCCCGATGCGCCGAATTGATCAGCATCCCCAGATTCATATGAAATTGTAATGATTCTTTATCTGCCATTAGTTGAACCTACAACTATTATAGTTGATGGTTTAACTATTTTATAATTTTAATGATTCTTATAGGCTATTGAATTTATTAATTACAAACTAAACAGCGTTTAAGCCAGGAAATCTTCAGCTTTAATGGGCAGCTTACGAATTCGCTTTCCCGTTGCAGAAAAAACCGCATTCGCAACTGCGGGAGCTATTGGAGGCAAGCCTGGCTCGCCAATACCACTCGGTGGTTCTGAACTTTTTATGATGTGCACGTCAATGGTTGGCATCTGATCCATCCTAAGAACTTGAAAGTCATGGAAATTACTCTGTTTCACTGCACCATTTTCTATTGTGATTTCCCCATTTAATGTTGCCGAAAGGCCATACACGATAGATCCTTCCATCTGGGCTTTTATGGTTATGGGACTCACTGCCTGTCCACAGTCCACTGCGCATACAACCCGGTGAACATGAACACTGCCCTCATTATTCACGGAAACTTCAGCGATCTGAGCAACATAGGTGCCAAAGGATGCGTGGCATGATACGCCCTGATAATGGTTATTTTTAAGAGGCTTGCCCCAGTCTGATTCCTGAGCGGCTTGTTTTAATACTGCCGTATGACGAGGTGATTGTTTCAGCAGTCTAAGGCGGTAGTCTACCGGGTCAATCTTCAGGCTGTTAGCTAATTCATCAATGAAACATTCATTAGCATAGGCATTTTGAGAATCATAAACTGAACGCCACCAGCCAACCGGGATATCTGTATTCGCCGACGTGTATTCCACACGGATATTAGGGATCCCATAAGCAACCTCCTTTGCTCCAGCCAATGCGACTACATCCAGCTTATCCTTAAATGGAACCGGGTATTTAAACATTTGACCAAAGAATATGGATGGGGCCACAACACTGTGAAACCAGGCGATCGTTTCTCCATTGTCCATTAGGCCTGCCTTCAATACATGGCGACTGGCAGGCCGGTAGTAATCATGCTGCATGTCGTCTTCTCTCGTCCAGATCAATTTGACAGGTTTCTTCAGTTTCATTGATACTTCTACACCTTCCTCGATAAAATCATTAAAGGCACGTCTGCCAAATCCACCACCCAGAAAAGGCACATGGATTATGACTTTTTCATCTGACAACCCTGTCATTTCTCTGACCCTCTTTTTAGCGTCTTTTGGCGACTGTGTCGGTGCCCAAACCTGACACTGATCTGATTGATAATCTACAACACAGTTCATAGGCTCCATGGTCGCATGAGCCTGGAAAGGAACTTCGTATGCTGCCTCTATAACTCGATCCGCATCTTTTAGGACTTTTTTAACATTTCCTTCATTTCTACCCTTTGCACCTCGTTTCCTGCTTCGTTTTTTGAAGAATTCAGATATGGATTTACTATCTGGATATTTGTTTGACCCCTTGTCCCACGTAATTTTTAATTTTTTTCTTCCCTGTAGCGCTGCCCAGGTAGATGTTCCAACAACAGCGAAACCGTTTTCAATTTCAATAATATCCAACACGCCCTTTACCTTCTTTGAATCTCTATCATCTACTGTTTTTAATTTGCCGCCAAAATAAGGACAGCGTTCGACAGATGCATACATCATATCCGGAAGATTCACATCCATTGCGTACTGCGCAGTCCCATTTACTTTCAGTGGAGCATCTGTTCTTAATATATCTGTTCCAATAATACGAAACGTGTCAGGGTTTTTAAGTTGGACACTTTTCGGTACATCCAGCATAGACGCTTTATGTGCCAGATCACCATAACTGATCTTTTCCCCTGTTAAACGGTGAACAATAAATCCATTTTCTGCAAAGCAATCTGCTTTGGATACTGACCATTCAATTGTTGCAGCTTCATGCAGCATATCTTTAGCTACCGCACCTGCTTTTCTCATTTTATCCCAGGATGTCCGTATGGATGAACTTCCTCCTGTACCCATATCAAACCTTCCAAAGTAGTTTTCATCAACTGGCGCTTGAACCACTTTGACTTTTGTCCAATCCAATTCCATTTCTTCAGCAATAATCATAGGGAGCGACGTCCAGACACCCTGTCCCATTTCTGACTCACTGACGGTTAGTGTAACCTGGCTGTTTGGATTCACGCTTACCCAAATATTTGGTACAAAGTCCACTGTGGATCTAGAGACTTCTGCCCGTAGCCTATCCTTAAATGGTAAATAAAACCCAAGGGTAAGCCCAGCACCGGCTGTAGATATGGTTTTTATGAAATCCCGACGATTGATGAATACTTTTTCAGCCATTTTTCATCTCTTTTGCTGCGACCATGATCCCTTTGCGAATCCGATTATACGTACCGCACCTGCAGATATTCATCCTCATGGCTGAATTCACATCATCCTCGTCTGGATCTGGGTTCCTGGATAATAATGCAGCAGCAGTCATGATTTGTCCTGATTGGCAGTACCCACATTGGGGGACATCTTCAGCTATCCAGGCCTTCTGCAGTGGATGGCTGGAGTTTTCAGATAAACCTTCTATGGTGGTAATCTTCAAACCATCTGCATTTTCTATGGGAGTTATACAGGATCGGGTCTCTTCACCATCAATGTGGATAGTGCATGCACCGCATAGACCCCTTCCACACCCAAATTTGGTACCGGTCAATTTTAATTCATCACGGATTACCCAGAGAAGTGGTGTTTCTCCATCTATGGTGATGCCCTTTCTCTCTCCATTTATATTTATAACATATTTTTTCATAATATTAATAATTCATCATTGAACTATCTGAGTCACAGCTGGTTAGTTTCCATTCTTTTTTCGATTATATTTCCATTCATCATGGAGACGTGATATACAAAGGAATCTGGGTAAAACTGGAGTGATTTAAAATAGTTTCCATTCTTAAAATGGACAGCCGCGCCACCATCTATTGCATAACCAGTCGTAGCTTTACCATTCTTTAATATTTCATGAACACTTGGACGCCGATCTGCTTCTTCCTGGTAGTGGGGGCAGGCCATTCCCTTAAGAAAACCCAGACAGTCTAGAACATTTAAGTTGCTGACCCAGGAATCGGTAATCCCCTGCTGGAACCAACAAATGGCCCCGGCACTTACACCTGATAAGATTTTTCCTTTATTGTAAGCCTTGAGCAGGAGCTTGTCCAATTTCCACTCCCGCCAGACAGCAAGCATACTTTTTGTATTGCCTCCACCAACATAGATCACATCGGCCTGATTAATAATACTGTCCAATCTGGGTGTTCTCTGGAAGAAGGTTATATGGCTGGGAGAACAATCGAGCTTTGAAAAGCAGGAATAAAAATTAACAATGTAGGACTCATCTTCAGCACTGGCTGTGGGAAGGAATACCACGTTGGGTTTATCCTTTCCCGTCTGGCCTAAGATATATTTCTCTATTTTATTATGCTTGGGATTCCGCCCGAATCCACCGCCGCCTATGGCAATGATCTGCCCAGCTTGTTCCATATCTGTCTAATTAGCTTCCATTAATGTATTTGCGATGCCTGAATTATCTCTGAATGTATCCAACAGCAGAAATTTCCCTTCCCGGGTTGAAATAACTGTTTCTCCCTGATCCATGAATATGGAATGCCCTGACTTTATATTTTCCACTTCCATTTTTCCAGTAAGAACTGTAAAAATACAATAGGACAGATTATTATAGAGCAGTTCATCCCTGTATTCTGTCAAAAAATGAGTGCCAGATGCAGTTGCGATTGCGGAAGGCGATCTTAAAACAAACTCCCGGTCATTTTGCTCATCCATTTCCACAATAACCTTGCCCCCAAAGAGTGCTAATTCGGAACGGGAAAACCTACTTTTCCTGTTGCTAAGAACTTTCACAAAAGAATTCTCATAGACTTTCACAATGGTTTTTTCGTATATATTCATAAAGGATACAAATCCATCTTCTCCTGTGATAAGTTTATCGCCGTGGTAGATGGGGTCACCTTTTCGAACTGTACCATTACGAACGTTCCCTTTGCGCTGGACCACCCCATGGGTCTCAGTGCATAAGGCAATATTTTCAGATCTGGAAAAACCTATCACAATGGTAAACCAACTAAAAAATATAAGGCGTGTGAGGGGGCGAATTTTCATTTACTGAAGAGTAATGCAGGATAATCTACAGCAAAGTTATGGGTTTATATCCGTTGATAGAATGAAAGAAATCCCGTAATTTTCAGGCGTTGGGATTAGAAGGATGACAAAGTTTTAATCATTTTTTCTGACGGAACTGACACAGTTTTTATCACCCGCTTTAGGGCCAAAATTTTCCTTCCTTCTTTATATCCCTTTTAGAAAAAAGAATAGGCTGTTCTGTAGGCCATTTCCTCGATAACCATCGGGCGTTGTATGCTACACGCAGCCGGGCATCGTGTAAATTATTAGGTAAGATATGCATAAAGAAATATTTATCAATGAAAGTATGGGGGAAACCCGCATAGCCATCCAGGAAGATGGACAGCTGGTTGAAGTGTACATTGAAAAGCAGGATAACCACCGAATGGTGGGAAACGTCTATAAAGGGAAGGTTGAAAATGTACTGCCGGGTATGCAGGCCGCCTTTGTAGATGTAGGGTACGAACTGAACGCATTTCTCCCTTTTTCTGAGATCGGTTCCGATGAATTCATTATCGAAGAAAATGGAAACAAGAAAAACAGAAATAATAGAAACAATAAATATGATAATATAGAAGTTGACCTGAAGAAGGATCAGGAAATTTATGTCCAGGTTATCAAAGAACCCTTTGCCGGTAAAGGACCCCGGGTCACTACGGAAGTTGCTTTACCTGGCAGGCTCCTGGTTCTGGTTCCCAATGCCAATTACATTGGCATTTCCAAAAAAATATGGGATAAATATGAACGGCGCAGGCTAAAGAAGATAGCACAGCGGCTCCGGGAAGGCAATATTGGCGTCATTATACGTACCGTTGCAGAAGGAAAATCAGAAGAACATATTGAAAATGATTTTAACCAATTGATCAACAACTGGAATAAAATAGAGAATAAGGCAGACCGGGAAGAAGCACCTGTGCTGGTTTATGAAGACCTGGAAACAGCATCCAGCGTGGTTCGGGATCTATTAACACCGGATGTTGAAAAAATCATTATTGATTCCAAACGTATTTATAAGAAAACACAACGATACTTGGAAGACATCTCTCCCAGTCTCTTAGACCGTCTTGAACTCTATAAACTGAAATCTCCCCTGTTCGAGAGTTTTGGTATTGAATCTGAAATCGAGAAAGTTATGCGCCCCAAGGTTTGGCTCAAAAGTGGAGCCTATTTGATCATTGAAAAAACAGAAGCTATGGTGGTAGTGGATGTAAACAGCGGACGATTTGTAGGAAAAAAACTTCATGAAGAAAATTCACTTAAGATAAATCTGGAAGCAGCACGGGAAGTAGCACGGCAGCTCCGGCTTAGGGACTTGTCCGGTTTAATCGTCATTGATTTTATTGATATGAAACAGGATGAAAACCGTAAAAAGATATATCACGAATTAAGGAAAGAGCTCAGAAAAGATCGGGCAAAGGTAGCTGTGGCGCCCATAACAGAGTTTGGCCTTCTGGAAATGACCCGCCAGCGAATACGAGTTAGCCTGCTGGATTCCATGAGTGAAGAATGCCCATCCTGCCACGGTTCAGGCCGCATTATCTCACAGGAGACCCTTATTACACGGATCGATCACTGGTTGCGCAGGTATAAAAGCAAACATCGCTCCCTCAGGCTCCGCCTTCAGCTCCATCCCCAAAATGCAGACTATTTAAGCGGTGAGAAAAAACACGTCCTGCGAGGTCTCATGTGGCAAAATTTTGTCCATCTGAAGATTGAAGAAAATGTGGAGCTCCCCCAGGATGAATTCCGCTTTTTACGAACAAAAGATGGGGAAGACGTTACCGATGAAATGAATCTTGAAAAGGATAATACCGGCTAGTAAATTCGCCGGCTTTTTAGAGAACCATTATGTACGCAATTGTAAATATATCAGGAAAACAGTTCAAGGCTTCAGAAGGAGCCCGTGTTCGCATTCCAAAGCAAACTGGAGATACGGGGGCAACATTAACCTTCGATAATGTTCTGCTTTTCCATGACGGAACAAATACTCAGATCGGTACACCCACTGTATCCGGTGCATCTGTGACCGCAACTGTTGTGGACCATGGCCGGGAACGAAAAATTCTTATCTATAAGAAGAAAAGACGGAAAGGGTATCAGAGGAAAAATGGGCACCGCCAATGGTACACAGAAATAGAGATACAAAAAATTAAAGCATCTGCTGTCAAAAAGTCTAAAGCTGCACCAAAAAAAGCAAAACCAAAGGTTAAAGAAACGGCACAGGATAAGGAATAGGGTATGGCACATAAGAAAGGACAAGGCAGTTCCAGAAACGGTCGAGATTCAAACCCCAGCTACCTTGGGCTGAAAGTGGCCGATGGACAATCCATTCTGGCTGGAACGATTATTTTAAAACAGCGGGGAACAAAAATTCACCCTGGTATAAATGTGCGCCGGGCAAACGATGATTCTTTATTCGCTACGGAAAACGGGGTTGTTCGGTTTGGTCGAAAAGGCCGAGACCGAAAAATTGTAACCGTTGTTACTGAAAATTAATTTCTAACCCCCCTTTACCGGGGGGTTTTTTGTTTCAGAAAAAAGGGGAAACTATGGCTCGAAAAAAAATTACATTGATTGGCGGCGGACAAATCGGCGGGAACCTGGCCCTGCTGGCGGCACAGAAAGAATTAGGCGACGTGGTCATTTTTGACATCCCTAAAGCAGAAGGTATGGTCAAAGGGAAAGCCCTGGATCTGATGCAGCTCCGTCCCCATGATGGTTACGACTCAACCATAACAGGATCATCTGACTGGAAGGATGCAATAAATACCGATGTATTTATCATTACCGCAGGCATCCCAAGAAAACCGGGTATGGACCGGGAAGATCTCCTGGGCATAAACCTGGGAATTATGAAAGATGTAGCCACTAATATTAAAGAGCAGGCTCCCAATGCATTTGTGATTGTGATTTCAAACCCCCTGGATGCCATGGTCTACGCCTTTTATAAGGTTTCAGGCTTTCTAAAAAACCAAGTGGTGGGCATGGCAGGAGCACTGGACAGTGCCCGTTTCCGAACCTTTATTGCTATGGAAACCGGTTTCTCCGTCCAGGATGTAACCTGCATGGTCCTGGGGGGCCACGGCGATACTATGGTTCCTATTTCCCGGTTGGCAACCATTGGCGGTGTACCAGTCACAGACCTTATTTCTGCTCAACGGCTCAAGGAAATTGAAGACAGAACCCGTGTGGCAGGCGGAGAGATTGTAAAATTATTTGGCAACGGTTCTGCTTTTTACGCACCAGCCCAATCTGCCATCGAAATGGCAGAGTCGTACATCCGGGATAAAAAGCGGGTCATACCCTGTGCTTCTCTCTGTGAAGGAGAGTTTGGCATTGATGGTTATTTCATCGGTGTTCCAACCGTGATCGGTGCCGGAGGCGTTGAAAAAGTTCTGGAATTCTCCCTGACTGAGGATGAAAAAACCGAATTGAATAACACTTTAGATGCTGTCAAAAAGACCGTAGCAGATACTGGGCTGTAAAGCCAGGCACACGCCCATAAATAAGCTCTCTATCCGGGAACTTTTTTTGTTTTTCATTTAGGTGTAAATTGAATTTTACAGGTACTAAAAACTATACTGTTGACTCGGATAAATAAAATATACGTACTGTTATTTTTCAATTTAACGGTGTTCCTTTACGGGCAGTTGACCCATGCCGAATTTGAAAAAGACAGTAATCATTCGTTCCGCAACAGGGAAACATACCGTTTTGATGAACTGCCAGATGATGGATCCTACACGATCTCTATTGCAGACGTGTATGGTAATATCACGCTAAGAGGACATAACGGATCCGGTGCCCAACTGATCATTTTAAAAACCATCCATGGATTATCAGAAAAAAAAGCGAAACGAGTGATCAACGATTCTAAAATCTCTGTCTTTCACCTGGAAGATGAATATCTGATCCGTGTCCGTTCAGAAAAAAAGATGCAATACGATCGAACCATAGAAAATACCCTTGAGTTTAACCTGCCCAGGAATGTGAATATAAACCTTGAAATATTGGGCGGAGATATAGACCTGAGAGACCTGCAGGGAGAATCTATTTTAAACACCCTGGGCGGGGATGTGGTTATCACCAGCTTCGCGGGGCGTATTGAATCGCAAACATCCGGTGGGAATATGACTGTAACAGAAACAGAAGGATTCATCCGGATTCACTCATCCGGAGGAAATATCAGCATCTCGGATTCTCAGGGACAATTTAATACATCCACCGAGGGAGGCAGCATTCGCTTCAGCGATTTAAACGGCAGCATTGATGCCCAGACCAGCGGAGGATCCATTGAGTTAGACCATATTACAGGGGATGAAATATCCTGTCGAACCTCAGGAGGAAATATCCAGGCTGAAGTTATTTCAGCAAAGGTGACCCTAAAAACTTCCGGTGGTGGCATAAACCTGAATAATATTGAAGGGAATATAGATCTGAGTACATCCGGAGGGAATATCGATGCGGTGTTATGTAAAGGATCGTTGAAATGCAACACATCAGCAGGTAACATTTCTTTAGAGGAGGTTATCGGAAGCGTTGATGCGTTCACATCGGCTGGAAATATTTCCCTGGATTTAACATACGATTCATCCATCAAGGATTACAGTTTTAATATGGAAACGGATGCTGGAGACCTGATTGTTCACATTCCAAAAGGACTTCCGGTCAGTATAGAAAGCACCATTTATGGTACAGGTTCAACCAAAGAACTGAATTCTGAAATTCCCTTAAAGATCACATCAAAGGGCTCCACGGTTAAGGGAACCGGAACCGTTAAAGGAGGAACCATCCCCCTGCTCCTGACAGCCCATTACGGGTCCATTACGATTAAACAGAACTGATCCATGAAATTCGGAATTTCTGTTTTAATCTTTACACAGGGACTTCTTTTCGGACGTGAACTTTCATCAGGGGATTCAACTGCTTTAACATCGAACGAGATCCGTCTCTATTCAGACGTTACTATCGATTCTTCCCAGGTGTCGGTAAACACGATCCGGATTCTTGGAGGCAGCCTTAATGTCTACGGTACTGTAGAAGGTCAGATCACTGTAGTTGGCGGTGATATACATATTTTCCCTTCCGCCATAATAAACGGAACCATTATTTCAATTGGCGGAGAAGTCCACAGGGATCCAAGTGCTCAGATTACAGGAAAGATCATAGAAGCGGGTATGGACCAGGGACTCATCTACAGGGAAACATCTTCCGATTCCACACGATCTATTAAGGACGACCAGGAAAAATCTGATTTTTTTCAGAGAAAAGATGTATGGTACCACACGGAACCCGGTATTATTGCTTACAATCGAAATGAGGGGCTTCGGTTTACACCCCTTTACTGGAATTGGGACCGAGGCAATCAATCGAGGATCAGGCTGAGTTTTTCATTTGGGTATCGTTTCGGATCCAAAGAGTTTATAGGTCGAACAACCGTGGAGGCTGTACTGTTTAACAAACAGCATGTTACTCTTTTTACCAGCGGATTTAAGACCTCCCTGACAGATGATGAATGGCGCCTACCAGAGTCTGAAAATACCTGGGCAGGGCTGCTGGGCAGACAGGATTTCTACGATCGTTGGGATGAAACAGGGTTGGAAGCCGGGTTCAGCCTGAATTTTAAACGATTAAAACTAAAAACAAGATATGTCAAAGCTGATAGGAGCCCTATTCAAGTAACCAATGAAATGTGGTCCTTAACAAACAGCAACAGACCCTTACGCTCCAACCTGATTACAGAAAATAGAGATATGGAATCTATAATCAGTGCTGCTGCCTTCCGAACGACCGGATATAGCCCCGTCTCCACGGGGTTTGCTGTCTTAACTGAAGTTGAGTGGCTCTTGAAATCGAATGGTTTGTCGGATCCAAATTTCAGGCTGTTCAGCATGATCCTTGGCGGTTGGGAAATGTCTGAAGGGATCATTTTTAGAGGCAGGGGTATACTCGGGAGGAGCTCGGAAGCGGTACCTGCATACCGGATGTTTGGTGTAGGCGGATTAGGGTCGGTGAGTGGACATAGGTATAAAATACAGTCCGGTTCAACTATGGAACAGGTCAACTTGGAATTGGTCTTTACGGAAGAGTTCACCCAAAAAGGCTTTTTATTCAAAATTTTTTATGATGGGGGAAAAGCGTACTCTCCATCCACTCAACCCGCTGAAATGCTCCAGGGAGCAGGCTTTGGTTTTGGGACCAGTAAAAAAGATGGATTAGGGATTGGATTTAATGTTGCCAGAGCCCTGGATGGTAAAAACCCTGTAGAATCAACCGTCCGCTTTAATTATAATTTTTAGATCATCCAATCAACTGTAAAACCCTGGCAACCAGTTTTTCAATGCCTTCCGCCGCTTCCTTGATGGATTTGGCTTCCACGTATGCGGGCGTGGATACGATCTTATTCTCTTCATCCACCACAATGTCTCCTGCACCTGCCTGCTCCGTTTCAATCCCCATGGATTGTATATCCGCAGTAATTTGTTTATCACAACCGCCCGTAACTTTCCCCTCTCTGCCCATATTCTGGAGCACCTTGGCCACCATAACCGGTGCGATACAGATAGCACCCAGGGGTTTGCCCGCTTCAATGATCTCCCGGACCAGCCGTTCTATATCGCTGATGACGGTGCATTCCGGCCCTGTCATGGCATAGTCAAAAATATTCTTTGCCATCCCGGTTCCTCCCGGGAAAATCAAGGCGTCGAACTGGTCCCCGCTCACCGTGGCTGCTGGAACAATATTGCCCCGGGCAATCCGGGACGATTCCACAAGAATATTCCTGGCCGGTTCCATGGTGTCTCCATTAAAATGATTGATCACGTGGAACTGATCCATATCCGGCGCCATAATCTGCACTTCAGCCCCGGCTCGGTCTAAAGCAAGCAGTGTAATGACCGATTCATGGATTTCAGCTCCATCCTGAGCGCCGCAGCCTGCTAATACAACTCCAACTTTTGCCATAGGTCTCTCCTTTTAGTTTTGATTAATATTTCGTTTCAACCCGGTATATTTGGTCCGTTTCACTGCTGAACCTTTAAATAATCTACGGAAATCCGCCTCGTCCAGATTTTGCCAGTCTTCATTGGACCAGGTAAGGATCTCTGGCCTGGGTTGAAATTCTTTCTGGTCTGAAGTATGTGAAAATTTCTCATTCCAGGGGCAGACGTCCTGGCAGATATCACAGCCGTAGATCCAGCCGTGTAGCTCATCCTGAGATTCTGGGAAATTACCCCGGTGCTCAATGGTCAGGTATGAGATACATTTTCTGGCATCAATCCTGTATTGGTCCAGGGCCTGGGTCGGACAGGCATCAATGCAGGCCGTACAGCTTCCGCAGAGGTCCTCCATAAACGGGGAATCATATTCTAAATCTATATCCAATATTAATTCACCCAAAAACAGCCAGCTCCCCCGGTCTTGGGTGATCAGGTTTGTATGTTTTCCAAGCCAGCCCAGACCGGCGCGCTGGGCCCAGACTTTGTCCATAACCGGAGATGTATCCACACAGGCAACACCTTTTACAGTTGGAACGGATCCCCTAATCCAGCCCAAGAGCTGGAAAAGACGGTTTTTTAAACCATCGTGGTAGTCATCTCCCCAGGCGTAATTTGAAAATTTGAAATCAGATTTAAGGTCATCCTGCCCTTTCCCTACATAATAGTTCATTCCAACGGAAATAACAGACCTGGCTTCCGGGAAATACGTATGAATATCCCCCCGTTCATTCTTTCTTTCTGACATCCACTCCATGGTAGAATGGTTACCCTTAATCAGCCAGGATTCCAGATCTGCTTTCTCTTTTGGGATTGGTTCGGCCTTAGCAATCCCCACTTTTTGAAAGCCAAGTTCTTCTACCTTTTTCTTTATAGATTCAGATGAAATTTTCACAAACAGAATTTAACGGATTATATGACACCAGAACGATTCCAAAAGATCAAGGATGTTCTTAGCAGGCGCCAGCCCGACCTCACCGTTGTCATGGACCATGTTCATAAACCCCACAACCTTGCAGCCATCATACGTTCCTGTGATGCTATAGGAATCGGGGACATTCACGGTGTATCCAGAAATGAACAAAAAGTGGGTGTAAACCTGAAAGCAGCCAGCGGCTCCAATCACTGGGTCAACCTTCATATTCATGATACCATTCCCAGCGTATTTGACACCCTGAAAAAGCAGGGTTATAAAATCTACACCGCCAACAACAGCATCAATTCCGTAGATTTTCGTGATGTGGACTATACCCTGTCATCTGCTATTGTCCTGGGAGCTGAACTGGATGGTATTTCAAATGATTCAATACAACTGGCCGATAAAGAAATCAGGATTCCTATGGACGGCATGGTGGGAAGTTTAAATGTCTCTGTAGCCAATGCAGTCATTCTGTTTGAAGTCCAGCGGCAGAGACAGCATGCAGGGCTCTATAAAGAAAGAAGACTGGATGATACACTTTATAAAACACTGCTTTTTGAATTTGCCTACCCGGAAGTGGCAGCTGTTTTAAAACGTAAGTCCGAGCCTTACCCTCAACTGGATAAAGAAGGACAGATTATTCGCTGACCGTCACCGGTTTCATCCCAAAGAACGGCCGAAACCATTTGATCCGCCTGATAACCTCGTAGACTGTAAAACAACCTCCGAAAGTCATTACATTGATCAAAATAAATTGAAGGAACGCAAAGAAGGTTGTGATGTCTGATTCTGCATATTTCGGAATAAAAAAAGGTATTGGAATAAAATCAGCACCGATCTTTCCCTTCTCATCTGGTGTAACGGATATTTTCATGGAATCTTCTTTCCTGTTTACATTGATTTCAAGGGGAACGTCCGGTTTCCAATCTTCAAATTTTGTAATTAACTGATCGCCGGGTAAAAGCCCCGCTTCGGCAGCTGGACTGTCTGGCTCAATGGCCATAATGGTATGGGCTTGGTCTACATGGACCGGACGTGTTAAAACCAGGTCCGATGCCAGATACAGAAAGATCATGTGCAGGATATAAACAGGGTAAACAGCTTTACTCATATAAGTCAACTTTTTACTGGGATGGTTGAGATAGGTCGCTCCAAACCCGAATACCGCAAAGAGCCAACTCCAGGATTCGATCACGATTAAATAAAACGGACCCCCAAGCTGAAAAAAGATCATCCGAACCAGAAAGAGTGGAATGGCAATAGCTAATGCAAGACCCTTAATTTTTCCAACGGCCTGCCAAAAGGCATCTCCAATTGAAATAAAAAAGAATCCGGTAATAAAAGCCAGCAGGCCCAGCCAGAAGCCATGGGACGTATTGGCATAGGTCTCGAATCTTTGTTCAGGCATAACCAACAACTCTGCTTCAAAAATAAATGGAAGGGTAATCAGGTATAGTGCTGGCTGGAACTTTAATACCCGTTTGAATAGCCTGAGCAGGATGTTATCGGGATTTCTCTTTAGATAAAAGAAAACGGGGCACAGAACCAGAACATAGATAAAAATATTGCTCAGGAACCAAAGATGTCCGGGATTTGGGAAATAGATATGATCTAGGCCCATAAATGATTGGTAGATATATCCGTGAACGGGAACAATAAATAATGAACCAAAAATCAGGGGTAGCAGTATTCTCCTTGTCCGGTCTTTCAGCAATTCTTTCCAGGTTCTCCTGCGCATGGCAAAACAGACACCCATTCCTGAAATAATGAACAGAAGCGGGATGCGCCAGATATTGATCAGGCCCATGGCCAGCCAGATGCTTTCAACCGGTTTCTCACTCTGGACAAAATAAATAAAGTAAGCCCAGGGCTGGAAAACAACACTGATGTGGTAGATAATTAAGAGACCCAGTGCCAGGACCCGAAGCCAGTCTACGTCATACCTGCGCATGGTTAAAATGTGAAACCGATATAGATCGTATTGAAGTATCCTTCAGCAGGAACAGGTACTGTGAATGTTTTCGTGTGACCCTGTTTAGTGAAGGTACGGGATTCCTCATCTTCATATCGTTCCCGTGAAAACGTGTACCCTAGTGATAAGCCTGTAGCAGATGTTCTGGAGGCCCTGAAAAAAAGGTCATAACCACTCTCATTAAAATTTTCACTGTATATGCCCATTAAAGAAAGATCGACAGGGATACTTGGAAAAAGAGTATTCAGGTCTGCAATACCTAGAAAGTTTGGGGAGAGTTCACCCCCTACACCCAGAAAAACTACTCCCGTAAAAAAGTTCAGGTTGGCTCCAACAAATATCTCATGAAGCATATCATTATTGATTTCGGTATAATTGGAGTATCCCCCGCCCATGATGAGACCTGGAGATATTTCTCTCATGATCCCAGCAGAAGCATTGAGCGCAGTATTGGTTTCTGCATCCATATCTAATTGACTGACCCAGACTTCGCCGAACAGACCGTTTCTGGTTTGAATTTCAAAAAAACCATCCATCTCCAAACCATCTGTGCCCGCATTGATAAAACCACCGGAACCCATACCAATGTTAGACTGGAGCATGCCGCTTCCCTGTTCCACAGATTGGGCCGACCCGACCGCGATCATAAGAAAAAATAATCCAATTTTATTGTTATAGAAATTTTTCATTTTAATAATAATAATTTACCTGATTCACTTTTTTCACCATACCTCAATCTATACAGATAAACACCTGCAGATTGAATGTCTCCTCGGGTAGTGGTGCCGTCCCAGATTATGGAATGTAAACCCTGATGCATGGTCTTGTTTATTAATACCCTGACCCTGTTGCCCAGTACATCGTAAATGGCCAGCCTTACAAATCCGCTTTGGGGCAGTTCAAACCTGAATGTTGTGGCTGGATTGAACGGGTTGGGAAAAGGCTTTTGGATTATAAAATCATTGGGTAAAAGTAAATTGGGATCACTGCCAAGCGGATCCTGGGGAGCATAGATAAGAAAATTTAAGGATTTCTGGGCATGGCTGTGGTGCAGGGGCAGTACCTCCATTGAGACAAAATTTATAGAATCGTTCCCAACCGTAAGCTCTATAGAAAATTCAAAATTATTTCCTGGATGAATTACCACCACATCCGTGGTGTCATTGAACCATCCTAGGCTGTCATGCAATACGTATTTATAGGGCTGGCTGTAGCCGCTTTCATTATGGATGGTGAATAAAAAAACAGGGTTTTGTCTATCTATTATGATCCCATCTACGGGATTGCCTATCAGTTCCGTATTTTTGTATTGATCTACCAAGACGCTGAAGGCATGGGGATGCAGGGATGGAATCCTGTACGCCCTGTACCAACTCTCATTCTCCTGGGAAATATATTTCCAAACCACATCCTGTCCATCAGTGACTTCTAAAACGGTGGATTCAGCCGTTTCCAGTCCGTTCCCTGCTGTATAAACCAATGTGTTTCCGTTGTTCAACCTTTGTACACTTCCTGATCCTGTGCCAAACAAATTTGGTGGCAGGGTATATTCCCAGACCATTTCACAGATGGAGTCTCCCATAACTTCCACTTCCAGTACCCTGGAAAGGGGATCATCGTAGCCAAATAACTGATCGCTGATATTTCCATTATCCAGGAAAAGAAGGTGTCCATTATCCAAACGCTGAATATGGTGCTGGAAGCTGAACAGCAGGTCAGAACAGATCTGGTCTGACCCTGTTGCCATGTAAGGTTCCGGCAGACCCATATTCCAGACCACATTTCCGGATGGATAGCTGATCTTGGTGATCCTGGACAGGTGTCGGAAAGAAACATATACCGCACCTTCAGCACTGTCAAAGAAAAAAGAATTTGCATGGGTCCAATCGTATTCAAAGTCCTGGTACGCACTAGACCAAGTAAACCCGTGGTTATCAAAATCGTCCATGGTAAAATGATCAAATGGATTCCAGCTCCATATAATTTCATGGTTCTCATCCCATTCAACAAGCTTCTGTCCATACCAGGTGAACTCGTTCGTACTGTCATCGGCCAGGTAACCCAGGTCCTGGAACTGTTCTGTCATAATATTATCGGAAGGGATCGGTCCCAGGGTATCCACCCTTAAAAAGCCCATATAATTTCCGTTAGGGATTTGCTTATACTCATGGAAATCCACATCAACATCCATGGCGCTCCAGAGAATTTCCAGGTCTGTACTGATCTTCATCCCGTTATTGTTGGGCGCATTGGTATTGCTGCAGCCATACACATTTCCAAACAGATTCACATGAGTCAGCATAAATCCCAAATCATGATCGTTCCAGGCCTCATTTCCATATATATCAATGACCCCCGATTGTAGTGCTGGAAAAGCGCCTCCAAACAAGGTCAGGCCATCCTGGATTAATTCATCCTGGATAATCGTTACGTTTGCATTCTGAAATTTTGGCGGTGGTGTGTTAAAAGAGTCCGGGTCGCACCAAGAGCCAACACCGCCATCGAGAAACACGGATCGAATGCGCCAGTAATAAGTATCATCCCAATCAATCTGGTCTTTATTTATAATTAAGGTCGTAGCACTGCTGTCTGTGAAAATGACCTGATCAAATGAGGGGGTAGTTGAAACTTGGATACTATAGCTGTGTGCATCTGGTTCCTGCTCCCATTCAAACAAAACATGTGTATAATTTATAGTTTCGCCATTTCCAGGCCTTCTCAGATCTGCTGGCAGGACTGAAATCAGAAAACCTGTCATTATGATAGAAATGATATTATTGAATCTGTCCACTTACTCTATGTTCAGGAGTGATGTCTTAATACTCCATGATATTGCTTTACTGTATATCTGACTTTAATCTGGACAGGGAAGATAGAGGTGTAGATACGGTTAATCGAAAAACAAATTATAGATCACTTTAGCAATACCATCTTAATGGATTTTCTTGATTCACCTGCCATAATTGAACAAAGATAAACGCCGCCAGCCACAGGCTTTCCCAGATTATTGGTAGCATTCCAACTCATACGCTTCAACCCTGCCGTTTGTTTTTCATTAACCAATGTTTTTACCTGCCTGCCTAACATATCAAAGATGGAAATATTTATTTTCTGCTCTCGGACTAACTCGTATGTAATGGTTGTGGATGGATTGAATGGATTTGGATAATTATTAAAGACATGAAACTGTGTTGGCAGGTTCGGTTCATACTCATGGACAAGGTAGACGCTGTTCACACTGCCGGGTGTTCCGTAGCCTTCGGAAGCTGCCCAGTTTTCAGCCATGGCATTATCTTGAAACGGATGAATCAATTCAATTGTGGGCCCATTTCCATCCGGCTCCTGAGGCCACGGATCAGCATCGTTGTAAGAGACGGTATCCACTAATGCATTGTTTGAGTTGTACAACCTGAGTAATTCCCCTCCACCCTCAAAACCAAAATTAAGATTACCCACAAATTGATTTACATCAGGAAACATTGCAGTAAAAGACGCAGTATCTTCGCTTAATACGAGAAAATCGCCAGAATCAAGGATCGTGGCATCTGGAATTGAAAATATATGACCATCATCCTCATCTTTAAAAATCCAGTTACCCATATCCATAGATGCATCAGTGGGGTTATGCAATTCTACCCAATCTCCTGAATTATGATCATCTGAAGAATGATAATTGATCTCATTAATAACAATGGTTGAATCCGGTAAAGATTGATCTCCCACCATATAGTGATAAAAATCCCATTCTGCCTGTCCGGGCTCCAAAACTAACGCATCTTCATTGCTGGCCCGGATATAATATTTTATATGGTCACCGTTCAAATTAAATGGTACCATAGCACCGAAAATATTATCATCTGCGTCCCCATCACCATTCTGACCATCATCGCTCATAGCAACAGAAAGGAAATGGGAATTCCCTTCATTGATGGTAACCATCAGTTCTACCGATTCAGCCCCAGTGACAGCAGCCTGTATTATCACATCATCACCATTCTCTGGCGAAGTATTTTCCTGGTAAACATACAATATTTCTGGTGCTGTTTTTAAAATCTCATTATGAGTCAATAGAAATTGGAGCCGGGCATTCACCGTAGACGTAATCCCGCACCAATGAGATCCTCCCGGCGCTATAAGATAATTATCCACATTATATCGGAAATAATCTCCAAATGTAAAAGGTGGAAATAAATTTGGATCCTCATAAGCATAGGTTTCAATCGAATCCTGCATTTCATAGGCCAGAGCTTGAATATACTCTACATCATAAATATCATTTATGATGGTGCGCATGTGTGCCGTATAGATTTTTTTATAAAGTGGAACACTCATTAATTGGCTGAAAAGAGGGCGGATATCTATATCATCATTCTCATATAAAAATGGATCCCATTGGTAGATCACAGTTACATTACCTCCCCAAGAGAGGATATCATTAATTTGTGCACCACCAAAGGTATGATCTTTATCCCAAGGTATAATTTCAAACAGTTCTGTAACCGAATTTCTATAAAGATAATAATTATGCATGTACAATCCGGTATAGGCATCCAGATCCGGCATAACATTGGACGAAGCAAACAGCCATAAAACCCGATCCACATTCAGAATGGTTTCAATACTGTCTAAATTAAAATTCAGGGTGTATATCAAATCCAACAGGTCGGTCCACCCTGTTTCAGATTTCAATTCATATCCTTTCTGGTAAGCATACTCCATGGAATCACTGCCGTACCACCGCATATCAGGCCAGGCATCGTATTGGCTGCCATAATGGAATTGAGGCTCACACTTGAAAAAAGTTCCTTCATTATTACCGAAATGTTTGGTCAAAAACGGTTTATTGACCGACTCAACCGAAACATATAATCCTATAAGTTCACCATTAATAAATACATTCATATATCCCGTCTCAGACGTAGGCAGATAATAGGATTCGGTTAAATACCCCAATGTTTCTCTCACAAAGGTGGCATCAAAGATTGAATTTGACAATTTTACCTTGGTGTATCCCAAGAGATCCTGGTCTTCATATATCAGGTCAAAATCAATGTTTAAGGGGTATTTTGGACTTCCTGTTTCTTGGGTCCACCAGAAAGTTGAATTCCCCTTATAGCGGACACCAACACTATCCAGGGTGTCACCATTGAAGACAACCGTAGCCAGTTCATAGGTCTTATCATCCACTTCCCACCGCTCTTGAAGAATTTGATCATAATCAGGATTATAAAAACTTATTTCCAAGATGTGTACCTGGTACGGGTCAAACAGTTCCTGGGGTATAGCAAACCTATTTAATGCGGTTAAAATCAGTAATATTCTTATAATTGTCACTCAGCAAGTTCCTGCACTAATAGAAATCTAATAATTAAGAAAATGACTATCAGTTATATTTTATTCAACGAATACAGGATTATCACTATCCATACGGTCCTTCAAGAAATCCATTATATTTTTCCGTATAAATGTATTTGGAATTGTATTACCGTTTAAAAGAGCATCTCTAATCTTGGTCCCTGAAATAGATTCTATATCATCATTCTGTTTTTGGCCATCTTTTTCCACCATTTTTCTCAATGATTTACTGTATCCAACCTTATCAAAATAGACTATTTCTATTCCAATATCCCCCAATTTATCAAACAATTCATTGTTACTTATTTGTTTGTAGTAATCCCCAACGCCAGTATGATCTCTACCCACAATAAAATGTGTACAACCGTAATTTTTTCTGCATAATGCTGTAAACACTGCTTCGCGTGGTCCACTGTATCTCGAGTAGGTTGAAAATGTACATAACAAAGCCCCTGGAAGACATGATTCAATAAAAATATCGTATGCACCTAGAATTGCTTCTGCTACAAAGTCTCCTTTCTTTTTAGGCCCAACAACAGGTTGAATTAATAATCCATCAGCATTCGTCCTTTCCATAGCTTGTTTCATCAGGTATTCATGTGCCTTGTGTGGTACATTGCGGGTGTGGAAAGCTACAATTCTAGACCATCCTTTAATACTAAATATCATTCGAGTTTGTTGTGGCGTTAGAAAATAATGGGAGTTTAATATTTTTTCATAATTGTAGTGCTTTATTTCCCCAGCGACTACATAAGCGCCCAATGCCATAAGTCTTTCAACGCCTGGGTGTTGAATATCTTTGGTTCCAAACCATCGTTTCGAAACACTTTCCAAATCAATTTTATATAATTCACTTATCTTAAGCACCATTTGAGATTCTAAGCTCCCTTCAAATTTCAAGGATACCGTCATTCCTTCTTTTAATGAACGCCACTTTTCTTCATTAATTTGGAGAATAATTGGGAGTGTCCAAACCTGACCATCAGATAATTTATAATCATTAAGAACATCTTCAAGGTCATCTAAATTCATAAATCCATTCAAAGGTGCATAAACACCCTGCGCAATCTGAATAACATCAAGGAATGTATTTTCATCTATTTCAAGGGTCTCAACTTGCTCAGTATATTTTGAAGGCAGTGAGATATCATTAACTTTTCTATGATGTAGCCCACTTTCAATTCCATGCATTTCAGGAAGTAATAAATTTTGGTGTTCTAATAGACCAGACATATCATAACCAGAATGAGATGCTGTATATCTCAAGATAAGGCTTCTTAGTATATCAACAGCTGCCACTGGCTGTTCTCCAATTGCAGTTTCAGCAGCAAGAACTAAACCTGTTGCTCCATCAAGCAGGGTATTCATAACATCATTTACTTCTGCTCTCGTAGGTTTACTGTTGGTCATCATAGACTCGAGTAAATTTGTAGCTACATAAACATCCTTATTAAAATCTTTTGCTTTATTAATAATCATCTTTTGTAAAAAAGGAATATTTTCAAACGGGATTTCTCTGGATAGATCACCCCTATCAATTAAAATAGCATCCGATACCTGTAAAATACTTTCAAGATTATTCACTCCATTTTTACTTTCAATTTTTGAAATTATACTGGAATCATCACCCACAATTTTCCTTAGTTCCAATACGTCATCAGCTGAGTTTGTGAATGATAATGCAAAATCTTTGATACCATATTCCAATCCTATTTTAACTGCAGAAATATCTTTTTCTGATAATGGAGGTAAGGATACAGGTGGAAATAATGTAACAGCTTTATTCGTACCAACACTCCCTCCATTTAAGATGATGGCTTCAGCTTGATTTTCTGTGACAGTTGTAACTGATAACAATAAAGAATCAAAATCTACTGTAAGTATATCACCTGGTTTTAATTGGGAAAAAATATCACTTGGCCATAATCCCATTTTATTTGATTCGCCCATAGCATTCCCAGGGAGAAGAATAACGCGTTCTCTATCTCTATAAACGGTATTTTCTGTCATTAGTCCGGTTCGAACCTGAGCACCTTCACTATCAATACAAATAGGCGTATCTGAAAACTTTCTTATTGTCTCAATATGCTGTTTGAGCTCATCAATAGATGTGTGCGACATATTGATTCGAAAATAATCAACACCTCTATCAGATAACTTTTTAATAATCTCGCTATTTAATGATACGGGGCCTAGTGTAGTGAGTATTTTGGGTCTATTCATTTTCCAATAATTTAACCTTAAAATTATTTAGAATGGGTTTTCTTGAAATGTAAATATCGTTATATAAATACCAAGGATAAATTAAGTTAATCGAAAAATATATTAAGGAATAATGGTACGCAGAACACCATCAGAGACAATGGAGCCAAAAAATCCAAACCCGCCTTCAATCCCCACGGAACGACCTTTTGTGGTGGGGTAATTCAAAAGCATATTAGAATATTCTCCCATCTCACCTGTAATGAAATATTCATAATAATTCTCATCCATGGCTGTGAGCCGGACAAAATAATCTTGAGGCGTGTAATCTTCGTCTGTTTCTTCACAGAAATCACCTGGAATAGTCCATGGATATCTGGAACTGTCCGCAAGATCCACTGCGTTCTGAAAAAATCCTCCGCACCATTCATATCGTGTTGTATCGGGCCCATCTTCATTAAAAATGACTTCACCAGTTATCATTCCTTTCCCACTCTCCTGCAGGTTCCAGTAAATATCAAAGGGTTCACTGGCAATAATGGTATCTGAAGCATGACCCCGTTGGACCAGAGAATCGATGGTTGGGATCATGGGTGTGGTCAGGGAACCGGAAACAGGGTCAAATCCTGGAGCTGTTATACTTAGCTGGTAGTTTGTTTCTGGCTGGGGATCAAATGTACCGGTAGTATCTACGTAAAAATTGATGCGAAAAGTATTCGTATCATAAATTGTTGTATCCCAGTCAAAGGTATACCCATAAAATGTAAATGTTGTATCAATATAAATTGTATCAATAAAGGTTACTTTATTAACGAAGGAAAATTCATAGCTGTTGCCCTGGTTATCGGAAACTAAAACCACAGCGTCCTTTATGAGTGCTGCGGGCTCATAGATTGAATCTATCACCCAAAATCCTTCTTCCCCATCTTCACCTTCATCTTTCTCATATTCATAATAATATAATGTATCTACACCCACCAAAATCTGGGATAATTCGTCTAGATCCGTGGTCCTGTAAAGGCCAATAAAGCTGGTGTGACCAGAGTCCAGGTTAATGAGCCCAAAGACATTCAAAACATGATCATAGTCCGACTCCACATCTTCCCATGCTGTTTTTGGACCCAGGCACCCAATAAAATTCAGGGCAAGAATGATACAAAGGATTTGATAGTATTGTTTAAAATTCAAACTTGATCCCAAAGGTAAAGATGAGAGGGAACATGGGTACGGGCCGCCGTTCAACACCCAGCTGATTGCCCGTGAGAGGGTCACTTTTCGTCCTGTAAGCATAACTGAGGGTGTTCAGGTGACGGGTCAGGTTCATAATCTGCCAGAACGTATCGTATTCCAGCCCAAAAAGGTTCCCCCCTTTACGGGTCATGCCAATATCTACCCTGAAATAGCCATCATAGCGTTCCGTATTCTTTGCTCCAACAATATAGCTGTCATAGGGGTACCAGTAGGTGTTGCTGGTCAAGTTCTGGTCCCAGTCATAGACCCGGCCTAAAATCTTGGTGTAGGGATTACCGCTGGATTTGGTGACTGCTGTACTGATTTCCAGGTCCGGCGTTAATTCAAAATTCCCTACAACATTCAATGTATGGGTGCGGTCAAAATTTGGATGGTGCCAGCCGCTGGGTTCTGTGTAATATTCTGTTTCTGCGTAGGTGTAGCCAACCCAGCCATTAATCCTGCCCGATGATTTTTTCAACAGGAATTCTATACCCCAGCTGTTGCCGTCTGTATCCCAGAAGTCGTTTAATACTGTAGAGTCAGGATCATCTCCTTCAACCGTGTTTGGGTTATCCTGTTTCAGTGTAAGGAGATTATCAAAGTCCTTATGGTACACTTCCAAACGGTAAAAAATATTTCCAGGGGACATGTATTCAACGCCTGTGATAATGTGTTGAGCCAGACTGGCCGGTTTATCTTCCGGGATACCCAGCCATAGTTCCACCAGCCTCAGGTTTTCATCCTGGTTATTTGCTGTAGTTAGAAACTGGTGATAAAGGCCCCCGTTAAGCTTCAAAGCGACATTATCAGAATAGTGGTATTTCATCCCCAGTCTGGGGTCCAGATAGAGTTTGTCATGGAGGTTATAATCTGTGGCCCGAATGCCTGCCTGAAACTTTAATTTTTCAGAATAGTCCCATTTGTCCTGAACAAAGAATGCAATCTCCCTGGTATTATTCTTTAAGGACAATGGAGTATAGGTAAGAGATGTATCCTGGTCCGTAATCCCTAAAACAATCCCCAGATCAAACTTCACATCTTTTACCTGGAATCCGCCCGTGACTTCCTGGGTTTCAGTGGCTTTCCAGATGACCTCTGTCTCCAATGTATTATCCTTGATAATGTCATAAATCTCAAAATTAAAATTTGTGAAATAAACTAATGTTGAATCGGCGTAGGTGTAGGTGTCCCGTTCCCTGAAAGAAAGGTCGAAGTCAAAACGGTAACGGCTGTTGGAGACAAACGTTTTGGCAACAATCTCCGGTGATACGATCCAGCGCCAGGTTAGGCCGTTGGTATGATTCCCCCAGGGCCAGTTTATTCCAAAACCAAACTCCGATTCAATATTAACATTTGTTCCGCTGATCTGCTGGGTCTCATCGTAAGAATAATCTAGAACATCATCCCCATAAAAGCGGGAATAGGTGAGCCGGTGATCAGGATTCAGATCCAGATTTACCTTCACCTGGTAGTCATAAAAGTAATAGGGAAATTCTAAATACATATCTGAACCGTCACTCTTTTGCCCAATGGGTATTTTAAGGGCATCAATCACCGTATCAAAATAGGTTCGTCTGCCAGAGATCATCCAGGAACCTTTCATCCCTTTCCAACGGGGTAAGGGTCCTTCCAATAAGCCTTTGCTGGAAATAAGGGACAGGTTCGCCATACCGGTCATCTTTCCCGTATTTCCTTCCCGATTAATTACGTTCAGGATCGCTCCCATGCGGCCGCCGTAGCGAGCCGGAAATCCGCCGGCATGAAAGTCCGCTTCCTTGATAGCATCCGTGTTAAACGTGGAAAAAATACCGCCAAGGTGGTACGGGTTATAAACCGTAATCCCATCCAGCATAATCAGGTTCTGGTCCGGCGTACTGCCCCGCACATACAGAGCGCTGGAGAAATCGCTGGTGGTCTGGACTCCCGGGAGCATTTGCAGGGTCCGAAATATATCGGGCTCTACAAAGGCAGGGACCGAGTTAATCTCTCTTAAATCCAGAGAGATCTGACTGCTCTCCATGGATTTTTCAAATTTCTGGCGTTCTGCAGTAACTAGGATCTCCGATGTTTCAATAACCTCTTCTTTCAAACGTATTTCTAATCGCACAGGCTGGCCTTCAGAAAGACTTATTTCCTGTTTGTAAATTCCATAACCAATCATGGTTGCATTGATTTCATAGCTTCCCAGGGGAACATTAGAAATCACAAAATACCCGTCCCGGTTTGCTGCGGCTCCCAGCGTGGTATTGCTCAAAAAAACATTGGCATAGGAAATAGGTTCGCCAGTAGCATCATCTCGAACAAAACCATTTATGCTAGAAGTGGTCTGTGCCTTTAAACAACAAACCAAAACCAGTAAACTGTATTTAAAGAATTTTATTTTACTCATCCTCCAATAATCGAAAATGAAATCAATGGTATACTTATTTATAAATTAGAATATATTATTTTACTATAGGTAGGCCCTATAGTTAGAAACTCATATTCATTCCAAGACCTACTTTCCCTGCCGAAAGATCAAAAGTTGGATTAAAGGATAAATTCAGCTGCTGTCCATACTTAAAACGGACCCGATCCCGTTTATCTTCAATCTTCTGGAAACCCCATAGTCTATCATAAATGAAATCAGCTACAATTATAACTGCACCCAGAGCTATTAGACCCCCTCCATCTCCATTTTGTTCTTTATGAATTTCTTTGAGATCGTAGTGTATTACATCTCCTTCCATGCGGACAGGGATCCTTTCATACCATTTTTCATCATCCTGGCCTTCATTATGGATCACATGGATATTTTCATCATAGTCTGGCCAGGTCCCTTCTTCCATTGAAACTGCACCTGCAATTATGCAGGCTAAACCACCCAGGCCAATGTAAAACAACTGTCTAGCTTTTTTATTTTCTCCTGCGTAATAATGTGTCATACCAGGCACCGGTATGGATGACCATAAAAAAGCCTGGGACATTCGGCGATTCATATCCTTGTATTCTTCAAAGGTCATTTCTGCAGGAACTGGGTAAAGCGGAGTCTCAGATAAGGTTTCGGGATTATTTATCCTGTTTTGATCTTGTGCATATACATTAACACTAAAAAATAAAGAGCAGAGTAAAATCTGAATTATCTGTTTCATGAAAATTTTCCCTTTCTATTACGTAAAATAGTACTATCCTTGGTGGGATAATTTACCAAAGTTTTAATTGCCCATAATTGTTTGTACCAAAAAAACCACATCAGAAATATCCACTGAACCATCCTGATTAACATCTGCTGGCGGCGTTGGAGAATAACCAACCCCGGAAACCATATCAGAAATCATGAGTACATCCGTTAGGCCTAATGACTGGTCAAAGTTCACGTCTCCGATGCTGTATTGCGGGAACAGGTAATCCAATGGATACTTCTGGGCACGGGCGATCATTTGTCCACCATCAAATTGATAATCCCAGACAATGTTGAGATTATTTTCCACTTCAATTATGCGTGCAGCGGTGGTAACAGTAATGATTGTATTGCCATTGGGTAGCCTGAAAGCACCAGACTGGATCCAGGAAAAAAAGTCTCCGGCATACAGCCAGAACGGAGCAATAGGACCGAATGTTCCATCTGTATTCTGATCATATGTCCCATTTGAATTCAGGGGCGGAACAAGCTCGTAAACAGCTGACTGCCAGCCACCATAATAAAAATTATTAAAAAGAATCAGGTTTCCTGAACCAGGATATCCTGCAGGAATCCAGTTCACCCCATGCTGGGCATCCAGCAGTTGGTCTGAATCATCATCTCCTCCAAGCCCATAGACCTGGGGATTGCCCCAGCGGTAAAGAAAATCACCTCCCATACCAGAATTCCCACCTGTGTGGCCCGCAGCTTCTTCCGTGGTGGTACTGTGGTCAATGATGTAGATCTCGCTGTTTTGGCGGCTGGATAGGACGATCTGGTCCAAGTCTGTGTTGTAGTCGATGGCATTAAAATGGATCCAGTCTCCCTGGGGTCCGCACATACCATCAAAATCCCCTGCTTCACCAAAATTGATATCCATAAGCTCCGGGTGCTCAGATATATCACCGTAATTTGGAAAATCCGGACCCACATCCTGGGCAAGGTGATCCCAGATGTGCCACTCCCACACGATGTTAATGTCATCGGTTTCAACCATCTCAATCTCAAAGATGGCTTCACCCCACATCTGGTTCAACGGGTTCTGGACTTCGGTGCGACCCATCTCTGACCAGCCTCTGCCAGCTCCACCGTAATACTCAGTCTCATCATCCTGAGTGGCGGTGTGCCTTTCCCAGGCCAAAACGAGTATATTGCCGTTGGGCAGGGGCTGAATATCGTGATGGTGCTGGTAGCTGTTGTTAAAAAATTCGTAATCCCAGAGCAGGTCTCCGTCCCAGGTATAGTGGGATATTCCTCCGCCTACGCCGCCATTACACATGGATGGATTCACAACCCGGTATGGATAAAGGAGGGTGCTGTCCTGAAAGAGGTAGGGCATGCTGGCAGAACCCCGTTCATGGGTCCAGGAATGGAGGATATTCTCATTATTATCAATGAGCCGGGTGTAGTGCTCATCTTCTTCCGGATCATCGCTGTAGGCTGAAAACAGGGTTAAACCCTCATAGGCCTGGGCTGAGACCATATAGAACGAGAGAATAACTATAATAATGTTATTTTGCTTCATTTTAGAACCAGAAGTACTAT